>Ga0299907_10000485_pt1 | contig 19380 bp, 18 predicted proteins | sample RVTome_16_FD_198680 | JGI IMG/M metagenome (GOLD analysis project Ga0299907, IMG submission 198680) | Soil microbial communities from uranium-contaminated site in the Upper Colorado River Basin, Wyoming, United States - RVT152D67 (version 2) ...
GGGTCGGTCGCGACGACCTCCGGAAGCAGCTGACGAAGAACCTGGCCGACGCGCACGCGATCGAGGCGCAGGCAATCCAGCTCCTGGAAAAGGGGCCGGACATCGTGGGAGACGAGGAACTCGCCCGCCTGTTCAGGCAGCACCTGGAGGAGACGCGCGAGCACCTGGAGCTCGTGGACGAGCGATTGACGGCTCTCGGCAGCGAGCCCTCGCGGTTGAAGGACGCCGCCCTCCGCCTCGGCGCGCTGAACTGGAGCCTGTTCTTCCAGGCACACCCCGACACGCCGGGCAAGCTCGCCGCGTTCGCCTACGCGTTCGAGCACCTCGAGATCGCGGCCTACGAGCTGCTCAGACGGGTCGCGGAGCGCGCCGACGAGCCAGAGACGGTTGGGGCCGCCGAGCACATTCTCCGGCAGGAGCGCGCGGCCGCCGAGAAGCTGGCGGGCGCCTTCGACCGGGCGGCGGAGGCGTCGCTACGGGCCCAGGGCGTCGCCGGCTGACTCGCCGGGCTCGAGCCTGTAGCCCATGCCTCGCACGCTCACGATCCGCTCCTTGCCCAGCTTCCTGCGCAGGTAGCCGACGTAGACGTCGACGACGTTCGAGCCGGGATCGAAGTCGTAGCCCCACACCTGGCTGAGGAGCTGCTCGCGGCTCAGCACCTGGCCGGGATGGCGGAAGAAGACCTCGGCGAGGGCGAACTCGCGCGCGCTCAGGTCGACCGCCGCCCCCTCCACGACCGCCTGTCGCGTCCGCAGGTCGAGCGCCGCTTCGCCCAGCCGCAGCACGGTGGCCTCTGCCGACCGCTCGCCGCGCAGCCGGACGCGCACGCGCGCGAGAAGCTCCTCGAAGCGGAAGGGCTTCGTGATGTAGTCGTCCGCACCGCCCTCCAGCCCGGCGACCGTGTCCCTGACGCTGTCTCGCGCCGTCAGGATGACGACGGGGAGGGCCCTGTCTCGCGCGCGAAGCTCGCGGAGCACGTCGGACCCGTCCCGGCCGGGGAGGCCGAGGTCGAGGATGACAAGATCGAACTTGCCGGAGCGGGCAAGCCCGAGCGCGTGCTCCCCGTCCCCGGCCACCTCGGTGGTGAAGCCGTTGGCCTTGAGGCCCTTCTCGAGAAACGACGCGATCCGCATCTCGTCCTCGACGATGAGTATCCGGCTCATCCCTCGCTCTCCACCTCGTCGGGATGCGGCTGCTCCGTCGGCACGACCACGCTGAAGAGGGCGCCCGCGCCCGGCCGGCTGTAGAGCTCCACGCGGCCGCGGTGGGCATCCGCGATCGCCTTCACGATCGCGAGACCGAGCCCGGCGCCCTCGCCCCCGCGGGCTCCGGCCCCGCGGGCGAAGCGTACGAAGATGCGCTCCTGCTCGTCAAGCGCGATGCCCGGCCCCTCGTCGCGCACCCAGAAGCGCGCCTCTCCGTCCTCCACCGCCGAGCCGAGCGAGATGCGGTCGCCCTCGGATGTGTGCTCGACGGCGTTTTGCACGAGCTGGATCATCGCCTGCGTCAGGCGCTGGCGGTCGGCCACGATGATCCCCCGCCCGCGACCCTCGAGCCGCCACTCGCGCGGCGCGAGCGCGGCGGCCTTCAGCTGGAGCTCGGTCGTCAGCGGTTCCACGTCCACGGTCTCGAGGCCGAGGAAGTCGGGCTCCTCCGACTTGGCCAGGAGGAGGAGGTCGTTGACGATCCGCCCCATCCGGTCGAGCTCGTCCGTGACGAGCGCGATCGTCTCCCGCCGCTCGTCCGGATCCTCCCCGAGGAGCTCGAGATGCCCGCGGATGATCGTGATCGGCGTCTTCAGCTCGTGCCCGGCGTCGTCGACGAAGCGCCGCTGCGTCTCGAAGGCCGTCTCGAGGCGGTCGAGCATCTCGTTGAAGGTCGCGGTCAGCTGCCCGATCTCGTCCTCGCCCTGTGCCGGGATGCGTCGGCTGAGGTCGCTCTCGGAGATCGAGCGCGCGGTCGTCGTGACCGATCTCACAGGTCGGAGCACGCCTTCGGCGAGGCGCCAGGCGAGAAGCGATCCGATCAGGAGAACCGCGAGGCCGACGCCTCCGGCCGCGACGAGCACCGCGTCGTACGCCTCCGCCTCGCGCTCGCGGAAGACGGCGACGACGAAGACGCCGGCCACCTCCCCTCCGGTCGTGAGCGGCACGGCCAGGTACTCGACGGGCCCGGCAGGCGTGTCCACCCGGTCTCGCTCCGTCCGCTGCAGGCTGGCCCAGCGACTCGTCAGCTCCGGGTCCCGATCGAGCTCGTACGGGACGACGGCGCGGCTGCGCTGGTAGAGCTCGCCGTCCACGAACGTCAGGAGCGCCTCGTTCCGCGAGGGGATGTTGCGTTGCAGGAAGACCTCGAACACCCGTCGCGCCCGGCCGCGGAACGGCTCGCCCGTCTCGGGGTCGTTCCCCCTCGCCAGGCGGCGGAGCTCGTTTGCCTCCTGCACCAGCTCCTCGCTGATCCGCTCGTCGAGACGCTGGAGCACGATCACGCGGGCCACGAAGATGGAGGCGAGGGTGGCGAACGCGAGGAGCCCGATGTACCAGGCGAGCATGCGCGCGCGCAGGCTCGTTGGCCAGACGCTGCGGCGCGCGAGTGCAGCCGTCCAGCGCTCCCGCCGGGAGCTCGCCTCAGTCATCCGAGCCACCGTCATCGGAGGCATCGTCGTCATCTTCCCCGTTGTCGTCGTCGTCGTCACTTGGCGGAGGGGGAGGAGGAGGCGGCGACGGCGGGGCCGGCTCGGGCGGCGGTGGCGGGACAGGCGGTTGCTCTCGGTTCGGCGCGGTCGCCGGCCGCTCGCGCTCCCTCTCGGGCCTTTCCGCCCTGCGCGGATCGGGCTCTTGCCGCAGCTCGATGGGCTTGACGGGCGCGGAGGCGCCAGTGTCGAACAGCTGGACGGCCCCGACCGCGACCAGCGCCCCCACGAGCGCGGCCAGGACGAAGGCCAGGCCCTTCACCGTACCGCGGCCGCCCGGCGGTGACGAGGACGGGTCACGAGCCTCGACGTCACCCGAGCTCGAAGCCGGCGGGCGGCTCGTAGCGGCGCCTCGGGGGCCGCAGGCGGAAGCGCGCCAGGACGGGGCGCTGCGGCAGGACGTCGACGAGCGGCTCGAGCTCGGCCGCCAGCTCCTCCGCGGTCGGCCGCCTCGCCGGATCGGGCTCGAGGCAGGCGAGGATGAGAGCCGCGATCTCGGGCGAGAGCGCCGCAGGCAGCGGGGCGGGCTCGAGCCGAAGCTGCGGGAAGCGCTCCTCGCCTTCCGCTTCAGGCGAGCCCTCCGGGAAGGGCCGGTATCCGGCTGCCGCGTGGAAGAGGGTCGCGCCCGTGCCCCAGACGTCGGCCGCGGAGGTGATGGGTCCTCGCGCCTTAGGATCACACTGTTCGGGCGGCATGTAGGCGTCCGTGCCGATCGGGTAGATGACGTGCTCGAGCTGCTCGAGGGTCCGGGCGATGCTGAGGTCGATGAGCCTGGCCGGGGCTCCCATGATGATGTTGCTCGGCTTGACGTCCAGATGGACGACCTCCTCCGTGGCGCAGAAGTGAAGCGCCGAGCAGAGCTGGAGCCCGAGCGGAAGGAGCTGCTCGTGCTCGAGCGGGCCGTACTTCCTGATGAGGGTGCTGAGGCGAGGGCCTTCCAGGTGCTCGAGGACGACGTGCGGACGCGGCCCGTCGAGCACGGCGCCAAAGGAGCGCAGGAGCACCGGATGAGCCAGACGCTCGAGCAGGCCCACCTCGCCGGCGAGCCCCTGCAGAGCATGGTCGTCCTCGACGAGGTCGGGACGGACGACCTTCACGACGGCGAACGAGAGCATCCGCGCCTCCCAGGCCAGGTAGGTCTCGTAGCGCTCGCCGCTCCCGAGGAGCTTGACCGCTGTCCGCCCGGGGGCGATCTCGTCCCCCTCCTCGAACTCCCAGCCCGTCCGCTCCGACGCGGCCGACTCGGCGGGAGGAGGGGCGCTCTCCTGGCGCCCCTCCTCCCGCCTCGGGCCTCTCGGGTCACGCAGGCCGGTGGCCACTAGGTCGAGCCTCCGCCGCCGCTGGCCGAGCCGCCGCCACCCCCGCCGCCGCTGACCGAGTCGCCGCCGCTCCACGTGGCCGGAGCGGGCGCAGGAGCAGCTGCCGGGCTCGCCGCCGCCCTGGCGACCGACTGATTCGTCGCGCTGCGGTTCGTCTTGTCGCGCGAGCGGTCGCGGGACCTCGAAGCGTCGCGCGAGTTGTGATCGCCGGTGCGGTCACCGGAGAAGTCGCGCGAGTTCGAGCGGTCGAGCACGCCGACCCCGTCACCCGTGCGGTCGCGTGAGCGGTCGAGCGAGCGCGAGCGGTCACTCGTGGTCACGTCGCGGGAGCGATCGTTCGAAGCCGACCGGTCGCCGCCCTTGCGGCTCTTCGGGGTGTTCGTGTCGTCGTCATCGTCGTCGTCCTGGTTGCTCGCCAGCGCGGCGTCGAGGTCGTCCTCGTCTCGCTTCATGGCGACCTCGTTGCCGGTATCGACCGAAGGGGAGGAGACCGCCCCGGTCGTGATGATGAGGCCGGTCGTCGCCAGAGCCGACGCGAGGGCGACCATGGTGAGCTTGATGAATCGTTCCACTGCCTCTCCTTTCCTGGGCGTTGTGGTTCGAAGGTACCCAGGCCGGCTAAGAGGCCCATGAAAGCTCCGTGAGACTCCTCTTAGTCACGCAGGCGCCGGATTCAGAGCCGGCCGGCGTCCACGATCCGCTCGAGGAACTGCTGCGTCCGCGGCTCGCGCGGGCTCCTGAACATCTCCTCCGGCGGGGCGTCCTCGAGGATGACGCCCGCGTCGAGGAAGCAGACCCGGTCGGCGATGTCGCGCGCGAAGCTCATCTCGTGGGTGGCGATCAGCATCGTCATCCCGCCCTCGGCCAGCTCGCGGATGACGGCGAGGACCTCGGCGACCAGCTCGGGGTCGAGGGCGCTCGTCACCTCGTCGAGCAGGAGGAGCTCGGGACGCATGGCGAGCGCGCGCACGATCGCCACCCGCTGCTGCTGACCGCCGGAGAGGCGGTCGGGGTACTCGTCGCGCTTGTCGGCGAGCCCGAAGCGCGCCAGGAGCTCCGAGGCCTCCGCCTCGGCCCGGGCGCGCGGAGTGCCGAGGACCTTGCGGAGCGCGAGCGTCACGTTTCCGAGCACGCTCATGTGCGGGAAGAGGTTGAACGCCTGGAAGACGATCCCGATCCGCCGCCGGACGTGGTTCACGTTGACTCCCCGGGCGGTGATCTCGTCGCCGAGGAGGTCGATGCGGCCCGCGTCGACCGGCTCGAGCAGGTTGACGCAGCGAAGAAGGGTCGACTTCCCCGATCCCGACGCCCCGATGAGGCAGACGACCTCGTGGCGGTCGAGCGCGAGATCGATTCCTCTCAGGACCTCGACGGCCCCGAAGCTCTTGTGCAGGCCTTCGATCCGGAGCGCCGTCCCCTCGCTCACCGCGCGCCGCCCAGGGCGAGCTGGCGACGCCGGTCGCGGATGACGAGCCAGTCGGTCAGGCGCGCAAGCGGGATCGTCAGGAGCACGAAGAGGATCGCCGTGATGAGGTACGGCGTGTAGTTGAAGCTCCCGGCCACCTCGATCTGCGACTGCCGGAAGGCCTCCACCGGGCCGAGGAGGGCGACGAGCGCCGTGTCCTTCTGGAGGCCGATGAAGTCGTTCAGGAGCGGCGGCACGACGCGGCGCACAGCCTGCGGCAGGATGACGAAGCGCAGCGCCTGCCCGCGCGAGAGCCCGAGCGAGCGCGCCGCTGCCTCCTGGCTGGGGTGCACGGACTCGATCCCCGCCCGATACACCTCTGAGACGTACGCCGAGTAGACGAGGACGAGCGCGACGACCCCCCAGACGAGGGGATCGCGGGGCACGCCGGAGATCTCGAGCGCCGGCGCCCCGAAGCCCAGGATGTAGATGACGAGGATGGTGGGGACGCCGCGAAAGAAGTCCACGTAGACGAGGGATGCGGCACGGAGCGGGAAGAAGACGGGGCCGGGGAGGCTCCGCAGCACGGCCAGCACGAGCGCGAACATGAGGATGAAGACCTCGGCGATCAGGAAGATCCGTACGTTGAGGAGGAACGCCTCCGGGATCTCGGGGAGCGATTCCCGGAGAACCTCGCCGCTGAAGAAGGACCGCTGGACGGCCTCCCAGCCGGGCGCGTTCGTGACGACGAGGACGACGACGACCGCGAAGACGGTGGTCGAGAGCAGCGCGACGAGGACGCTCCGCCCGCTCTCGTACCGCGGGCCGGTGAGGCGCCGGCGACTGCCGTAGGGCTGAGGCGTCGCCACGCGTTAGCGCGCCGCTACTCGAGGACGGGCGCGTCCGTCTTGTCCGCGAGCCACTCCTGCTGGATGTCGTCGAGCTCGCCGCCGTGCCGAAGGTCGGCCAGCGCCTGGTTCACGCAGTCGCGCAGGGGGTTGCCCTCCTCGAAGACCATCCCGAAGTACTCCTGCCCGCCCACAGAGGGGAACTGGCCGACGATGGTCCCGTTCGGAACCTGGACGGCCGTGACGAAGAACGCCGTCGGGAGATCGACCACGATCCCGTCCACCTGCCGGTTCTTGAGTGCCGAGACGGTGTCGTTGAGCGTGTCGTAGACCGCCGGGTCCTCGCTCGGCTGGACGTTCTCCACGATGTAGTCGTAGCTCGTCGTGCCGACAGGAGCCCCGAGCTTCGCCTCCCTGAGCTCGTCCACGGAGCTCGCCTCGGCAAACTCCGAGGAGCGCAGCGTGACGACCGCCTGGTTGACGTCGTAGTAGGAATCGCTGAAGTCGACCGCCTGGTCGCGCTTGTCCACGTAGGAGATCTGGTTGATGTCGAAGTCGAAGTCCTTCGGCCCGGGCCGGAACGACTGGTTGAAGGGCACGACGACCCATTCGACCTCGTCCTCCGAGAACCCGAGCTCTTCGGCCACCGCGTAGGCGACAGCGCTCTCGAAGCCCTCGCCCGTGGAGGGATCGTTGATCTCCCACTCCGAGCCGTCCGGCGTGCCACCCTCGAACCAGGGCGGGAACGCCGGGTTGTCGGTCCCGATCGTGAGCTGACCCTCGTTGACGAGCGTGAGCTCCTCCGTCGCGCACGGATCGGGCTCCTCCGCCACGGTGCCGGTGGTCGCGGGAGCGGCAGCGCCGTCGTCCTCCTCACCGTCCGCGCCCCCGCAGCCGGCCCCGATCGCGGCAAGGGCGACGAGGAGCGCGAAAAGGGGGAAGATCCTGCGCATCCGGGGGTTTTCGACCCTATCACAGGGCCTTGCGCGCTCAACCCGCCCGGCGCGACCGCCGATGGAAAGGGAAGATGTCCGTCTCCCTCCTCTCCGCGACGGCCTGCCCGCGCTGCGGCGCTTCCGTCCCGCGCGGCCCGCGCTTCTGCGGGGAATGCGGCCAGGATCTCCTCGCGGACGCCGCCGAGGAACGCGAGCAGGCGGCCTCGGGGGCAGGAGGCCGCCGGCTCTGGATCCCACTCGCCGCCCTCGCCGGTTGCCTCCTGCTCGGCTCGTTCGTGCTCGCGTCTCTCGCCTACCGCGGCCAGCGGGGCCTCGCGGAGGGCGAGCGCGACGCGTGGCGGGTCGAGCTGGCCGCCGTCGACCGGCGCCTGGCCGAGGTGCGCCGCGACCTGTCGGCTCTCCGCCTCGTCAACGCCCAGCTCCTGGGCAAGGTCGACTCCGCCCAAAGCGAGCTCGAGCAGGCGAGCGCGGGGGTCGCGCCGCTCGCCGAGAGAGCGCTCAGGAGCGTCTTCACGGTGGAGACGGACGTCGGCCTCGGCGCCGGTTTCGCAGCCTGGACGGAGGGCGGTGTCATCTACCTGATCACCGCCAACCACGTGGTCGAGGACGCCGGCAGCGCCTTCGTGACCGTCACCCGCAAGGGCGGAAGCTGGAGCGGCGAGATCGTCGGTTTGGATCCGCGGAACGACCTCGCCCTCATCCGTGTCAACGGACGGCCGGCGGGGGCGGCGCCCTTGTGGCAGAACCCGAAGACGGCGAGGCCGGCCGCCGGCGATCAGCTGATTCTGATCGGCAGCCCCTTCGGGCTCGCCGGCACCGTGACGACGGGCATCGTCAGCCGCGTGACGATGCGCGTGATCCAGACCGACGCTGCGGCGAACCCCGGCAACTCGGGCGGCCCCGCGCTCGACCGCCGCGGCCGGATGGTCGGCGTCCTCGTCGCGGGCGGCGGCCAGAACATCAACTTCGCGGTCCCGATCGCCCGCGCCTGCGTCAAGCTGCGCGACTGCTGAGGGACGACCCGGCGCGAGGATCCCGGGCGACCTGCTCGAGCTCGTCGACCCGCTCGAGCGCGTCGGAGGAGAGGTCGCGCTCGAGCAGGTCGAGAACGGCCTCCTCGACTGCCCCCTGGGTCGCCGGCTCGCCGAGGTCGACGTTGCCGAGGTCCGCAAGCGCGCCGCCGATCGTGAGCCCGTCGCGATAGCGATCGAAGATGCGCGGGTCGATGTAGGAGGCCCGGCACACGGCGGGCGTGTTGCCGAGGTAGTGGGCGACCTCTTTCACCGCGCGCGCGACCGCGCGCTCCCGAGAGGTCTTGGAGGACGCCGCCCCGCCGGAGACGGCGAGGCCGACGGCGGCGAGCACGGTCGCGTTCCAGGTGCGGAAGTCCTTGGCCGAGAAGCCGTCCTCGGTGACCGTCTTCAGATAGTCGTTGATGTCGTCCGACCTGACGTCCACCCAGCGGCGGTGCTCCTTGTACGCGAGGAGCTCGGGGCCACCCCCACGACGCTCCTTCAGCGCCTGGACGACGCGGTAGACATCGCGGTCGACGACGGACTGGACGCGCCGCTTGCCGCCCTTGGAGGCGTAGTCGAAGGTGATCACGCCTCCCTCGCCGAGCCGCGCGTGCCGCTTGTGCATGGTGGCCAGGCCGTACGTCTGGTTGTCCTCCGCGTAGCCCTCCGTGCCGATCCTGAAAAACCCGCGATCGAGGAGGCGAACGGCGCACGCGAGCACGCGCTCGCGGGTCAGCTCTCGCCGGCGCAGGTGCCTGGCCGCAGTCTCGCGCAGACCGGGCAAGGCCCGCGCGAAGCGGATCATCTCGGCGAACTTCTCCTGGTCGCGCCGGTCGCGCCAGCGCTGGTGATAGAGGTACTGCCGCCGCCCGGCCGCGTCGGTCCCGACCGCCTGGATGTGCCCGAGCGGGTACGGGCACACCCAGACGTCCCCCCACGCAGGCGGGATCACGAGCTCGCGAATGCGCTCGAGCACCTCTGAGTCCTCGACGCGCCCACCTTCCTCGTCGACGTACTCGAAGCCGCGCCCGCGGCGTCGGCGGGTGATCCCGGGTCCGGAGCAGTCGACTCGGCGGAGGCGAGGCACGGCGGCGAGGTCATTCCCGAGGCTCGCGGAGCGTAACCCACCCGCAGTTCTGGGGAGGGGGCTTGCCCACACGTCGGGCACACACGGCAAACTGAACCCGTGCAAGCGACCGTCCTCCTCGACGGCGAGCCCCGCTTCCGGCCTTATCCCTTCAGGCTGCCGCTGGACAGGCCGCTCCGGCGGGCGGTCGACGACGCCGTCCGGATGCTGGAGACGGCTCCGAACCGCTTCGACGGGCCGATCGCGTTCTGCCACGGGGTATCGAGGGGAGGATCCATCCTCCGGCGGGACGGGCGCTATGCGGAGGCGGTGGTGGTCTTCGCGGAGCCGACGCTGGCGTACCGGCTCGGGTTCGCGCTCGGCGTGCAGCTGTTCGTCGAGCGGCGGGAGGGTGTGACGCTGTTCCAGCTTCGCGGCCCCTCGATCGGCCGGGACCCTCTCCTCTGGACCGCCTCGGCCTCGGGCGGGCTGGCACCCGGGGAGAGCCCGCGCACAGCGATCCTGGCGGACGCGGCCGAGGAGATCGGGCTGGGCGAGGACGACCTGCCGGGCTTGTCTCCCGTAGCCGTCTCGGTCAGCGACGACACCGGCTCGGCCCTCGTCGTCTACCACGCGCATCTGCGCGAGGGAGCGGAGCCGAGGCCGGACTCGGCCAAGGTCGCCGAGCTCCACTGGGCCGCCAACCCGGCCGGGCTGCACGCGCAGGTCTCGGCGGACACGCTCGCCTCCTGGCAGGCGCTCGAGCGGTGGCGGGCGGACCGGGAGGCTCAGCCTACGGTGTAGGCCCGCGGGGCCGGCCCCGGGGCCACCCCATGCCACCACCCGCTTTCGAGCGTACCGCCTCAGGACGCGAGCATGGGTTACGCACTGCGCCGAGAGGGCGCCGAGACGAGCTGGGTGTGAGACGAACGCTCCGGAGGTTGGGAGCGGGCTAGCCCTCGCGGGCTTCGTTGCCCGTGACCTTCTCCCACCACTCGTCCTCGCGGCGCTTGAGCTCGCCCTGCACCTGGGCGACGTAGGTGGCGAGCTCGCTCTCCTTCTGGCCCAGGCGCTCCTGGAGCGCGGCCAGCTCGGACTCGCGCCGCTCGAGCTTGTCCTCGCGGATCTCGGAGTCCGCTTCGAGCTGCGCCTCCTTCGTCTCGACCTCCCCTTCCCGCTCGTCGAGCTCGCGCAGGCGGTCACGCAGGCCGTCCTCCATCTCGGCGACCCGCTTCTCGCGCCTGTCGAGACGCTTGCGCTGCGACTCGGCGACATCCTCGGTGTTGGAGAGCTCGGCCTCGCGCTCGGCGAGCTCGCGCTCCCGTTCGGCCAGGCGCGCCTCGAACTCCTCGAGATCGCGCCCCTTCTGGCTCTCGGTCTGGACGCGGGCGGCGTGGGCCTCGCGCTGGTGCAGCTCGGCCTCGCGGGCGGCGAGCTCGAGCTCGCGCTGGTCGAGCTCGACGGCCCGAGCAAGCGTGTCTTCTGTCGCCTTGCCCTTTCCAGAGAGCTCGCGCTCGAGCCGGTCGGCGTCGCTTCGGAGCCGGTCCTGCTTCGCCCGGATGTCGTTCTCCCGCTCGGACAGCGCCTCGTCGCGCGCTTGCACGCGGGAGAGCTCCTTCGCCGCCTCGCGCTCGCGGGCGGCAAGCGCCTGCTCGCGGCCCGAGAGACCCCTCTCGCCCTCGCGCAGAGCGGATTCGCGCTCGCCGTACGCCCGCTCGCGAGCCTCCTGACGCGCCTTCAGCTCGGCCTCCCGGCTCTGCACGTCGTGCTCGCGGCGGGCCAGCTTCGCCTCCTGGGAGGCGAGCGCCGACTCCCGCTTCGCCACGTCGGCGGCGAGCCGCTCGCGCTCCCGATCGGCCTCCTTCGCCTCACGAAGCTTCACCTCGGCCTGTCCGGAGCGCTCGGTCGCGAGAGCCTCCTCGGCGGCGGCCCGGACCTCCAGCTCCGAGAGCCGCTCCCGTTCCTCCCGGACTACCTGCGCCTGCTCGGTGAGCCGGCGCTCCCGCAGCTCGAGCTCCTGCTCGGACGTGACGAGCCTGGCCGCACGAACGTCGAGCTCGGCGGCGCGCGCCGCGAGGTCGCGCTCGACGGCGGCGTCGTGGTCGCTGCGCGCCTCGAAGGCCGCGCCGAGCTCCGCCCGCAGTCCGCGCTCCCGGTCGATCGCGGCCGCGAGCTCGGCCCGCAGCGCGATCACCTCGGCCTCGTTGGCGAGGCCGTTCGAGCGCCGGGAGTCGCCTTCCTCGCCGTTCGCGCCGGGCGGAGCGTTCCGGCCAACCAGTTTCGTGCGCAGGCCGGTGCCGAACCCGGTCTCGGCCCCGCTCTCCTCGTGTTCCCTGCTCTCGTCGCTCACGGGCTCAGCCTCCTGGCCCTGGTCAGAAGATCTCGGACAGGTTGAGGAAAGCGGGCCCGAGGATGACGATGAACATGGCCGGGAAGATGAAGATGACCGTCGGGAAGAGCATCTTGATCGGCGCCTTCATCGCCCGCTCCTCGGCGGAGAGCTGGCGGCGGCTCCTCGAGTCGGCCGCCTGCACCTTGAGGATGCGGCCCAGGGAGATGCCGAGCTGGTCGGCCTGGATGATCGCCCGTACGAAGGCGGAGAACTCGGGCGTCCCGACGCGCTGCATCATCTTCGTGAGCGCGTTCTGGCGGCTCTCGCCGATCCGCATCTCGCCGAGCGTGAGGGCGAACTCCTCCGCGAGCGGCCCCTCCATGTGCTCCGTGAGCTTGGAGATGGCGCCGTCGAAGCCGAGGCCGGCCTCGACGCTCACGGCGAGGAGGTCGAGGGCGTCCGGAAGGGCGGCGCGCAGCACTTCCTTGCGCGAGCGCGTCTTGAACGTGACGACGACGTCGGGAAGCAGAAAGCCGATGACGGCGAAGACGACGCCGATCAGGAGGCCCTTCGAGGCGAGCGCGCCGAGGGCGCCCGCCGCCACCTGGCCGGCGAGGAAGCCGCCGCCGGCGACGAGGGCCTTCGAGGCGAGGAACACGGTCGGGGAGACCTTCCTGCCGAGTCCGGCCGCAAGGAGCTTGTGGGCGACCCGGTCGGCGCTCGCGCCGGGCGTCACACGCGTGACCACCCGTGCGACGGCGGTCAGGAACGGCAGCATGGCGCGCTCCCGGAAGTTGCCCGGGTCGTCCGGCCGTCCGGGAACGAAGCGCGAGCGCCCGTAGCCGGCGGCCCGGCGGATCGAGCCGAGCCGCTCGCGCGCAGGGAGGGTGGCGACGTCGATGAGGAGGAACATGGCTAGCGCGACGGAGGCGCCGGCGAGAAAGAGCCAGAGCATGATCAGTACCTGAAGTTGACGAGTTTGCGGAGGATGAGGGAGCCGACGCTCATCATCACGATCGTGATCACGATGAGCTTGTGGCCCGTGCCGGTGCTCCAGAGCGGCTTCATGTACTCCGGGTTGATGAGCGTGAGCATCCCGGCGACGAAGAAGGGCAACGCGATCAGCACGTAGGCGGACGCGCGGCCCATCGCGGTCAGACCCTTGATCTTCTTGGCGAACTGCTGGCGGTTCCGGACGGTGTCCGCGACCATGTCGAAGAGCCCGGCGAGGCTGCCGCCAACCTGCCGCTGGATCGTCACGGCGGTGATGACGAACTCGAAGTTCTTCGAGCCGAGCCGCTCCGCCATCTCGGAGAGCGCGTCGTCCATCGGACGCCCGAGACGGGTCTCCGTGAGCACGCGCTGGAGCTCCTTCGACGCCGGCGGCTGGTCCTCGTCCACCACGCTCTGAAGCGACTGCCGGAAGCTGTGCCCGGCCTTCAGGCCAGCGGCCATCGTCACGAGCAGATCGGGCAGCTGGTTCTCGAACGCCTTGACACGCCGGCGCGCCTTGAAGGAGACGAATGCCCAGGGCAAGAGCATCCCGAGGACGAGTGCCGTCACGACGAGGAAGACGGGAACCTGGAGGCCGGCGGCGACGATCGCGAGGAGGAGCCCGCCCGCGAGCATGATGTAGACGAGCTCGACCGTGCGCAGCGGCAGGTCGGCCCGCTCGAGCTTGCGGCCCAGGTTCTGCCACGGCTTCAGGTTTCCGAGCGCGTTCTCCGTCGCCCGGAAGAGTCCAGCCGCGACGGCCAGGCGCTCGCCGCGCGTGCGCTTGACCGCGCGCCGCTTCTCGGCGACGTGGGGCGCGAGCCGGCCCTTGAGCCAGGCCCCCTTGGGAGAGGCGAAGAGGAAGGCGCAGGCGACCAGGGCGATGACGCCGACGAGGAGCGCGAACGCCGCCTGGCCCCAGACGGAGCCGAAGAACTGCTCAGGGAGCCTGCCCGACGCCTCGGTCCTGCGAATCTTAATCGCGTCGCCCGGAGCAGTGAGCACCGTCCGGGCCGAGTCGCCGCCGGTCGTGGTCGCCGAGAGGGCCATGCGCTCGCTGGGGAGCACGCCCGTCACGTACTCGAGGCGCCACGTGCGGGAGAGCTCCTCCGCGATGGAGGTGTAGACCTCCGTGAGGGCTTCGCTCGAAGCGGCGCCGTAGTAGTTACCCCCGGTCTCGGCGGCGATCTGCTGGAGCGGCCCGGGATTGAAGAGGCGGCTCTCGATGCCGACCACGTAGACGGAGGCCCCGGCTTCCTGAGCGGCGATGACGGTGTCCTCGAGCGAGGCCGTACTGCGCGTCTCGTTCCCGTCCGTGACGATGATGATGACGCGCCCGGGAAGCGACTCCGCGGCCAGCGAGTTGGCCGCCAGGACGAGCCCGTCGTAGAGCGTCGTTCCCGAGACCGGGTCGATGTCGATCGAGCGGAGCGCGGAGACGGCGTCGGTGGTCGACGTGGAGAAGCCTGTCAGCATCACCGGCCGCGTCGCGTACGTCGCGACCGCCACCCGGTCGGACGGCGGCTTCGCCTGGAGGAACGCGCCGGCCGCGGCCACCGCCTCGTCGAGCGGCTCGCCCTGCATCGAGCGCGAGCGGTCGACGGCGAGCACGATGCTCTTCGCGTCGCCCAGGTTCGTGGCGACGACGTCCGCGACTCGCTTCCCGTTCTCCTCGAGCGTCGGCGGGATGGACGAGGGCTGCTCGGAAACGAAGGTCGCCCGCATGAGCGGGTAGGCGCTCGTGTCGACCGTGAGGTCGGAGCTCGTCGCAGCCGGCGCTCCCGGAGCCAGGACGAACGCCGCGGCAAGCGCGGCGAGGATCGTCCTCCGCCTCACGAGAATCCGCCGAAGCTGGCGGCCTGGAAGCTCGGACGGTAGGCGCTGTCCTCCTGCTGGAAGAAGTTGGGCGGCAGGGCAACGCCGTGCGCGGCCATCTTCTCCAGGAAGTGGGGCTTGAGGCCCGTGCACGAGAGCGGGGACAGGAGGCGGGTCGTGCCGGCGACCGCGTTCTCCTCATCCGGCGGCTTGGCGACGAAGATGTCCTGGAGGGTGATGACGTCGGACTCCATCCGCAGCACCTCGGTGACGTGGCTGATGCGGCGGGAGCCGTCCACGAGGCGGGTGATCTGCACGAGCAGGTCGAACGCGCTCGCCACCTGCTCGCGGATGGCGCGCAGCGGCAGGTCGACGCCGGCCGTGAGGACGAGCGTCTCCATGCGCGCGAGCGCGTCGCGCGGGGAGTTGGCGTGGATCGTGGTCAGCGAGCCTTCGTGGCCCGTGTTCATGGCCTGGAGCATGTCCAGGGTCTCCGCGCCCCGGACCTCGCCGACGATGATGCGATCGGGACGCATGCGCAGGGCGTTGCGGACGAGCTCGCGGATGCGCACCTCGCCCTGGCCCTCGATGTTCGCGGGCCGCGACTCGAGCGGGAGCACGTGCTCCTGCTGGAGCTGGAGCTCGGCCGCGTCCTCGATCGTGACGATGCGCTCGTCGTTCGGGACGAAGGCCGAGAGGGCGTTCAGCGTCGTCGTCTTACCGGTGCCCGTGCCGCCGGAGATGAGGACGTTGAGCTTCCCCTGCACGCAGGCGGCGAGGAAGTGGCCCGCCTTCGCCGTGATGGAGCCGAAGTTGATCAGGTCGTCCATCGTGTAGGGGTCGCGCGAGAACTTGCGGATCGTGAGGACGGGCCCGCGCAGGGAGAGCGGCGGGATGATCGCGTTCACGCGGCTCCCGTCCGGGAGGCGCGCGTCCACCATGGGGGAGGACTCGTCGACCCGGCGGCCGACCTGCGAGACGATCTTGTCGATGATCCGCAGGAGGTGCGCGTCGTCGACGAAGGTCGACTTCGTCTCCTCGAGCTTGCCGGCGCGCTCGACGTAGATCCGGTCCGGGCCGTTGACCATTACCTCCGTCACGGAATCGTCGCGGAGGAACGGCTCGAGCGGCCCGTAGCCGAGGATGTCGTCCGAGATCTCGCGGACGATCTGGCGCCGCTCGTCACGCGTCAGCGGCGTGCGGTCGAGCGCGAGCTGCTCCGTGACGGCGCGCAGGACGCGCTCGGAGAGGTCCTCGTTCGTCCGGGCGCTGTAGAGCTCGGTGCCCAGCTTGGCGATGCAGGCGTGGTGCACCCGCGTCTTGAGCTCGGCGTAGGGATCGACGCTGCGCTCGTGCTCGGCGACGAGCCGCGGGCGCTCGTCGGAGCGGACGATCGGAGCCTCGTCGAGGCCCTCGGCGGCGCCGTTGCCGTTTCCTCCCTTGAGGCGGTCGTGGAGGCCCATCGCCTACCCCCGCCTGAACATGCGTCGCTTCTGGCCCTTGGCGGCGTCGGCCGGCAGGAGCCCCTTCGCCATCTCGCGCACCGCCTTGGAGAAGTCCGCGCCGGACTCGGCGAGGACGGCGGGATTCCCGCGGTTGACGGCGATGGGGACGGCCCTGTCGCTCGGGACCTCGAAGCGCACCTTGACCTCAAGCGCGCCCTCGACCTCGCTCCGCTTCATCCCCACCTTCGTGTTCGCGCGGTTCAGGACGACGCGGATGCGGTTGGTCGGGAAGGCGAGGAGCTCGAGCGTCTGGAGCGCCAGGCGCACGTTCTTGAGCGTGGGCACGTCCAGGCCGCAGACGAGCAGGAGCTCGTCCGTGCGGTCTAGCGTCGCCAGCATCGGCCCGTGGAAGAAGGGCGAGGTGTCGACGACGATGACGTCGTAGGACTCGCGGGCGACCTCCAGGAGCCGGGAGAGCTTGGCCTCCGTGACGAGCTCGGCGTCCTCCGGGCGCAGTGGCGCAGGGAGGATGTCGAGGCCGGAGGCGTGCCGGGTCGTGTAACCGGCGAGCTTCTCCGAGTCCAGCTCGCCCGGAGCGACGACCAGGTCGTAGATGGTCTTGTCCGGCTCGAGGCCGAGCATGATCGCGGCGTCCCCGAACTGGAGGTCGAGGTCGAGCAGGAGCGTCCGCTTGCCCTCGAACTTGGCGAAGGCCGCGGCGAGGTTCGTCGAGGTGACCGTCTTGCCGGTTCCGCCCTTGGGCGAGAACACGGTGACGACGCGGCCTCGCCGGCCGGGAGACCCGACGGCGGGGCGCTGATGGCCCGGGCGGCCCGCCTTGCGAATGGCGAAGACGACGTTCTCGGTCATCTGCGGGAGTAGGAGGACGTCCGAGACGTCCGCCTCGAGCGCCTCCTCGAGCAGGGCCGAAGCCTCGCCCGAGGCGAGCAGGATGATCGGGGCGCGAGTGTGCTCGCGGATCGCTGCCAGCTCGTCCTCGGGGAGGCCTGAGCTGCGCGTGCCGTGGAGGACGACCTGGAGGTGGCCGCCGGTCAGCGTGGCCGCGGATTCCCGCACGCTCGTGCTCGTCCCGACGAGCTCGACCTCGCCGTGCCGCTCGAGCGCGTCGCGGAGCTGATCCAGGCCGTCGCACGACCCGGTGACGAAGATCCGCACCTTCTCGCGCGTCCCGACGGAGGAGGTTTCGAGCGTGCTCACCGGGGACTCCTTTCGAGAGCGCTGTAGAGCCTGGCAACCTGCTCGGCCTTGAGGCCGTCGGCCAGGAGGGTCTGGTAGTTCTCGGCGCCCTCGGGGCTGTCGGCCGGATCGGTCGGCGGCCGCAGGACGAGGGTCCACTCGCCGTTCGCGGCGATCCAGAGGAGCTTGGCCTCCTGGGCGTCCGTGACGGCGAGCTTGACGGAGTTCTGCTGGTTCGCGCCCTGCGCGAGCTTGCTCGTCGCCTCGGCCTGCTGAGCAGGCTCGAGCACGAGGATGTCGCGGAGGACGATTCGGCTGACGTGGTGCTGGGCGCTCTCCGGCACGTTCCAGGTGCCCGCGACGTCGACGCGGTCACCGGCCTGCAGCGTGCCCACGAGGAGCTGGTGCTCGGTGCCCGGAAGCTGGACGGCGCGCAGGTTGCCCGAGAGCTGGGCGCGAATGCCCTTCTCCGCTTGGGAGCGGAAGCGCAGGACGTTCACCTGCTCGCCCTGGTAGATCGGGTTGACGACCACCTTGCCGGAGATGTCGTCGGGATCGAGGAGCGCGGACGACGAGAGGAAGGCCCGCTCGACCTCCTTCTCCTCGATGTAGCCGCCCCGCTCGAGGTCGGCGCCCGAGGTCCCGGCGGGGATGTTCTTCGTCGCCACCCAGACGGGCACGAGCTCCTGGTCGTCCTGGAGGCGGCCCCGTTCCTGGGCGACGTAGTAGAACACCAGCAGCACCGCGACGGCGGCGAGCGCTATCGCGAGCCCGATATTGCGAAGGCGATACGTCATTGCACCACGTCTTTCTCTTCTCGGCTTTTGCGTTGCCTATCGGCTGTGTCGGCCCGGGGGATTAGGCCTATTCGATGAGCGAGACCGCGCTCGCGCCGAAGTCGTCGGCGGACTCGTCCTCGCTGAAGATTCCCTCCCAGATGACCTGCGTGAAGTACCCGTAGATCTTGCTGTTCTTCGATCCCTTGATCTCGTGACCGGTGACGACGAACCCCACCCAGCCGACGATCTCGTACTCGAAGCCGGCGCCCTGGGCGCGCGTCTCGCGGTAGACCGGGAAGAGAAGCTCCTTGCCCTCGGCGGCTACCTCGTCGAGGGCCGACTTGAAGCCGGGGTTCGTGTTGTACTTGGCGCCGGGGTCCGAGTAGTACCACCCGAGCGGCATGTAGCCCTCGTAGCCCTGGCGGATCCAGTCGCCGAGGATATGGGGGTTCTCGCCGCCGTATGAGCCGTCGATGTTGACGAGGCGGTAGGCGCCGGGGCCGACCTTGTCGAGCTCCAGCTCGGTCGCTTCGCCCCAACGCTTCCCCTGCAGGAACGGGTGCTGCTCGTCGACGGCGACCGGCGCCGCCCACCTGGCGCTCGAGAGCACTCCCATGCGCGCCTTGGCGCCCGCGTTCACCGTGACGGAGTCGATGCCGAAGACTCCCGTGAAGAAGCCCTGGGAGGGCCGCGAGCCCGTGACCTCGATGGTGTCGCCCGCGATCTTGGTCGTCGTGATCTCGACGGCGTCCAGCCCGCCGCCGTTCTTGTCCGAGTACTCCGTGGCGAGCGCGCTCGCTCCGCCCGGGTCGTCGGGAAGCGCCTGCGCGCCGGCGAGGGCGGCCGCGTCCATGGTCGCCTGGAGGCGCCGGTCGTCCCGGTACCAGCGGCCGACGTCGAGGACGACCGCGGACATGCCGAGCAGGACCGTCATGAAGAGGATGGCGACGACCGCTGTCTGGCCAGAGTCACGCGTACGCGAGGTCATTCGACACGCTCCGTCGTAGTGCTCGAGAGGTTTCCTGACTTGACGACGACCCCGAGCAGGCTGATGTCGTAGGGGTACGTGGCGGTGACGGTCACGTCCGAGCCCTGCGTCCAGGACGAGGAGACGGTGACCGCGAGGTCGCCCTGGTCGAGGTCCGCCGCCGAAGTACGCACGCGGTCCTCGACGGCGGCCGCGGGGCCCGCGACGTGGCGTCCGACGGCGCCCTGGCGCGCGCCGGCACGGACGGCGTCCGTCAGGGTCACGTAATGGTAGAAGACGATTCCGAACTGGATCACCCCGAAGAGGAGCATGGCGAGGAGCGGCAGGACGAGGGCGAACTCCGTCATCGTCTGGCCCTGCTCGCGTCTCTTGCTCGGAAGAAATTTCGTCATCTGAAATCTGGGTCTTGAAATCTGGGTCTTTATGGGCGGGAGGCGGGCCGCTTCTCGCTCGCGAACGAGCGTGGAAGGGACCCGCCTGTCCCGACACTCCTGCAGCTGCTTAGAGCAGCCCGGTGACGGCCTCCAGC
>Ga0299907_10000488_pt1 | contig 19360 bp, 12 predicted proteins | sample RVTome_16_FD_198680 | JGI IMG/M metagenome (GOLD analysis project Ga0299907, IMG submission 198680) | Soil microbial communities from uranium-contaminated site in the Upper Colorado River Basin, Wyoming, United States - RVT152D67 (version 2) ...
GGGCGGGCTCGTCCCGCTCCGCCGACCAGCACGCCGAACTCGTGGCCCGGCTCGAAGCCGCGGACGTCGAGAGCGCCGCGCGGGTCCTCGAGGAGAACTGGCGCGCCGGACCGCGGCTCCTGGTCCCGTGGCTCGAACGCCGCGCGGTGGCCGGCGCGCGAACGGACGGGTAGTCGCGTCACCCGGACGAGGTGGGCTCGAAGGCCGAGGCGATCGAGTAGGCCCGTCGCATCCCGTTCGAGCAGATGCCGGAGAACGATAGCGTCAGCGAGGTGGAGCTGCGACAGATGTTCGAGCTCGAGGACTTCGGGGCGGGCGAGGCCGTCGAGCGCCATCGCGAGACCATGCACGAGATCGGCAGGGGACGCTGACCTCCGGCCGCGTGCGAGCCGCTCAGGCTGCCGCGGCGCGCCCGCACGCCGACCGAGCGGCCGACCCTCAGCGCCCGGTAGAGGAGCGCCCGGTCCCCGGCCGGCTCCCCGGCCGTCGGATCTCCTCGATCCCGCGGTCGATCGTCTCGCGCAGCCAGGCCGTGAACGCGGGGTGCGGAGCGAATCCCGTCCCCTCCCGGTACTCGAGGCCGGACAGGTACTCGGCCGCGGGTCCCCGCCCCGCGGTGCGGACGGGGATCACGAGCGCGGTCCCCTCTGCGCCGGCCCGACGCACCAGCCCGCGGATCCGGGCCACCGCCGCGTCCCGCTGCTCGGGCCAGTCCTCGCGCCACGTGTCCCAGGCGAAGCCCCGATAGCGGCCGCCCGTCTTCTCGTCGATCCGCTCGGCGAGACGCTCGAGCAGATCGAGCCAGTGATCGTTGTCTTCCTCGCTCCCGGCCCCGTGCGCGAGCAGGATCACGGTCTCTCTTGACGGCGCTTCGCTCACCTCGGCGATCCGGTCCGCGAGGGCGTCGGCGAGGTGGGGGCTGTCCTCGATCCCGCCCAGCGTATGGAGCTCGAGCGGGGTCACGATCCGTTCGGGTATCCCCATGTGGTCGTGCGCGAGATCGGGGTCGCGCGAGAGACCCAGCACGTATTCGGTCTTCTCGCGGAAGCTGGATTCGAGACCGAAGATGCGGACGAGGACCGCGGCCTTCATCCCCTTCGCTTCGAGCTTCCGGACCGCCCGCTCCACGAGCGGCGGATCCACCATGCTGAAGGCGTCCTCGGTGACGTAGTCCCCCCGCAGGGGCGCGATCCCGCGACGCATCGTCTCGTTCCAGTGGAAGTCCGCCCCGTGCGGGACGAGGATGACCCCCACCTCGGACGGATCGAGCCCGCGATGCTCGGTCGCGGCGCGCAGGAGCCACGTCTCCGCGATCTCGTCGGGGAGCACGGCTCGCGGCTCGTAGCGCGCGGATGTGGCCGAGAGACGGCGCCCGAGACCCGACCAGTCCGACATCATCATCGTGAGGTGGCGCGCGTGCCCGAAGGGGATGACGAGGGCGGTGCGGCCCTCACCCTCGACCTCCCGCGCGCGCTCGGCGACGGCGGCGAACGAGCTCTCGCGCGCCTCGGGGCCGGCCGACTCGTCCCGGAGGGCGAGGACCTCGGCGCCGGCGAGACCGAGCTTGCGGGCCGCCCGCCCGGCCAGGGGGCCGAGGCTCGCGCGGACGCGCGCCGCCGCCTCATCGGAGTCCGCCCCCGTGCCGATGAGGACGAGGTGCTCCCGTCCGGGATCACGCGACACGGCCGCGACGCGCCTGAAGAGCATCTCCTCGGCCAGGTAGCTCTCGCCCAGGGGACTCGCCCACCGGACCGGGCGGCCCGCGAGCGCGGCGCGGGCCCGCTCGTACAACGCGTGATGCGCGGTCATGAAGAGCGGAAGGACGACGATTCCCGATCCATCGGCCGGCGGAGCCAGGCCCGCGAGCGCGGCCTCGAGGGTCTCGAGCGCCTGCTCCCGGGTGACGAACCACAGGGCCGAGCGGGGAACGGTCTCCCGGAAGCGGGCGAACGCATCCCGGACATACTCGTTCCCGAGGAACCCCTGATCGGGCGCGGCGACCACGTACAGGGGATCGTCCCACGGTCGGGGATCGCCGGCGCGATCTCCCGCCTCGGGGGTGGCCGCTCGGGCGGCTGCGATCGCCTGTGGCGACGCCGCGCTCGCGCGGCCAGGGCCGGCGAGCGCACACCAGCCGCCCAGCGCGACGCCGAGCGCACACGCGCCCCGCCGCAGCCGATGGCGCGCGACCGAGCCCGACACCCGCCGGACCCGCTCCCGGTGCGCAATCATCGGAGCTTCACGGCGCGGGCGACCTCGAGCCGGAGGCTCCGGCCCGCCGCCGGGATGAAGCTCCCGTGCCGCCGATACGCCTTGTCGAGCACGTTGTCGGCCCGCAGCGTGACCTCGAAACCGTCCAGGAAGCCGGTCGCCGGCGTCCAGCGCGCGTACAGATCGCTCACGCCGTACCCCGGGGTCGCGCGCTCCGGCGCCGACACCCGCTCCTGCGCTTCGGCGAACACGCCCTGATACCCGACGGCGAGCCCCGTGCCGGCCATGCGCACGCCGAGATCCAGGATCCACGTGTCCGCGGGCGCGTCGTCCACCGGGGCGGCCGCGGGCAGGTTCCACATGCGCACGCGACCGTGGCTCAGGCCTCCGGAGAGAGCCGACGACTCGTAGCGCACCGCGGTCTCGAGACCTTCGATGTCCACGCGATCCAGGTTCCGGAAGGTGGACGTCCCGCCCGCCACATCGACGTCGCGGGCGATGAAGTCCTCGGCGTCGGTCTCGAAGTACGCGATCTCCACACGGACCCCATCGTCGTCGCCGAGCACGTCATCGAAGCGGAGCCTCAGTCCCGCCTCCAGGGTCTCCGTGCGCTCCGGTGCGAGGTGCGGGCTGGGGACGAAGAAGTTGTTCGGGAAGGGTGCGCCGGGGGGCGCGGGGAAGTGGAGGCCGGATGTGTAGAGGTCGAGCAGCCGGGGCGCGTTGAAACCCTCGGAGACGCCGCCGTACACGTCGAGGAAATTCGTCACTCCGATCTGCGCCGCCAGCTCGAGCGCGAGCTCGTCGTCCTCGTTCGGATCGTTCGCCGGATCGTCGCTCACCGATTCGTAGCGCTCCCAGCGGAGGCCGGGGACGAGACGGAGCCGCTCGGCGATCACCCAGTCGTTCTGGACGAAGAGCCCGGTGAACGTGGCGTCGCCATCCGGGAACGAGCCGAGCGGCTCGCCGTCCCGGCGCCCCCGGGATGCGTCGCGGAACCACTCCACCCCGTACGTGAATCCGCCGCGCATGGCGTCGGACAGCGCGTAGCGCGTCGTGTTCGCCACGTCGACGCCCCACGTCACGAGCTCGCGGGTCTCGAAGCGCTCGTCGCTCTGTCTCGTCTCCCCGAGGCTCGATTCGGTGCGGTAGACGCCGGTCTGGAGATCGAGCCACGCGCTCGCCGGATCCTCGAGCTCGTACCCGGCGCGCAGGGTGCTCCGGAGCGAGCGCCGATCGGCGACCTGATCGGGCAGCGTGTCCGTCCCGGTCGCGTCGAGCGGGGTCGTGCTCGTCTCGTCGAAGCGGTCGTAGGAGAGCTCGAGCCGCTGACCCGCCGCCGGGGCCCAGCCCAGCTTGCCCAGAGCGCCCCACGTCTCGTAACCGGAGAACGGCAGCCGGCCCCCCGTGCTCAGCTCCACGTCATCGGCGTTCCGGACGCTCGCCGCGGCCACGAAGTCGACCGGACCGGGACTGCCGTAGACGGATCCGGACCCGCCCCATTCCCGGCTGCCGCTCAGGTAGCGCGGCGCGAGCCGCATCCCCACCGTCTCGCCGGCGCGCAGGAGATCGGCGGCGTCCTTCGTCTCGAACGAGACCACGCCGCCCAGCGCCCCGCTCCCGTACAGGACGGAGCCGGGCCCGCGCACGACTTCCACGCGAGCGAGCAGCGCGGGGTCGAGGAAGAGCCGTCCCTTGTGCCCGCTGGCGAAATCTTGGCGCGCGCCGTCCACGCGGAAGATGATGCGATCGGCCCCCAGCCCGCGGATCTGCGGGAGCTCCGCCTGACCGCGCGGGCCGCCCACGGTCGTGACGTTCGGGAGCCCGGAGAGCAGATCGTCCACGCTCCGGGCGACCGTCACCTCGAGACGCTCGGCCTCGACGACGCTGACGTTGGCCGGCACGCCGGAAACGCGCGCCGGGCCGCGCGTCGCGGTCACGGTGATCGGATCGAGGCGGTACGCCACCGTCTCCGGCGAGGCCTCGAGCCCGATGACGATCCGGCGATCGGCCCCGGCTCGAAGCGAGAGCTCGCGGCGGACGGCTTCGTACCCGGCGCGCTCGACGAGGAGGACGACGGCGCCCACGTCCAGCCCCCGGAAGCGGAACGCGCCGTCCTCGTCCGTGAGCACCCGCCACGCGGTGTCCTCGATGCGGACCGTGGCGCCGGCCACGGGGCGCTCCGTCCCGGTCTCGACGACCCGGCCGCTCAGGGTTCCCTCCTGCGCGATCGTGGCCGCGGGGGGTCCCCCCGCGAGCAGGCCGATCGCCACGCACGCGCTCCCATACCGGTTTCGCCGTGTCCGCATCCGTCCTCCGGGGTCGGCGGCACGTGGGATCGCCTCGCGGGCCGCGGCCGATAACGATTCTCGTGATTGGGAGAGTGAGAATCATTCTCATCTCGGCCACACAGTGCAGTCCTACCGCAGGGCGCGTCAAGGGGGCGCTCCCGGGGACGGGCCGCGCGCGCCTCCGCGCGTTCGTGGATCCCGATCCCGCGAACGGAGACCCGTCAGGAGCCGTCGCCGCCCTGCGTGGCCACGCGCTTCTTCTCGTCCTCGAGGTCCTCGAGCTTCACGCCGTCGGTGATCCACGCGGGCGCCGGCTCGCCCTTCAGGTAGTGTCCGAACCACTCGAGGATCCGGCGGTGGTAGTCCTTCTGGTTCGCCTCCTCGCTGAAGCCGTGGTCCTCGCCCTCGTAGACGAGGAGGACCATCTGCTTCCCGGCCCGGCGCGCGAAGTTGTAGAACTCCGTCCCCTGGTCCCAGTCCACCACGCCGTCGTCGTCGCCGAACGCCATGAGGAGCGGCGTCTCCATCTCGTGCACCTTCTCGATGGGCGAGTTCCGGCGGTGCGCCTCGGGGTCGTCCCAGTAGGGGACCTCCATGCGCGCCTGGCCCGTCTCCCAGTGGTCGAGCTCGGCGATCCCCGGGTTCCAGTGGATGGCGCCCATGAAGCTCAGGAAGTCGGTGAGCGGGGCGCCGGCCACGGAGGCGGCGAAGATGTCCGTGCGCGTGGGGAGGAAGGTGGCCTGGTAGCCGCCCCACGAATGGCCGATGAGACCGACGGCGTCCGGGTCGGTGACGCCCATCTCGACGACCCTGGCGACCGCCGGGCGCACCGCCTCGAGCGCGGAGATGCCCGGCTCGCGGGCACGGTACACGATGTCGGGCTGGAGCACGGCGTACCCGGCGCGCGTCCAGTCGGTGAAGTTGTAGTAGTTGCGCTCGTTGGGGTTCGTGAAGACGTGGATGGCGGACGAGCGGATCTCGTACGTGTAGACGATCGTGGGGACGGGCGTGCCTTCCAGATAGTCGGGGGGATAGTAGAGGACCGCCTGGAGCGGCACTCCGGCCTCGCTCGTGAACTCGACCAGTTCGGAGCGCCCCCAGGGGACCTCGTCGATGAACGGGTTGATGTCGGTCACGCGCTCCGCGTTCGCGAGCGTGGGCCCGGCGACGAAGTAGTCCGGCGGGTCGTCGAAGGCCATCTCGCGGTACAGGTAGACGTCGGCCGAGTCGGCCTTCGTGAGCCCGTATACATACGCGTCGCGCATGAGGAGCGGCTCGAACGTGCCGTCCGGCATGAGGCGGCCGTACCCCTGGCGCTCGCTCCACTCGCCGTGCAGGCTCACATACAGCGGCTCGTCGGCCTCGTGCCCGGGGACGTCGTCGTCCGGCTGGAACGACAGCCGGTGCTCGATGCGGTCCGCCGCGCCGTCCGTGAGCCGCGCGGCGCCCGAGCCGTCGGGGGCGACCCGCCAGATGTCGTACCGATCGTAGAGGAACACGGCCTCGTCGTTCTCGAGCCACCCGCCCGGTCCGAACCCCCACGGCGGGAGCATGTCCGTGGGCGTGTCGTACGTCGTGTCGGCGAACACCGCGTCCAGCCCCGAGGTCAGGTCGTGCGCCTCCCCGGTCTCGAGGTCGTGGCTCGTCCAGTTCGCGCCGTCGAACACGACCTTGAACCGCCCGCCGTCGCTCGACCACTCGTAGCGCACTTCCTCGAGCCGCTTCTCACGCTCGCCCGTGGCCACGTCCACGACCCACACGTCCCGGTACGGGCGCCCGAACATGGCCCCCCAGGCGTACGGCGCGTCCGTCTCCTCGATGGCCCGCACCCAGCCTTCGAGGAGCCGCGTCTCCGCCATGAGGTCGGTGCCGATCTGGACCGCGCGCTCCTCGTCGAGGTGCCATACTGCGAGGAGCGTGCGGCCCTCGTCCGCGGACTCCATGGCCCGCTGCTGCGGGAAGATCCGGACATCGGACGTGTGCCAGATCTGGAGACCCGGGAGCTCGGGCTCCTCTTCCTCGTCCTCGCCTTCCTCCTCCTGATCGTCGTCCTCGTCGTCTTCTTCGTCCTCCTCCTCTTCTTCGTCCTCTTCCGGCTCGTCCTCCTCATCGCCCTCCGCCGCCGCGACATCCTCGGTCTCCTCCTCCTCCGGCTCCGACGGGCGGAGACCGAAGGAGATCATCGTCCCGTCGTCGGACCATTCGGGCCCGCGCGAGGAGACGACGTCGAGCGTGTCGCCCACGCCGCTCGTCCCCACCCCGAGCACGAGCGTGGGGGAAGCCGCCGTGTCGAGCCCGCGCCACGCCAGGAGTTCGTGCGCCTCCCCGTCCTCGGAGACGGGGTCCACCGACCGGAGCGCCGCGAGATCGAACGCCTTCTCGCGCCACGCGAGGCTCGAGTACTCCGACCCCGACGTGTCGAGCGATCGGAAGCGGCCCGAGCCGGCGTCGTAGACCTGGACGCCGTTCCCGGCGTCCTCGCCCGTGGCGATCGCGAGCGCGACCATGGAGCCGGTGTCGCTCCACGCATAGGCGTGCGCGTTGCCGAACGTGGTCGACGTCCCCGCGGCGAGGTCGAGCACCCGGAGATCCGCGCCCTTCCCCTCCGGCTCCTCCGGCGCGTAGCCGTGGAGCGCCAGGTAGCCGCCCTCCGCGTCGAACGAGAACGCCGCCACGTCCTCGAACGTGCGCTCCTCGCCCGTCTCGAGATCGAGCAGCCCGGCGCTCAGCCGCACGGGCTCCTCGGATTCCTCCAGCCGCTCGCGCTCCTCCTTCGTGGGCTCGATCGCGTACGCGAGCCAGCGGCCGTCGGGCGAGAACGCCGGGTCGTCGCCCCATGCGACCACCCGTGTCGAATCCGCGTCGAGGAAGCCGATCCGGAGCTCGTTCTCCTCGCTGTTCCGCGTGACCCGGTAGGCGAAGACGTCACCGGTGGGGGCGACCTCGACCGAGCCGAGTGATTCCCAGCGGCCGTAGTCGAAGGGCTGCGGAGCGTCGGGATCCTGAGCCGTGGTCGGGAACGGCCATGAAAGCGTCGCGGCGAGAAGCAGAAGAACCGAGGCGAATCGGGACATCGATCACTCCCTGAGAACGGGACGAGAGATCGGGATGATGGCGCCGGGGCGGGGGGATCGCCAACGCGGCGCTCGACGCGACCGACAGCGTCCGGTTCGCGCTCCCGCGCGCCACCCTGCCACGGGACCTAGATTGTGCGATGCGGATCACTCCAACGGAGACCCGATCGATGAGCCGCCGAATCGCTTCCAGCTGCCGTAACGCGCGTCACATGCGACGCGTTCGGCCCCCATGCGTCCAGCGATCGGCCCGGATGTCGATGCGGTAACGACATCGGAGCGAACGGCGGATACTCGAGGGCCCGGGGCACGCAGCTCCGGGCCCTTTCTCGTTTGGAGGAACCCATGAGCGACCGGATCTACATCACGACGTCCATTCCATACGTGAACGCGTGCCCTCACGTCGGCTTCGCGCTGGAGCTCGTGCAGGCGGACATCATCGCCCGTCATCACCGGCTGTGCGGCCGCGAAACCCGACTCCAGACCGGGACCGACGAGCACGCGTTCAAGAACGTGATCGCGGCGGAGCGCGCGGGCATCCCGACGCGCGCGTTCGTCGATCGGAACGCGGCCCAGTTCCGACGTCTGTCGGCCGCGCTCGACATCTCGGTCGACGACTTCCTCAGAACCACGGAGCCGCGCCACCGACGGGCCGTGCAGGAGTTCTGGCACCGCCTCGCTCCCGACGACCTCGAGCACCGGACCTACACCGGTCTGTACTGCGTGGCGTGCGAGGACTTCTACCGCCCGGAGGAGCTCGTGGACGGCCGGTGCCCGGAGCACGACACGGAGGTCTCCGAGGTTTCAGAGGAGAACGTCTTCTTCCGCCTGTCGAGGTACGCGGAGCGCCTGGCAGCGCTGATCCGGTCGGGCGACCTGCGGATCGTCCCCGAGACCCGACATCGCGAGGTGCTCGCGTTCATCGAGCGAGGACTGAACGACATCAGCGTGACACGGGCGGCGGCGCGCTCGGGCGGGTGGGGCATCCGCGCGCCGGGCCACGACGACCAGGTCATATACGTGTGGATCGACGCATTGATCAACTATCTGACTGGACCGGGTTTCGGAACGTGCGACGGGTGGACCGACTGGTGGGCGCCCCGCGCCCGGACCCTGCACGTGATCGGCAAGAACGTGTGGAAGTTCCACGCGATCTACTGGCCCGCGCTGCTCCTGTCCGCCGGCCTCCCCTTGCCCGACGAGATCGTGATCCACGGCTTCCTCACGGCGGACGGACGGAAGATCGGCAAGTCGCTGGGGAACACGGTCGACCCGTTCGAGTGGATCGACCGCGTGGGTGCGGACGGGGTGCGGTATTACCTCGTCGCGGGGCGATCGCCGTTCGAGGATGCCGACGTGAGCGCGGACCGCCTGCTCGAGACGTACGAGAAGGTCCTCGCGAACACGCTCGGAAACCTCGTCAGCCGCCTGCTCGCGCTCGGGGAGAAGACCGGTCTGGTGCTCGATCCCGTGTCTCCGGGCGAGGCGCCCCCGGGGTACCACCGGGCGTTCGAGGAGTACGCTCTCGACGAGGCGCTCGCATCGGTGTGGGCGGGGTTCCGGGCGCTCAACCGCGAGATCGACGCGGTCGCTCCGTGGAGCCTTCCCGATCCGCGTGCCCGTGAGCGAGTGGGCGCATGGCTGACGCGGGTGGCAGACCTCGCCCGGTGGCTCTCGCCGTTCCTTCCCGGGGCGGCGCACCGGATCTCCGAGGTTCTCCGTCCTGGTCCGGTGCGCCGCCGACCGCCGCTGTTCCCGCGAGTCGCCGCATGACGGACCCCGAGGCCCGGCACGCGCGGGGAGCCTGGTCGAAGCGGGACGTGCTCCTACATGGTCGGGACCGCGAACCTCCGCAGGATCTCGAGCATGATCGCCGTGCCGCGCCGGACGTTCTCGACCGAGATGCGCTCGTTGTTGCCGTGGACGCCCCCCTCGTCCTCCTGCGGGATCACGAACGGGGAGTAGCCGTACGCGTCGATCCCGAGGTCGCGGAAGAAGTGGCTGTCGGTGAACCCGGTGCTCACGGCCGGGATGATCGCGGCGTCCGGGAACTCCTCGCTCGTGACCTCGACCAGGGTGCGGTAGAGCGGGGTCTCAGTGCTCGACACGGCCGGGGTGAACTGCATGATGCGCTCGATCTCGATCCCCGGATCGTTGAGGACTCGCTCGAGCTCGGCCACGAACGCCTCCGGGTCCTGGTCGGGGAGCATGCGGCAGTCGATCTGCGCCCCGGCCGTCGGGGGCACGACGTTGATCTTGGCCGACCCCTCGAGCATGGTGATCGAGCACGTGTTCCGGGTGAGCGCAGCCATCGAGCGGTGGTCGATGTGGAGCTCGCGCAGGACGTCCGGATCGCGGACCGCTTCGGCGATGTCCGCGAACCGCGGCCCCCACTCCTCGCCCACGGTGGGCGCGAGGCCCTCGAAGAAGGCCTCCACCGCGGGGACGATGCGCGGCTCGAAACGGTGGGTCTGGAGCCGGTGGAGCCCGCGGATGAGCCGGTTGACGGCCGACTCGACGGGCGGCGTGGACCCGTGCCCCGGCGTCCCGTGCGCGGTGAGACCGAGCCAGATCGGCACCTTCTGGGTGACCTCGATCCCGAACCCGATCTCCCCGTCGGTCTCGATCCCGTCGCCGCCCTCGTTGAGCAGCACGCCCGTGTCCTCGAACAGCTCGGGGCGATTCTCGACCAGCCAGCCGGCGCCGAAGAACCCGCCCGCCTCCTCGTCCGCGGTGGCCATGAACACGATGTCGCGGTCGAGCTCGGCGCCCGAGCGGTGGAGACCCAGGAAGGCCTGGAGGTGGACGATCCCCAGCGTCTTCGTGTCCAGCGCCCCGCGACCGGCGATCATCCCGTCCGCGACCTCGGCCGCCATGGGATCGGTGTCCCAGTACGCGGGGTCGGCGGGCACCACGTCCATGTGGTGGAGGAGGATGAGCGTCGGCTGCTCCCCGCCCTCGAGACGGGCCCAGATGTTCCCGCGCCCCGGGGCCGACGAGGCCGTGTCGTAGGCGATTCCCTCCGCCTCGAAGATCCGCGCGAAGAACTCCATCCCCCGGGACTCGTTCCCGGGCGGGTTGGTGGTGTCGATGCGCAGGTACTCGACGGTGCGCTCGACGGCCTCGTCCTGGAGACGGGCGAGGTCGGCGTCCTGCGCGCCGGGGGCCGCCGCGATGACGGGCCGCCCCGGGGTCGCGAGACCCGCGGCGGCGAGGAGGACGGCGAGGGGGCGAGTGGCGGGGAGGCTCGCACGGGCGAGGGCGTGTCGCATGGGAATCCGGCTCCGTCAGGTTGGTCGACCGCAGGCGGACGACCTGAGTCTAGGGTGCCGTCGGTCGCGGCGGCCACACCTCGCCGGCCGGGTGGTCCTCGGTCACGGCCACACCTCCACCGATGCGAGCGCGACGCCGTCCGTGGGGATGAACACGACGAGCGAGTCGGAGCACTGTATGACGCCCCACCCGGAAAGGAAGGTGTCGTCCAGCCCGGCGCGCAGACGGATGCTCGTGGACCTGCCGAGGAAGTCCTCGCAGCGCGCCGGAATGGCGCGGGACTGGCCGGGCAGGACGGAGCCGATGAGGTAGTAGGCCCTGCCGAGCGGCGGGTGCGCGTACGCCCGGATGTGCTCCTGGGACTGATTGACGAGGTGCACGTGGAACGGATCGGGCGTCCGGCGAATGGCGATGCACCCGGCCGCGAGGAGCGCCGTCAGGACGATGGCCGGTCTCGGCACGGCAACCCGTGACCCTCGCGCCCGCCGCGCGCGCGGCGCGCGAACGTGGACGCGCTCGTCATCCCGGGGATCGGTGGACGAGCGGGGTCGGCCGCCGGCGCCCCGCCGCGTCGTGCGCCGATTCGGCGGTGGCGGGCCGACCCCGTACCATCCTACGCGCGTCCCGGCCGGGCCGGGAGGGTCATCGGGCCGTGAGCTGGTGCGCGGGACGCCGGAGGAGCCGCCGGCCCTCCACGAACTTCGCGTCCTCGCCCTCGCCCACGGTCGGCGGCTCCGTCAGCTCGAATCCCTGGTGGATGCGCGAGGCCAGGACCTCCAGCCCTTCCACGAGCCTCGGGCCCGGGCGGTTGAACCACGCGTGGCCGTCGATCACCAGGCAGTCGCCCCGTCGGAGCGCCGCGAGGATCTCGGTGCCGCTCGCGATGAGCGACGCGATGCGCGCGCGGACGGCCAAAGGCCGAACCGCGCTCACCGGCCGCCCACCCGCACGGCGCCGCCGGCGAGCACGGTCCGGCCGCGGTTCGGAAAGCCGCTCACCTCCTCGTAGCGCTCGTCGAACAGGTTGTCGATCCGCGCGAGCAGCGTGAGACCCGGTCCGCCGCCCGCGGGATCGAGCAGGTCGTACTGCGCGTCGAGGTCGACGACGGTGTACGCCGGAAGCTCGACCCGGACCGCCGGGACCTGACCGAAGTCCCGGTCGATGCGGTCTCCGACCCGCCGGAGGCCCACGCCACCGCTCAGGCGATCCCAGGCGCTCACCCCGAGACGGGCGGCGAGCTGGTGCGTGGGCCGCCTCAGGAGCCGGCTCCCTTCCACGAACTCGGCGTCGGAGCCCTCGTCGAACCCGGAGTCGACCGCCTCGGTGTGGAGGTACGTATATCCGACGCTCGCCCGGACGCCGCGCCACCACCCGGCCGCCTCGAGCTCGAGACCCCGGGCCTCCGCCTCGGCCACGTTGAAGAAGTTCGGGTCCCCCGGCTCGGGCGGGGCGAACGTGAACTGGATGAGGTCCTCGAAATCCTGATCGAACCACGTCGCCGACAGTCGCACGCGATCCTCGAGGACCCACTGGTCCACGCCCAGCTCCCGGCTGAACGAGCGCTCGGGCTCGAGGTCGGGGTTCCCGGCGGCGAACCCGGTGGCGAAGTTCTCGAACAGCGTGGGCTCCTTGATCCCGCGCCCCAGGTTCGCCCGGAGCTTGGTGCCGGAGCCGTCGAGCGTGTACGCGAGCCCCGCCGTCCAGGTCACGAGATCGCCGAACGTCTCGTTGTCCTCGAGTCGGACCGATCCGTTGGCCGCGAGACCGGCCCACTCGCCCAGCCACTGGAGGCGGTAGGCCCGATTCCAGCGCTCCTCCTCGCTCGACCCGGACGACGGGCCGAACTCGGAGTCGGACTCGTTGAGCGAGCGGAGCTTCTGCTCCTCGAGCTCGACCCCGGCCGAGAGGTCGCCGCCGCCCCCGAGGTCCAGCACGCCCGAAAGCTCCCCGTTCACGCGCCGCACGTCGTCGAGGCTCGTGAAGGCGAAGAAGCCGAGCGTGTCGGCCGGCCCGTCCGGCAGGTCCTCGCTCCCGCTCTCGGCGTCGTGCACGCCGAAGCCGGCGCCGAGCGTGATCCGCGACGACAGCCGCCGGTCCACGCTGAGCCGGACGGTGGTCTCGTCCCCGAAGGAGAGCGCGTTCTCGTCCACGAGCGCCCCGGCCCCGTCGGTGGGGAAGTGGAACGTGTGGTCGGCGTAGTGCGCCGCCACGCGCACGTCCGTGCGGTCGTCCGGCGCCAGGTCGACGCGGGCCGAAAAGCGCAGGTTGTCGTAGTCGTTGTTGAAGGGGAGGCTCCCGTCCGAACGCATCCCGCTCACCGAGAACCCGTACCCCACGGCGTCGCCGCCCCCCTCGATCTGCGCGGAGCCCCGCCACGAGTCGTACGTGCCACCCATGAGGCTCGCGCGGACCGAGGGCGCGCCGCGGCCGGTGCGGGTGATGATGTGGATGACCCCACCCACCGCGTCCGAGCCGTACATGGCGCTCCCCGGCCCGCGCACGATCTCGATCCGCTCGATCTGTTCGACCGGCAGGTTCGCGAAGTCGAATCGCCCGCCCGGCTCGTTCACCTGCATCCCGTCGACCAGGACCTGGACGTAGTCCGACTCGCCACCCCGCACGAACACCGATGCGGTGGCCCCGAACGAGCCCGACTGGGCGATCGCGAGACCCGGGACCGCGCGCAGCGCGTCGACCAGGTGCACGTAGCCGGCGCGCTCCAGCGCCTCGCCCTGGAGGACGGTGACGCTGGACGAGATCGCACGCAGCGGCACCGGGCGCCGGTGCACCGTGACCACGAGATCCTCCAGGGTCACGGGATCCTCGGGCTGCTGCGCGGCGAGGAGAGCGGGCGACGATACCGCCAGGGTCATCGCCACGGCGAGCGCGACGCCGGGTACGGGCCGGGTGGGACGGGTGGACGGAAGGTGCGGCATGGTCACTCCTCCGGGTGGGGTGCGCGGTGATGTCCGATGTCGGGATGAAGCCAGGCGGCGAGCTCCGCCGCCGCTTCGACCACGCGGACTCCGGCGCGTCCGAAGCGCTCGGAGTCGAGGCCGAGCACGCGTCCCGCGGCCACCGCGGGAACGAGACGCCACTGCGGGTGATCGCCGAGCGCGGCGTCGCTCCCCGGCTGGCGAAGCCGGAAGACCGCGTCGGGATCGCGACGGATCAGGGTCTCGAAGCTCACGCGCGGCCAGGGTCCGCGCTCGCGACCGAACACGTTCCGGCCCCCCGCGACCGCGAGGAGCTCGTCGAGAAACGTCCCGGGCGCGGCGACCGTGGGGGGATCGTCCCACACCACGACCAGGACGCGGGGCCGCGGCCGGCCGCGCGCTCCCGCTCGCACGTGCTCGAGACCCGCCCTGAGACGGCGGGCGAGCGAATCGGCGGCCGCGGAACGACCGAGCGTCCGGCCGACCCAGTCGAGGTTGTCCCACAGGTCGGCGAGCGTCTCGGATTCGGTGAGCCACGTACGGATGCCCGCCCGGGTCACGGCGCCGAGCGGCGCGCGGGCGGCCCGCCGCCACCCCACGACGATGTCGGGATCGAGCCGGATGATCGTCTCGATCGAAGGCCGCGTCGGGTCGCCGGCGGAGGTGATCCCCGCCAGCCGGGGGTCGGGCGTGCCGGTCGTGCGACCGACGAGGTGGCGCTCGCCCCCGAGCTCGAGGATGAGCTCGGTCACCTGCGGCATGAGCGAGACGATGGACGGGCGCGCGGGCTCGACGTCGGCTTCGGGCCCGCCGCACCCGGCGAGGGGAAGAAGGGCGATCGCGAGACATGCGAGGGTCCGGCCGTACCCCGGCGAGGGGGGCCGTCCGGCCTCCATCCGATGCCTCTTCCGATCCGCTCGGCCCGCGCGAGCTCGAATCATGCGAATGCCCCGTTCTCCCGCGGCGGAGGACGAGGCATCGAAGGCGGTCGGTGCGGCGCCTGAAAAAGCCCCGAGCCTCCCCGCGGAGACTTCGGCGTGCGGGACCGGAGAGCAGGTCTCCTGGCTCGAGGCCGCCGGGCTCGCCTTCCCGAGGGAGCTTTCCCTCAGTGGCCTTCCTGAGCCCGCGTTCCGGACGATCGCCGTCCGGACCTCTCACAGTGGCGGGGCCGCGCCGGATTCACACCGGCTTCCGTTGTGCCCCTCCGGTCTTGCTTCAGCTTGTGCGCGCAGTGTAGGGAGCGGACCGGAGCCGCGAAAGCCCCGGTCCGCCGCACCCGAACGCCCGGGGGTGGCCCGGTGCGGGCCGCGCGGCCGCGCGCCGGAAACCGTCGCGCGGCCGGTCGTTCAGTTCCCTCCGGAGTCGCCGTCCCGGACGTCCGTCACGCGGCGCTCGTAGGCCGGACGCCGCATCTCCCACGGCGGCGTGACCTCGAGCAGCCGCAGGGCCTCCATCGTCGCCCGCTCGAGCTGCGGGTCGGTACCGCCCGCGAGCGCGGTCGGGTCCTCCTGGACCTCGATGTCCGGGTCGACGCCGTGCCCCTCGGCGAACCACGTCCCGTCGGGGTGGTACATGCGGAACGTGGGCACCGTCACCGAGCCCCCGTCGATGAGCCCGGGGGCGCCGCTGATCCCGATGAGACCGCCCCACGTCCGGGTGCCGATGAGCGGGCCGACCTCGGCCTTCCGGAAGTAGTCGGGGAACGCGTCGCCGCCCGAGCCGCTCCACCCGTTGATGAGCATGACCTTGGGTCCGAAGTGCGCGATCGGCGGCCACTTCCAGTCCTGCCCGTCACGCACCGCCCAGAACGCGAGCGGCTCGCGGTCGAGGAGCTCCACGAACCGGTCCGGGATCTGCCCGCCCGAGTTCCAGCGCTCGTCGATGACCAGCGCGGGCATGTGCATCTGGCCCGCGAACTGCCGCATGAGCTCGGTCTGCCCGCCCTGCCCGGTGTCGGGCACATAGACGTAGCCCACCCGGCCGGCGCTCGCCTCGAGCACCCGCCGCCGGTTCGCGTCGATCCACGCGAGGTGGCGGAGCCGGGTCTCGTCCTCGAGCGTCTCCACGACCACCTCGCGGGCGCCGTCCATCGTCGGCGCGTCGTTCACCGTGAGCGCCACGGTCTCCTCCGCGAGACCCTCGAACGCGGCCCACGGGTCCCGCGTCGGATCGAGCGGCCGGCCGTTCACGGCCAGGACGTAGTCGCCCTCGCTCACCTCCACGCCGGGGGCACGGAGCGGGGAGCGCGCCTCGGAGTCCCACGGCGCCCCGTCGATGATCCCGGCGATCCGGTAGGCGCCATTCTCGAGCGACCAGTCGACCCCGAGGAGCCCCACCCCCCGGCTCTCGGCCGACTCCGTGTCGCCGCCCCCGCGGTACGTGTGCGAGGCGTTGAGCTCGGCGATCAGCTCGCCGATCACGAAGTTCACGTCCCAGCGCGTGACCGCGTCGTCCAGCATGCGGCCGTAGCGCTCGCGCATCTGGACCCAGTCCACGCCGTGCATGTTCGGGTCGTAGAAGTAGTCGCGCTGGAACCGCCACACGTCGTTGAAGATCTGCCGCCACTCGGCCGCGGGATCCACCATCATCCGCATCTCGGCGACCCGGAGCGGGGTGTCGATCTTCTGCGCCGGCTTCAGGTCGATGATCGCGGTGCGGTCCTCCACCCGGACGAGCGCCTTCTCGGCCTTCGCCGCGAGCACGTAGTCGTCGACGTCATCGAGGACCGTCTGCTCCTCGCGCTCGGCGAGATCCCAGTACACGAGCGGGCTCTCGTCATCGCTCGATCCGGTCCGGGGGAGCCGCCGGTACGCGACCTTCCCCTTCGCGGCGTAGAGATCCGTGTAGTTGCCGGGCTCGGGCGGCAGGACGACGAGGCGCGACTCGAACCCTTCGAGATCGATGTCGACGTCGGGAACGTCCTCGTCCTCGGATGCGGCGCCTTCCTGGCCGGGCTCCCCGGCCGCGTCGTCCTCCGGGGCCTCGTCATCGGAGCCCTCCGCATCCTCTTCGTCGTTCCGGGGGGCGAGCGGGGAGGGCACGTCGGCGCGCAGCGCCACGGCCACCACGTTGGTCGTGTTCGGATAGATCCACGTCCCGTCGACATCGCTGTACTCGGGCTCGAACGCCCGGCCGCTCAGGAAGTAGAGGTACTTCCCTTCGGGATCGAAGGCGGGCCACGAGTCGCTGTAGAACCCCGAGGTCGCCTGGTGCCGCTCGCCCGAGCGCGTGTCGTACAGGAAGATCGCGCCGTTCCGGTTCTCGAGCCCGCGGGAATACGCGAGCCAGCGCCCGTCGGGGGACCAGCTCACCCGGAACCCGGAGAGCGAGCCGTGGAACATCCACAGCGCCTGGTCGACGCGGCTCAGCGAGCCCGTCTCGCGATCGAACACCTGGATCCGCATCGCCTGGTCGATGAAGGCGAGCCGCCGGCTGTCCGGCGACCACTGCGGCGCATAGCGGAATCCCGGGCCCATGCTGGTGAGCGTCTCGGGCTCGCCCGAGCCATCGGCGGCCTGGATCGTGAGCTCGTACTCGCCCGAGCGATCGCTGAAGTACGCGAGCCAGCGGCCATCGGGGGACCACGTCGGAGTTCGCTCGGCGGAGCCCGGCGTCCGCGTGATCTGCCGGACCGGGCCGTGCTCGGCCGGCACCGTGAACAGCTCGCCGCGCGCCTCGAACACCGCGCGCACGCCTGCGGGAGAGATCGCGCCGCTCGCGATGCGGCGGCCCACGGCCTCGAGCCGCGGCTTGAGCGACGCGCGGTCGGTCACGACATCGATCTCGACCTCGCGGTACTCATCGGTGTCCAGATCGAGCAGGTAGAGACGGCCGCCCGCCTCGAACACGAGATCCTCCGGGCCGATGGCGGGGAAGTGGATGTCCTCGTCGCGGAAGCTGGTCACCTGCTCCATCCGGCCGCTCCCGACGTCGTACTTCCAGATGTTGTAGCGCTGCTCGGGGCCGCGGTCGGAGAGGAAATAGACCGTCTGGCCGTGCCACATCGGTTGCCCGTCGTTGGCCGGATCGTCGGTGATGTTGCGCGACTCCATCGTCTGGAGGTCGAACAGCCACACGTCGGGCGCCCAGCCGCCCCGGTACCGCTTCCAGCTCCGGAAGTCGCGCGCCTTGGGCGTGTACGCGAGCCAGCGGCCGTCCTCGGACAGCGCGCCGAACTCCCCGTACGGGATCGGGAGCTTCTCGGGCATCCCGCCGCTCGCCGCGGTCGCATAGAACTGGTTGTAGCGCTGCCGGCCGCTCTCCATCGAGCTCGCGTACAACAGGCGGTCGCCCTCCGGATACCAGTCGAGGATGCGGTCCGTCATCGGATGGTGGGTGACCCTGGCCGGTGTCCCGCCGGCGGAGGGAACCACGTACACGTCCTCGTTTCCGTCGTAGTTCGCGGTGAAGGCGAGGCGACTCCCATCCGGGGAGAAGCGGGGGAAGGACTCCTCGCCGCGCGGGGAGCTCAAACGCTGCGCCATCCCGCCCTCCTTCGGCGCCACCCAGATGTCGCCGGCGTAGACGAACGCGATCCGGGTCGCCGAGACGTCCGGCTGGCGGAGCATCCGGGCGTCGACCTGGGCGGCGAGCGGTGCGGCGGCTCCGAGCGCGAGACCGGCGACCAGCGCGGCCACGGCGACGGCCGTCGACGAGGGGAACCGACTCGCTCGGCTGCCGCCCATGATCGAGCCGGCGGCGACGGGAGGACGATCTTCGGGACTTCTCATGGCGGTCTCCTGGAGGGACACGGCTTCGGGTCGACAGGATCGGTACGACTCCCTACGGATCGGGCCGCCCGATCGATTCGAAGGTGCGACCGGCGAGGCCTCCCCGGCAACGAGCCTCTCCCGAGGAGCACCCGGCGATCACGTCCTGCGGCTGGCCGCCCGTCTTGCGCGCCGGGGCCACCGGCCCTAGATACCGTCGCGGGCATATGCACAATTATGTGCAGGATGTACACGGCTGTGCATGGGTGGGGCACAGACGAGGCCATACACCGGTCGGGAGGTCGACGCATGGCGAAGCGGAAGCTCGGGGGGCGGAGCCGAGAGGTGTTGGACGTGATCTACCGGCGAGGCGAGGTCTCGGCATCCGACATCCACGACGAGATCCCGGACCTCCCAAGCTATTCCGCCGTGCGGTCGATCCTGCGCGCACTGGAGGACAAGGGACTGGTCGAGCACCGGGAGGAGGGGCTCCGGTACGTGTATTCGCCCACGGTCCCGAAGGGCGAGGCCTCGCGGACGGCGCTCCAGCGCGTCCTCGACACGTTCTTCGGAGGCCAGCCCGAGTATGCGCTCAAGGCGATGCTCGAGCTGTCACGAGATGGCGGGTACGACATCGACTACGACGACCTCGAGCGTCTGATCGACGAGGCGCGGGAGGACGGACGATGATCGACGGACCGCTCCTGCTCGACGCGCTGCTCGTGTCGACGGTCGGGGGGACTCTCCTGCTCCTCGGCGCGCTGACCTTCGCCCGGCTCGGGCGTCCGTCCGGCGACCTCCGTCACCAGGTCGTGGGACATGCGCTGTTCGCCGGTGTGGCGATCCTCGCTCTCGCGATCTGGATGCGT
>Ga0299907_10000489_pt1 | contig 19351 bp, 17 predicted proteins | sample RVTome_16_FD_198680 | JGI IMG/M metagenome (GOLD analysis project Ga0299907, IMG submission 198680) | Soil microbial communities from uranium-contaminated site in the Upper Colorado River Basin, Wyoming, United States - RVT152D67 (version 2) ...
AGGCGTCGGACTCCGCTACGGACAAGTCGTACTTCTTCTACGACGGAGACACCGGCGCCAAGCTGGGTCAGTGGACGCTCCCTCGGCCCCAGACCGGGAGCGAGAACTGCACGCTTCACAACCTCAACGTCGTGCCGCTGAGTAGCGGGCGGTACGTCCTGGTGCACGGCAGTTATCAGTCCGGCACTTCGGTGGTCGACTTCACCGACCCGGCCAACGCTGTTGAGGTCGGCTGGAGCGACCCGCCGCCGCTTCCGGTGCCCGCCGGCACACCGTTCTGCCTTGTGGACGGTACCGGGTGTGACGTCGGGGGTGCGTGGTCGTCCTATTGGTACAACGGACTCATCTACGAGACGAACATCACCGAGGGACTGAACATCTTCAGGTTCACGGGGGATGAGACGGCAGGAGCCCTACGGCTCGACCACCTCAACCCGCAGACCCAAGAGTTCTCTCTCCCTTAGGCGCACCAAAAGAGTGGGGGGCGCAAGCCCCCCACTCCCTGCGGGGTCCTTCCCGTCGGTGCTGAAGGTGTGACCGGCGTCGAAAAGTGCACGGTCGCCCACCTGAATGGCAGACTGTCCGACTAACATGCCGGAGAGAGGGTCTCGGCGGGGGGCAGCGAGGGGGGCACGGCCCAGGCGCCGGCCGCCGAAAGATCCCCGCGCTGCCGCTCGACGAAAAGCCCGGCGGCGCATGATGTACCGCCGGCGCCGCACGGTCCTCGCCACACTTCTCGTGCTTCTGACGGCAATCGGGGCAACCACCTACGCCCGTCTGAGCGGCAACCCGGACGATATCGGCGGACCGGGCGCTGCACCCGGTCTTCCATCACCGGGAGCGACGGGCGACGGCAACGAGGGCCCGCCCGAATTCAAGATTCCCGTCAAACACATCGTCTTCATCATCAAAGAGAACCGCACCTTCGATAACTACTTCGCTCGCTACCCGGGAGCCGAAGGCGCGACCCACGGCGAGATCTCTACAGGCGAGCGCATTAGGCTCGCCCCGGCCACGGACGTTCTGGAGCCGGACCTCGGTCACTCGTTCCTCGATGCCGTGAAATCGATCAACGGCGGCCGGATGAACGGATTCGATCTCGTTTTCAACGGAGACACCTTGAACGGATACACGTCCTTCAAACGGGAGGGCATCCCGAACTACTGGGCGTACGCCGACAATTTCGTCCTCGGCGATCGGATGTTCTCCTCGATGTACGGTCCGACGTTTCCCGAGCACCTCTACACTGTCGCCGCGCAGGCGGGGCGTGTCGTCGGCAACAAGGATCAAACCAACATCTCCGGCGGGTACTGCGACGACCCGGGCGAGACCGTGTTCCGCTTCATGCGGATGAACAAGAAGGAGCGGGAGGAGGTCATGCGGGCCGTCCGGCGCGTCGACCTCGACGGGATCGTCCAGTACTGGGAACACATCAGAGCCTGCTTCGATTTCCCGGTCATCATGGATCAGCTCAACGAGAAGAAGATCTCGTGGCATTACTACGCCGACGAGGGTTCGTGGATGAATGCCCTGCTGGCGATCAAACACATGCGTTTCTCCAAGCACTGGGGACGCGACATCACACCGGAAGAGCAGTTCATCGAGGACATCGAGAACGAGAACCTCGACCGCGCCACATGGGTTGTTCCCGGCCCGGGGGTCAACGAGCATCCCGGTGGTCCGAGCGTCTGCGTGGGCGAGAACTGGACCGTGGACGTCGTGAACCGCCTCATGCGGTCGAAGTACTGGAAGAGCACCGCCATCTTCCTCACCTGGGACGACTTCGGCGGCTTCTACGATCACGTCCCGCCGCCGCAATACGACATCATGGGCCTCGGGCCGCGGATGCCGCTGCTGATCATCTCCCCGTGGGCGAAACAGGGGTACGTCGATTCGACGGAATACGAGTTCTCATCTGTGCTCAAGTTCATCGAGACCGTCTACGACCTCGAGCCGATGACGGCGCGCGATGCTCGGGCCAACAACATGCTCAATGCTTTCGACTTCGACCAGGACGTCAGGCCGCGCGATCGCAAGCTGTTCTTAGAGCCGCGCGAGTGCACAGGGCTTCCGGCGCACATCGAGGAGGCGTACAGGAAGAAGGGCGAGAACGCGTTCCGAGCCCTCGGCGACTAGCCGGCGCGGTGGCGGCGCGCCCAACTGTTCGCGATGAATCACGCTTAGCGTGAGTGGGCGCGAACAGTTCGGTTATTCGGGCTCTACGGGAATGACGATCGTGTCGCCCACGCTTAGCAGCGATGGGTCTGCGATGCCGTTGGCGCTGGCAATGTAGTCGGCGAGACCGGCGTCGCCGTACTCCCTCTCGGCGATTTGGTTGAGGGTGTCGCCCGCCTTGATGGTGTATTCCTCGCCACCGGCGAGGGGGTCCTCTGCTGCCCCGCCTTCTTCACCCTCACCCTCGGCTTCGCCTTCGCCGGTCGGCTCTTCGCCGGCGGCCGGCTGGGCGGCAAGTTGTCCCTCCAGGTCCTCGACCTGTGTCTGTAGATCGGCTACCTGGGCCTGGGCTTCGCGTGCGTCGGCGCGCGCTGCGGTGAGGTCTTCCTCCGGCACTCCGCCCCCACCCGCGGTCATACGTCCGAAGAGAAAAGCCAGCAGCACAATCGCTCCGAGCACCGCGACGCGGCCCCAGAGGATGTTGGGCAAGTTGCGGCTGTGATCCTCTGGTTCGTAGTCCCAGTCGTAACCGGGGTCGGAAGGTGGTTCGTACGGTTCGAGTGAGTCACGCTCACGCATCGCCATGTCTGTACCGTCCTAGTCCGGTTTTACAGTCGCTGTCAGGGTAGCCAATAATTCGCCAAGTTTCCTTCTCTACTCGTCGCATTGTGCCCTAACCGTGGCCCGACTGCCAGAATTGCCCGGTTTGGTCGACGCGCCCCTGGTCCGGCCCCGGCTCGAAATCGCACTTCTAGCAGGGCAAACGGTGGAATCAGCGCTTTCGGAAGCGCGCCAGCATGTCGGAATCGAGAATCTCGAGAAACGCCCTGACCGCGCGCCCGGTTCGCCGGAGATGGTCCCGGTTGAGGTTGGCCGGCTTGTCGCTGGGGGAGTGATAGTCGGGCTCCGTGCCGCTCCATAAGAACGCTCCCGGGATACCGGCGCGTTCGAACGGTCCGTTGTCCGAGCAGTCGCACGTCGTCCGGTATACGACGTTGATCTCCGTGTTCTTCCGGAGCTTCCGGAATACGGTCTTGGCAACGACCTCCGGCCCGATCCCGGCCGTGCCGATGATGAGCGGCTTCCCGTCGGCAATCATGTCGACGGAGATCATCCCGGGGGAGCGCTTACGGCCTTTCTTTCCAAGGCGCTCTACGAACCTCTGCGACCCAATGTGGTGGGTGCCGTCGGTCCCGAACTCCTCCGCTCCAAAGGCCACGAATTCAACGAGACCGGCCTGCTCGGTTCCGGCATAGATCCTTGCCATCTCGAGCACGACCGCGACCCCCGACGCGTTGTCATTCGCACCGGGGGACCCGGGCACGGAGTCCATGTGCCCCCCGACCACGAACGGGCGCTTGACGATGCCGGGCCACCGGGCCCGCACGTTGCGAGAAGTGCCGCCGTCGACGGAGAACTTCTGGATCATCACGTCGTATCCGAGCTCTTCGAATTCGAAAGCGATGTATTTGGCTCCCTTTCGTTCGCCCGTAGTTGCTCTGACGCGAATGCCTACCTTCTTGGCGAGCTCTCGGATGTGGCCCATGGCCTTCTTCTTTGAGAAGGCGGGAGTGGCCTGGGCGGCGTCGCCGCTCGAACTTCGAGCCCAGCGACCGGACAAACCGGCGGAGTCGAACGGTGCACAACCGGTCACCGTCAGTGACGCAGCGGCCAGCGCGATCAGAATCCATCTCGACCTGCGCCGCCTCACTCTTCGATCCTCCGATCCCTGTCGTCGAACGCCTTGCACCCGCCATCAGGCACGGATGGCTACGGTGGTCTGCGTACTACAGTAGCCCCCAGATGGCCGAAGAAAACAAAGGCAAGGCCCCGATTCCAACCGGCTGGTGGCAGCGCGGGGCGCGGCTTGCGGGTCAGACCGGGCGGTCGGCCGCTCGGTTTGTCGGAACCAGGGCACGCTCCTTCGCCGCTCCCGAGCGGGCGCAGGAATTTCTCGACGGCTTTCATCAGCAGACGGCCAAACAGCTGGTCGACATGCTCGGCGAAATGAAGGGTGCCGCCATGAAGGTCGGTCAGCTGGCGTCCTTCTACGAGTTCGCCGCGCCGGGTGAGTACCTCTCGACCTACCGGGACGCGCTCACGATGCTCCAGAATTCGGCCCCGCCCATGGACCCTCAGGCCTCGAAGTCCGTGATCAAGTCCGAGTTCGGGCAGTCCGTCGAGGAGGTTTTCGCATCGTTCGAGGATGAGCCCGTTGCAGCGGCATCGATCGGACAAGTCCATCGGGCCACCCTCCACTCGGGGGAGACGGTTGCCGTGAAGGTCCAATATCCGGGCGTCGACGAGGCGGTGCGCGCCGATCTCAAGAATGTGACGGCTATGACCAAGATCGCCGTGGCGATCGCTCCCAACCTCGATCCGAGTGAGGTGGCAAACGAAGTAAAGGAGCGTGTGACCGAGGAACTCGATTACCGGCGCGAGTCATCGAATCAGGCGAAGTTCGCCGAGCTGTTCGCAGACCATCCGTTCATCGTGGTTCCCAAGGTCTATCCGGAGTACTGCAGGACGCGCGTGATTACGCAGCAGTTCATCGTCGGCGAGCCGTTCATGACATCGATGGAGTGGTCTCAGCCCGAGAAGGACCGCCTAGCAGAAACGCTGTTCCGTTACTTCTACGGAAGTCTCTACCGCTTCCTCCTCTTCTCCGCCGATCCACACCCGGGCAACTATCTGCTGCTGAAGAACGGGCGAGTGGCGTTCCTCGACTTCGGTTTGGTGCGCGCAGTCGATCCCGGGACGCTCGAGCTTCTCCTGGAGATCACTCTGGCTCTCGTGAGCGACGACAAAGATAGGGGGAGGGCTGCTCTGGAGGGCCTCGGCGTCCTCAACCGCAAGACGCCCGAAATCGATGCCGTCTGGGAGCACCTAAAGGCGATGAACCACCCGATCCTTCACGACCGGCCGTTCAAGGTCGACCCGGCGTTGATCCAGAACATCGCTTCGGCGGGATTCGACCCCAGGTCGCAGGCGTTTCAAACTCTGCGCAAGGTCGGGATCCCGGGCGTGATGATCACGTTCAACCGGATGTCGTTCGGGGTCGGCTCTCTCATCGGCCGCCTCGAAGCGACGGCCAACTGGCAGGCGATAGGGCGGGAGCTGTGGTTCGGGGAGTCATCGCAGACGGAGTTGGGGCGCGCCGAACAGGAGTGGCTAGCCGAGTTGCACCCCGACGTCCACCCGCCGATGAGCGGCTGACGCGCCGAGATGTCAATCAACCACCACCTGTCGGTGGTCAACTCCCATTTCAGGAATCGGTGCGCTCGGTTGGTGATGTGATCGCGCCCTCGGACGCGGACGAGACCGACGCGGCGTACTTGGCGAAGACTCCGGTTTTGTAGCGGGGCGGCGGGGGAGTCCAGTCGGCGAGGCGCTTCTCGATCTCATCGTCGTGGAGAACGACGCGAAGCTCCCGTGCGTCGACGTCGATCTCGATCACGTCGCCGTCCTTTAGTGCTGCGATCGGTCCGCGGCGCGCCGCCTCGGGGGCGATGTGCCCGACCATTAGCCCGCGGGTCGCTCCGCTGAAGCGGCCGTCGGTGATCAGCGCCACCGAATCTCCGAGCCCCTCTCCGACGAGGGCCGCAGTCACGCCGAGCATTTCCCGCATCCCAGGTCCCCCGGCGGGTCCCTCGTAGCGGATGACCACCACGTCTCCCGGCTGGATCTGCCTGCGGGATACGGCTTCGAAGCAGCTCTCCTCGGAGTCGAAAACGCGCGCCGGACCCCGGTGGAACGAGCGCTCGTGCCCGGCAAGTTTCACGACGCAGCCTGCGGGCGCAAGGTTTCCGCGCAGGATGGCCAGGCCTCCGGTCGGCTTGAGAGGCTCGTCGATGGAGAGAACGACATCCTGTCCGAACGTTTCGTCGGCCGACTCTGCGATCTCACCGATCGTCCGGCCGTCGATGGTCTGCGAGCCGCCGTGAATCAGCCCCTTCTTCAGTAGCTCCCGCATCACGAGCGAAGTTCCGCCGGCCGCGTAGAGATCGGTGGCCACGTACCGGCCGCCGGGCTTCAGGTCGGCGACGACGGGCGTGCGGGCAGCGATGCGATCGAAGTCCTCCAACGACAGTTCGATACCCATCTCACGTGCGATCGCGAGGAGATGGAGTACGCCGTTCGTCGAGCCGCCGGTTGCCGCAACGGATGCCACCGCGTTTTCGAGAGCCGCCCGCGTTATTAGCTCCGAAGGGCGAACATCTTCGTTAACGGCCTTCATCACGAGTCTCCCGGCCGCCTCGGCCGCGGCTCGCTTCCCCGGTTCGGTCGCCGGGATACCGCTGAGTCCGGCGGGACTGATGCCGAGGAAGTCGATGACGGTCGCCATCGTGTTGGCCGTGAACTGGCCTCCGCACGCTCCGGCGCCGGGACAGGCGACACCCTCGAGATCGTGAAGGTCCGAAGCGGACATCGTTCCCGCTGCGTGGCGGCCGACCGCTTCGAACACGTCCTGGATGGTGACGTCTTTCCCGCGCCAGCGACCCGGAGCAATCGATCCGTTATAGAGAACGAGGCCGGGGATGTCCAAGCGGCACAACGCCATCACTGCCGCCGGAATCGTCTTGTCGCAACCGACGAGGCAGACCAGCCCGTCGAAAAGGTGTCCGCGCGCAGTTAGCTCAATGGAGTCGGCGATGACCTCTCGGCTGACGAGTGATGCCTTCATCCCCTGCGTGCCCATCGAGACGCCGTCGGAGACGGAGATCGTGTTGAACTCCATCGGCGTGCCCCCGGCTGCTCGGATGCCGGCTTTGACCTGCGCGGCGAGCTCACGCTGGTTGAAGTTGCACGGCATGGTTTCGATCCAGTTCGTCGCGACGCCGATGATCGGTTTCGCGAGGTCGTCGTCGCTGAATCCGATCGCTTTCAGCATCGAGCGCGCCGGAGCCCTGTCGGGTCCGTCGGTGAGAATTGCGCTGCGCCGCTTGGCCGGATCGGACGGCCGTTCGTAAGGACTGCTCATGCTGCCGAACATAGCGCCTTCTGCCCATTTGGCTAAAGTGCCCGGCTTGACTGTCCGATGAGATTGCTGGATACTCCGCCCCAATGACCTCTGCATCGTCGCCGAGGTTCCGCAACGCAAGCCCGACAGTGGATGTGAGCGTTATGACGACGAACCGGATAGATCCAGCGGCGACGAGTCGAATCTTCCTGATCACCCTCGTACTTATTACCTAGGCGCGCGCTCTCGGCCCTCGGCCGCAGCAGCGTGCGCCTGAACCCTCCGAGAACCGGAGGGTTTTTTCTTTGTATCGATTCCCGCGAGAAGAGGTGGTGCACGAAGCAAAAGTGCAGGTCAACGAAGCCAAAACGAACCAAGAACGAATCTAGGAGGAACGATGAAGGTCTTGATCGAGAACGGCAACTACGTAGGAACGGCGGAATGGAAGAGCCCCGGTGAGGTCGACGTGGACGTGGCCGACCCCCGGCAACGGGAGTGGTTCGAGGACTACTTCAGCAGTGAGGACGCGTGGCTGAGCGGCCCGGTGGAGAGCGCGGAGATGAACTCCGATCGCCGCGATTCGTCGCCGGAGGCATTTGCTCACGCCGCCTTCATGCTCGCGGCCTACGCATACAAGGTCTCGATGCCACAAGACGGGATGAGCTGATCGTGATGCGGATCCGAGTCCGGGTCCAGACGAGGAAGCCCCTGCCATGACCACCGTCACCGGTGCTCACTCGCTGATCAAGTCGCTCGAAGCGGCGGGCGTCGGCGTCGTCTTCGGGATCCCTGGAGGAGCGATCCTCCCCGCCTACGACCCGCTCCTCGAGTCACCGATCCGCCACGTGCTCATGAGACACGAGCAGGGCGCCGGGCACGCGGCCGAGGGGTACGCGCAGGTCACCGGCAAGGCAGGTGTTTGTATGGCGACGTCGGGACCCGGCGCGACCAACCTCGTCACGCCGATCGCCGATGCATTCATGGATTCCGTTCCGCTGGTTGCGATCACCGGCCAGGTGCCGCGCCCGGTCATCGGGAACGACGCCTTCCAGGAGGCCGATATCACCGGCATCACCATGCCGATCACCAAGCACAACTACAAGGTCATGGAGCCGGACTCGATCCCCGATGTGATCGCCGAGGCATTTCACATCGCCACTTCGGGACGGCCGGGTCCGGTCCTCGTTGACATCCCCAAGGACGTCCTGCAGGCGCCGACGTCGTTCTCGTGGCCCTCGAGCATCAATCTGCCCGGCTACCGGCCGACCGTGCATCCCAATCGACGCCAGATTCGCGCTGCAGCCGAACTGATCGGAGGGGCGCGCCGCCCGGTCTTCTACGTCGGGGGCGGCGTGCACAAGGGCCGCGCCGCGGACGAGCTGAGGCGTTTGGTGGAAACGGTGGGCGCGCCCGTCGTGACGACGCTGATGGCGCGCGGGATCTTCCCCGACGACCACGAGCTCTGCCTCGGCATGCCGGGCATGCATGGGAACTACGCCGCAGTCACGGCCATGCAGCGAGCCGATCTACTGATCACACTCGGCGCGCGGTTCGACGACCGTGTCACCGGCCGGCTCGACGCGTTCGCCCCGGACGCAAAGATCATCCATGCCGACATCGATCCCGCGGAGATCGGAAAGAACCGCGCGGTCGACGTGCCCATCGTCGGTGATGCCCGGCTGACGATCATCGAGCTGACGAAAGCGGTTCTTCATCTCCGGTCGAACCACGGTCACGCCGATCTGTCCGAGTGGCTGGCGGAAGCGAACTCGTGGAGCCGCGACTATCCCCTCTACTACGAACAGCCCGCCGACGGTCCCGTCAAGCCGCAGCACGTCGTGGACAGCTTCGGTGCTGCAACCGCGGGGGAGGCGGTTGTCGTCACCGGCGTTGGACAGCACCAGATGTGGGCGTCGCAGCTCATGCCGTGCAACAACCCGTATTCCTTTGTCACGTCGGGCGGCCTCGGGACAATGGGCTTCGGGGTTCCCGCCGCTCTCGGGGCGAAGGTCGGTCGACCCGAAGCACCAGTCGTCTGCATCGACGGTGACGGGTGCTTCCAGATGACCGCTCAGGAACTCGCAACGGCGACGCTCGAGAAGATCCCATTCACGGTCGCGATCCTGAACAACCAGCACCTCGGCATGGTGCGCCAGTGGCAGGAGCTCTTCTACGACCGGCGCTACTCGGCCGTCCACCTTCCCCCAGAGGTGCCCGACTACGTCAGGCTGGCCGAGGCCTACGGGGCCGTCGGCTACCGCGTGACGGAGCCGGACGAGGTCGAAACAGTGATCGACAAAGCCCTGTCGGTCGACGACCGTCCGTGCGTGATCGACTTCCGTGTCGACCCGGCCGAGAACTGCTTCCCGATGATCCCGGCCGGGGCATCGAACGACGACATCATTCTCGGGCCGGATCCGTCGCCGGAGGCCGTGCTCAAGGTGCGGCCGAGCCTGTTGGAAGAACCTGCCGAGAAAGGTGCGTGATGGCATCGACCTGTCACACCCTGTCCGTGCTGGTCGACAACAAGCCTGGAGTCCTGGCGCGCATATCGACGATGTTCGCCCGGCGGGGTTTCAACATCGACTCTCTGGCCGTGGGCGAGACGGAGGACCCGAGCGTTTCGCGGATGACGATCGCAGTGCTTGCCGAGGGAAGCCCCGTCGAGCAAATCGTCAAGCAGCTGCACAAGGTCATCAACGTGCTTCGGATCGCCGAGCTACCTCACGACAACACGGTTGAGCGCGAGCTCGCGCTGATCAAGGTGAAGGTCGATGCAACCCGTCGCTCCGAGATCATCGAAACCGCCGAGATCTTCCGCGGAAAAGTCGTGGACATGGATCCCGAAGCGCTGGTAATCGAAGTGACCGGCGCGCCGGAGAAGATCACGGCCTTCGAAGAGCTCATGCGCCCGTACGAGATTCTCGAGATGGCACGAACGGGTCGAGTTGCCCTCAGCCGCGGCGCCGTAGGCCTCAAGGCTCCCGCAATCAGACCCGTGCCGATCGAAGACCTGACCGCCTCATAGACCCAGGAGGACCGTCATGCCCGCAACCATGCACTACGAATCGGATGCCTCGTCGGAGGCGCTGCGCGGCAAGCAGATAGCGATCCTTGGCTACGGCTCGCAGGGCCGCGCTCACGCGCTGAATCTGCGCGACTCGGGTCTCGATGTCGTGGTCGGTCTTCGCAAGGACTCGTCGTCGTGGGCGCGCGCGGAGGCCGAGGGGCTCACCGTGGCGACCGTTACCGAAGCTTGTTCCGGCGCCGACCTGATCGCTGTTCTGGTGCCCGACCAGCACCAGGCCGATCTCTACACCGAGAGCGTCGAGCCCAACCTCAAAGCGGGCGCGACGTTGCTTTTCGCCCACGGATTCAACATCCACTACGGCCAGGTGCGTCCGCCGAGCGACTGTGACGTTGTGATGATCGCTCCCAAGGCTCCCGGGCTGCTCGTCCGCCGGACATACGAACAAAAAAGCGGCACTCCGGCACTCGTCGCGGTGCACCAGGACGCGAGCGGCCGTGCACTTCAGACGGCGCTCGCCTACGGCCTCGGCCTCGGTTGTGCGCGTGCCGGGATCATCGAAACCACGTTCGCCGAGGAAACCGAAACCGACCTATTCGGCGAGCAGGCCGTCTTGTGCGGCGGAGCATCGCGACTTATCCAGGCCGGCTTCGAGACTCTCGTCGAAGCCGGCTATCAGCCCGAAATCGCGTACTTCGAGTGCCTGCACGAGCTGAAGCTGATCGTCGACCTCCTCTACGAGGGTGGGTTCACCCACATGCGAGATGCAATCTCCGATACGGCCGAGTACGGCGATCTCACCCGCGGAACGCGCGTGGTGGGGGCTGAGGCGGAGGCTGCTATGCGGACGATCCTCGAGGACATCCGCTCGGGCGCCTTTGCAAGAGAGTGGGTCCTCGAGAACCGCGCGTCGACGCCCGTTCTAGAGGCCCAACGTCGCCGTCAGAGAGAGCACCCGATCGAGCAGGTGGGTGCCGGCCTCAGGGAGATGATGTCGTGGTTGAAGCCGACGTAACCGGTCCGGTACGGATTTTCGATACAACGCTGCGCGACGGGGAGCAGTCCCCGGGGATCTCGCTCAACCTAAAGGAGAAGGTCGAGATCGCGGAGCAGCTGGCACGGCTCGGTGTGGACGTGATCGAGGCCGGATTCCCCATCGCGTCCGACGGTGAGACCGCCGCCGTGAAGGCCATCGCAAAGACCGTTCGCGGGCCGGTGATCGCAGGACTGGCGCGCGTCGAGCACGGTGATATCGATCGTGCGGCAGGGGCAGTTGGGCCTGCCGAACTCGCTCGCATCCACACGTTCATAGCGACGAGCGAGATCCATATGAAGGCGAAGCTCCGCATGACGCCGGACGAGGTCGTTGCCGCCGCGGTCTCCGGAGTCCGGCGCGCCCACAGTCACGTGGACGACGTTGAGTTTTCGTGTGAGGACGCCACCCGGTCCGACCCCGAATTCCTTGCCCGGGTGTACGCGGCTGTTGTGGAGGCCGGCGCCACAACACTCAACGTCCCAGACACCGTGGGATACGCGCTGCCCGAAGAGTTCGCTTCGCTAGTTAGGTACTTGATCTCCGAAGTGGGCGCAGACGGCATCACTTGGAGCGTCCACACGCACAACGATCTAGGCGTCGCCGTCGCGAATGCCCTCGCCGGAATCGATGCCGGCGCCCGGCAGGTGGAGGTTGCAGTGAACGGTATCGGCGAGCGGGCGGGGAACTGTTCGCTCGAGGAAGTTGTCATGGCGATGCGCACTCGCACGTCCGTGAACGGGATCGATTCCTCCGTCAACACTCGGGAGATCGCGCGAACGTCGAGGATGGTTTCGATGCTTACCGGATACTCGATCCAACCGAACAAGGCAATCGTCGGCGCCAACGCCTTCGCTCACGAAGCGGGAATCCACCAACACGGCGTGATGGTGGAGCGCACGACGTACGAGATCATGGACCCGGTCGACGTCGGGCTCGACGGATCTCGCATCGTGCTCGGCAAGCACTCGGGACGCCATGCATTCGCGAAGGCGCTGCAGGATCTTGGCTTCCACCTCGATACCGAGGACGTGCAGAACGCATTCGTGCGGTTCAAGACGCTCGCCGATCGCAAGATACGCATCACGGATGTGGACCTCGAGGCCATCGTTGCCGACGAAATCGCATCGGAGGCCGATGAATACGAGCTCGTTTCCATACAGGTGGCCGGAGGAACGCATATGTCGCCAACCGCCACCGTCCGATTAATGCATCGCGACGAGCTCATCGACGAGTCTGCGATCGGCGATGGCATGATCGATGCCGCGTGCGGTGCGATCCAGCGCGCGACGGGCGTTCAGGCGCGCCAGGAATCGTTCACGGTGTCAAGCGTTACCGGTGGAATCGACGCTCTCGGAGACGTGACCGTCGTTCTGGCCATGGGAGGAGAGAACGGGACTCAGGTGCGTCGGGCCACCGGGCGCGGGGTATCGACCGACGTCGTGGAGGCATCTGCCCGCGCTTACCTTTCGGCCATCAACCGGCTCGTGCGGCTGGAGCAGCGGACGGTTAGAGAGGTATCGGTCTAGTGCCGGGGCAGACGATCACCGAGAAGATCCTCGCCCGGCGCGCCGGGCGAGGGAGGGTCGAACCGGGCGAGATCGTCATGTGTGACGTCGACCTCGCGATGGCCAACGACGTAACTGCTCCGAGTGCGGCCGACGCGTTCCGGAAGATGGGCGTTCCGAAGGTCTGGGACCGGCACAAGATCGCTCTCGTAGCGTCGCATTTCGTTCCGGCGAAGGACATTGCGTCGGCAAACCTCATGACCCGCATGAGGGCGTTCGGGCTCGAGCAGGACATCGAGCACTTCTTCGAGGTCGGGCGCGGTGGCATCGAGCACATCCTGCTGCCCGAGGAGGCGCTGACCCTTCCAGGTGACGTCGTCATCGGAGCCGATTCGCACTCGTGCACCTACGGGGCCTTGGGGTGTTTCTCTACCGGGGTCGGATCAACCGATTTGGCCGCCGTGTGGGCTACGGGGCAGATCTGGTTGCGCGTTCCGGAGTCGATGAAACTCGTGTACTCGGGCGCCCCAGCGCCGTGGGTGATGGGGAAGGACCTGATCCTCGCGGTGATCGCGCGGATTGGCGACGACGGGGCTCGATACATGGCCATGGAGCACACGGGCGAGGCGCTCGCGCACCTGTCGATGGATGCACGGCTGACGCTGACGAACATGGCGATCGAAGCCGGAGCGAAATCGGGGATCCTGGCTCCCGACGATCGGACTCTCGACTACGTCCGCTCACGCCAGGAGGCGACAGGCCGATTCCGGGACTTCGATGTCCTGCAGTCCGACGACGACGCGGAGTATGCGGCCACGCTGGAGCTAGACGCCTCAGAGCTCGACCCGATGATCGCGCGGCCCTCGCTGCCCTCCCGTGCAGTCGCGGTGTCCGAAGTCGATCCCGTAAAGGTCGATCAGGTATTCATCGGTTCATGCACCAACGCGCGGATCGAGGATCTACGGGTCGCCGCACACGTGCTCGGTGACAATCGAATCGCATCGAGCGTCCGCCTCATGGTTATTCCCGCAACACAGCGGGTGTGGCAGCAGGCCAATGCCGAGGGGCTCCTCGAACGTTTCGCTCACGCGGGAGCGAGTGTGTCGACGCCGACCTGCGGTGCCTGCCTGGGCGCCCATATGGGTGTCGTCGGTCCCGGCGAGGTGTGCGTGTCGACGTCCAACCGGAACTACGTCGGGCGTATGGGCGATCCGACGGCACAGGTCTATCTGGCGAACCCTGCCGTCGCGATGGCTGCAGCCGTCGCCGGCGAGATCGTTCACCCCTCCAACGTAAGAGATGAAGCGCCGGTGCTCGGGGAGGCGGTTCCCATTGGGTAGGGCATTCAAGTACCGCGACAACGTGGATACAGACGTCATCATCCCCGCGCGATACCTCACGACCACCGACGAAGCCGAGCTGGCGAGGCACGCACTAGAGGACCTGGATCCGGATTTCGTCGCCCGGGTCCGGCCGGGTGATGTCGTCGTGGCGGGGGAGAACTTCGGCTGCGGGTCGAGCCGGGAGCACGCCCCTCTTGCGCTCAAGGGGTGCGGCGTATCCGCCGTGGTCGCAGCGTCTTTCTCCCGGATCTTCTTCCGCAATGCGATCAACACGGGCCTTCCGATTGCAGTCAGTCCAGATGCCGTTGCAGCAACCGAAGCTGGCGACGAGATCGATTTTGATGCGGGGCGGGCTCTCGTTCGCAACATCACCAAAGACATCTCGTTCGAGACCGAACCACTGCCCGAGTTCGTGATGGAGATCGTGCGGGCCGGCGGACTTGTGAACTGGGTGCGAGAGCATCACGGGGTCGCCGTATGAAGGCTCGCATCGCCGTTCTTCCGGGAGATGGGATCGGCCCCGAGGTGATCGGTGCCGCGCTCGAGACCCTGCCCGATGACGTGGAACGAATAGACATCGACGCGGGCGCCGAGCGCTGGCTGGCCACCGGCGAGGTGCTCGCCGACGACGATCTCGATACCGTGCGAGATTGCGATGCGCTGTTATTCGGAGCCGTGGGAGATCCCCGAGTTCCGGACGGAATTCTGGAACGCGGGATCATTCTCAGGCTCCGCAAGGAACTCGACCTCTACATCAACTTGCGCCCTCTTCCCGAATTGGATCTTGTCATCGTCCGAGAGAACACAGAAGGCCTCTACACCGGCGTGGGTGGTCGCGATGGAGACGTCGCTACCGAGATCAGTGTGAACACTGCGCCGGCGATCGAGCGATGTGTCCGCTACTCCTTTGAGCTGGCGGAACGGCGCTCCGGTCGCCTCACACTGGTTCACAAAACCAACGTGCTCACCCACGCCGGCCCCCTATGGAGCGGGACGGTGGAAAGGATCGCTGCCGACCATCCGGATGTGACGCTCTCGTACGAGCACGTCGATGCCGCTGCTTACCACCTCGTGACCGACCACAAGCGGTTCGACGTAATAGTCACCGACAACCTGTTCGGCGACATCCTTTCGGATCTGGCGGCAGGCCTTGCCGGGGGCCTGGGGCGTGCAGCAAGCGCAAACCTTCACCCCTACGCGGTTACGAGGCCGGCCCGCTGCCTCGGTCTGTTCGAGCCGGTTCACGGTTCGGCACCCGACATCGCCGGCCGGGGTATTGCCGACCCCACCGCCGCAGTCCGAGCCGCCCAGATGATGATCGAAACGATCGAGTCGGTACACAGACAGGAGACCGCACGCACATGAATATGACCAACCCCTTCTTCGAGGTCTGCGGCTACAAGGTGATAAGCGAGCGGATGCACGAGACCACGTCTCGGTCGCAGGCCATCGTCGAGGTGCGGTTCGGGCACGACTGCGTGCGACGGTCCGCTACGGGGGTGGGTCCTGTGCACGCGCTCGACCGCTCTCTGCGCGCCTGCCTTCAAGGACACTTCCCGGAACTCGAACACGTGAGGCTCGCCGACTACCGCGTCGGCGTCGTGGATGCAAGCGACGGAACCGGCGCGCAGGTGCGCGTTCTCATCGAGGCAACCGACGGCGCCTCCTCGTGGGACGCGGGCTGCGTTTCGGAGAACATCATCGACGCGTCGTTCGAGGCACTCTGCTCGACGGCAGTCATGGGCATAATGAGGGCGAGGGCGGCGGCACTCCGCTCCGCCGTCTAGGCGAACCGTCTGCCATGGCCTTCGGTATCCGAAGGTGAGAGCAGACAGTTCCTCTTAGGATGCCGAAATGAACGGTCCCAGCGTTGCTTACCAGGGCGAGGCGGGCGCGTATTCGGAGGAGGGAGCTCTTGACCTCTTCCCTGAAGCATCACTGCGTCCGCTGTCGTCCATCAGAAAAGTGTTCGAGTCCGTCGAAGTCGGAATGGTGGACTACGGACTCGTCCCCATAGACAACTCTCAGGCCGGAAGTATCAACGAGACATACGACCTCTTCCTCAAACACGGGCTCCATCTGGTGGGGGAGACCGTCGTGCGCGTCAACCACTGTCTCCTTGCCCTTCCGGGCACGCACATCGACGACTTGGAGGAGGTCATCTCCCACCCTCAGGCCGTCGCCCAGTGCGAGGAGTTCCTAAACGTCCTCGATGTCTCGATCCGGGCCGAGTACGACACGGCCGGGGCCGCCAAGAGAATCGTGGCCGAGAAGATGGAACGCACCGGGGCGATCGCGTCGAAGCGGGCAGCGTCTCTATACGGCCTCGATGTGCTTGCCGAGCGCATTCAGACTTACCCCGACAACTACACAAGGTTCGGTGCTTTGTCTCGGGCTCCCGACGCTCTGCACGATCCCGACAAGACCTCGCTGGTGTTCGGAGTCGGCCACGCGCCGGGTTCGCTCTACCGCTGTCTCGGAGCATTTGCACAGCGTCACCTCAACCTGGCGAAGCTCGAATCGCGCCCGCGCGCCGGCAGGCTCTGGGAGTACGTCATTTACGTCGACGTTGAGGCTCCATCCAGCGCGGCCCCGATGATCGAGGCTCTTGCGGAACTAAGCCAGCACGCCACGTTCACGCGGGTCCTGGGCAGTTATGCGTCGGGACTAGAGGGCCGCAGCTGAATCCGGAGCGGAGTCCAGCGCCGCCCTCATCCTTCCGAGCAACTCTTCGGACGTGAATGGTTTCTGGATGAACTTCTCGACGCCGTCCCGAACACCTAGTTGTGCGACGGTGTCGTCCGGATAACCGGACATGAATAGAACCTTGACGTTTGGATGCATGTTCTTGATGAATTCCGCCACGGACACGCCCGACATCTGGGGCATGATGACGTCGGTGACCAGGAGGTCGATTCGCTGCGATTCACGCGCGACGTCGATGGCCTCGCTACCGGTTGCGGCAACCAGGACTCGGTGGCCGTTTCCGCCGAGGACGCGTTCGACGAGCCGCCGTACGGGACGCTCGTCTTCGACGACCAAGACGGTTTCGTCTCTGCCCGGAAGGGCCGCCGCGGGGGCTCCCTCGTATGCGGCGGGGACAACTTGGTCGGAAGCAGGCAGAAGGATGCTGAAAGTTGTCCCTCTGCCAGGCTGTGACGTGACCGATATATCACCGCCTACGACTCGTATCGCGGCGTGATCGCATACATAAGGGTGGATCCTGTTGCTGCCCGAAAGGCGTCTCATTGCAAGGTGGACGTCGTCGGGATGGATGAGATCGGTCCGCGGGCTTCCTTCGACCTCGGCGGGCTCGTAGCCCAACGTGGTCGCCATTGAGGGGCTCGCCCATCGAATGGTGGCATTCGGCTCCACCACCCAGATCAGATCCGCGGCATTCTGAAGCAGGGCTTTGAAGCGTTCATCTTCCACCTTGCGCTGGGTGGTGTCCCGTTGGACCGATACAAGGTGCGTTGTCCGGCGCTTTCGTCCGGGATCGGGTTGACGCTGATTTCGATCCAGTGCTCCGAGCCTTCAGTTCAGTTACGTCGAAGATGACTCCGTGGCTGGACATGGGGCGGCCGCGCTCATCGCGTACGATCGTTGCTCGCCGTGAAACCCACACTGTGTCGCCGGAGCGGCTGATCATCCTGTACGTGCTGTGGAGTGGCTCAGCCGTCTTCATGTGATGGCCGCTCTCGGCGACGACTCGAGCTCGATCGGCGGGATGGACCTGCTCGAGCCATCTCGCGGCGTCCCCCATCATCTCCTCGGGCGCGAAGCCCAACAGCTTCTCGATCTGCGGACTCATATATGTAGTCGTCCACGGTCGGCCCGGAATGTCGACGTAGACGACGGCCGGGATGCTCTCCACCAGCCCTCGATGGCGGGCCTCGGCGTCCCTAAGGCGCTCGTGAATCCCCTTCAGTTCATGGGTCGCGCCACCCGAATTGCGCCGCCTTTCAACGAAGAGGTACGTGGCAACGGAGACGATCAGAAGGAGAGTCACGATCTCGTCTTGACTAAGTGAGAGAGCCTTACCAGGAAGGAAACGGCCGGAGAAGGGCTCGCTTAGGAGCAGGAAGATCAATGCCGCCAGACTGAAGGCGCAGGGGATCAAAGCATCACGAATAGCCCCATGAGCTAGGCGATAGTTCGACTGACGCAACGGCATCCTCCACGTAGCAGCTGAGCCTTCAAGCAGGAATCGTCACTGCCATGCGGATACTGAAGACTCGGCGATTCCAAGGACGTACCAATTGGTACGTAATCCACAGATCGGACCGCTGCTCCGGGGGTGCCGAGGCGGGCCTCCGGCCTTAGGCTCTCGACAACCCCAACGGAGGAGGTTGAAGAACATGGCGCTGGTTGAGCTGCTGCCCGAGGTGACCAAGTTCATCGAATCGGGCCCCAAGATGACGATCGGCGGCAAACAATTGGATGCGGCATCGGGCCGCCTCTTCGAGGCGATCGACCCGTCCACGGGTGGGGCGTTCGCCGAAGTTCCCCGGGGAGAGTCCGCCGATGTGGATGCGGCCGTAGGCGCCGCTCGCGCGGCGTTCGACGACCGGCGGTGGTCCGGGCTGAGGCCGGGGAAGAGGGCGGAGGTCCTGTTCAAGCTCGGGGAGCTCATCAAACGACACATCCCGGAACTGGCGCAGCTGGAGGCGCTCGATTCGGGCAAGCCGATCGCGCTGGCCTCCGGCGAGATATGGGCGGCGGGGGAGGCGTTTCGGTACTTCTCGGGGTGGCCCACGAAGGTCTTCGGAGAGACAAATCCCACCGACGAGAAGATGTTCGTTTACAGCCTCAGGGAACCCGTCGGCGTGTGTGCCGGCATCATCCCGTGGAACTTCCCGTTGATCATGGCTGCCTGGAAGGTGGCTCCGGCGCTGGCCTTCGGAAACACGGTTGTACTGAAGCCGGCGGAACAGACCCCTCTCACGGCGCTGCGGCTCGGTCAGCTCGCGCTTGAGGCCGGGGTGCCCGAGGGTGTGGTCAACGTCGTGACGGGGTTCGGTGCCGAGGCGGGAGCAGCTCTTGCCGCTCACAACGATGTTGACAAGATCGCCTTCACCGGGTCCACGGAGGTAGGGAAGAAGATCCTGGCGGCCTCGACGGGGAACCTCAAGCGGGTGACGCTCGAACTCGGCGGGAAGTCGCCGAACATCGTCTTCTCCGATGCTGATATGCGGCGCGCCGCCAAGGGCTCGATGCTGGGTGTGTTTTCGAACTCGGGCCAGATCTGCACCGCCGGGTCGCGCATCATCGTGGAGAAGAGCATCCACGATGAGTTCGTCGATT
>Ga0299907_10000490_pt1 | contig 19284 bp, 20 predicted proteins | sample RVTome_16_FD_198680 | JGI IMG/M metagenome (GOLD analysis project Ga0299907, IMG submission 198680) | Soil microbial communities from uranium-contaminated site in the Upper Colorado River Basin, Wyoming, United States - RVT152D67 (version 2) ...
CCTTGTCCGCGGCGAGATCGAGGAAGACGCCGAGCGGCGAGACCTGGTCACGTGCGCGGGCAATGCGGCCGTCGAGCACGTCGGTGAGCGCCGCCAGCGTGAAGATGACGGCGGCCGCCAGGCCGGAGCCGGGCGCATCGAGCAGCGCGAGGCCGATGACGACCGGCGTGGCTGCGATGCGAATCACGCCGAGCAGGTTCGGCAACGTGGTCAGCGTCGTGGGCCGGTCAGCCATCGCCGATCCTGCGCTCCGTTCCGGCCAGGAGCCGCTGAAGGTTGTCCGCGTGCGCGATCACGACCACCACGCTGATCAGCGCCGCGGCCACCACGACCTCGATGCCCACCGAGCCGATGGCGAAGAGCGCGGCGGCGACCAGCGCGGCCGTCACCGACGCCAGAATCGAGCCCAGCGACACCAGCCGCGTCCACCACACCACGAGCCCGAACTCGGGCAGGGAGGCAAGCACGGCCAGCGGCGCGAGGACGAGCATCGCGCCGGCCCCGGTCGCCACCCCGCGGCCGCCGCCGAAGCCGATGAAGATGGAACGGACGTGGCCGACCACCGCCGCCACGCCGGCCAGCGGTCCGGCCCACGGCTCGGGCCCGGCGAGGCCGCCCACCACCACGGCAACCACGCCCTTGGCGACATCGAGCAGCGCCACTGCCGCCGCCCAGCGCGGCCCGAGGGTGCGGATCGCGTTCGTCGTGCCGGTCCGACCGGACCCCGACTCGCGCGGGTCGACTCCGCGCAGCCGGCCGATGAGCACGCCGGACGGGATGGCACCGATGAGGTAGCCGGCCGCCACGGCGATCACGAGCTCCAGGCCCGACATCGACGTGCCGTTCAGGGGGCGCGCGCGACGCGGCCCTGGAGGAATCGGAACCCGAGGATGAGCAGGAGGGCGACGCCGGTCACGATGAGCCCGGCGTAGAGCGCCCTGGGCATGCCCTCCCCCCACTGGAGGCTGAACGCCAGGAAGCCCAGCACGACGGCGACGAGGACGGTGCGGATCCAGAAGCGCATTCCGCCGCCCGAGGAGGCGGACGCGGTCCGGCGGGCGGCGCGGCGCGCGGCGTTGCGCTCGGCCCTGGCGCGTGCCGCGGGGGGAAGAGCAGGCCCGCGCTCCATGCTCTTCATCTGGCGCTCGTATGCGCGCCGCTCCTCGCGTGACATCGCCGATGAGTCTAAGCGACGGCTCAGGCTCGCGGGTCGACCGCGCGCGGTGGCGGTCGGCGGGTTCCGGACGGCCCCATTCCACCGGTGCCGGGGTAGTCGACCTTGAGCTGCACCGGGTCCGAACCGAAGAGCGCGGTCAGGAACCAGTCGAGCGCCACCCGCGCCTTGCCGCCGATGCCCGGCACTCGGCTCCAGTAATAGCCACGCCACATGAACCAGGCGATCCAGCCGCGCACCTTGATCCCGAACACCACGCCCACGCCGGTACGGTGACCGATGCTGGCCAGCGTGCCGATCACGCGATAGCGGAACGGCTCCACGTCGGCCTCGCGGCCGTCGATCGACGCCACGATGTTGTGCGCGAGCCGCTTCGCCTCGCGCACGGCATTCTGGGCGGTGGGGGCGTGATACGTGCCCAGCTCGTCGGCGTTCGGGATGAGCGCGCAGTCGCCGATGGCCCACACCCCGGCGCGGCTCGTCTCCATGGTCGGCTTCACGACCGCGCGGCCGGCCTTGTCGACCTCGATCCCCGACTCCCCGACCAGCGGCGACGGCTTCACGCCGCCGGTCCAGATCACGGTGCGCGACGCGATCTCCTCGCCGTCACCGATGACCACGCCACCCTCCCGCACCTCCTTGAGCGGCGTGCCGAGGTGGATCCGGTAGCCGCGCTCGCGGAGCTTGCGCGCCGCGTACTCGCCCATGTCGGCCGGCATCTCGGGCAGCACCCGGTCCTTGAGCTCGACGATGTGGAAGCGAACCTCGCCCGCGTCGATCTTCGGGTAATAGCGTCGGCGCACGCGCCGCACGAAGTCCTCGATCTCGCCGGCCGTCTCGACCCCGCTGAAGCCCGCGCCGCCGACGACGAACGTGAGCTGGGCGGCCCGCTCGTCGGCGTCCTCCTCGAGGTCGGCGCGCTCGAGCATCTCGATGATCCGGTTTCGAAGGGCGAACGCGTCGGCGAGCGTCTTCATGCCCACGGCGTACTGCTCGAGGCCGGCGATGCCGAAGGTGGCCGTCTCGCCGCCCAGGGCGATGACCAGGCTGTCGTAGTTCAGCCGGTGCAGGTCCCCGTCGCCGCCCATGACCACCGCCTGGCGCGCGTCGAGGTCGATCTTCTCGATCTCGGCGGTGACTGCCCAGCTCGAGGGGCGGCGCATCTGGGCCCGCAGCGCGGTGACACAGTGCCGCGCCTCGAGCATGCCGGAGCAGACCTCGGGCAGGAGGGGAGTGAAGAGGCTGAAGTTCTCGCGGCTGACGAGCCAGACCTCGATGTCGTCGCGGCGGCGCGACAGCTTCTCGAGGTGCCGCGCGGTCTCGACACCGGCAAAGCCGCCACCGAGGATGAGGACGCGATGCGGCCAGGGCGGCTCGGATCGGTAGATGGTGCGCATCTCGAGACCGATGATGCCACCTGTGTCCTGGGGACGCCGCGGGGCGGCTTGGTCCGCTGCGGGGCGTATCGGCCAAGCAGTGGCCATTGTGGGTCGCGCCTGGGTCCAACAGCCAGGCAGGAGGCCGATTCGGGGCTTGGCCTGGCTGATCGTGGTCTTCTGCTGGGACACGCAGCCACTGAGTGGCCGTTACGCCCACGGCCGAGCTAACGGCCGCGGCAGACGGCGCGCGAACGGCGCCGAAGGCACGCTGCCCACCGTTCGGTATCGGTCTGTACGATAGGACCGACATGCAGCAACCGATCCACGAGATCTTCGACCAGTTCAAGCAGCAGCTGCCGGACATCGATCCGGCGGAGACGGGCGAGTGGCTCGACTCACTCGAGGAGCTGGTCCAGACCGCCGGCCCCGAACGAGCCCGCTTCATCCTGTACCGGTTGCTCAAGCGGGCGCGGCAGCTCCAGGTCGGGCTGCCGACGCTGACCCAGACGCGCTACATCAACACGATCAGCCCCGAGCAGGAGCCGTACTTCCCCGGCGACGAGGCGATGGAGCAGCGCGTGCGACGCATGATCCGCTGGAACGCGCTGGCCATGGTGCTGCGCGCGAACACGCGCTTCGAGGGCATCGGCGGCCATCTGTCGACCTACGCGTCGGCGGCGAGCCTGTACGAGGTCGGCTTCAACCACTTCTTCCGCGGTTCCGACGACGCGCCCGGTGACCAGATCTACTTCCAGGGCCACGCCGCGCCTGGCATCTACGCACGCGCGTTCCTGGAGGGGCGCCTCAGCGAGGAGAACCTCGACCACTTCCGCCGCGAGTCGCTGACCCCCGACCTGGGCCTCTCCTCGTATCCCCATCCACGACTGATGCCCGGCTTCTGGCAGTTCCCGACGGTGAGCATGGGCCTCGGACCGATGGCCGCCGTCTACCAGGCCCGCTTCAACCGCTATCTCGCGGCTCGGGGCATCGCCGACACCGGCAGCGCCCGGGTGTGGGGCTTCCTCGGCGACGGCGAGATGGACGAGCCGGAGTCGGTCGGGGCGCTCTCGCTGGCCGCCCGCGAGGGACTCGACAACCTCACCTTCGTGGTGAACTGCAATCTCCAGCGCCTCGATGGGCCGGTGCGCGGCAACGGCAAGATCATCCAGGAGCTGGAGGCCACCTTCCGCGGCGCCGGCTGGAACGTCATCAAGGTCATCTGGGCGCGGGAGTGGGACGACCTCCTCGCCCGCGACAAGGACGGCGTCCTGCTGAACAAGATGAACGAGACGCTCGACGGCGACTACCAGCGCCTGGCCATCAGCGACGGCGCGTACATCCGCGAGAACTTCTTCGGACCCGATCCGCGCCTGCGCGCGCTCGTCGAGCACCTGACCGATGACGATCTGCGCAAGCTCCGCCGCGGCGGCCACGACTACCGCAAGGTGTACGCGGCGTATGCGGCCGCAGTGGCCCACAAGGGCGCGCCGACGGTGATCCTGGCCAAGACGGTGAAGGGCTGGACGCTCGGTCCCGGCATCGAGGGCCGCAATGTCACCCACCAGGCCAAGAAGCTGACCGCCGACGAGCTGAAGATCTTCCGCGACCGCCTCGAGCTGCCGATCCCCGACGACAAGCTCAAGGACGCGCCGTACTACCACCCCGGCCCCGATGCGCCGGAGATCCAGTACATGCTCGAGCGCCGCGCCGCGCTCGGCGGCGTCGTGCCGAAGCGAAAGGTCGTGGCGAAGCCGCTGGCCGCGCCAAAGGACGATTCCTTCAGCGAGTTCTTCGCCGGCTCGGACCGGCCGGCAAGCACGACGATGGCCTTCAGCCGCCTGGTCCGCAACCTCGTGCGCGACCCGCAGATCGGCCGGCGCATCGTGCCGATCATCCCCGACGAGGCCCGCACCTTCGGCATGGACCCGCTCTTCAAGGAGGTCGGCATCTACAACCCGCTCGGCCAGCGTTACACGCCGGTCGACGCCGAGCTGCTGCTCAGCTACATCGAGAAGACCGATGGACAGCTGCTGGAGGAGGGCATCACCGAGGCCGGCTCGATGAGCTCGTTCCAGGCCGCCTCCACCGCGTACGCGACGTGGGGCGAGCCGATGGTGCCCTTCTACACGTTCTACTCGATGTTCGGCATGCAGCGCACCGGCGACCAGGTGTGGGCCCTCGGTGACGCGCGCGGCCGCGGCTTCATGATGGGCGCCACCGCCGGCCGCACGACCCTGACCGGGGAGGGGCTCCAGCACGACGACGGCCACTCCCACGTCCTGGCCAGCACGATCCCGAACATCCTCGCCTACGACCCGGCCTTCGCCTATGAGCTGGCGATCATCGTGCGCGAGGGCATCGACCGCATGTATGGCGAGCGCGGCGAGGACGTCTTCTACTACATCACCCTCTACAACGAGAACTGGGCCCAGCCCGCCAAGGCGGAGGGCGTCGAGGACGGCGTGCTGCGCGGCCTGTATCGGTTCAGGCAGGCGACCGCCGGGTCACGGCGCGTCCAGCTGCTGGCCTCCGGGCCGATCCTGCTCCAGGCGCTCAGCGCCCAGCAGGTGCTGGCCGAGAAGTTCGACGTCGCCGCCGACGTGTGGAGCGCCACGAGCTTCCAGCAGCTCCGCAACGAGGCCCTCGACGTCGAGCGCTGGAATCGGCTCCATCCCGACGCCGAGCCGCGTGTGCCGTACGTCCGCCGCTGCCTCGACCCGACCGAGGGACCGATCATCGCCGCCACCGACTACATGAAGGCGGTGCCAGACATGGTGGCGCGCTGGGTCGACCGTCCGTACACCGTGCTCGGCACCGATGGATTCGGCCGCTCCGACACGCGGGAGGCGCTGCGCACCCACTTCGAGGTCAACGCCGAGCACGTCGCCTACGCCGCCCTCCACGGGCTGTGCCTGGACGGAAAGTCGACACCCGACGAGCTCAAGCGCGCGATCGCCGAGCTCGGCATCGACCCGGAGCGCGTGAACCCACTCTACGCCTAGCGTCTTGGGTTCCGGTCGACCGATGGCCGGTCAATCGGCGCCGGGTCACGAGTGGCGTTTCACGGGGCGAAGGTAACGGCCAAGAAGGGCCCGATATCGGCCGCTCGATGGCCGCCCGTTGCACGGCATGACCGGGATGACCACGTGGTCCGGTCTTGCTGGCCGTTACCTCCACGGCGTGAAATGGCAGGGGCCCGCGGGCTCAACCCCCGGTGAGGAGCGGGGTCCCGCAGGCGGCGCAGAAGGCGTCCTCGCCGGCGATCACCGTTCGGCAGCTGCGGCAGCGCGCCGGCAGCAGGCCCGCGACCGCCGCACGCACGCCGACGACCGCCGCCCGCAGGTTGCGCTCGAACGGCGACGGTGGCGCCGGCTGCGTGACGAAGCGAGGCGGGATCGGGGGCGGCTGCAGCGGTCGGACAGCAATCGTGTGGAACCGGATCCGCTCACGGTCGTAGAGCGCCCGGGTCTCGGGATCGCTCATCAGCTGGCGCACGGTATTGACGACCTGCATCTCGGCCGTCGCGCGCGTCGATGGGTTCCGATCAGGGTGGAAGGTCCGCGCCAGGCGCCGGCAGGCGGCGCTGATCTCATCGGTCGACGCTGACGCCGGGACCCCCAACAGGCGGTAGGCGTCGCGCTCGGGTGTGTACGGAAGCAGGGACTGGTGCATCGGGCCGACCCCCATGGTAGCGCCTTCGATCGGCCGGTGTGCGCATGCACCGCATGATCAGGTTTCGCAATGCGACTTGATATTTTGGACATTGGACTTGACATATTGCGTGCGTCTGGCTAATTTGGGTCATAGCAACCTTCAACTTGGCACAGGGCCTCCGAATCTCCAAGGAGCATCGACCGATGTACCGCCTCCTCTATCCGCCGGTCAGGATCGACGACAGGGACGCCAAGGGACGCATCCGGCGCCCGGTGCACGGCGGCTCCGCCCAGCGCGTCTACCAGCTTCCGACCGCCCCCCGACCCGTGCGCAACGCGGAGGGCCGCTGACGATGGTCCACGACGTCATCGCCACCTGTCCGGTCTGCACGAACGAGCTGACCATCACGAGACTCCACTGCCGCAGCTGCGGCACGGCGCTGGAGGGTGAGTTCGGGGTCGGGCGCTTCGGCCGCCTGGACCGCGAGCAGATGAGCCTGCTGGAGAGCTTCCTGCGCTCGCGCGGCAACCTCAAGGAGATGGAGCGCGAGCTCGGCATCAGCTACCCAACCGTGCGCGGGCGGGTCGACGCCCTGGTGCGTGCGCTCGGGTTCGGCGAGCCGGGGGCCGACGACGACGAAATCGACGCCGAGGTTGAGGGCGGCGACGCGGCGTGGCCGGCACCATCAGGCGAACCGGATGACACCGCTGCTCGGCGCCGCGAGATCCTCGAGCGCCTCGCGCGGAAGGAGATGAGCGCCGAGGACGCCGCCGCCTCCCTCCGCGAGTTGGGTGGTGCCGGCTGATGGCGGTCTACGTCCGCACCCAGGAGATCGAGCACGGGATCGGCCCGAGCGGACGCTTCGCGTTGCGCGTGACGAGCCCCGAGGTCCACCTGCGGGGCGTCGACGGCGGCAAGGCGGTCGTCCGGATCAAGTTCGAGCTCCGCGCCGGGTCCGAGGAGGAGGCGGACGAGCTGTTCGAGCGGGTCCAATACACGGTGCGCGAGTCGGCGAATGCCCTCGAGGTGCAGGAGCCCCGACGCGGCGACAGCGGGATCGGCGCCATCGTGCGCCTCTTCGGCGGGAGCAGCTCCGTCGTGGACGCCTCGGTCAGCGCCGACGTGCCACGCGGCGCCGAGATCAGCTACAACGGCGTCAGCGCCGACGTGAGGGCAGGCGGCTTCCGCGCGGCGCAGCACTACCAGACGGTGTCCGGCGACATGGTCCTCGATGACGTCGCCGGCGATCTCCGCGTCCGCGGCGTCTCGAGCGACGTGACCATCCGCGCCGACGAGCCGATGCGCCTCGAGATGAACACCGTCAGCGGCGACATCTCGGCGGTCGCTCCCCGGTTCGACGAGCTGCGCCTCGTCACGGTCAGCGGCGACATCGAGCTCGAGGGCGAGCTGGCCTCGTCCAGGCCGCACCGAATCGAGACGGTCAGCGGCGACCTGTCGCTCGGCGTCGTCGGCGGCCTGACGCTCGAGGTGCGCGGCCTGTCGAGCGACACGCATGTCTCGGTCCCCCATCGGTCCGAGGGCTCGCGAGACCGACGGCGCTACGTCATCGGCGGCGGCGAGTCGAGCCTGACGTTCAGCTCGATGTCGGGCGACGTCTCGGTGCACCCGACACGGCGACTCGCCCCGCGGCCGACGCCACCAACCCCGCCCACGCCACCGAAACCCCCGACCGCGCCGATTGCCCCGGTGGGCGGCGACGAGCAGCTCGCCATCCTGCGCGCGCTCGAGCGCGGCGAGATCGACGTCGAGGAGGCCACCGCGCGCCTGGCCGGGGGGAAGACCGATGCCTGAGGAGCTCGAGACGGTCCTGCGCCTCGTCGCCGAGGGCAAGCTTTCGCCCGAGGAGGCGGCGCCGATCATCGACGCGCTCACCCGCGCCGAGCGCGGTACCGAGCCACCGCCGCACCGTGACCGGCTCGAGCGCCGGATGGAGCGCCGGATGGAGCGCGCCGGCCGGCACCTGGCCCGCGCCCACGAGCGCGTCGAGAACGCGTTTCGCCACGCCGACGAACGCCTCGAAGCCGGCCTCTCGGGCATGGACGCCGTCGGTGGTGGCCGACACCTGCGCATCCGCGTCACCGAGCGCGGCCGGCAGGTCGTCAACCTCCGCATCCCGATCGGCTTCGTCGATGCCGCTCTCGGGTTCGTGCCCGGGCTGGGTGGAGACCAGAGCGACCGCATCCGCGAGGCGGTCCGCTCCGGGGCGGTAGGCCCCATCGTCGACGTCGAGGACCCCGACGGCGGCGGCGTCCTGATCAGCCTGGAGTGAGGCCATGAGCCTGGCGATCGAGGCCATCGGCCTGACCAAAGACTTCGAGAAGGGCAGGCGCACGATCTTGCAGCGCCTGCGGCGCGAGGCGGACCAGCGCGAGACGTTCCGCGCCGTCGACGGCATCGACCTGCGCGTCGCCGAGGGCGAGGTGTTCGGGCTGCTGGGTCCGAACGGCGCGGGCAAGACGACCACGATGCGGATGCTGGCCACGCTGCTCGAGCCGACCTCGGGGACCGCCACCGTCCTCGGCCACGATCTCGTGCACGGCGCGCGCGACATCCGCCGTCGACTCGGCGCCGTGCTGTCTGGCGAGCGCAGCCTGTACTGGAAGCTGACCGCGCGCGAGAACCTGGAGTACTTCGCCGCGCTCTACCACGTGCCCCGAGCCCGGACGGCAGAGCGCATCGCCCAGATCCTCGAAGTCGTGCACCTCACCGATCGCGCCGACGACTACGTCGAGAAGTTCAGCACCGGCATGCGCCAGCGGCTGGTCCTGGCCCGGGCCCTCCTCCCCGCTCCGTCGCTGCTCCTGCTCGACGAGCCGACCGTGGGGCTCGACCCGCAGGCCGCGCGCGACCTCCGCGAGCGCGTGCTCCAACTGCGCGACGAGGGCCGCACCGTGCTGCTCACCACGCACTACATGGAGGAGGCCGACCAGCTCTGCGACCGGATCGCGATCGTCGACCACGGTCGGATCGTGGCGCTCGACACGCCCGACGGGCTGAAGCGCGGCCTGCACGCCAACGAGGTCGTCCGGCTCGAGGTCAGCGCGCCCGAGGGATCCGACCCTCGGCTGGTCGACCGCGTCCGCTCTGCCGGAGAGATCACGCACCGCGAGCGTACCGATGGCTCGCTCCACCTCACCGTGCACTGCGGCTCCGCGCGCGACCTCGTGCCGGTCGTCATCGACGCCGCGCGGGCCGAGTCGGGCGAGGTGCGCAACATCCAGGTCCTGCCCGTCTCGCTCGAGGACGTCTTCATCGCGCTCACCGGGCGGGCGCTGCGCGAATGACGGCCGCCGACATCGCCGCGGATGCCCGGGCCTTCTGGGCCGCGACGCGCAAGGAGTGGCGCATCCTGCGCCGCTACCCGGGCAGCCTCCTGTCCTTCATCTTCTGGCCGATCGCCCTGCCGCTGGCCTTCGTGTTCCAGGCCGAGGCGTTCTCCGGCGGCCGAGACGACGCAGCGGCCGCCTTCGCCGCGCGGACCGGCACGAACGAGGTCGCCGGCTTCCTGTTCGTGGGCTGGGCCACGTACATGTGGCTGAGCATCATCCTGTGGGGACCCGGCACCAGCCTCCGGACCGAGCAGGTCCGCGGCTCGCTCGAGGCGATCTTCGTGACCCCGGCCAGCCGTCTCGTCGTCCTCTTCGGTCCCGCGGTGAGCCAGCTGGCCTGGGCGATCTGGATCTTCGCCATCGTCGGCATCGCCCTGTGGCTCGGCTTTGGCGTTGCCATCGGTCCCCTGGAGGCGCTGCGGGCGGTGGCGGTGATCATCGTCGGGGTGCCCGCGCTGTACGCGATCGGCGCCCTGTTCGCGGCGGTCGTGCTGCGCTTCGGTGACGTGAGCCCGCTCGTCCAGGCCGTGCGAGGCGTGTTCACCGCGCTGTGCGGCATGAGCTTCCCGATCGTCGTGCTGCCCGACCTGGCGCAGACCGTCGCATGGTCGCTGCCGCCGACCTACCTGATCGCGGACCTGCGGGCGGTCATGCTCGGCGGCGTCGGTCTCGGCCGCATCCTGGGCGACCTCGGCATCCTGGCGGCCATGGGCGCCGTGCTGGCGCTGCTTGCAATGTTCGCCTTCCGACGGACCGAGCTGTACGCCCGCCGCGGCGGGCAACTGGCGCAGTACTGATGCACGACCTGCGCATGGAGGCGCGCGCCGCCTGGGCGATCGCGCGCAAGGAGCTGCAGGTGATGCTCCGCTATCGGTTCAGCACCGTGAACCGCGTGCTGCAGCCGATCTACCAGGTACTCCTGCCCGGGATTCTGCTGGGGGCGACGTTCGCCGTCGGCGGCGAGGCGGTCGGACTCGCCGAGTCGGCCGGGACGACCGACATCGCCGGCTACCTCTTCCTGGGCATGCTGTCGCTCACGCTGAGCTCGGCCGGTTTCTGGGATGTCGCGTTCTCGTTGAAGATCGAGCTCGACATGGGGAGGCTCGAGCCGACCTGGCTGACCCCGACGCGGCGCGAGACGTTCGTCATCGGCATGACGCTGGCCGGCATCCTCGTCGCGATCGTCAGCACGGTGGTGCTGGTCGGCGTCGGGATGCTGTTGTTCGGGGCCAGGATCGCGCCACAGCTCGCCGTCGCGGTCCCGATCATCGCCCTCACCTCCGTCGGCGTGCTCGGCATCGGCTACCTCGTCGGCGCGATCGTGCTGCGCATGCGCGAGGCGAACTTCTTCGTGGATGCCGCCGACTTCATCTTCGTCGCCCTGTCGGGCGCTGCTTTCCCCATCGTCGTGCTCCCCGATGTCGTGCGCTGGGTCGCCTACCTGCTGCCCACGACGCATGCCCTCGACCTGGTGCGGGTCTCCGCACTCGGCACGCGTCCGCTGCTTCCGGCGCCGGTCGCATGGGCGGCGCTCGGCCTCACCAGCCTGGCCTTCGTCGTCGTCGGGCGCTGGGCATGGCTGGCGACCGAGCACCGCCTGCGGATGCGGGGCACGCTCGGCCAGCACTGAGCCGTACCGCGACCTTCCCTACAATCGGGCCCTGTGAGCGACCGATGGTGGGAAGGCGCCGTCATCTACCAGGTCTACCCGCGCAGCTTCGCCGACGCCAACGGCGACGGCATCGGTGACCTCGCCGGCATCCGGGCCCGACTCGACCACCTGCGCGGGACCGACGGCTCCCTGGGCGTCGACGCCATCTGGCTCTCCCCCATCTACCCCTCACCGCTGCACGACTTCGGCTACGACGTCAGCGACTACACCGATGTCGCCGCCGAGTTCGGCACGCTCGCCGACCTCGATGCGCTCATCACGGCCTGCCACGAGCGCGATCTGCGCCTGTTCATGGACCTCGTGCCGTCGCACACCTCGGTGGAGCATCCGTGGTTCATCGAGTCGCGCTCGTCACGCTCGAGTCCGCGGCGCGACTGGTATCTGTGGGCCGATGCGCCCCGCCATGGCGGCCCGCCCTCGAACTGGACCGCGGTCTTCGACGGGCCGGCCTGGGAGTGGGACCCGGCCAGCGGGCAGTTCTACCTCCACACGTTCTACCCCGAGCAGCCGGACCTGAACTGGCGCAACCCGGAGGTCGCCGAGGCGATGGCCGATGTCATGCGCTTCTGGTTCCGGCGCGGCGTCGACGGCTTCCGGGTCGACGCCATCTTCGCGGCGATGAAGGACGAGCTGCTGCGCGACAACCCGCCGGACCGGCGTCCCGCCGCCATCCCCGGCCTCGGCAGCGGCGGCGGCCAGGACCCGCTGTGGAGCCTGAACCGACCCGAGATCCACGACGTCATCCGCCACCTGCGCCGGGTGGCCGACGAGTTCCCGGGACGCGTGCTCGTGGGCGAGGCGTACCTGCCGGTCGAGGAGCTGGCCGGCTACCTCGGCCATGGCGCCGACGACGAGTTCCACCTGGCCTTCAACTTCGAGCTCCTGCTCTCGCCCTGGGAGCACCAGGACCTCATGCTGGCCGTCGAGCGATCGGAGGCGCTCCATCCCGCCGGGGTGTGGCCGACCTATGCGCTCTCGAACCACGACCAGTCGCGCCATGCGAGCCGCTGGGGCCCGGAGCATGCGCGGGCGGCGGCCTTCCTGCTCCTCACGCTGCGCGGCGTGGCGGTGCTGTATGCCGGCGAGGAGATCGGCATGCTCGACGCCGACCGATCGATCCTGCCCGACCCGCCCTTCGATCGTGCCGGACGGGACGGCGTGCGAACGCCGATGCAATGGGATGCCACCCCGGGTGGCGGCTTCACCCGCGGCACGCCGTGGCTGCCGCTCGTCGACCCGGGCACGCGCAACGTCGATGCGCAGCGCGGAGACGACGAATCCCTCCTGGCGCTCTACCGGCGGCTGATCTCGGCGCGGCGCGCCGTCCCGGCGCTCAGACGCGGGACGCACCGCTCCATGTTCGGCGTCGCGCCCGACGTGCTTGCGTGGACGCGCGAGCACCAGGGCGAGCGCGTGCTGGTGCTGCTCAATACCGGTGGCGAGGCGCGCACCTGCGGGCTCGAGCGCCTCGACGCCGACGCCGGCGAGGTCGTGGTGGCGACCGGCTCGCGTTCGGGGCGGCTGGAGCTGGCCGGGCTGCGGCTGGAGCCGCACGAGGGGATTGCGCTCAGGCTCTGAATCGGTGCGCACCTCCGCCGTAACCGGCCGCGAAGGTCATTGAGACGGCCCGGTGCCGAGCGCCGCGATCGGCCGCCGCACACAGGAGGAACCCGGATGCGTACCCGACCACGAGTATCCCTACTGCCGGCCGTCGCCCTTGGCCTGGTGGCGTCGCTTGCCCTCGCCGGCGTGGCGATGGCGGCGGAGACGACTCTGACGGCCACGCTCGCCGGCGTCGCCGAGGGCGAGAACCCCGGCGACGAGGACGGCAGCGGTACGGCCAGCATCGTCATCGACCCGGAGGCCGGCACCGCCTGCTGGACCCTCGAGGCGGCCGACATCATGCCGGTGCTCCAGTCCCACATCCACGTCGGCGCAGAGGGTGAGTCGGGCGACATCGTGGTGCCGCTCGACGTCGACGGCTTCGAGGGCTCCAGCGAGGGCTGCATCGAGCCGATGGAGGATGCCGCCATCCTCCAGGAGATCGTCGACAACCCGGCCGGCTACTATGTCAACCTCCATACTGAGGACTTCCCGGCCGGCGCCATCCGCGGCCAGCTCGCCGCTTCGGGGACCCCGCCGAACACGGCATTGCCCCTCGGCGATGGCTCGCTGGCGGCGCTGTTCGGGGCGTTGCTCCTCGGGTTCGCGGGCGCCATCGGCCTGCGTGCCTGGAGGCCGGTCGCCACGCGCGACTGACCTTTCTTGCCTCGTTGCCCAGTGCGGCCCCGGTCGACCCCGGCCGGGGCCGCCGCCGTGTTCCGCACCGGCCCGCGATCCGTGTGACGCATTCGCGGACCCGTGGGAGGACCCGCACCACGAGGCTTACAGGCAACGAGGGCGGGCCCCATTCGCGAATGCCCCGCACCACGGGGCCAAGTGCCATGGAGGGCGGGCTCCGTGCTCCGATTCCCGCACCACGGGTCAAATCTGACGGAGCTCCCCGTTCCGCCTCGTTCGATCGCGATAAGCCCCGCGCCACGGGTGAAGGGGGTCGGGCACCAGCGGCCGGCTCGGCCTCGAGGCGGAAGTACCGGCCCTCACTGAGGATGTGGCGCCGCGCGGCCCGATACAGGAGGTTGCCGGGGAATGGCTGCTGGTCCGCGGTCGCCATGATGACGGCGGCGCGTTCGGAACCATCCTCCAGGGGCACCGCCGTCACCTCGATCGCCGCCTCCGGTCGCGACGCCAGCCGGGCCGTCCGAGCCGCGCGCAGGTTCACCGTCCAGCCGACCTCTCCGTTGGGATGCCCGACATACCACGCGCCGTTCACCCGGAGCAGGCCGACGAGAACGCTCCGCTCGCGTCCGGAGCGGCGGCCACGCACGGTGAGCCTCGAGGTGATGCCGAGGCCGATGCTGAACCAGGTCCAGCGCGCCAGCGGATCGAGCACGCGCAGGATGGCGTACGTGATCCGGAAGGTCACGGCCCAGGTGGTGGATCGCCGCGGCGTCATGCGCAAGGATATGGCGCGCCCGGAGGGATTCGAACCCCCGACCTGCTGATCCGAAGTCAGCTGCTCTGATCCACTGAGCTACGGGCGCCAAGTTCACGCTCAGTAAGAGCGGATAACTCGGCTGGCATTGTGCCACAGCGCTCAGACAGCGCCTAACTCGGCAGACACCCGGGTCAGGCTAGGGGGCATGCACCCACCGGGCGTCAGTCCTCGGCGCGCGTGTACGAGGCGATCTCCAGAAGCAACGTATTGATCAGTCGCTCATCGGTCTCGCAACCTGGGAGTTCGAGCAGGTTGAGGATCAGGCGTGAGCCGTCGATCTCCGCTGCGGCCAGGGGCTCGCAGGCGTCCGGCACTCCATCCACCACGATCTGGAGGCCGTCGTCCGAGATGATGAACGTCCCCGTGTCGAGCGTCTGGAACGGCTCCGCCCCGTATGCGGCCTGCGCGATGAGCTGATCGCCGACGAAGCGCAGCGCGTAACGAGCGGCCGCCCCGGCAGAGAGACCTTCCAGGTGAATATCGATGTCCGCCTGAGCGAAGCCTCGGGCGAGGAGTGCGTCTTCGAGGTCGCGGCGCGCGACGGGATCCGATTCCCAGACTCCCTGGAGGTCGGCGGCAACCAGGGGCTGAGGTTCGGGCGGGCCGCCGATGCCGCCATCGCGGAGCACGTCGAGGGCAGTGCCGATCGCGATGCCGGCCACGAGCGCGATCACGACCGAGACGCCGGCCGCCGCGAACCACCAACCCGCCGCACGCGATCGGCGAAAGCCGCCCGGCACGTAGGCCGGCTCGTCGGGCGGACCTTCACGGAGGGCCCGCTCGATCCGTTCAATCTCCACGTGACACCTCGCCCCGAGTGGTGGCGAGTCGGATCCGCAGCGTCGCCATCGCCTGGGTCGCGTGCGAACGGGCCGCACTTGAGGTGATGCCGAGCGCCTGCCCGATCTCCTCGAAGTCCAGGTCGGACCGATAGCGCAGGTAGACAACCTGGCGCTGGCGCAGCGGAAGCCGATCGACCTCGCCCCACACGGCGATCCGATCCGTGTCGTCGACCGATCGTCGCTGCGATCGGAGGCGGAGGGCACCGATGGCGCCCCTCAGCCGGGTCCTGATGCGGTGCTGGTCCATGGCCAGGCGGTAGATCGAGCGATAGGCCCACGCGCGCGGATTGGCGATGAGCATCCCGCTCCGATGTTGGGCGAGCAGACGGGTGAAGACCTCCTGCACGGCGTCGTCGGCCTGCTCATCGCTGAGGCCGAGACGCCGAACAAAGCCGAACAGTGCCTGGGCGTCACCGTCCGCGAGCCAAGCGTTCGCAATGGCGGTCTCCACGGCGCTGGCGCCCGTCGGCGACGGCTCGTCCGTACCGAGCAGCCGGTTCAGCGCCGGTAGCAGCGCTGCCGGCCAGCACACCGCCATCATGCGCACGATCGTGCCACCACCGGCCTAGTAGCCAGGGTCGTGGCCACTGCGCGTGAACGTGTGCTCCATGACGGACAGCGCAACGGGGTCCATCTCGGAGCGGTCCTGAGTGCAGGTCATCTCGGCTCCGGACCCCACACACACCTCCACGGCGGTCAGGGTGAGCGCTTCGCCGGCGATGTTCCAACCGATCACGACGTGACCCTCGTCACTCGCCCCGGCGAGGACCATCAGCGGTTCGCCGGGGACCAGAAAGAACCACCCGCCATCCCCTTCGGGGACACCATCCAGCAGGAAGAGCTCGCCGTCGAACACGTTGCCCTGCCACCAGTCGTTGCCGTCGAATCCGAGCCGCACCGCGACCTCGTCCGCGGAGTCGACCAACCCTTCGCGTCGGAATCCCTCGACCGTCGCGTCTCGGCCGGCCTCGTCCAAGACGTAGTCCCACGTTCCGGTCAGCGCGGCGGACCTCGACGCTACCACCGGTGGCGCACCCGTCGGCTGAAATGCCTCGTGGATGGTTCGTACCTGCTCCGCCGTCAACGCATCGGAGTAGATCGCGACACTGGCGATGGATCCCGGCCAGAAGTCAGCCTGGGCGAAGTGGGCCTGCGACCGCCCGATCGTCAGCTCGCCCTCCGCCTGCCAGGGCTGGTCGTAGGCCACCGTGCCTCTAAGCACACCGTTCACATAGAGCCGAATCTCGCCCTCCTCTAGGTCATGGATCCCGACGAGCTGCGTCCACTCGCCGATCTCGACCAGGTCCGGACTCGCTTCGGCCCGGATGGTATGGCCCGGCTCGTTAGTATCGGCGTCCTTCATCGCGAAGCCCCAGCCGGTCTCGCCGAAGCCCAGGTAGAACGACGCCGCCTCCATGCCCACCTGGCTTACCGCCGTCGCGTACTGGACCGGATCGGCGGCGCTGACCCATGCGCTGACCGAGAAGCTTGCGGCGGTGTTCACAGGTGCCTCGACCACGGACCCGCCGAAGCCGGTCCGCCCGTCGAATGAGACGGCATTCCCGTCGAACTCGTAGGCGCCGGAGAACTCGAGATCGACGTCGCCCGCCTGGATGGTCGCCTCGTCGCCGAAGCTCCATGCCAGCATCGGCTCCGTGGCGGCAACTCCGGTGCTCGGCGCCACTGCAGCGTCGGAGGACACAGGCGGCCGGTCGCCGCTCTGCCCACAGCTGGCGAGTAGCGACAGGCTGAGAGTGAGCCCAACAGCGGACATCTGTCGACACATTGCTCCGTCTCCTGGCGGTCTAGCTACCAGTACGACGCGGAGATGCTGGAAATGCTCAGGTGCTGGGACGTTCAGTGACGGGCCCGGGTGGCTGCCTGCTGGGCTTCAACGCAACAGCGATCCAGGGACGGTCGACAGCGGTTGCAGCTACGGATTGGAGACAGCAGATAACTCGGCTCGTTTCGCTCCCTCGCCCACGCTCGGCGCCACAGCGCATCGGCCGCGATAGTCCGAAGTCAGCTGCTCTGATCCACTGAGCTACGGGCGCCGTCACGAATCGTAACCGACGGCGCCGACGAACCGCCAACGGCGGTAATGGCGCCGCGCGAGGCCGGCCTCCGCCGCGGCGCGTGCTCGGCGAGCAGCGCCTCCCGAACCGGGCCTGCTCGGTGGCGCGGCTGCGGGAGGCCAGCGAAGTAGAGCTCGACTCGAGACGCCTGGCCGGGACGGCGCCCGAGGTGAACGCCTGCGGACCACCGGGCCCTGCGCAGCTTCGCGTCCACGACGACGCAGGCTCGAGGGGAACCTGAGGGCCGATGTAACGTTTTCGGTCCCCTGCCTCCCTATGCCACCAGAATGACGACCGTGATAGCAGCCACCGCCGACACGTCCCGACGCCTCGAGGCGCTGTATCGCGAGGACGGGGACCGGCTGTGGCGGGCACTGCTCGCCTTCGCCGGGGACGCGGAGATCGCCAACGACGCGGTGGCCGAGGCATACGCGCAGGCCATGCGTCGCGGCGACGCACTGCGGGATCCGAAGGCGTGGATCTGGCGCGCCGGCTTCCGGATCACGGCAGGCGAGCTGAAGAGGCGCTCGTGGACCACCGATCGGATCCCGGACGTCGGCTACCTCACCGAGCAGGTCGACACGGAGTTGCTGGACGCGCTCGCGAAGCTGCCGGAGAAGCAACGCGCCGCGATCGTCCTCTTTTACTACGCGGATGCCTCCGTGCGGGACATCGCAGGACGGATCGGCACGTCCCAGCTGTCCGTCCGCGTCCATCTGAGCCGTGGCCGGTCGCGGCTGAAGGCGCTGTTGGGTGATCGTGATGACTGATCTGCGCTCCCGATTCCAGTCGCTCGACCGAGCTCGGCCGCCCGACCTGTGGCCCGAGATCGTCGCGCGTGCTGCCGGGGCGCGCGCTGACACGCCGACCATGGCGTCCGGCACGAGTCGGATGGTCATCCTGCTGGCGGCGCTCCTGCTGCTGGGCGCCCTGGCAGCGGGCATCGTGTTCGGGATGCTGCGGACCGAGGAGGCATCGGGTGGTGGGTTGATCGCGTTCCCGCTGAACGACGAGATCGACGGGCGTGGTGACGCCGGCATCTTCGCAACACGCATCGGCGGGATTCCACGGAGGATCATCGGCGCCCAGGATGACGGCATTGAAGAGGTCTGCCCGGCGTTCTCGCCGGACGGGCGGCTCCTGGCCTATGGCGTCCGCATGGTTGGTCAAAGCGCGACAGGGGAGGACAATCGAAGTTGGGTGGTCATCGTTTCGCTCGATGCGGACGGCAGCCTCACTCCGTTGCATCGCTTGCCGGGTGGCGAGCCGGGTGGCGAGTTCGCAGGCACGCCGTGCCCGAAGTGGTCGCCGGACAGCAGCGCGGTCGCCTGGCATGACGACACGCAGTTGCGGATTGCACCACTCGACGGAGCCGTCGCGAGCCTCGACCTCACCCCGAACAGCGGACAGTCACCCGGGCCGCCGATCTCGTGGACGCACGACGGCAGGGCGATCGCGCTCGCATCGTTCGGCCAGGTCCTGATCGTCCCGGTCGATGGCGGGGAGCCACGGATCCTGATGACCGCACGCACCGACGGCGACCTGCAGGAGGATTTTCACTCCGTGGCGGCGTCACCGACCGGGCCGATGCTCGCGGTCGCGGGCGAGTGGTGGCGCGCGGAACCTGGCGGCGGCCGGTCGCAGGCGAGCGGTTTCATGCGCGTCCTCGACGCCGACGGTCGCGTCGTGGTGGAAGAGACAAGCCCACTGCAAGGGCTGAGGTGGCACAGCGGAGCCCCGGCGTGGTCACCGGACGGGACGCGCCTGGCATGGGGCTCCAATCGCGGACTGGAGATGCTCGATGTGGAGAAGGGGACCCTCGTGGCTCTCGACCCGGGGCCCTGGCCGGCTGAAGGCGGGAACCGGATCAGCCTCGCCTCCAGCGTCCGCTGGTCGCCCGACGGGACGCGGCTGCTGTTCATCGGGCGGCGTGTTGCGGCCGATCAGTGGGCCCTGGTCTCGATCGCCGTGGACGGTCCGCCCGATCCGGTGGTCCTGACCGACTGGGGATTCGAGTTGTATGCCGAATTCGGGGAGGATCTGACGTGGCAGCCCCCACCGCCGTGACGCTCAACGCGAG
>Ga0299907_10000492_pt1 | contig 19276 bp, 16 predicted proteins | sample RVTome_16_FD_198680 | JGI IMG/M metagenome (GOLD analysis project Ga0299907, IMG submission 198680) | Soil microbial communities from uranium-contaminated site in the Upper Colorado River Basin, Wyoming, United States - RVT152D67 (version 2) ...
GCGGTCCTACGCGCCGACCGATCGTTCCGTGAGCTGGCCGCCGTGACCGACGAGCAGATCTCTGAATTCTTCCGAAACTTCTGCGAGCGCTTGGGCGACGACGCTTTGTGGGGCGGTATCGCTGAGGCGAATCGCCGCGATGTCGACCGCGCGCGGGAGGCCGGTCGGACTGTCACCAGACTCGTGGCCGGCGAGCGCATGCGCGAGGCGATGATCGACGGCCTGCGCGGATGGGCTAAAGCCCCTTCACGCCGCGGCGAGGTGCTGGAACGGCGGGAGTCAGACACATGGATGGTCGAGCGGCGCCGCGCACCGCTCGGCGTCGTGGCTTTCGTTTTTGAGGGAAGGCCGAACGTGTTCGCCGACGGCGTAGGTGTGTTGCGCGGCGGGAACACCTCGGTCATGCGGATCGGCAGCGACGCCCTACGCACGGCCGAGGCGATCGAGGCCCTGGCGATGGCGCCCGCCCTCGACGCGGCCGGCCTGCCCGACGGGGCCGTGACGCTCGTGCGATCGCCGTCGCACGCGGCCGCGCAGGCCATGTTCACGATGGCCGAGGTGCGCCTGGCCGTGGCCCGCGGATCGGGCGCGACGACGGTGTTGCTCGGCGCGATCGCCGCGCAGCACGGGATCCCCGTGTCCCTCCATGGAACCGGCGGAGCATGGCTGTATCTGGCCGAGGATGCGCCCGAGGCCATGGCGCAAAAGGCGATCGTTCATTCCCTCGACCGCAAGGTGTGCAACACGGTGAACACGATCGTGGTCGCGCGCCGGCGCGCGCACGAGCTCGTCCCTGTTGTCCTCGAGGCCGTGGCGCAACGCGACCCGAATACGCGCGTCCACGTGGCCTCCGGCTCCGAGCACGACATCCCCTCGGAGCTGTTCGCCCGTCGTGTACCTGTGCTGCGCGCCGAAGGCGAGGTTGTCGAGCCCCAGGTCGATGTGCTCCCGCTGGACGAGCTGCGCCGTGAGTGGGAATGGGAGGGCACACCTGAGGTCTCGCTCGTCTGCGCGAGCGACGATGAGGAGGCCATCGGCCTGATCAACAAGTACAGCCCTCGCTTCGTCGCGTCGATCATCACCGCCGACACCGAGCGGTTCGAACGGTTCTACGGGCGCGTGGACGCCCCCTACGTGGGTGACGGCTTCACGCGGTGGGTCGACGGTCAATGGGCATGGGATCGTCCGGAGCTCGGACTGTCGAACTGGGAGCGGGGGAGGATCCTCGGCCGATCCGGCATCCTGTCCGGAGACGACGTCTTTACCGTGCGGGACGTCTTTCGTGACACCGAGGGCCGCGCCGAGCAGGCGCGCTAGCACCGACGGTTGATCGGCCGCGAGCGAGCGGCGCCCTGGTCGGGCATCCTGTGGGTACACGCCTTCACGAAGGAGGAGTCCGATGGATTTCGCTCTGAGCGAGGAGCAGCGTGAGCTGCAGAAATGGGCGCACGACTTCGCCGAGAACGAGATTCGGCCGGTAGCGGCCTCCTACGACGAGACCGAAGAGTTCCCGTGGCCCGTCGTGCGCAAGGGGGCCGAGATCGGTCTCTACGGCTTCGAGCTCTACGCCAACTACCAGGCCGACACGACCGGGCTATCGCTGCCGATCATCATGGAGGAGATCTGCTGGGGGTGCGCCGGGATTGGCCTGGCGCTCTTCGGAACCGGTCTGCCGCTGTCGGCCCTGGCGGCCGCCGGCACGCCCGAGCAGCTCCTGCAATGGGCACCGCGGATGTTCGGGACGGTCGAGGACCCTCGGGTGGCCGCGTTCTGCGTGACCGAGCCCGGCGCCGGCTCCGACGTCTCCTCGTTGCGAACGAAGGCCGAACGCGTCGAGGACGGCTGGGTGCTGAACGGACAGAAGATCTTCGCCACCAACGGCGGCATCGCCGACGTGCACATCGTCGTCGCGACGGTCGATCCGGCGCTCGGGATCCGCGGGCAGGCGAGCTTCATCGTGTCGCGTGAGAACCACAAGGGCATCAAGCAGGGCAAGAAGGAGCGCAAGCTCGGCATCCGTGCGTCGCACACCGCGGAGGTCCTCCTCGAGGACTGCTTCGTCCCGGGGGAGAACCTCATCGGCGGCCAGGACAAGCTCGATGCGAAGCTCGAACGAGCCAAGTCGGGCGCTCACGAGCGCGGATCGGTCGCGCTGCGAACCTTTGAGATCACTCGTCCGCTGGTCGCGATCCAGGCGGTGGGTATCGCCCGTGCGGCCGTCGAGTTCGCCGTGCAGTACGCGAAAGAGCGGCAGACGTTCGGCGTGCCGATCGTCCAGCACCAGGGGGTCGCCTTCCAACTTGCCGACATGGCGATGGAGGTCGACGCCGCCCGACTCCTGACGCATCGGGCGGCGTGGATGGCGGGTAGCGGGCAGCCGTTCACGCGGGCGGAAGGGTCGATGTCGAAGCTCAAGGCCGGCGAGGTCGCGGTGCGCGTCACCGAGCAGGCCGTGCAGGTATGTGGCGGTTATGGCTACGTGAAGGATCTGCCGGTGGAGAAGTGGTACAGGGACTCGAAGATCTACACGCTCTTCGAGGGGACGAGCGAGATCCAGCGGCTCGTCATCTCTCGCGCCCTCACGGGCACGTAACGCTCAGCTATAGCGGCGACTGAGCTCGGCCCGCATCGCTGCGGATGCGGCCGGACTACGGTCGAGCAATGCAAGCAGCTCATCGCGTGATATGGCGTACGTGATCATGTGGGTCGTGGCCGTGACGGTCGCGGCCCGAGGCTTCCCCTCCAACGGCCCCTTCTCCCCGACGACGTCGTCCGGTCCCACGGTCGCCACGACGTCTCCGCCGATCGTCACTATCGCTTCGCCCGCCGCGACGACATAGCACTCGAGTGCGTCCGCACCTTCCGAACAGAGGACGTCCATCGGGTCGAAGGCGATCGGGTAGGCCGTCGAAGCGAGCCGGTCGAGCTCCGCGCGAGTACACGCAGAGAACAGCGGCACCCGTCCGAGGAGCTCGATAGTGGCCGACAGTTCCGCGGCATCCGATGACGAAGCCCGACGCTCGATGCGCTCCCGGTAGGCCGCGCGCCAATGCGCGTCGGCCTCGCCGCGAGGGCGCGCCGGAAGCGTGCTAGAAGAGCGGCGAGACGGTCGAGGAATGTCCAGGCGGTCGGGCGGAGCCGTCCCGGCCGGCCCACGGTCCGCGGCGGGGAGTGGCCCTCGCCGAACTCGCCTTGCGGCGAACCGCAGCGGGAGCCTGGTGAGTCCGCGGAGCGTGAGCCGGTCCCGGAACGGAGGCTCATCGCCGTCGAGCTCTATCGAGCCGAAGCGGTCGAAGAGCTTTCGGAAAACGATCTCGATCTCGGCCCTCGCAAGAGCGGCCCCGAGACAGAAGTGGACCCCGCCGCCGAAGCTCAAGGGGCGGATGTCCGTCCGAGTCACGTCGATACGGTCGGGATCGTGATACCGGGCGGGGTCGTGGTTCCCTGCGGCGATCATCACCGTGAGGGTCTCGCCTTTCGGGATGATCGCGCCGTCGATGTCGAGGTCTTCCTTCGCCTGCCTGACGAGCATCTGTACCGTCCCGTCGAAGCGCAGGATCTCGTCGGCCAGAGTTGCGTAGTACTCGGGCCTGTTGCGCAGAAGGTCGATCTGCTCGGGATGGCGCAGCAGTCCCACCATGCCATTGCCGACGAGGTTGGTCGTGGTCTCGAAGCCGGCGATGAACAACAAGGTCGCGAGCGTCACGAGCTCGGTATCGGTCAGCCGGTCGGTGGGGTCGGCGTGGATCAACCCGCTCAGGAGATCGTCGCCGGGCGCTGCGCGCTTCTTCTCGATGAGATCGTAGAAGTATGCGTCGATGATCCGTGTCGCCTCGTCGGCCAGATCGAATTGGTCCCGCGTGGCTGCGATCTCGAAGACGGCCGTGAGATCCCGGACGAGGTCGCGGAACTGGCCGCGGTCACCATCCGGGACGCCGAGGAGCTCACCGATGACGGTGACGGGGAGGGGGAAGCCGAGATGATCGATGAGGTCTCCACCCCCGGCGTCCGCGAAGGAGTCGAGGAACTCGTCGACCAGCCGCTCGATCGTCGGACGCAGCTTCTCCACGCTTCGGAACGTGAACACCTTGGAGACGAGGCGGCGCAGCCTCGTGTGGTACGGACCGTCCACGTTGAGCATCGATCGTTCGGTCCGGGCAAGGCTCGGCCGTTCTCGCCACCACGGCCGCGTCATGTCCATCCGCTCGCCGAAGTCCTTCCCCAGCCGTGGATCGCGGATGGCCGAGTAGCAGTCTTCGTAGCGGGAGATGAGCCAGCTCCGCGCTGTCTCGCTGCGGTGGACGGGCTCCAGCTCGCGGAGGCGGTGATACAGGGAGTACGGATTGGCGCGCCCCTCCGCCGTTCGGAAGAGCTCGACCGCGACGGCCTCGGCTTCGATCGCACGGGTCCCCGCCATGACCACAGTTTGTGACAGGCAACCGCCCGGCTTCCATGCCGTCCTACACAGATGACGTGAGAGCGGAGTCACGGTTGGCGCGCCCCCGTTCGGGTTCTCTAAGGTCGTGTCCTGATTGATTCGAGGGAGCGCCTCGTTGGCGCATCCCGACTGGAGGTGACCTGCATGCCGCTGAAGCGTGGGGGGAGCGACAGAAAGGTGCAGCTGCTCGGCAAGGTGCCGCTGTTCTCGGAGTGCAACGCGAAGGAACTGTCGAAGATCGCGAGCCTTGCCGATGAGATCGAGGTGGACAAGGGCACGGTGCTCACGAAGGAAGGGCTCCCGGGGCGCGAATGCTTCGTCGTCGCGAACGGCAAGGCGAAGTGCACCTTGCGCGGGAAACGCCTCGCCACCTACGGCTCGGGGGACGTCTTCGGCGAGATGTCGCTCCTCGACAACGAGCCGAGAGCAGCGACCGTGACGGCCGAGAGCGACATGGTCCTCTTCGTCGTTGATGCCCGCAGCTTCTGGGGCCTCTGCGAGCAGGCGCCGAGCGTCACGAAGAAGATCATGAAGGCGATCGGCCAGCGCCTGCGGAGGGTTCAGAAAGCCCCGATGTAAAGCGGCTCGGGGGAGCTAGAGCGCCCGGGACTTCAGCGCGTCGACGTCCAGCACGACGATCGACCGGCGGCCGGTCGTCACCCATCCGCGGTCGCGGAACTCACGCAGCGCCTTGCTGACGGCCTCGCGTGACGCCCCGGTCCAGCCGGCCAGCTCGTCCTGGGTGAGGGAAAGACTGATGCGGACGTTGGCACCCTCGGACTCCCCGTAGCGCTCGACGAGCTCGATGAGCCTCCGCGCAACCCGGCCGGGTGTGTCGTACGCGCCGTATTCGACCTGCTTTCTAGCGGAGTCTCTCAGTCGATGGGTCAACATCTGGAGGAGCTGCACAGCGACACGTGCGCGGTCTTCGAGGAATCGCGTGAACCGCTCTGAGGGGACGATGAGTGCCTCGATCTGCTCGAGAGCCGAGACGGTCGCCAGCCGGGGCTCGCCGTCGAAGGCCGACAGCTCGCCGAGCAGGTCGCCGGGCCCTCGGACGGCCAGCACGACCTCTTTGCCCTCGGCGGTGTAGCTCGAGATCTTGGCCCGGCCCACGAGGAGAACTATCACGTGATCGGACGCCTCGCCCTCGGTCATGAGGAAGGCACCCCGGCGGAACGTCCGGCGGACGCCGCGCTGCATGAGGTCGTCCAGCTCCTCGCGGGACAAGGCTGCGCCGAACCCCTCGAGGCGCACGTCATCGCTCAAACCGGGCCTCCCAGGCCCCTGCCCGCTCACCGCGCCAATGTTAGGCGCTGGGAGCGCGCCGATGCGCTTTCTCAGATAGTAGGGAGGCGTCCAGATGCAAACCTATACTGGGTTTGCGAGCGCCCGATATGCGTGTGAGGAGTGATCACGACGAGCGACGGCGAGATGGGAGACGGGCGCTTCGACGATGTCGAGCGGGAGCTTTCTGAGCTCCGGGACCAGCTCCGGCGTGCTGCCGAGAATCCGTTCCGCCGCGGCGAGACCCGGTCGCTCCGATTGCTCGAGGAACGACTGCGGGAGATGCAGGGCCGGCTGGTCCAATCGCTCCAGCAGAACGAGCGCATCGTCGGGATGCTCCAGGAGACACGTCAGCAGGTTGCGTTGCTCAGGGAAGAGGTCGAGAAGCTAACGGCTCCACCTTCGGGTTTCGGCGTGTTCCTCGGGATCAACCCCGACGGCACCGTCAACGTGTTCACCGGTGGACGAAAGCTCCGCGTCAACGTGCACCCGCAGATCGATCCCAAGCTCATCGTTCCCGGCCAGGAAGTGATGCTCAACGAGGCCCTCAACGTCGTCGAGTCGTGCGGCTTCGAGCAGTCCGGCGAAGTGGTCGTCATGAAGGAGATGTTGGACGGCGAGCGTGTGTCGATCATCTCGCACGCCGACGAAGAGCGGATCGCGCTGCTCGGTGAACCCCTGCGCAATGCGCACCTGCGTGCCGGCGACCACCTGCTGTTCGATGCGAAGTCGGGATACGTCCTGGAGCGGCTCCCCAAGCCCGAGGTCGACGAGCTCATCCTCGAAGAGATCCCGGATATCACCTACGAGGACGTCGGCGGCCTGCGGGAACAGATCATCTCCATCCAGGACGCGGTCGAGCTGCCCTACATGCACCCGGAGCTCTTCGCCGAGCACAAGCTGCGAGCGCCGAAGGGTGTCTTGCTCTACGGCCCGCCCGGCTGCGGGAAGACCCTCATCGCGAAGGCCGTCGCGAACGCGTTGGCGAAGAAGGTGGGGGAGAAGACGGGCCGTCCGGACGCCAAGAGCTACTTCCTCAACGTCAAAGGACCGGAGCTCCTGAACAAGTACGTCGGTGAGACGGAGCGGCAGATCCGGCTCATCTTCCAGCGCGCGAAAGAGAAGTCCACCGAAGGCGTTCCCGTCATCGTGTTCTTCGACGAGATGGACTCGCTCTTCCGAACCAGAGGCACCGGCATCAGCTCGGACATGGAAGCGACGATCGTCCCGCAACTCCTGGCCGAGATCGACGGCGTCGAATCGCTGAAGAACGTCATCGTGATCGGCGCGTCGAACCGCGAAGACTTGATCGACCCGGCGATCCTGCGTCCCGGGCGCCTCGACGTGAAGATCAAGATCGACCGTCCGGACGTCGATGCAGCCCGAGCGATCTACGGTGTCTACGTGACGCCCGACCTTCCCTTCCACTCCGAGCTGCTCGACCAGGCCGGCGGCGACCCCGAGAAGGCCTGCACCTCGCTCATCGAGCGCGTGGTGGACAAGATGTACGCCGCGAACGACGAGAACCGCTTCCTCGAAGTGACCTACGCTTCCGGCGACAAAGAGGTCCTCTACTTCAAGGATTTCTCGTCCGGCGCGATGATCGAGTCGATCGTCGGGCGTGCCAAGAAGCAGGCGATCAAGCGATTGCTCGCCCACGACGAGCGCGGCATCAAGATGGACGACCTGCTCGACGCCATCCGCGACGAGTACAAAGAGAACGAGGACCTGCCCAACACCACCAACCCCGATGACTGGGCTCGCATCTCGGGCAAGAAGGGCGAGCGGATCGTCTTCGTGCGCACGCTCATGGGCGAGGGCCGCGAGCACCGGCCAGTGGAAACGATCACGCCCGGTCAGTACCTGTAGGCAGAAGGTCCGCGGGGGGTTCGGGGGGCGCAGCGCCCGAAGGGCGCGTGAGCGCCCCCGATCAACTGGGAGCGCGCGGGAGCGCGCAATAGCCTCGACGCTCACGGCCATCGCTACACTGGCTCGGTGCCGCTGAAAAAGATCATGGGGACCGAGACGGAGTACGGCGTCACGGTCTCCGGGCCCGGAGATGTCTCGCCCGTCCTGGTCGCGAGCATGCTCGTGGGGCAATACGGGCAAGCCGAGCTCCGACGGGTCAAGTGGGACTTCCAGGAGGAGAACCCGCTGCGAGACGCGCGCGGCTTCGAGGCGGCGCGCAACCGAGAGGCGGCCGAAGAAGAGGGCGCCCTCGTGAACCTTGTCCTAACCAACGGGGCCCGGTACTACGTGGATCACGCCCACCCCGAGTTCTCGACGCCCGAGACGACGAATCCACGGGATTGCGTGCTCTGGGACAAGGCCGGCGAGTCCATCCTCGCCGCGTCGATCAGGCGGACACACGACGTTCTTCCGCCCGGAGCGCGGGTTCACGTCTACAAGAACAACTCCGACGGGAAGGGCAACTCCTACGGCACGCACGAGAACTATCTCGTGGATCGAGCCGTCCCGTTCGCGCGTCTGGCCGCCAGTCTCCTCCCGTTCTTTGCGACACGACAGGTCTTCTGCGGGGCGGGCAAGGTCGGGAGCGAGGAGGCCGGCGTCGAGGGGATCGACTTCCAGCTCAGTCAGCGCGCCGACTTCATCGAAGCCGAGGTAGGCCTGGAGACCACGCTGAAGCGGCCGATCGTGAACACGCGCGACGAGCCGCACGCAGACCCGGAGCGATTCCGGCGGCTGCACGTGATCTGCGGCGACGCCAACCTGTGCGAAGTGGCCTCTTTCTTGAAAATGGGCACAGCTGCGCTCGTGCTCATGCTCATCGAAGACGAGGTACTCGAGCCCGACATCTTCACGCTCACCTCTGCCGTCGACGCGTACAAGACGGTGTCACGCGACGCGACCCTGCAGGCGACGATCGAGCTGGCCTCCGGCCGGCGCGTCACCGCCCTCGACATGCAATGGGAGTACCTCGACGCGGTCAAAGGCTACTTGAAGACCGGACGGGCCGACGAGGTTCTCGAGGGTGCGGAATGGCCGGAAGAGGTCGCCTCGCGGTGGGAGTACGTCCTGAGCGCTCTCGAGGCCGATCCGCGCACTCTCGGCCGGGAGCTCGACTGGGTGGCCAAGCTCGAACTCCTCGAGGCGTACCGGGACCGGCACGACCTGGACTGGGCGAGCCCGAAGCTGCGGCTGATCGATCTCCAGTACCACGACGTCGATCCGGGGCGCGGGCTCTACCGGAAGCTCGAGCAGTCGGGCCGGGTGGAGCGGCTCGTGGGGGCCGACGAGGTGGAGCTCGCGATGATCTCGCCGCCTCGGGATACACGAGCTTTCTTCCGCGGCATGTGCCTGGCCAGATACGCCACCAGCTTGGTGGCCGCCTCGTGGGACGCTCTCATCTTCGACCTCGACGGCCAGACGTTGAAGCGGGTGCCCATGCTCGACCCCGTCCGGGGGACGGCCGCGCATACCGAGGCCCTGCTCGAGGCCTACGCCGATCCAACGGCGCTGGTGGCGGCCCTGCAGGGCTAGTTCGCCCGCGAGAGCGCAATCCGACGTCGTCCGGGCCGATATCCTTGTAGGCAGTAGGGAAGGAGCCCTCGTTGGCCCAGAACGAACGGCAGCAGAAAAAGCGCAAGGCCCCGCCTCCGTCGCAGGAAGGTGGTGCGGCTTCGCCTGAGGCCCAGGTCAAGGGCAAGCGCCTCAAAGAGGACATGGACCGTCTGCTGGACGAGATCGACTCGGTACTCGAGGAGAACGCCGAGGAGTTCGTGAAGAACTACGTCCAGAAGGGCGGCGAGTAACCGACCCGCCGAAGTAGTCGGTCTGTTTCCTCCAGTGGGCACTTCGGGGAAAGCCTCATGAGGACGTCGGCGATGTTTCTCCTCTTGGCTCTGGGGGCCACCTCTTGCGCTCTGTCCCCTGAGGCGGTAGCCGACGTCGATGCCCTGGCCGAAGGGGGCAGCGATGCCGTTTGGCAGGTCGAGTCGAGCGGCTGCGGCTGGAAGATCCGCGGAAGCGCCTTCGCTATCGATGCACGCCATCTGGTGACGAACCGCCATGTCATAGCCAACGACTCATCGCCGATCGTCCGGTTACGGGACGGCAACGAGCGCAAGGGCAAGGTGATCGGTGCCAGCACCACGCCCGACGTCGCCGTCATCGAAGTCGCCGACGATCTTCCCGCCCACATGCAGTGGGCTGCGACCTCCACACTTCTGGAGCGGGAACCCCTCGTCGTGATCGGTTTTCCGTCGCCGGCCTACGACTTCAAGGCGTCAACGGGGCAGATCGTCGGCTTCCAAGGTCCCACTAGCACCCGCGAGGCTGCTCTCGTCAACGCGCCCGTCGCTCGCGGCAGCAGCGGGGGGCCGGGGCTACGCGGTGATGGATCAGTTGCCGGCGTTGTCACCCTGATGAGCATCCGCGAGAAGCCCGAAGAGAACGTGGCGATCCTGTTTACGGCCGACGCTGTTCGCTCCACGGTCACCGGTTTCCTTCGTCGACCGAGCAAGGTCCTGTCCTCCTGCGGGCTGGGCCCCGACTACGTGCCGCCCGTACCGGAGAGCTACGAGATCGACGAGGCCCCACCGACGGCAGAGCCGGTCGAAGCCCTGCCGCTTCCTCCCCGAGCACCCGCAGGGTCTCCCGCGGCTGCGGTCCCACCGCTGGGGGTTCCCGATCCCCAGACGCCCGTCCCGGCTACGCCGGTCGCGTGCCCCGAAGGCGGCATGTCCGTCCAGGTCAGCGAGCTCAGGACGCCCGAGGATCCGAACAACCCGGGCTGGTGGAAGGTCGAGGCTCGCGGGCTGGTTCGCAACGAGAGCTACGGGCGCGCAGGTATCCGAAGCGTGGAAGTCAGGGTCGACGGCGACCCGCCGGTGACGGGCCCGGCCGCTGGGTATGCGAGAACGCTCGAGCCGCGGCAGCAAACCGAGTGGGTCTTCGACGATCGGTTCGTGCATTCCCCCGAAGGTCCGCCGACGCGCGTGGAGGCGATCCTGGACTGGTACTGGCTCAACAGTGAGGACTGGCCCGGCGCCAGCGGCTGCCCGTCGCACGGCGTCAGAGGTTCGGGCCCCAGCCCTACTCCGACGGCATAAGACCGGGCTCTGACCTGCTCTTCTAGCCCGGAGGTGTCACCGGTCCCCGCCCAGGGGGGCTAATCCCTCAGCCCCAGCGGCCGAAGGACAAGCAGGAGGCATCTCGTCCGGCGCATCTTGCGCGGACACGATCCAGAGGGGTAGCTAATGCGGAAGCTCGTTAATTTCGTACTGCTTGCGAGCGTTATCGGTTCGCTCGCGGGCGCTTCAATCGTCGGGACGGCCGGCGCCCAGACAGGTCACGTCGTGACCATCGGGGACGTCGCCGTCGAGGAAGGCAGCGGTAACGGTCTCGGAACGGCAACGGTGACCGTCCACGTCGATCCGGCACCCGAGCTCGGTGAGCAGGTGAAGGTCGACTTCGGCACGTCGGCGCTGGCCTGGCAAGGCGCAACGGCGAAGACCACGGCACCCGGCGACACCACGCCGGAATTCCCAGAAGACTTCGCGCAGACCGACGGGACGGTGACCTTCAACGCTCTACAGACGGATCAGACCGTGGCGATACCGGTGCTTCAGGACAACGCAGACGAAGCCCACGAGATCTTCTACGTAAACCTCTTCAACGCACGCGGGGAGTGTCTGGTCCCCGGCACATGCGACACCAGTGCGTCCATCGCCGAGGCTCGGGCCATCGTGACCATCAACGACGATGACGCGGCGCCGTCGCTCAGCATCGACAACGTCGTGCACAACGAAGGTGACGAAGGAGTCACCGCCTACGACTTTACGGTCAGGAAGACGGGAGGAAGCGACGCGGAGGTCTCCGTCGACTACGCAACCGCGGACGGGTCGGCTGTTGAGCCGGGAGATTACGCCGCCACGAGCGGCACCCTCACGTTCGCACCTTCGAGCCCGGCCGCCGCCGAGACGCAGACCGTGAGCGTCGCGGTGAACGGAGACACCACCTTCGAGCCCACCGAGGCCTTCACGGTCAACCTGTCGAATGCTTTGAACGCAGGGATCGCCGATGGTGATGGATTGGGCACGCTCTCCAACGACGACGACCCACCCCCGCCGGCGATGGCAGTCGGCGACGCCACCGGTGAGGAAGGCGACGCACTCGGGTTCACGTTGAACCTGTCGTCGCCGCCCGCACCAGGACAGACCGCGACCGTTGACTGGGCGCTCGAGGGGACCACCGGCGAAGGCAACGCGACGGAAGGCACCGACTATTCGGCGGCCTCCGGCAGCCTCGTCTTCACGGCCGGCGAGACAGAGCAGACGGTCTCGGTTCCCACCATCGAAGATGCCATCCACGAGGCCGACGAGACGTTCAGCCTCAAGCTGACCAAGCCCGCCAGCCCGGGAACGGGTGGCTACACCTACAACCTAGCCACAGATACGGGCACCGGAACGATCACGAACGACGACGCGGCACCGACGCTGTCGATCGACGACGTGACGCTTGACACAGAAGGTGGAACGGGTGACACGAACGTCGCCACGTTCACGGTGACGAAGACCGGTCTCACGGACCGCGCCGTCGGCGTCGACTTCGCGACGGCTGATGGCACGGCCACCGAGGGTGCCGACTACACGGGCACGACCGGCCAGCTGTCCTTCGCGACCGACGAGGTCTCCAAGGAGATCGCGGTCGAGGTCAAGGGCGACACTCTCGACGAAGCCGATGAGAGCTTCAGCGTCACACTGTCGGAGGTCACCGGCGGAGCCAGCATCGTAGACGGCGAGGGCACCGGAACGATCAAGGACGACGATGCAGAGTCTGTCGCGTTCTCGATCGCCGATGTGACGGTTACCGAGGGCAACTCGGGGACGTTGACTGCGAACCTCGCGGTGAGCAAGAGCGTGGCGACGGGTCGGACCACGACCGTCAAGTACGCGACGGCCAACGCGACGGCCAACAGCGCCACCGACTACGACGCGACGTCCGGGACACTGTCGTTCGGTCCGGACGAGGCCAGCAAGAACGTGGCCGTCGAGGTGCGGGGCGATCTGCTCGACGAGAACAACGAGTGGTTCGTCGTCAACCTTTCGGAGCCGACCAACGCTTCGATCGCTGACGCTCAGGCTGCCGGTGTGATCATCGACGACGACGCAACACCGACCATGTGGATCGGCAATGGGACCGCCAACGAAACGTCGGGTGCCGAGTGCACGCTGACCGTCAGGTTGAGCGCTCCGTCCGGTCGAAAGATGATGGTCCACTACGCGACGCAGAGCGACACCGCCGGTACGAGCGACTATGTCGCGAAGTCCGGAGATCTCATCTTCAACTTCCGCGAGCAGTCCAAGCAGATCAAGATCGCCGTAAGGTCTGACACTCGAGACGAGAGCACGGAGCGGTTCTTCGTGAAGCTCTCCGGCATCACTCCCTCGAATGCGGCGACCTTCAGCGACGACTCCGGGACCTGCCGGATCTTCGATAACGACTAACGGGGATAGCATCCCCAAGGGCCCAAACGGGGCTGCGTCTACCCGACGCAGCCCCGTTTGTATTTCCCCCGAATGCGGAGCGGAGAGATTTCCACAGTCAATCCACAAGTCGTCCTCTTGCGGGTCCACAGACCGATGGAGTCAAATCCCGACAACGCTTGTTGTGGGGGATGTGAAATGGGGCGGAGATCGGATCTGGCGGCTGGACGTATCCATCTGAACCGTCGGCACACGCACCGGCGTCTTGGGTTCGGCGCCGTGCTCGCGGCCTCCTGGTTCGTCGGGTTGTTCGGGCTCGATCGCGCTCGGATGTCGTCCTTCAAGCTCCCGCTCCTCATCGGGGCCGGGCTGCTCGGCTACGCGCTGATCGGCCTCGTGCGGCGGAAGCTGGAGGACGGCCGGGACCGCATCATGCCTAGTTCCGAGGAGCTCCCCAGGACGTGCGTGGTTCTTCGCCGGTTCGGTGAGGGCCGGGATCAGGAGGCGGCTCCAGCCGCCACCGTCGATGCGCCGGCCCTCGCCAACCGGTTTCCAACCGTGTCGCCGGCGATCGAGCCCTTCCGCGTTGCGGAATCGCGCTCCCGTGCCGGACGACGCCGGCTGGATTACATCCCACTGACCTGACGGTTCGGCCGAGTGGCCGCGGGTTAGCATGATCCGCACATGCCGGACAAGGTTGCCGTCGTAACGGGAGCCAGTCGCGGGATCGGGAAGCGCCTGTGTCTCGATCTGGCTCAGAGCGGCTACGACATCGTCTGCACGGCCCGCTCGTCGAGCGACTCTCCCGGCAAGCTTCCCGGAACGATCGACGAGACCGCGTCCCTCGTCGCAGAAGCGGGCCGGAAGGCGATGCCGGTGGCGTTGGACGTCCGGGACGAAGACGCGGTGAACGCGCTGGCCGACCGCGTCTTCGCCGATTGGGGCCGCTGTGACCTGCTCGTCAACAACGCGGCTGTGGCTCCGCCCGGGTTGTCCCTGCAGGAGCCGGTCAAGCGCTGGAAACTCGCCGTGGATGTCAATGTCAACGGCCCGTTCTATTTCATGCACGCTTTCGCGCCGCGGATGGACCAGGCGCGCGCGATCAACATCTCATCCGGAGCGTCCCTCTTCCCCGAATTCGGACGGGCGAGCTACACGGTGACGAAACGCGCCCTCGAGGCACTGACGGAATGTCACGCGTGGGAGCTCAAGGACAAGGTTGCCGTGAACTGCATCCAGCTCGAGCTCTCGGTCTGGACGGAGGGGTACACGGCGACGCTGGGGGAGGGCAAGTACGAAGGCTTCGAGGATCCGGTCATCATGTCCGACGCCGTCGGTTGGCTTGCCGACCAGCCCATCGACTACACGGGCCATGTCTTGACGATCGCGAAGATGCGCGAGATGGGCGTCGTGCGCCCGGTGACCAAGGTGGGCGAGGTGGACTCGGGCTGATGCGATCCTCGGCGGTGGGGCGCGCCGTTTCGCTGGTGGGGCTGGGTGCCGCGGGCCTCGTCGGCGGCCACGCCATCGCCTACGCTCTCGCCGTTCCCGACGTTCACCACCGCTCTGCTCTGGTCGCGCAGACGGGTCACGGGTACTTGCCGTCGCTGTCGTGGGTCGCCGCTGCGCTGGGACTCGGCGCCGTCGTCGCCGCGGTCGGAGCCGGTTACCTGCAGCGGGGACGGGGAGCCGCCGGTCGGCTTCGACGGACGGTGCTGCGTCTCGTCCCGGTGCAAGTTGGAGCCTTCGCGTCGCTCGAGGTCCTGGAGCGACTCGTCGCCGGCGCCCCGTTGGGGACGTTCTCACCTCGCCTGGCCGTCATCGGCGTGATCACGCAGGTCGTCGTGTCGGTCGTGGCCGCCATCCTGTTGGTCGGACTCCGCCGGGTCGGAGAGGCCCTCGCGCGCGAACCGCGCCTGATGGCTCCTCGGGCCATATCCGAGCGGCTGGCCGTGATCGCCGACCAACGCGGCGGGCTCAGCCGGCGGTGGGCCGGACGCGTCCGTGCGCCCCCCGCACACGCTGCGTAGATCACTTCCCACTTCCCTTCGGCGTTGAGGAGGACGCTTCGATGAGAAAGTCTTTACGTGTTGTCACTGCGATCGGCGCGGCCGTGTTCTTCGCGCTGGGTCTGGCTCCGACGGCCGGCGCCCACGGGCACCGGGAGGTCGGCGAGATCGGGTTCACCGTCGGGTGGGCCGAGGAGCCGGCCTTCGTGGGGTTCGGGAACGCCGTCCAGCTGTTCCTGGCTCGGCCCGACCAGGAACCGATCGAAGGGGCCGAGGGGACGCTCGAGGTGGAGGTCAGTCTCGGCGGAGCCAAGACCGAGCGGCTTGCCCTGCGTACGGTCTTCGAGTCGCCCGGCGAGTACCAGTCCGACCTGATCCCCACCGCGCCGGGCGGTTACACCTTCCGCTTCATCGGCGAGGTGGACGGTGAGGAGATCGACGAGTCGTTCACGTCGCCGGAGGACGGCTTCGACGAGGCGCAGGGGACGTCGGAGGTCGCCTTCCCGAACGCGGCACCGTCGACGTCGGAGCTCGCCGATCGTCTCGAAGGTGTCGAGGCGACGGCGAACGACGCGCAGGACGACCTGACGCTTCCGCGAATCCTGTCGGTCGTCGCTGTGCTCCTCGGTCTCGTCGCGTTGATCGTGGCGTTGCGGCCTCGGGGGGCACGCGGCTGATCCGGCGGCTCGCCATCGCGCTGTTCGCCGGCGCGGCGACATTGATCGTCACGGCGTCGCCCGCCGGCGCACACGCGCTCCTCGTTTCATCCGTGCCGGCGGAGGGCGTGAGCCTGCGCGCGGCGCCGCCCACGGTGAGTCTCACCTTCACCGAGGAACCGGACGCCAAGCTCTCGTCGATCGAGCTGCGCGACGCCGCTGGGTCCTCACTCGCACGGGGCTCTACCGAGGTCCGGCCGGGCCAGGCACGGACGCTGCACATCGAAGCACCGCGCCTGGGCCGTGGCGTGTACACGGTGGTGTGGCGCGTCCTGTCGCGAGTCGACGGCCATTTCACGGCCGGAGCATTCGCCTTCGGTGTCCGCGTCGACCCGAGCGAGATCGAGGACGCGGCCGCTCCGACGGTGTCGACGCCTCCGCTGAACCCGCTGGAGCCGGCCGGACGATTCCTGTTCTATGTGGGCCTCGTGGCCGCGGTGGGCGCCTGCTGGGTGACCGCCTTCGTCTTCGGACGGCGTCGCCGCTGGTGGTATCGGATGCTCGTCGCCGGTGTGGCGACGGCAACGGCCGGGCTGGTGTTGCTGGCGTGGGCACAGCAGCACGCGTCGGACGCGATCTGGACGACGTTCCTGGGCACGTCGATCGGCCGCGCCGTCGTAGGCCGCGCGGTTGCGCTGACTGTGGTCGTCCTCGTTGCGGTGTGGATGCGACGAGCCGGCCCGTCGCGAAGTGCGGCTCTCGTCGCCGTCGGGGGCGCCTTCGCCGCCATTGCCGTGCACGTATCCGCCGGTCACGCCGCAACGGGCACGTACGGCTGGCTCAAGATCGGAACGCAGCTCGTCCATTTCGCGGCGGCGTCGGTGTGGATCGGCGGCCTCGCTGCGCTGCTGGTCGGGATCCGCGGTCTAGACCCACAGGACCGAGCACGGGCCGTGCGGCGCTTCTCGACGGTCGCCGGGCTGACGCTCGCCGTGGTCGTTGGGAGCGGAACGGCCCGGGCCGTCGCCGAGATCGGGTCCTGGGGCGGCCTCTTGTCGACGGCCTACGGCCGCGTCGTCCTGGCGAAGGTCGGTCTGGTGGGGGTGATCGCGGCGCTCGGGGCGCGGAACCGGTGGAGGAACGTGCCCGAGGCGGCATCGTCGGTCACGGGACTCCAACGCACGTCACGGGTGGAGCTCGGTGCCGCCGTCGCCGTCTTCGGGCTGACGGCCGTGCTGTCGAGCCTCGTCCCGGCGCGGTCGGTGGCGTTGAGCGAACCCGCGTCGTCGGTCGTCCTGGAGGGTAGGGACTTCGCCCGGACCGTGAGCGTGCGCCTGGAGATCGTCCCTGGATACCCGGGCGCCAACCGCTTCGAGGCCGAGGTCGAGGCCATGCGGGGTCGGCAACGCATCGACGGCGTCGCGTTGCGGTTGTCCTCCGACGACGCCGATGTGGAGGGCGTGAGGGTTGCGCTGCGTGGCAGTGGCAAGACCTGGCAGGCGCGCAGCGCCGCCGTCGCGATCCCCGGGACCTGGCGCGTGGTCGTGTTCGTCGACCGCGGCGCGGACTCGGTCGAGGTCCCCTTGGAGTTCCACACCAGATGCCGGACGCCCGCACCGACCACGGCTGGACCGCCCCGGATCTACGACGTGGAGCTGCCCGGAACGGGGTCGGTGCAGGCCTACATCGATCCGGGCAAGCCGGGCCCCAACGATGTGCACTTCACGTTCTTCGACGACGAGGGCAAGGAGCTCCGCCTCGCCGACGACCCCTCCATCGAGGCCTTCGGCGAAGGTTCGCGGCCGCGGCTGAACGTTCGGCGGTTCTCGGCTGGCCATTTCGTCGCGGGGGCGGAGTTGCGGGAAGGGTTGTGGGTGTTCGAGTTCGACGGATCCACGGAGGACGGAGACGAGCTGAACGTATGCTTCGAGGACCAGATCTCATGATGCGAGCGCTCGCGGCGGCCCTGCTTGGTTGCGTTCTGGCGTTGGGTGTTGCCTGCGGCGACGGAGGGCCAAGCGCTGCGCGTCCGCGTTCGCCCGCGACGGTCGAGATCCTCGAGCCCGAAGCCAGCGCCGTCGTCACCGGAGCGGAGTTCACGGTGCGCATCCGGTTGCAGGGTGGACGGATCGTGCAGGAGACGAGCAGGGATCTGACGCCCACCGAGGGCCACGTCCACGTCTCCGTCGACGGGAACATCCTCAGCCAGACCTACGGCCTCACGCAGGAGCTCGAGATGCCGGAGGCCGGGAGGCACCTCTTGCAGGTGGAGTTCGTCGCCAAGGATCACGGCCCCTTCGACCCTCGCGTGATCGCGTCGGTTCCCTTCGAGGTGAGGGACTGAGCGTGATCGTCTCGTCGAGCGCGGGGACATGGTGGGCGGGTGCGTTGGCGCTCTCGGTTGTGGCCCTGGCCCTCAGAGGCATCGGGCCGTGGTCGTGGGTGGTCGCGGCCTGTGGCGGCGCCCTCGCGGTAGCCGCTCCGTTCGCGACGGGCGCGCGACTTCCGTCGGGTGTGTGGTGGGCCGCGACGATCGCAGGGCTGCCGGCCTTCGTGATCGTGCGCATGCTGTGGTCGTCTCCCACTCGCGTGACGAGCCTCGCGCTGGTGGCCGCGGTCGTGGCGGCCGTCGGTGAGGAGGCGCTCTTCCGCCGCGGCGTGTACGGATTCCTCGAACGCTGGGGTGCGGCCGTTGCCGTCGTCGGAGCGGCCCTGGCGTTCGGGTTGGTGCACGCTCCGATCTACGGCTGGCGGGTCGTACCCCTCGACGTCGGCGCGGGTCTAGTGTTCGGCTGGCAACGGTGGGTGACGCGCCGATGGTCTTCCCCGGCCGTCACGCACGCCGTGGCGAACGTCCTGGCGCACGTGTGATGCGGCGTCTGATCCCGGTTCTCTGCGTCGCCTGTATCGCCGCCGGATGCGCGCCTTCACAACAGGCGATCGTCGTGGGAGCGGTGTACCCGACCGGAGGGCATCAGGGTCCGGGCGGCATCGAGGAATACCGCGGCGTTCAGTTGGCCGCCGAGTACGTCAATCACGACGGCGGAGTGGCCGGACGTCCCTTGCGGATCCGCCTGAGACCTGCCGAGCATCGTGAGGACGCTCCGGCGGCGGTCGACCGGCTCGCCGACGACGGCGCACAGGTCGTCGTCGGCAGCTACGGGAGCACCATCTCTCTGCCCGCGGCGCGGGCCGCCGCCCGCCGCAAGGTGGTGTTCTGGGAGACGGGCGCGGTGGGCGACCTTCCGATGACGTCCTCGGCACCGGGGTCGGCGTTCCGGTTCCCGGCCACCGGCCGGCTCCTTGGCCGACAGGCCGTCGCGTTCGTGGACGACCAACTCGAGCTCACCGAGGACAACGCCTACAGCGTTGCTTATGTCGACGACGTTTACGGACGGTCCGTCGGGCTCGGAGCGATCGCCGAGATCGAGGATCGCG
>Ga0299907_10000493_pt1 | contig 19251 bp, 18 predicted proteins | sample RVTome_16_FD_198680 | JGI IMG/M metagenome (GOLD analysis project Ga0299907, IMG submission 198680) | Soil microbial communities from uranium-contaminated site in the Upper Colorado River Basin, Wyoming, United States - RVT152D67 (version 2) ...
CCGGGCAGGGTCATAGATCGACGCGGCGCCGGTGGCGGAATGGGCCCCGGAGTTCGGACGGTTGGGATCGGCGGCGGCGCCATCGGAATAATCGTTCTCCTCCTGGTCACTCTGCTCGGTGGGGGCGGCGACCTCGGTGGTCTCACCGAAGCGCTGCAGCCGGCCGGCGAGGTCCAGCCAGAGACCGGGAACACACTTGACCCGTCCGTAGATCCAGAGACCGACCTGGCTCGATACCTCGAAGAGGTGTTGCAGGACAATCAGGCGATGTGGGTGGGCGTCTTCCAGGAGGCGCAGCTCGAGTATCGGCCCACCGATCTGGTCGTCTTCAATGGGAGCACCAACTCCGATTGTGGCGGGGCCCAGGCCCAATCCGGACCTCATTACTGCCCGGTCGACCAGCTGGCATACATGGATCTCGATTTCCTGGCAGAGTTGCAGCGAAGGTTCGGGGCGGCCGGCGACTTGGCCCAGGCCTACATCCTGGCCCACGAGGTTGGCCATCATGTCCAGCAACAACTCGGCATCACCGAGCAGGTCCAGAATGCAGGGAGCAACGAGGCGAGCATTGCCCTGGAGCTCCAAGCCGATTGCTTTGCCGGGGTATGGCTCTCGACACTGCAGTCGGGGGAATCGGCCGCCCTTCTCGAGGAAGGCGACCTCCAGGAGGCGCTGAATGCCGCTGCTGCGGTCGGCGACGACGCCATCCAGCAGCAGACCACCGGCCAGGTGAATCCGGAATCCTGGACCCACGGCAGCTCGGAGCAGCGCTCCGAGTGGCTGAACCGGGGCTTCACCACCGGGTCCCCCAGCAGCTGCGACACGTTCGGCTCGTCCTAGGAGGTAACCGGTCTTTGGGTCTGTTCCTTTAGGCCCTATAAACCGATACCTTGGCACTGTGAGCGGTTGACCCCGGTCGTCCTCTCCCGGCTTCTTCAAAAACATGTCATTGCTAACTACCGCCATCCCACTCGTGATCTACGTGGTCGGGTTCCAGACCCTGGTCTACCTGGTATTGCCCATTCGCTTCCGGCCCACCTGGGCGCCGCTCGTCACCAGTGCCGTGGGGTCGGCGATGGTCGTAGTGGCCGCGATCTGGTTCGGCCCGACGACGATCGGTCTCGCCGGCCCCGATGGGGGGCTGCTCGCATCTTGGGGATCGGCGACCCTGGTGGCGATGTTCTCGGTCGGAGCGGTCATGATGAGTCGCCCACAGCTGCGAGGCCATCTCGCCGACCCCCGGATGGGGGCGATGTCGAGCCGGACCGCCGCGGCCCACATCCTGGTCCGGATCCCGCTCGTGACCGTCGTCATCGAAGAAGCGGTGTTCCGAGGGGTTCTCCATGCCGCCTTGATCGCCCTCTATCCCGAACCCTTCGCGCTCTGGGGAGGAGCCGTGTTGTTCGGGCTATGGCACATCGGCCCGGGGCTCGATCAAGCTCATGCCAACGACAGACGAAGCATGGCCCGTCTCGTCCACGTGGCTATCACAGTGGCCGCCACCACCGCCGCCGGTGCCTTCCTGGTCTGGCTCCGCATCGAGACCGGATCGATCTGGGTCCCGGTCGCGGTCCATGCTGGGGTCAACATGACGCTTGCTACCTTCGCCCGGCTCGCCAATGCATCTTCGGCGCGGCAACCGGTTCTCGCCGCCGACCAGATCTAGATCAAATACTGATTGGTGCCCCGCTTCAGGTACTGACCGTCGCCTGGAGATCCCAGGTATTCATCGTTCTCCACGATAATCCGACCCCGGGAGAGAACGCACTTGACCTTTCCGGTGACTTCGAGGCCCTCGTAGGCCGAGTAGTCGACACGCATGTGCTGGTTGTCCACCGAGATGACGTGCTTCTCGTTGGGATCGAAGATCACGATGTCGGCGTCCCCGCCCGGGGCCACCGTCCCCTTCTTGGGGTACATGCCGAACATCTTGGCCGGGGTGGTCGCGGTGATCTCCACGAACCGGTTGACGCCGATCCGACCCTGGTTGACACCACCCTCGAAGAGCACCTCCATGCGGGGCTCGACGCCGGGCATGCCGTTGGGGATCTTGGAGAAGTCTTCTTCGCCGAGTCGCTTCTGCCGGCCCAATTCCGGATGATCGTTGAAACAGAACGGGCAGTGGTCGGTCGACACCACCTGGAGATCGTTGGTTCGCAGCCCTTGCCATAGAGCGTCCTGATGACCCGCGGCCCGGTCTCGCATCGGGGGTGAGCAGATGTATTTGGCTCCCTCGAACCCGTTCCCCAGATTGTCCAGGTCGAAGAAGAGATATTGGGGGCAGGTCTCGGCGAACACGTTTTGACCGCGGTCCCGAGCCTGGATCACCTCGTGCACCGCCTCCTTGGCCGATGTGTGGACGATGTAGAGCGGAGCCCCGGTGAGCTCGGCGAGAACGATGGCGCGGTGAGCCGCCTCTCCCTCGAGCAGGGCCTTGCGCACCAGCCCGTGATAGAGCGGGTCGGTCTGGCCTCGCTTCAACGCCTGATCGACGTAGACGTCGATGGCGATTCCGTTCTCGGCGTGCATGCAGATGGTCGAACCGTTCTCGGCTGCCTTCTGCATGGCGAGGAGGATCTCGCCGTCGTCGGAGTAAAAAACCCCGGGGTAGGCCATGAACAGTTTGAACGAGGTCACACCCTCGTCCATCAGCACGTCCATCTCCTTGAGGGTCTGCTCGTTGATGTCGCCGGTGATCATGTGGAGGCCGTAGTCGATGGCCACGTTGCCGTCGGCCTTCTCCCGCCAGGACTCGTAACCCTCCATTGCCGAGCCGCCCTTGGTCTGGACGGCGAAGTCGATGATCGTCGTGGTCCCGCCCCAGGCCGCCGCCCGGGTCCCGGTCTCGAAATTGTCCGAGGCGAAGGTGCCGCCGAAGGGCAGCTCCATGTGGGTATGGACGTCGATGCCACCCGGGAGCACGTACTTGCCCGAGGCATCGATCATCCTTTCGGCGCCGGACTCCCAATCGTGTGAGCCCGCTGCGGCCAGGGCGGCCACCTTCTCCCCGTCCACCAGCACATCGGCACTCATCGTCTCGGTCGCGGTGACGACCGTCCCTCCCTTGATAACGGTCCGTGCCATCGCCCCTCCTAGGGTGCTACCAGGTCACCGTAGGCGTCCGGGCGCCGGTCCCGGTAGAAGGCCCATTGCTGACGAACCTCCTCGATCATGTCCAGATCGAGGTCGCGGATCACCAGCTCCTCGTCGGTGTCCGAGGCCGCTTCTCCGACGAGCTGGCCCCGCGGGTCGACGAAGTATGAGGACCCGTAGAAGTCGTTGTCGCCAAAAGGCTCCTGGCCGACCCGGTTGATGGCGCCGACGAAGTACTCGTTGGCGACCGCCGAGGCGGGCTGCTCCAGATTCCACAGATACATCGAGAGTCCCCGACTGGTGGCTGACGGGTTGAACACGATCCTCGCCCCGTTCAAACCCAGGGCCCTCCACCCCTCGGGGAAATGGCGGTCGTAACAGATGTAGACCCCGATGCGCCCAACTGCGGTGTCGAAGACCGGATAGCCGGTGTTGCCGGGGCGGAAGTAGAACTTCTCGAAGAAACCCTTGACGTGAGGGATGTGGGTCTTGCGGTACTTGCCCAGATAGGTCCCGTCGGCGTCGATCACCGAAGCCGTGTTGTAATAGAAGCCCTCTTGCTCCATCTCGAAGATGGGCACCACCAGCACCATCCCGGTCTCCTGGGCAAGGTCCTGCATCAGCTTGGTGGTTGGCCCGTCGGGGATCGGCTCGGCGTACTCGAAGTGCTCGTTCTCCTGCACCTGGCAGAAATATGGGCCGTAGAACAGCTCCTGGAAGCACATGACCTGGGCGCCCTGCTTCGCCGCCTCACGGGCGTAGTCGGCGTTCTTCTTGATCATCGTGTCCTTGTCGCCGGTCCACTCGGTCTGGACGATGGCGGCCCTGACGATGTTGGGCATGGATGAAACCTCCTATGCGGCGAAACCTAGCGCGGGAGAAGGCCCCCCTCCCCGGCTACGCCGGGACTCCCCCCAACGCTCGCTCCGCTCGCTGGGGGGAGAAACTGCTGTCTAGCTCCCGCCTTCCTGCAGCTCGATGTCGCGTCTCTCGAAGCCAGAGCCGGAGACATCGGCATCTCCGAGGGCGTCGACCGCTCGCTGGGCGAGATCTGTCCGGTAGACGTCGTCGGGGATCTCCACTCCTTGCAACTCGACGACCTGCTCGTTGGCGATGGAGATGGTCTGATCCCAGAGCTCCTCGTTCATCACGCCGATGCCGTTGGTGGCGGGGAAGATGAGACCGAGGATCTCGTTGAGCTGCCACTCCTGATGACTCTGGCCCAGTGTCGAGCCGTTGTTCAGCACCACCTCGACACATTCTTCGAAGGCGTCGAGACAGTGGATCCAACCCTGGAACGTGGCGGTCAGGAACCTGGTGGCGATGTCCTCGTTGCCCTCTTCGGCGATCCAGTCGGAGGTGACCCACAGCCCGTCCTGCAGCATCGCAGTAGCGACATCCGGGTCGTTGTAATCGATGATGCTGAGGTCGTCCGGGGTGTACAGCTCGCCGGTGTCGGGGTTGACCGCCTCCAGGACCTGGGCGTACTCGTTGTAGATCATCGCCTCGGCGGCATCGATCTCGTCGTTGAGCAGCGCATTCATCGTGAAGTCCTGCGCCACCAGCTCGCCGACCGTCACGTCGAACTTCTCAATGGCGGCAAGCACCTCGTATTCGTTGCCGAAGCCCCAGTTGCCCACTCGCTTGCCCTCCCAGTCCGCCGGGGTCTCGATACCCGAGTCGGCCCAAGAGACCTGGAGGGTGCCCGACCGCTCGAACACCTGGGCGATGTTGATGATGTCTGCTCCACCCTCACGGGAGACGAGGGCCTTGGGAACCCAGGCGATGCCGAACTCGGCGCCACCGGTGGCCAGGACTTGCTGCGGGACGATCTCCACTGCTCCCTCGAGGATCTCGACCTCGAGGCACTGCGCCTCGTAGAAGCCGTTGTCCAGGGCGACGTAATAGCCGGCGAATTGCGACTGGGCGAACCATTGCAGCTGGAGACGCACCGGGTCTGGCTCGGTGCATTCCTCGGCGGGTACGGTGGTCCCGTCCCCCTCGCCGCCGGGCACCGTGGTCCCGCCTCCCTCGCCCCCTTCACCACATGCGGCCAGCACGATCGCCAGCACGGACAGCCACATAACGTGACGTCGCCATCTGCTCGTGTTCATCGAATTTCCTCCATCTCTGATGCCTGCGCACGTTATCCGCACGGGCCACGCCTCGCGCCGGGCAATCGGTTGCTACTCATGGGTGCGAAAAGAGACATGCCAGGGCATCAGCCATCGCTCGGCGGCCAGGATCAGCAGATAGAAGGTCACGCCCAAGATCGAAGCCACGAGGATCGCCGCCCATGCGTCCGGGAACTGGAAGAGCTGGGCGCGGTTGACGATGTATTGGCCCAGCACATCCTGGGGGCCGCCGAAATACTCGGAGATGATGGCGGCGATCAGCGAAAGGACGCTGGCCACCTTCAGCGAGGAAAAGAAATAGGGCAGGGCGCCGGGGATGCGGATCCTGCGTGTCACCTCCGATGGGCTCGCCGCCAGGGATCGCATCAACTCGAGCTCGGCGGGGTCGACCTCGAGGAGCCCTCGGGTGGTGTTGATCATCACGGGGAAATAGACCACCACCGCCACGACGGCCATTTTGGAGAAGGGGTTGGTCAATCCGAACCAGTTGTTGAAGATCGGAGCCAGAGCCGCGATCGGGGTTGCGTTGAGGACGATGGCGAGAGGGAGCACGCCTTGCCGAAATCCGACCCAGTGGGCCGCAGCCAGTGAGGTGGCGACGGCCAAGCTGGTACCGATGACGAAGCCACCCGCCGCCTCGAACAGGGTCCTCATCCCGGCACCCCAGATCACGCCGGATGTCTCGGAGAAGCTGTTCAGGATCTCGCTCGGCTTGGAGAGGACGAATGACTCCACTCCAAAGAGCCTCGTGAGGCCCTCCCAGACGAGGAGCACTGCAACAAAGGCGAAGACGGCCGGTAGATAGCGCCTAACCAGCCGTGCCGGAGACGACCGCCGGCCGCTTGCCGGGACATCGCCTTCGAATGCGGCGAATACATCGGTGATCGATGTCTCCTGGATCTGGTGGTCACGCTCGGTCACGATTCTCTGCTCCCCGATTCGCCGCGGCGCAGAGCTTCCCTCACCTCGATCACCAGCTCGAAGTATCTCGGATCCTCGCGGGTGTCCAGGTCACGCTTCGGGGGGAGGTCGACCACGATCTCGTCGCTGATCTGGCCCGGTCGGGGTGACATCACCACCACCCTCGTCGAGAGGAACACCGCCTCGGGGATGGAGTGGGTGACGAAGACGACACTGGTCCCGGTCTCCCCCCACACCCGGAGCACCTCCTGCTGCATCGCTTCGCGGGTCATTTCGTCGAGGGCGCCGAAGGGCTCGTCCATCAGGAGCAGAGCCGGCCGGAAGGCCAGCGCCCTGGCGATCGCCACTCTTTGCTGCATTCCCCCGGATAGTTGCCAGGGGTGGTGGTCGGCGAATCCCCCGAGCTGGACCAGGTCGAGCATCTCCCGGGCCCGGGTCGGCCGCTCGGCGTCGGGGAAGTCCATGATCTCGAGGGGCAGCTCGACGTTCTTTTGGACGCTGCGCCAGTCGAGCAATGTCGCCGACTGAAAGACGATGCCGTAGTCACGATCGAGACGGGCCTGTCCCGGCTCCTTGCCGTTGACGACGAGGGTCCCTGTGGTGGGGCTGACCAGGTCGCCAATCAGCCGGAGGAGGGTGGATTTTCCACATCCCGACGGTCCGATCAGGGAGACGAAATCTCCGCCGGCGATCTCGAGATCGATGCCTCGAAGCGCCTCGGTTTCCGCGTCACCGGTGCCGAAGACCTTGCCTACGCCCCGAGCTTCTACCACCGACGCGCTCACGTGACCAACCTCCGATTGGCACCGATCCAGCGGTGCTCGAGTGCGGTGATGAGGCCGACGAAGGCGATTCCGGCCAACCCGGCGATCAACACCGCGGCAAACAGCTTTTCCGGCGCCGCGGTGAATTGTTGGGAGAACTGGAGCAGGTCTCGCCCCAGGCCGCCGCGCAGCCCGGCGGGGAGCTCGCCGACTATTGCCCCGATGACGCTGGCGGCCGCCGAGACTTTGAGGGCAGTGAATATGTATGGCATCGCTGCCGGGACCTGGAGCTTCCAGAGGACTTCACGGGGAGTGCTGGCATACGACCTCATCAACTCCATCGACGTCGGGTGTGGCGAGCGCAACCCACGCAGGGTGTTGATGGCCACCGGGAAGAAGGTCAGATAGGCGGCGATGAGCGAGACGCTCAACCACTGGGGCAGGTTCGCGCGTCCACCCCAAACCACCACCATCGGGGCAATGGCGATGATGGGAACGGTCTGGGAGGCCACGACATAGGGCATGAAGGCTCGCTCCGCCATGGTCGACCTGACGAACAGGACACCGAGCCCGAATCCCACGGCTCCGCCAATCAGGAACCCGACAAACGCCTCACGCAGCGTCATCAGGGCCGCCCTGAGCTCGACGAGGATGAACGGCGGGCCGTTTCGCTGTGCCGGCTGGAAGAGCGTCAGGAAGATGTCCCAGGTGTGGGGCATGGTGCGGTTGTCAGGCCGCACCGGGTTCTCCCAGCCCATCGCGGTCCAGATCAGCTTGTAACCCTCCCAGAGCAGGACGAACACGACGATGACGGCCAGGATCGATACACCGGCGCGGGCAACCCGTCGATTCGCTCCTCCCATGGCGGCGAGACTCTAACGACCGGCGACCGTCCAGCCTCCGGTCAATGGCCGACCGAACGCGGCTCGTCGTTGGGGTCGGGAAGCCCGGTACGCGGGACCTCGACGGTACGAGTGCGGTCGAGCCGGTTCGCCGTGGGGACGAAGAGGAGGGCGAACACAGCCAGGGCGAGACCGGCGAAGATGAGAGTCCGTTGGACCCCGAAGATCCCGGCTAGGACCGGGGCGATGGCCAGCGGCAGCAGATGACCAACCTCGGAATGGACCTGGGTGACCCCGGTGATCCGCCCCATCAGGTCCTCGGGGGTGTTGAGCTGTATCAGGGTTCGCAAGAGCGGCGCCATGACCCCGATGATCAGCCCCCAGAAAACACCGGCCACAACCACCACCCGAAGCTGGTCGGTCCCGATGTAGGCGAGCACGCCGAGCGAGTTGAGGCCGACGATCAGCACCAGCGAGCGGGCGGTGCGGTACTTCGCCGGGAGACGAGAGGCGAACCAGGTTCCGGCCACCAGACCGAGCCCGAAGATGGAGTTGACCCAGCCCAACGTCGCCGGCCCCACCTTGAGGATGTCCCGGTAGAAAAGAGGCTCCAACGTGCTGAACGTCCCGAACAGGACCCACACCGAGGAACCGATCCAGATGTAGAAGCGCAGCCGATGATGGCCGTAGGCATAGGCGAACCCCTCGCGTAGCTCGCGCAGACCCTCCTTCTCTTTTTCCTCACGGGCCATTTTCCGCACCGAGACGGGGATCACGATCAAGGCCGCGATCGCCGAGGTGACGGCATCGAGGACGAAGATCCCATCGAGCCCGACGGTGCTGGCGATGATCGCACCGAGGGCGGGGCCCACGACAAAAGCCGCCCAGGCGGCCCCCTCGATGTATCCGTTGATGCGAGCCAGACGATCAGGGTCGTCAGTGAGGAACGGCCCGAACGACGAGATGGCAGTGAACACCGGGGTGCCGACGAGACCGAGCAGGAACGTCGCAACCACCAATGCTGGAAGGGTGTCGGCGAAGACCATCCCCAGCGCCACCGGGATGAACACGATCTCGGCAGCAACGAGGACACGGCGTGGGTCGAATCGATCGACCAGAACCCCGGCCACCGCCGAGCCGATCAGGGAGGCGACACCGAGCGCGGCCATGACGGTGGCCACGCCCGCCGCGGAGGCATCCAACTCGAACGCAGCCTTGCCCCAGATCCCGACGAAGAAGGCTGCCTCACCCCCGCTGCGGGAGATGAACCGCGCCAGGACCACCCGTCTGACATCACGGTCTGCCCACATGACGTCTGACGGTACCCGGGGCCCGGTTCGCTTCTCTCTAGATTTCCCCGCCGATGGATGCGTTCATGACCGGCGTGGCGGCCGGATACGGAATCGCCATCCCGGTCGGGGCGATTGCCATCCTGATCATGGACGTGGGGATCCGGCGCGGGTTTGGCCCTGCCCTGTCCGCGGGAGCCGGGGCGGCGACTGCCGACCTCCTCTATGCGGCGCTGGCCGTGGTCGGCGGGGCGACCTTGGCCTCGACGGTGGAAGCGATCGGAGACCCACTGCGAATCGCGAGCGGCATGGTGCTCCTGGTCATCGCGATGCTGGGCCTCTTCCGGAGCCGACGGCCGACGGAGACGAACGTGACGGAACCTCGCAGCGCCGACCTCGCCCAGACCTACGGGCGTTTTGTCGGTCTCACCATCATCAACCCCACGACCGTCGTCTATTTCGCCGCGGTTGTGATCGGACTAGGCGTTGCCAGCGGGATGACGGCTGCCGACGGAGTGTTGTTCGTCATCGGCGCCTTCCTCGCCAGTCTTTCCTGGCAGACGTTGATCGCCACTGTGGGCGCGTTTGCGGGTCACCGGCTCTCGATGCGATCCCGCAGGGTGGTGACCATCGTCGGAAACCTGGTCATCCTCGCCTTCGGCATGGTGATCTTGCTGGGTTGAGACAGTCCTAGGTTGGTCCCCGTGCGAATTGTCTCCAACGATGAGCGGAGGGCGCGTCTGGCGGTCCGACATCGCCTCGCCGTGCCTGCCGGGGACGTCGTCGAGGCCACCGATTCGATGACATGCCTCCACTCCTCGGACCCTGTCACGGTTTACCTGTCTGCCCGGGCCCGGGTGCCGGGGTTCAAGCAGGGCGATCTGGAGCACGCCCTCTATGAGGAGAAGTCGCTGGTCCGGATCCATGCCATGCGACGCACGTTGTTCGTAGCGCCAGTGGAGATGGTCTCGATGCTCCATCACTCGTCGACAGTCGCCCTGATCGGTCCGGAGCGCAGACGACTGGCGGGATGGTTGGAGAGTTCGGGCATCTCCGATGACGGGGCGAGTTGGATCGAAGCCGTCTCCGAGAAAACGGTGGTCGCGCTGCGGCATAGGGGCGAGGCGGTGGCCGGCGAGCTCAGCAAGGACGTCCCCGAGCTGAACGAGAAGATCACCTTCTACAAGGCCGATGGCTCGGTCCAGAACACTGTCGGGTTGTCGACCCGAATTCTCTTCCTCCTCGCCACCGAAGGGAAGGTGATACGGGTACGACCGAAAGGAACATGGGTGAGCAGCATGTACCGATGGGCACCGATGGACGAGTGGCTCGGGGGATCGATTCCCGAGATCTCGAAACCGGAAGCGCAGGTTGGAGTCCTCCGGAGGTGGCTGAGGACATTTGGCCCCGGCACCGAGCTCGACATGAAATGGTGGACGGGATGGCCGGTCACCCAGGTGCGTGCGGCCCTGGCGTCCATCGGCCCGGTCGAGGTCGAGTTGGAGTCGGGCACCGGATACCTGCTCGCCGATGACCTGGAGCAGCTGTCACGAGTCGACCCGTGGGTCGCCCTGCTCCCGGCCCTCGATCCCACCACGATGGGTTGGAAGGAACGGGATTGGTATCTGGGGCCTCATGCCCCGCGACTGTTCGACAGCAACGGGAACGCCGGGCAGACGATCTGGGTGGATGGGAGGATCGTCGGTGCCTGGGGGCAACGGGCGTCCGGTGAGGTGGTGTGGGAGCTGCTGGAAGACATCGGCCCCGAGAGCCTCGCGGAGGTCGAGCGTCAAGCTGGAGAAGTGGAGACCTGGCTCAGCGACAAGAGAGTCATCGCCCGCTTCGCCTCCCCCCTGGATCGCGAGCTCTCGGCTCGCTGACGGTCGAAGCATGACCTCCCTCCACGATCGGATCCGAGACGACCTGAACCAAGCCATGAGAGATCGCGACATGAAGCGGGTGAAGGTCCTCCGCACCACCCTCTCGGCAATCCAAAACGCCGAGGCGGTCGAGGGCGTCGCATCGGTGGAGGGCATCGTCGGCTACGGGGACGTCGCGCGGCGTTCACTGAGCGATGAGGATGTCTCCGGGATCATCTCCCTCGAGATCGAAGAATTCGAGGGATACGTGGCCGAGTACCGACGCATCGGCCAGACCGAGAAGGCCGAGGACTTCCACCAGGACATGGAGATACTTCGCGGCTATCTCGTGGAGGGCTGAGTCAGGATTTCACTGGCAACGGCTGCTTGAAACGGTCGTCCGGAAGCGGGGCGCCCACCCGGACCAGCGCCAGTTGCCATGACGGAGATGCACCGAGGGCCCAGGTGAGACCGGACACTACGCCCTTCCCCACCGTCACCGCCCCGGGTGTCTTGGTCAATCCGAGAATCTCGCGCAGCCGTCGGGGAAGGGTGGCCACGGCCGCCTCCATCAGCAGCTTGTAGCCGATCTTGAGACCCGGCTCCAGGGGTGGGTCGGTGAGAAAGTCCACGGCATCATCCATCTCAGGTGAGGGCGCCAGCCCAGGGTGCCGCTCTATCCATCTGGACAGATCGGCGGAATTGGTGGGCATCGGGTCGGCGTCCAGGAGGGCACCCACCCGCGTTTGCTCGAGTACGAACCGGTCGGCCTCATCCGGGCTGAGACGATCGGTCCCGAAGGTCTGGTTGGCAACGAGGAACGAATCGGTGAGGGCGTTGTGGACCCAGGCGGAGAAGCCAGGGTCGTCGGCGTCGTATGTGACGCCACGACTCGAAGTCCCAGACACCACCCGATGGATGCGACGCACCTGGGCCACGGCCTGGTCGACTTCGGGCATGGCGCCATAGGTCGTGGCAGTCACATAGGCGGAGGTACGGGAGAGCCGCCCTAGAGGGTCCTCCCGATAACGAGAGTGGTCGCCGACTCCGGCGACGACTTCGGGGTGGGCCGCCTGGATGAGCAGGGCACGGACACCACCGACGAACGAGGCGGCATCACCGATGACACGCCAGGACACCGATTCCGGACCGAAGAGCCCCGGGTCACCGCGGTGGTCGAGACTGCGGGCCAGCGGATAGGGAGCGTGGCGGAACGGCGCCGTCGCCGAGGCCACAACGCGCAGCCGCAGGTCCTCGAAGAAGCCCCCGATCGGCCCCCGGATTGCGTTATCGCTGGACGTCGCCCCCATGTCTCGCAGCCAGATCGACGGTAGAGGTCTGCTCGACGGTGACGAAGGCCTCTGGATTGGCCTCGTGGATGAGACGGGTCGCCGACCAGACGTCTTTTCTGGGGACGACACAGAATGTGACCCTGACCTCGCCAGACAGACCGTCACCGTTGAGCACGGTCGCACCGTAACCCTGTTCCCGGAGCAACGGAGCGACCGGATCGGTGTCGACGGGCGCCACCACCCGGATGAGGGATTGGCCCAGTGCGAGCCACTCCTCGACAACTGAACCGGCATAGGTCCCGGCGGCGAAGCCGAGGGCGAACGCGATCATTCGTGCCGGGTCCTCGAGCCCGGCCAACACCCTCGAGATGGCGATGACCCAGACCAACGCCTCGAAGAATCCCAGCAGTGCCGCAGGCCCACGCCGGCCCCGGCTGATCAAGACGATGCGAACCGTGGCCATGCCCACGTCGAGGAGGCGCAGTGTGAAAATCAGGAACAGATCGAGGGCGAGCTGCATACCCGCCACGGTAGAACGCGCCTAGCGGGCGGCCTGGGAGATCTCTTCCGGCGCGGGGCGCCTAGCGATCGGGATCTCCCGTCGTCGGTCGAGACCGGAGATGATGGAGTAGGCAATCACCAGGCCGAGCAACACGATCCAGGCCCACGATGACTCGATCACTTCCACTGCCATGCTGAAGTCGGCCCGAAAATCGACGCCGTTCAGTGCGGAAACCGACCGCACCTCTCCGTAGAGATCGCCCTGGAAGTTGGCTTGGAGCCCGCGGGCGGCAGCTCGGATCCCGCTCCCGCCCGGGGCGAACGCCTCGGTCGAATCATCGCCGCCTGTGCCCTCGTCAACGGGGCCGCCCTGGTCGGGCCCCCCGCCCTGCCCCGGGTCGCCGGGCCCCACGGCAATGATCGGTGCAGTGGTCGAAGAGTCCGGTGCCGTCGACGTCGTGCTTCCCCCGGCCTCACCCGGCAGGGTGGTCGTGGTCGGCCCGTCGTTTCCCGGCTGGGTGGTGGTCGGAGCCGGCGAGCCCGAGCCGGGGATCGACGTGGACGTCGTGGCATCGGGTCTCGACGTGGTGGTGGTGGGGTGGGTGGTCGTCGTCGTCGGAGCGGTGGTCGTGGTGGTCTGGGGGACGGTGGTTGTTGTCGTTGTGGTGGTGGTGGTCGGCTCGATGTAGGTGCCAAGGATCTCGATGGTGTCGATGAACACCGCGCTGCTCAGGAGAAGCCCCGAGAAGAGGAATCGAACCCGGAAGTTCTCAGAGCTGAAGTCGCTCACGTCGATTGTGGCGTGCTCGTTGATCCCGGAAGCCAGCTGATAGTCGGCCACCTCGACCCAACCACCGCCACCGTTGACCTGCACGTCCAACGTTGAGCCGAGGAGCGATGACGTGCTCCTGATGTCGTAGGAGAGGGTGACGTCCTCGAGAAGGCTGGTGTCGGCCGATCGCACCGCGCCGATCGAGCCGAGCAGGGTGGTCAGGGCGCTCATCCGCATGCAGGTGCCCGAGCAGTTCCCCGACGAGACCACTCGCACGTTGCCCCTCTTCTCGTCTCCGTCATCCCCGATCTCACTCCATGGCCCGGACCAGGGCAGCGTGCCGTCGGAGCCGTGCCAGCTGATCGAGGTGAATTTGTCCTTGTAGTGCTCAGTCTCATCCGCCGAGGCGGTCATGGACAGACCCATCATGGCGATAGCCAGGAAGGCGGCAGTCAGACGTCTCACGCCGACATGGCCCGGATCAGATGGGCCACCGTCGTGTCGTCGGGACTCGGCGCCTCGACCGCGTCGGCGAGGAGAGGAAGGGAGACGATGAAGTAGCTCTTTTGAGCGAAGCGCTGATAGACGAGCTTGCCGCCCAGCAGGTCCATGAGCCGCGATGCCACACCCAGACCCAGCCCGAGCGTCCCCGTCATGAGGGTTGCGGCGCCGTTGTGGATGAAGATGTCGAACAGCCGCTCGAGCTGATCGTCGGGAACGCCGGCACCGTTGTCCCAGACTTCGATGTCGACCACGCCATCGCCGGTTGACACCTCGACACCGACATTGGGGCCACCGTGGCGGGCCGCATTGGAGATGAGATTGACCAAAACATGACGGAGTCGGGCGGCGTCCGTGGACACGATGGCGTCGACGCCGCCCTTCTTGATCTTGAGGCCGGCCCGCTCGAAGGGAAGGATGGCCGAGTCGACCACGTCGGCAACATGGGTCGGGCTCATCTCGATTTGAACGCCGGTGCTCTCGAGCCGGGCCACGGCGAGGAGATCGTCGACCATTCGAGTCATCTCTGCCGCCTCGTTGGCGATGATCTGTGACACCTCGACGGCAGTCGCCGGGTCTTCGGCGCCACCGTCGGTGAGTATCTCTGCAAATCCGTAGATGGAAGTGAGCGGGGTCCGCAGCTCGTGGGAGAGCCCGGCGATGAACTCGTCCTTGGCCCGGCCGATCTCCCTCTCCTTCTCCAGCTCCAGATCGACCTTGAGACGAAGCTCTCGCATCTGGCGGCGAGCCACGAACCGGTAGATGAGGACCGCCGAGGCGGGGATCGCCAGCATCAGGAAGAACTGGATGAACTCGGTAGTGCGGCGAGAACCTGCCGTGTTGGCGTCGATCTGGGACTGAATCTGTGTCTGCTCGCTCTGGAGCGAGTCGACGAGGTCGTTATAGGCCCGCTCCGCATCGGTCATCAGCATTGTCTTGGAACCGGCGAAGTCACCCTCGTCGAGGTTTGCCATGGCCTCGTCGATCCGGGCCAGGAAATGGGTCAGTGCCGCGGTCGAGGCGCTCGAACCGGAAGCATCGAGGAGCTCGGCCAGCCGATCCCTTGCATCCCGGGCCTCGCCCATCGCCACAGCCAAGTCGTCTTGAGTGACGAGCCCGCCGGCGGCCAGCTCCGAGAAGGTGGTGGCCTGGACCACCGCGGCCCTGGTCAGGGCGCCGGTGCCGAGGGCGGCATTGGTCCAGTGCAGATCGGAGGCGTTTCCCGCCACGCGGGCCGCTCCTACCGAATTGGCGAAGGTGAGACCGACGACGAGGACGACGAGAAGGAGCGTCGCCCCGATGGCGATCCCAACGGCGCGTCTCCGCGCTGTTGGACTGGACAGGCGCTCCGTCCCCATGATCATGGTTATCGGAGATTTGCCCCATTTTTCTTTAGGGGCCGGTCGACCATTGTGCGGGCGCTTTGACTAGCTAGCTCGCGGTCAATCCCAACGATGTCGCCATCACGTGGATCTACCGACCGCTCTCATCTGGCTCGCCGCCAGCCAGGTAGTGATCGGAACGGCCGCGACTAGCCCGATGGAGCCCACGAGCGTGCGAATGATCTCCACGGCGACCACCTCGGAGCTTCCCACCACACCCAGTGAGAGCCCTGAGAGGCTGTACAGGATCAGCAACGGCATCGCTGCCCCCGCATAGGCGAGCAGAAGCGTGTTGACCGTGGACGCGATGTGGTCCCGCCCGATGCGAAGACCGGAGTCGAAGAGGGCTTTCTGTCCGATGTCTGGATTCGCCCCTCCCACTTCCCAGACGGCCGACGCCTGGGTCACCGTCACATCATCTAGGGCGCCAATTGCGCCCAGCACGATGCCGGCGAGGAGCAAGCCGGAGAGATCGATGTCGGGCAGCGCAAGCAGGTAGAAGGCCTCCTCGCTGGCCAGACCGGTGAACTGAGCGAGCTCGACGACGACCCAGGACAAGATGGTCGTCAGCGCCAGGGCTGCAAAAGCACCAACCGCGGCAACGTGCGTCAACGGTGTGTAACCGTGGGCCAGATAGAGAGAGATCAGCACGATGGCACCGCCCCCGACAAGGGCGACCATCACGGCATCACGGCCGGCGATGATCGCCGGGACGATGAACCAGATGAGGATGGCGATGCTGATGGCGAGTCCGAGCAGGGCAGCGACACCTCGCATCCGGCCTAGGGCGACGACGGCGATTGCGAAGACAAGGGCGACTGCGGCCAGAAGGGGTCCGCGGTTCCTGTCGTAGTAGCTGAGTGAGACACTTCCATCCTCAGCCACCACGAAAGACAGGTAAACGGGCTCGCCCGTCTCGAATTGCGGCTGACCGGGCTCATCGGGGAACTCCTGAGAGAACGTGTCGGTCCCGTCCGTGAAGACCACGGTCTGACAATCGAGCTCGGCGGCGTAGCTACAGGGGGCGACCTCCACCGATTCGACAGCGGCCGGAATCACATCGTCCGCGAACCCAAAGACGAAGCGGTCGAACTCTGGAGCTTCACGGGGCCAGAGCGCGATCAGTCCGACGACGATCGCAATAGCGATCAGGACAACGAATAGCGCCATGCCATGGGGCCGGGGAAGCTCTCTGCGGTCTGGTCCGAGCAGACGTTCCAGGTCGGACGGCTCCTGGGTCACCGGCAAGATCGTAGGTCGCCGGAGCGCTCGAAGATTCTTCAGACAGGGGTATGGATTCTGTCCGTGGGGTCTTGTAGTGTCGAACGTATGTTCGATAGTGAGCTTCTGCCTTCTAATTCCGATCTTCTCGATCCGGAATCCGCTGATGATCAGGGTTTGCCTGCTGATTTGGAGTCGATCCCGCCGGGTCTGCTGCTGGCGGTGATCCTGTCCTCGGTCGACCGGGATCGATTGTCGGGATATGACCGGGTTCGTGTGTTGAAGGCCAATGCTCGGATGGTCGCTCATTTTCAGGCCCGGTTGTATGCCGACATCCAATCCGTGTCAGATTCGGTCTCCGAGTTGGAATATCTGGACGATCCCGATTCCCAGGTTGTCTTCGAAACGGCTTCTTCTGAAGTCCAGGCCGCTCTGACTCTCACCCGGCGCAGTGCTGACATCCAAGTCGAACTGGCTTCTCTCCTCTGCGAGCGTCTCCCCCGGGTCTGGGAGGCGCTTCATGTCGGGATGATTGACCTGCCTCGCGCCCGCGTCCTCTCTGATCTGACCCTGCCCCTCCCCGAGGAGCTGGCCCGGGAAGTCACCGATACTGCCCTGGAACGGACTCCCGGGCTTACCACCGGTCAACTGCGGGCTCATCTGGGACGGTTGATCATCACCATCGACCCGGCCGCCGCCCAAGAACGCTATGAGCAGCGGTTGGAAGAGCGGAGAGTGTTCTCCGAACAGGGTGAGGACGGGACGGCCAACCTCTCTGGTCTCAACCTGCCACCAGCGGAGACCAGTAGGGCGATGCGAAGGATCAACCGGCTCGCCCGAGCTCTCAAAGCGAAAGGTGACCGGCGTCGAATCGACCAGATCCGAGCCGACATCTACCTCGACCTCCTCACCGGCAAAAACCAGACCGGCGAGAAGGGGTCAGCCGGAGACCGTGGAGTGGTCGACATCCGTGTCGACCTGACCACCCTGGCCGGCTTGGACGACCAACCGGGAGAAATCCCCGGTTGGGGACCGGTCCTCGCCGACGTGGCCCGTCAGATCGTCGACGAAGCATCCGATGCGGAATGGCGGGTCACCCCCACCGACCAAGACGGGCAACCAGCAGGAGTCACCACCACCAAAAGACGACCCACGGTTGCTCAGAAACGTCAGGTGGAGACCCGGAATCCGACCTGTGTCTTCCCCGGATGCCGGATGCCCGCCGGCGAATGCGATCTCAACCATGAGTTCCCCTGGGCAGCAGCCCACCGGACCACGGCCCGAGAGCTCGGACCGTTATGCCGACACGATCACATCAACCACCACGACCACGGCTGGAAACTGAAACAGATCCGACCCGGTGTCTATCAGTGGACCAGCCCCCTCGGCCACACCTACACCACCAGCCCCGACCCACCCTGAGGTCAGGTCACTCCCCCCGATTCAGCCAGTTGTCCGCCGCCTCGCCAACCACCGAGTCGTATTTGAGACCCATCAGGATGACTCCCGCCGCACCTGCGTCCTGTGCCCGCTTCTCCATCTCGGCGACTAGCTCCCAGCCCAGCTTCCTGCTCACCTCGGGCTCGAGTTCGGAGAGACGCTCTTTGAGGGCATCGGTGGATGGGACCGAACCGATCGCCTCCATCTGCTCCACCCAGGACGGGCTGAAAGGCGGGATGATCATCACGAAGACGGGAGGATCCTCCGGCCTCAGATTGAGCAAGCCCACGTGCCGCTCCATCACCTCCGGATCGAGGATCGGGCCGGTGACGAAGAACTGGGCCCCCAGCTCGATCCTCCGCCGGAATTGCCACTCCCGGAAGCGGGAAGGCATCCCCACCTCGAAATCGGGCAGATTCTCTTGTAGCTCCCGTAGGTGCTCGACGATTTCGTAGTGATGGGCCAGATGGTCGACATGGGGCACCGTGTCACCGATGACCACGACAAACGAGTCCACCCCATTACCCAGGGCACCTCTGACCTCGGATTCGATGGCGAGGATGTTGCGGTCCCTGGTCGACACCACCACCGTTGGGTGCACGTCAGGCGTGTCGTGGGTGATCCGGGCCGAGAACGCATACGGCGAGACCCGGATCCGTCCGAAGACGTTGTCGGTCACCAGCACATGGCTCCACGCCGGGGACAAACTCCGATGCTGGAGGTTGGGAAGCTCGGGTGGGTTGATCTCGGCGATCCTGAGCCAGCCGTCAGCCTTTGTCAGCATCTCGGTCCTCCCTGGGTTTGCGGGCGACGAAATACTTCGCCTGGGGGTGGTGGCAGATGATGGCCGACGTGGTCTGCTCCGGCTGGTACTGGTAGAAGGTCTCCTCGCCCACAGTTATCCCGATCCGGTCGGCGCCGAGCAGATAGGCCACCTTCTCGTTGTCCTCGAGGTCGGGACAGGCCGGATATCCCCACGAGAAGCGCCCGCCCCGATATTGCTGGCGGAACAGCCCGAGGAGCGACGGGCCGTCCTCCTCGACGAACCCCCATTCCTCGCGGATCCGATGATGCCAATGCTCGGCCAGGGCCTCCGCCATCTCCACACCCAGTCCATGGAGAAGCAGGTAGTCGGTGTAACGATCCTGGTCGAACAACTCCTTGGTCCGGTCGGAGACCTTGTCGCCCATGGTCACGATGTGGAACGCGGCGTAATCGACTTCCTCACCAACCGGTCGG
>Ga0299907_10000494_pt1 | contig 19224 bp, 14 predicted proteins | sample RVTome_16_FD_198680 | JGI IMG/M metagenome (GOLD analysis project Ga0299907, IMG submission 198680) | Soil microbial communities from uranium-contaminated site in the Upper Colorado River Basin, Wyoming, United States - RVT152D67 (version 2) ...
AGGAGGTCCTGGCCGGCACCTACGACCTCCACGGCGACCTGCCCGTCAACCCCGACGGCGGCCTCAAGGCCTTCGGTCACCCCATCGGGGCGTCGGGCCTGCGGATGATGTTCGAGTGCTGGCTCCAGCTCCGGAGCGAGGCGCCCGAGGAGCGGCGCATCAAGACGGTGGAGCAGGGCAAGAAGCTCGGCCTGACCCACAACCTGGGCGGCGGACCCGGCGACGCCGTGTCCTTCGTCTCCGTGGTCGGCACCGAACCCAGCGCCTGACCGGCGCCGCCCGTGGAAGGTGGTGGCGATTGACCCCCTGTTAGGTGGTGGATCGCGTCCACCTCTCAGACCGTGGGCCGGAGGTCGGTGACGACGAGTTCCGCCTCGGTCTTCTTTGCCGCCGTTACCGGTTGCCCACAGTCGGGGACGGGAAGCATCCGCCCCACCTCGACGACGGCCTCCCAGGCCCGAACGGCGCCGTCGGGGCCGGCGACGTCGAGACGGACGCGCCCTCCGCCGAGCTCGGTCCCGGTGCGGCGGCGGTCGAAGAGGTCCCAGCCCACCTCGGCCAGGACGGCCCGCTCCAGCGCCTGAAGGGCCGGTGAGCCGAGGCCGGCGCAGCCCCGGTAGTGGGGGAGGAGGTCGTCGGCCGGGCCCTCCCGGCGCACGATCCGCCGGAGCCGCCCGGCGTCGAGGAAGCCCCACACGGTCCCCTCCGGCAGCACGATGGCATTGGGGGCGAAGCGGTGCCCCCCGGTGTGGGTGGTGGCCCACAGCCGGGTCGCCTCGGACAGCGCGCCGGCCTCGTCGACCTCGCCGAGGAGAGCAGTTCCCCTTGACCCGCAACAGATGTCGCGCCTCCCGTGCGTGCAGACGAGCACGTCGGCGCCGGGCGGCGCGCCCGTCGCGGCGGCGGGATCGCGGCCGAGAAGATCAAGGGCGGCGGCCACCACCTCGTCGGGGGCGCACTCCGCCTCGGAGCGCCGGTAGGCGTCGAAGCCCGACCCGGGCCCGGCCTGGTAGAGCACGACCCGCGCCGTCTTGGCCCCGTCGACGGGGAGCAGGCCCTGGAGGCGGAAGCCCCGCTCGGCCGTGGCGGCCACCAGCGGCGACAGGGCCTCGACCTCGCTCAGGTCCCGAGGCCAGGGTCGGCGCCAGTCCACGCCGAGGAACCCGGCGTAGCTGCCGGCGGTGCCGATCGGGTCGACGTCCTCGGTACGCGCCCAGACGGCGCAGCGCAGGTCCACGGGAGCCAAAGAATAAGATCATCGCCAATGGTTCTCCCGCACGTCCCCGCCCCTGACCACCCCGAGCCCTTCCCCAGGGAGGTTGCCGGGTGACCGAAGAGGAGCAGTCCCCTCCCGGGCTGCGGGAGCGCCACCGGCTCCGGACGGCCTCCCAGCTGGAGGAAGTCGCCCTCGGGCTGTTCCTGGAACGGGGCTTCGACGCCACCACCGTCGACGATATCGCCGCCGCCGCCGAGGTCTCCCGCCGCACCTTCTTCCGCTACTTCGCCTCCAAGGACGACGTCCTCCTCGCCGATCACCCCCGGCGCCTGGCCGACCTGCGCGCCGCGCTGACCGAGCGGCCGCCGTCGGAACCCATCCTCACCGCCCTCCGCCAGGCCCTCATGTCGATGACGGGGACCTACGAGGAGGACCGGGATCGGCTGCTGCGCCGGGCCACGGTGATGCGGGGCACACCGTCCCTCCAGGCCCGCAGCCTGATGCTGCAGCGAGACTGGGAGCAGGCGGTGTCCGAGATGGTGGCCGAGCGTCTGGGCGTCGACGCCCACGGGGACCTGCGCCCGGTGGTGGTGGCCGCCGCCACCCTGGGGGCGACCCGGGCGGCCTTCGGGGTGTGGCTGGAGGGGGGCGGCCAGAACCATCTCCCCAGCCTGGTGGCCGAAGCCCTGGACCTGCTCGACAGCGGCCTCCTGCAAATGACCGCCGACACGCCGAAACCCCGCCGGCGCTCCAGCGCCGCGTCCCGGTCGGGATAGGGCCCGCGCCGCCCCGCTCCATGACCAGCGAACCGGAAGGACGGGGCACGGAGAGAACCGGGGAGCCGGGCGAACTGGAGTACTACCGGCGCCAGGTCGACGAGCTGGCGGGAGAGAACCAGCAGCTGCAGTTGCGGCTCCAGGGGCTGGGCTACGCCCTGGCGCAGAAGCGCCGCGGGTTCGCCGTGCTCTCCGAACTGCAGCAGTCGGTCGGCGCCCACCAGGAGGTCTCGTCCATCTTCGAGATCACCCTGAACGCCATCCGGGGCATGGAGCGGACGGTGGTGCTCACCCCCACCACGGAGAAGGGGCACTTCCGGCCGGCGCAGTGGGTCGGGTTCCACCCCGAGACGGCCGAGCGCCTGCGGGAGCTGGATCTGGAGTTCCCCGAGGACATCACCAGCGGGCAGGGGTTCCTCCTCGTGAACCGGTCGACCGAACCGACGCCCCTGATCGAGGAGATCAGGACCAAGCTCGACCTGCCGTTCTTCGTGTGCGTGCCGGTGATGGGGGAAGCCGAGCCCATCGGGTTGCTCCTGTCCGGACAACTGAGGGAGGCACGGCCGACGTACCCACCGCTGGACCAGGGCGACGTGGACACCTTCGTGGCCGTCGCCGGGCTGATCTCGGCGTCGGTGCGCAACCTGCGCCTCGCCGTGCTGGAGGAGATGGACCGGGTCAAGACCGAGTTCTTCGCCAACATCTCCCACGAGTTCCGCACGCCGCTCATGCTCACGCTGGGTCCCCTCGAGCAGATCCTCCACGGCCGGGCTGGCGCAGTCCCCGAGAAAGTCGTCGAGCTGACCGAGGTCATGCACCGCAACCAGCGCCGGTTGCTCGAGCTCATCAACCAGATCCTCGACCTGACCAAGTTCGAGGCGGCCGAGATGCAGCTGCGGGCGGCCCCCATCCCCGAAATCGACCGGTTCGTGGCCGAACGGGTGGACCAGTTCCGGCCCCTGGCCGAGAAACGAGGGGTCGACCTCCGCACCGATCTGGCCGCCGGCGCCGGCGGGTCATCGCTGTTCGTCGACCGAGAGAAGTTCGACCGCCTGGTGAACAACCTGCTGTCCAACGCCGTCAAGTTCACCCCCGAGGGCCACGTCGAGGTGTCCACCGCCATCGAGGGGCAGTCCTTCGTCCTGTCGGTAAGGGACACGGGGGTGGGCATCAAGCACGACGAGCTCCCCCGGGTGTTCGACCGGTTCCGCCAGGCGGACGGGGGCGAGGCTCGCCAGTTCGAGGGGACCGGCATCGGACTGGCCCTGGTCAAGGAGATCACCAAGCTCCACGGCGGCACGGTGAGCGCCCAGAGCGAATACGGCGAGGGCAGCCGCTTCACGGTGACCATCCCGCTGGGCAAGGGCCATCTCAGCCCGGCGACGGTCGTCGACACGGTGCCCGGGGACGGCTCGCCCCCGGCGATGGTCGACCGCCCCACGGCCGTGGACGTGGCCGCCGACCAGGAGTCGGTCCGCCAGCCCAACGAGCAGACGTCGCAGACCCTGGATTCGAACCGGGCCACCGTCCTCTACGTCGAGGACAACCCGGACCTCCGCCGGTACGTGGCCGACCTCCTCGCGCCCCACTACAACGTCTTCCTGGCCGTGGACGGCCACGACGGGCTCGAGAAGGCCCGGCTCTACCAGCCGGATCTCATCCTGTCGGACGAGATGATGCCCCGGGTCAGCGGGAGGGGACTCCTGGCCGAGCTGCGGGGCGACGCCGAGCTGGGCACGGTCCCGGTCATCTTCCTGACCGCCCGGGCCGCGGCCGAGTCCCGCATCGAGAGCCTCGACGCCGGCGCCGACGACTACCTGGCCAAGCCCTTCCACGAGGGCGAGCTCCTGGCCCGCGTCCGGGCCCTGCTCCGCAGCCGGGCCCAGGAGCGTGAGCTGGAGCGCCTCAACCGGCGGCTGGAGGCCAAGGTCGAGGAGCAGGTGGGCGAGCTGGTCCGCACCGGCGAGCTCCGCCGCTTCCTGCCCGCGGCCCTGGCCGAGGCGGTGATGCAGGGCCGGATCGGCCAGCCCGAGCAGTTCGAGCGCCGGCGGGTGACCGCTCTGTTCGCCGACATGGTCGGTTTCACCGCGCTCTCGGACCGGCTCGAGCCCGAAGAGGTCTCCGCCGTGGTGAACGACTTCCTCCGGGAGATGGCCGCCGTGGCCGTCGCCCAGGGCGGCACGGTGGACAAATTCATCGGCGACGAGGTCATGGTGCTCTACGGGGTTCCGATTCCTGGTGACCCCGAGGATCAGGCTTGGGCCGCCGTCCGCAGCGCCTGGGCCATGCGGGCCACGGTCCACGAGCTCCGGGCCCGGTGGCGCCGGCGGGGCGTGAGTCGCGACTTCGGCGTCCGGATCGGGATCAACACCGGGTACTGCACGGTGGGTGTGTTCGGGAGCGACCTGCTGCAGAGCTACACGGCCATCGGAACGCCGATCAACATCGCCGCCCGCCTCCGGGCCCAGGCCCCGCCGGACGGGATTGTGTGCGGGTTCACCACCCACGCCCTGGTCCAGGACCGGGTACGGGCCCGGGCCCTCTCGCTCACCCTCCCGGGCATCGCCGACACGGTCGACGCCTTCGAGGTCCTGGAGGTGACCGGCGAAGCCGCCGGCCCGACCGGCTCGGGACCCACCTCCCTCACCCCGCGGGAACGGGAGGTGGCCCGGCTGGCGGCTGATGGCCAGACCGCCCGGGAGATCGCCGGCATGCTCTTCATCGCCGAGCGCACGGTGGAGACCCACCTGGCCAGGGCCTACGACAAGCTCGGGGTCCGCTCCAAGGTCGAGCTGGCCAAGCGGGCGTCGGAGCTCGACCTCTGACCGAACAGAAAATCGGTACCCCAACTACGTACTTTCCACGATGCCGGATCGGGCCCGCCCATTTATCGTCTGCAACATCGGGAGAGACGGGGAGGGAGTGCCATGCGAGCAGGTGTTGGTCACAGCGTGAATCCGACGTCGACGGACGCGGCCATCGAGGCGACCCGGGCGGCCCTGGCCCAGGCCGGGACCGAGACCTGCGACCTGGCGCTGATGTTCGCGGCCTCCAAGCACGACCCGACCCAGTTGCGGGACGGTTTGCGTTCCGTCGCCGGGCCGGCGACCCGTATCGCCGGTGGCAACGCCATGGGGGTCGTGACCCGGGATTACCTGGGCTACGAGGGCTTCGAGGTCGGTGTGGCCGTGCTGTCCGCCGGGCCCGGTGACGACATCGACCTGTTCATCGAAGGCCCGCTCCCCGACAACGAGTTCGAGGTCGGACTGGCCCTGGGCAAAGAGATCCGGAGCAAGGAGTACCGGGGCGATCCCAGCCTCTTCCTCATGTTCGACGCCATCAAAGAGATGACGACGGCGGGCTACTCGCTCAACATGGCCACGCCCCTCCTGGAGGGAATGGGCTTCGGGCTGGGCACATGGCCGGCGATGGCGGGGATCGGGATGATGGGGGGGTTGGAAGGCGACACCGGCCACCAGTGGTTCGACGACCGGATCGAGCAGGGAAGTGCCGTGGCCCTCGTGCTCTCCGGCGGCCTGCGGATGGACACCGTGATCATGCATGGCAACAAGCCGGCCAGCGGCTACCACACCGTGACCAAGACCGACGGCGTCACGATCCTGGAGATCGACGGCGTCCGGGCGACCGACAAGCTGGCCGAGCTCCTCGGGGGCTCCTCGGGGACGCCCTCAGAGGACTACCCGGTCTTCGTCACCTTCGGAATCAACCGGGGCGACAAGTTCGGGACCTTCAACGAGGAGGAGTACCAGAACCGCGTGGTCCTGGCCATCGACGAGGAGCGGGGCGGGCTCATCACGTACGAGACCGACCTGAAGGTGGGCACCGAGTTCCAGCTCATGCGCCGCACCTTCGACTTCGACTACATGGAGGAGAAGGTCAACCAGCTCTACGAGCGGATCGGAGGTCGCGAGCCGATCCTGGCCCTGTACGTCGACTGCGGCGCGCGGACCTGCATCTTCACTGGCACCGAGGAGGAGGAGGCGGCCGAGATCCAGCGGACGGTCGGCTCCCGAACGCCGCTGCTGGGCATGTACTGCGCCACCGAGATCGCCAAGGTGGTCGGTGAGGTGCAGCCGCTCCACACGACCGGTGTCCTCTGCATCCTGAGCCAGTAGCACGGGGCACCATCGGGGAGAGACGGGAGGGAATGCCATGCGAGCAGGTGTGGGCCACAGCGTGAATCCGACGTCGACGGAGGCGGCCATCGAGGCGGCCCGGGCGGCCCTGGCGCAGGCGGGGACCGAGAGCTGCGACCTGGCCCTGTTGTTCGCCGCCTCCAAGCACGACCCGACCCAGCTGCGGGACGGGCTGCGGTCCGTCGTCGGGCCGGCGACGCGCATCGCCGGCGGCAACGCCGTGGGCGTGGTGACCAGGGACTACCTGGGCTACGACGGTTTCGAAGTGGGTGTGGCCGTGCTCTGCGCCGGCCCGGGCGACGACGTCGACCTGTTCATCGAGGGCCCGCTGCCCGACAACGAGTTCGAGGTCGGCTTGGCCCTGGGCAAAGAGATCCGGAGCAAGGAGTACCGGGGCGACCTCAGCATCTTCCTCATGTTCGACGCCATCAAGGAGATGGCGACGGCGGGCTACTCGCTCAACATGGCTACGCCCCTGCTGGAGGGAATGGGGTTCGGGCTGGGCACCTGGCCGGCGATGGCCGGGATCGGGATGCTCGGGGGGGTGGAAGGCGACACCGGCCACCAGTGGTTCGACGACCGGATCGAACAGGGCAGTGCCGTGGCCCTCGTGCTCTCCGGCGGCCTGCGGATGGACACCGTGATCATGCACGGTTGCCGGCCGGCCAGCGGGTACCACACGGTGACCAAGACCGACGGCGTCACGATCCTGGAGATCGACGGCGTGCGGGCGACCGACAAGGTGGCCGAGCTCCTCGGGGGATCCTCGGGCACGCCGTCGGAGGACACCCCGGTCTACGTCACCTTCGGGATCAACCGGGGCGAGAAGTTCGGGCCCTTCAACGAGGAGGAGTACCAGAACCGCGTGGTCTTGGCGTTCGACGAGGAGCGGGGCGGGCTGCTGATGTTCGAGAACGACCTGAAGCCGGGCACCGAGGTCCAGCTCATGCGCCGCAGCTTCGACTTCGACTACATGGAGGAGAAGGTCAACCAGCTCTACGAGCGGATCGGCGACCGCGAGCCGGTCCTGGCCCTGTACGTCGACTGTGGCGCACGGACCAGCATGCTCATGGGCACCGAGGAGGAGGAGGCGGCCGAGATCCAGCGGACGGTCGGTTCCCGGATGCCATTGCTGGGCATGTACTCGGCCACCGAGATCGCCAAGCTGGGCGGTGAGGTGCAGCCGATGCACTGGACCGGCGTCCTCTGCATCTTCAGCCAGTAGAGCGGTAGCCGGCGGACGGTCAGTCGGGGCGGCCCAGGGAGCGGACGGCCAGGGTCAGGAACACGGCGGCGAAGGCCACCACCACCGCCACCTCGACCACCACGGGCAGGGTCCAGCCGAACACCTCGACCCCCACCGGAAAGCGCTCGAGGGCCTCGGGGGGCACGTCCTGGGCCGCGAACACCGCCCGGCGCAGGGGATCGACGGCGTAGGTGAGCGGATCGAGGCGGGTGAGGGCCACCAGCCAGCCGGGGAGATCGCCGAGCGGGAACAGGGCGCCGGAGAGAAACAGCATCGGCAGCATGAAGAACTGCATGACCACCGAGAAGCTCTCCAGCTTCTGCATGCGGCTGGCCACGAACGTGCCGAACGCGGTCATGGCGAAGGCCATGAGCAGGGACGAGCCGAGCACCCCGAGGACCACCCCCAGGGTGAGACGGACGTGCACCACGGGGGCCAGAACGAGCATCACGCTGCCCTGGAGGGTGGCCACCGTGGCCCCGCCCGCCGCTTTGCCCAGGACCAGGGCGGTGCGGGTCACGGGGGCCACCAGCATCTCCCGCAGGAATCCGAACTCCCGGTCCCAGAGGATCGACACCGCGCTGAACATGGCCGTGGTGACCACACCCATGGCCACCACCCCGGGGAACACGAACTGCTTGAAATCGACGCCGCCGGTCTCCCCGACGAGCGGACCGAGGCCCGCTCCCAGCACGACGAGGAAGAGCACGGGTTGGACGAAGTTGGTGGCGATGCGGATGCGGGCCCGCATGAAGCGCAGGAGTTCGCGCTGCCAGACCATGGCCACCGTGCGGCCCTCGTCGGACAGGTTGAGCGCGATGTCGGTCGGCACCCCTATCTCCTCCGGGAGGCGGTGGCGAACCGGCGCATGACGGAGTGGGCGCCGTCGCCGGCCTGCTCGCGGATCTGGCGGCCCGTGAAATGGAGGAACACGTCGTCGAGGTCCGGGGTGTGGACCCGGACCCGCTCGACCGTCACGCCGGCGGCCAGGACGAGAGCCCCGACGGCTCCCTCCCCGTCGGCCACCGCCACCACCAGGCCGTGCTCGCGGGGGGCCTCTCCCGAGCGCTCCACCGCGAAGCCGGCGGCCCGCAGCCGGGCCGCGGCGGTGGCGTCGTCGGCGGTGCGCAGGTACACGGTGTCCGCCCCCACCGTCGCCTTGAGGGCGGCAGGGGTGTCCAGGGCCACGATGGCGCCGTGGTCGATGATGGCGATCCGGTCGGCGTACTCGGCCTCGTCCATGTAGTGGGTGGTGAAGAAGACGGCGGCGCCCTCCTCGTCCCGCAGGCGCAGGACGTCCTCCCACATGCGGGACCGGGTCTGGGGGTCGAGGCCCACCGTGGGCTCGTCGAGGAAGAGCACCTCGGGCGTGTGCAGCAGCGCCCGGGCGATCTCCAGGCGCCGGGCCATGCCTCCCGAGTAAGTGGAGACGAGGTCGGACCGCCGGCTGGTGAGGTCCACCAGTTCGAGGACCCGGTCGAGGCGGGGGCCCACCTGGTCCCGGGGCACGCCGTAGAGGACGGCGTGGAAGCGGAGGTTCTCCTCCGCCGTCAGCTGCTCGTCGAGGGTCTGGTCCTGGAACACGAGACCGATGCTGCGCCGGACCGCCCGGGGCTGGCGGGTCACGTCGAAGCCGGCCACCCGGGCCTGCCCGGCGGTGGGCCGGGTGAGGGTGCACAGCATGCGGATGGTGGTGGACTTGCCCGCCCCGTTGGGACCGAGGAAGGCGAAGACCTCCCGGGGCGCCACCTGGAAGGTGACGGTGCGCACCGCCTCCACCGATCCGTAGTGCTTGGACAGGCCCAGCACCTCGACGGCCGGCACGCGCGCGCCACCCGCCGCGCTTTCGTCCGCCAACCGTAATTGTGTCACTCAGTGACTTTATCAGGACAAACCGGAGCGATCACTAGACTGAGCGGTCATTCACTTCGCCGAGGAGGCACACGTGGAGGGTCGTCTGTGCGAGGGGCGGATCTGCGCGGTGACGGGGGCGGGGCGGGGGATCGGCCGGGAGTACGCCCTGGCCCTGGCGGCCGAGGGCGCCTCGGTGGTGGTGAACGATCTCGGAGGAAGCCGGGACGGCTCGGGCGCCGACGCCGGGCCGGCCCAGGCCGTGGTGGACGAGATCACCGCCGCCGGGGGGGCGGCGGTGGCCAACACCGACGACATCTCCACCTGGGACGGGGCCGGGCGGTTGATCAACCAGGCGGTGGAGGTCTTCGGGGGCCTCGACGCGCTGGTGAACAACGCCGGCATCCTCCGCGACCGGATGCTGGTCAACATGACCGAGGAGGAGTGGGACTCCGTCATCAAAGTGCACCTGAAGGGCACCTTCGCGCCCTCCCGCCACGCCGCCGCCTACTGGCGGAACCGGGCCAAGGCGGGGGAGGGCAACGACGCCCGCATCATCAACACCACCTCGGTGTCGGGCATCTATGGCAACCCCGGCCAGGTCAACTACGGGGCGGCCAAGGCGGGCATCGCCGCCTTCACCGTCATCGCTGCCCGGGAGCTGGCCCGGTACGGGGTGACGGTCAACGCCATCGCCCCCGGAGCGCTGACGCGCCTGACCGAAGACCTCGGCCTGCCCGAGGACATGACGGCCAACTGGGACCCCAGGTGGGTGTCGCCGGTGTGCGTGTGGCTGGCGTCGTCGCAGTCGGCCGGCGTGACCGAGCGGGTCTTCGAGGTGTCGGGCCATCTGCTGGCCGTCAGCGAGGGCTGGCACCAGGGTCCGTCGGCCGAGCCGGTGTCCGATCCGCATCAGGTCGACGCGGTCCTCCGCAAGCTCCTGTCCGACGCCCGGCCCCACGCCACCATGCAGGACCGTTCCTAGCCGTCCCCAGGAACGGGGCCGGCCAGTTGGGCGAGAACCTCGGCCAGGTGTCGGGGGCGGGACAGCATCGGGGAATGGCCACCGGGCAGCTCGATGGCCTCGACTCCGAGACGTTCCCGGGCCACCCGCCGGGCCCACACCGGGGCGATGGGCTTGTCCTCGGTGCACAGGATGTAGCTCGACAGGACGTCGGGCCAGTGTTCCAGCGGACACGGCTCCCTGGTGGTCGTCCACACTTGGCGGCGCAGCCTGGAGGCCGCCCACCGGGCCAGGTCGTCGGGGCAGTCGTGGTAGAAGGCGTCGACGGCGGCGTCCGGCTCCCACGACGCCGACCCGTCGTCGTGGACGACGGGCGGTCCGGTCCAGCCTCGGCCGGCGCTGTGATCGTCGCCCCGCAAGATCTCGCTCAGTGTCCGGCCCGGTTCGGGCACGATCGCACACAGGAACACCAGATGGGCCACGGGCAGGCGGGCGGGGACGAGCGGGATGGTGATGCCCCCCAGGGAGTGCCCGACCAGCACGACATCGCCGTCGGCGTCCGCCAGGGCTGCCGTCACCACCGCGGCGTTGTCCCCGAGGCGGGCGTCCCAGTCCTCGCACGGGAGGTCAATGGCCACGGCCCGGTGGCCGAACCTCTCCAGCTCGGGGACCAGGAGATCCCAGCACCAGGCGCCGTGCCAGGCGCCGTGGACGAGTCCGAAGGTGGCCATCAACCCAGGTTTTCACACGGAGGAACGCCGGCGACGGCGACATAGGGGCCGCCGGTGGGAAGATCGCTCCATGGACCCCAGCGACGACGACCTCGTGCTGTATGACGTCAGTGAAGGCGTCTGCACTCTGACGCTCAACAATCCGAAGCGGCGCAACGCCTGGAGCCGGACCATGGAGCGCCGCTACTTCGACCTGCTGGAGCGGGCCGACACCGATCCCGAGGTCCGGGTCATCGTGGTGACCGGGGCGGGCCCGACGTTCTGCCCGGGCGCCGACATCGCCGTGCTGGAGAAGATCGCCGACCAGGGTCACATGGATCTCATCGGCCGGCGATCGCAGGCCTTTCCCCGCTCCATCCGCAAGCCGGTCATCGGCGCCATCAACGGAGCCTGCGCCGGCATCGGCCTCGGCCAGGCCCTCAACTGCGACGTCCGCTTCGCGGCCCGGGGAGCCCGGTTCAGTACCGCCTTCGCCCGCCGGGGACTCCCCGCCGAATACGGCCTCGCCTGGCTCCTGCCCCGGCTGATCGGCGTCGAGAAGGCACTCGACCTGCTGCTCTCCGGCCGGATCTTCGACGCCGACGAGGCGAAGGATCTCGGCCTGGTGTCGCGGGTGTGCGATCCGGAGATGGTCCTCGAGGAGGCCCGGTCCTACGCCCGTGACCTGGCCGCCAACTGCTCCCCCCGATCGATGGCGGCGATGCGCCAGCAGGTCTACGGCGACCTGGGGCGCGACTTCGACGATGCGCTGGCCCGGGCCGTGGTCCTCATGCAGGAGTTCACCGGCCACCCCGACTTCGCCGAGGGCGTGGCCAGCTACGCCGAACGCCGCCCGCCGAAGTTCCCCCCGCTCGACCCGGACTTCCGCCTCGACGGCTGACGGTCAGGCGCGGAGGAGGCGCTCGAGTCCGGCGAGGTCGATCTCGACGGTTGGTACGCCGTTTCTGGCTTCATGGCGACACGCCGTGCAGGCCAGGGCCATCCAGGGCGAGTAGCAGGCCGGGCAGCACCAGCGCCAGCATCTTCCGCACTGCTGGCTGAGCAAAGTTGCATGACCGCATCGGGCGTCGGGTTGTTCGACCGCGACCATCAAAGCCACCACCTTCGACGACGCTGCTGCAACTCCGCTCGAAGGCGACACTAAGAGAGCCGGCGGCGTCCTTCGTGGACCCCCTGTAACCCTTGTGGCTGAAGGTGTGTGTGTCTATAAGCGATGCGAATGTTCCAGTTCCGGCGGAGCGATGGTGGCCCTGACCGCGGGAGGAGAGCTGATGGGCAGCAGTCCGTCGTGCCCACCGGTGGTGTGGTCGAGGACGAGCCGGGCGAACTGGTCGGCGGGGACCGGCTTGCTGAAGAGGTAGCCCTGGACCTCGTCACATCCCTTGCCGATGAGGTAGCGGAGCTGGTCGGTGGTCTCGACGCCCTCGGCGGTGACCTTCTTCCCCAGGCTGTGGCCCAGGGCGATGATGGCGGCGATGATCGGTTCGGCGTCCTCGGACAGGGCGTTGATGAACGACCGGTCGATCTTGAGGCCGTCGATGGGGAGCCGGCTCAGGTAGTTGAGGCCGCAGTACCCGGTGCCGAAGTCGTCCAGGGAGCAGGAGACCCCCATGGTCCGCAGTCCCTCCAGCTCGGCCACGGTGAGCTCGATGCTCTCCAGGGCGGCGCTCTCCGTCAGTTCCAGCTCCAGCCGGCGGGGATCGAGCCCGGTGTGGCGCAGGGCGGCCGCGACGTATTCCACCAGCCCGTGGCGGAGCTGGTGGGCGGAGATGTTCACCGACACGTTGAGGGGTGGGAGTCCCTGGCGCTGCCAGGCCTCCAGCTGCTCACAGGCGCCGGCGATCACGAACTCGCCCAGGGCGACGACCTGGCCGGACTGCTCGGCCAGAGGAATGAAATCTCCGGGGAAGAGGAGCCCTCGCTGGGGGTGGTTCCAGCGGACGAGCGCCTCGGCGCCCGTGATGGCCCCGGTACGGAGGTCGATCTTGGGCTGGTAATGGAGGACCAGCTCCTCGTGCTCCAGAGCGTGGTGAAAAGCGCCTTCCAGAGCCAGGCGTTCGTGAGCCTGAGTGCGCAGCGCCGGGCTGAAGATCTCGTAGGTGTTCCGGCCCCGCTCCTTGGCCTGGTACATGGCCGCGTCGGCGCCCTCGACGAGGTGATCAGGGTCCGTCCCGTCCTGGGGATACATGCTGATCCCGATGCTGGGGGTGACGATCACCTGCTTGTCGGCCAGGGTCACGGGGGCGGCGAAGGTGGCCAGAATCCGATCGGCGATCCGGACCGCCCCGTCGATCCCGGAGATGTAGGGCATGAGCAGGGCGAACTCGTCGCCTCCGAGGCGGGCGACGGTGTCCTCATCCCGCACACAGGTCTGGAGGCGTTGCGCCGCCTGGCGGAGCAGGTCGTCGCCCGCACTGTGGCCGAAGCTGTCGTTGATCTGCTTGAACCGGTCGAGGTCGACGAACATCAGGGCCACCGGCAGATCGTTGCGCCGAGCGTGGGCCAGGGCCCGGCTGAGCCGGTCGGCGAACAGCGTCCGGTTGGGTAGGCCGGTCAGGTCGTCGTGGTAGGCCCGGCGTTCGATGGCGGAGCGCTGCCACAGCAGGCTCCCCAGGTAGGCGGCGAGCACGACACAGAGCAGGCTGAGGGCGAGGGCCATGGCCGGCGGGATCACCGAGTGACGCAGCTGGTTCAGGGCGATGACGGCCGGGGCGGCCAGCATGCCCAGCTGCGTGAGGACGAAGTGGCCCGAGCTGAAGCTGGGCGGATCGTCGGTCAGCGGCTCGAAGAGATCGCGCATGCTCGGGTCCAGCGCCCCGAGGGCCCAGAGCCCGAAGGAGCAGGCGAGGAAGACGGTGACGACGGAGCCGGGAGGGTCCCAGTGGCTCACGACCCCCAGGGCGGCGACGACATGGGCGCCGAGCAGGTAACCGACGGCCAGGGCCGCCGCCCGGTAGACGAAGAGCCGGTCGCCAGGAAGCAGCAGCAGCCGGATGGTGATCGTCAGGAGCAGCAGGTCCAGAGCGGGCAGGGCGATGGACATGACGGCCACGCCGGTGCCCACCCCGAACTGGTGGAGTTGGGGGGCGATGGCGGCCCAGATGGCCAACCCGGACACGGTGGTCACCAGCCCGGCCTGGACGAGGACGTCGGCGCCACGGTCGGGCAGGCGTCCACTGAGCAGACGCAGCAGACCGGCGGCCAGCAGCGGGTAGCTGACCAGGCCGGCGATCCCCACCGCCGACAGCCCGCCCCCGTGGAACCCGGCGGTTCCCGCCTTGGTCGCCACCTGTACCCCGAGCCCGGCCACGATGAGCAGCCAGGGCTCGATCTGCCCCGTGGCGCGCGCCCGGCGGTCCTGACGCCGGTGCAGCCCGATGCCGGCCAGGACACCAGCCACGGCCAGCAGACCCACGACGTGGATCACGCCGACACCGAGAGCCGCGCCGAGCCGGGACATCAGGGGCAGGGCCACCACCGCCGCGAGTCCGACGGCACCGGCCCGCACCCGAGGGTCGGCCAGCGCGCGCCGCGGCGGCCGGTTGCCGTCCCCCGCGGGCGTCTCCGCCGGCGGTACCGAAGTTTCGGTCGCCACGGTTTGGTATCGGGAGCAGTCGGCGGGTGCTTGACCGTCGCCCTCCGGAAAGCGACACAACGGTACATTCCCCGGGAATCGCTCCCGGATGACCCTCGTCGCTCAGTCGGGGACGACGAAGGTGGCCCACCCCTTGAGGTGGGTACCGCCCGTCTGGCGGGTCACCGCCATCTCCACGTCGACGAGGCGCCGCCCCTTCTCCTCCCGTTTGTCCACCACCACCCCGGAGTAGGTGAGGACGTCGCCCGGCCAGGCCTGCTCCCGCCACTGGACCTTGAAGCGGCGCACGTTGGCCGCCCCCAGCCAGTCGGTGGCCCAACCGGCCAGGACGCCGGCAGCCAGCATGCCCACCGCGAACGGCTGGGGGAACCCGGCCTTCTGGGCGAACTCGGTGTCGTGGTGAATGGGGTTCATGTCACCCGACGCGCCCTGGTAGCGGACGAAGTCGGTCACGGTGAGCGGCCTGTCTTCCCGGGCGGGGCCTTGGGTGCCCACTTCGAGGTCGTTCCACACGGCGGTCACTGCGGGGCCTGGCTGGTCTCGATGACGGTGGCGCGGGACTCGGCCACCACCGCGCCTGACTCGTCGCGGTACTCCGTGACCACCTCGGCGAAGGTCATGGTGCCCCCCCGCTTGCCTTCCTTCTCATAGATGCGGTCGATACGGGACTGGGCGACGAGCACGGTGCCCGCCGCGGGCGGCGGACCCGGGAAGGTGAACTCCTGCTCGCCGTGGAGGATGCGTTCCCAGTTCAGCGTCGCCTGACCCCAGGGTGAGCTCTCGGGCCCCTGCCAGAAGACCGACGAAGCCAGGAAGGTGACAGGTGACACCGCCGGCGGCTGGGCCTCGGCCAGGTAGGCGGGGTTCGAGGACCTGGTGGCCCGGGCGAACTCCCGGATCTTGCCTTCCTCCACCACCACCCGGAACGGCTTGCCGCGATTGCCCTCGAGCGACTTGTCCATGGATGCTCCTAGCTGCGCGAAGGCCGACGCCACGATGAGGACGAAGGTGGAAGACGCCAACCCAGCCATGGGGCAGGGTAACGCCGGACCTGACCGGAACTCGATGTGGCCCTCGGTGGTCGCCGCACGCGCCGCGACCCCGGGGGGGAGGGTCCGGGGCCGCAGCGGAGGGGAGGAGGTCAAGCGTCAGCCGTGACGGCGGAGCCAGCGCTGCGAGAGGTGCGCGTAGACCGTGCCGGTGGTGTCCGCCACCATCGCCGCCGGCGTGCCCGCGGTGGCGTTGGAGAGCTTGGCCTGGGTGGCGGTGGCCGTGCTGGAGTCCTCGGTCGGGGTGGCGGAACCACCCACGGGAGCGGGGGCGTCGTCGGCGAAGGGCTGGAGCGCCTCGGCCGGGTCGGAGCCCATACCGACCTGGACCATGCGGGCCACCGACGGCACGGGCCCCTCGGGCGTGGTGCGGTTCACCACCAGGTAGTACCAGCCGGGAGGGGCGGCCACGCCGCTGGGCGGAGCCACGGCCTCCAGCGTCCCGTTGCCGGTGGCGGAGAAGGGCAGCTCGAGGATGCGCTGCTCGGAGTCGATGATGTGCTGGGGGGAGGGTGTCTTGATGAGCTGCACCGACTCGATCTCGCCCGCCTGGGGGGTGCCGACGGCGAACTTCTCGCCGTAGGCCACGCCGGCCCGGGCCTTGGTGATCGTCGGCCGCTCGCCCCGGAAGAGGTAGGGCGGGCTCCACACCTCGAAGCTGGAGTCCTTGTCGTTGTTGGCGAAGGGTCCGCCCTGGTCCTGGTTGGGGCCGCCGTAGTGGGCCGGCAGGGGGGTGTGGCCGCCGAGGAGCACCCGCATGTCGGGCAGCAGCAGGGCGGAGTTGTGGTAGGTGCGGTCCCGGGTGTGGGTGGCCACCTCGGTCCAGGTGCCCGTGGCCGGGTCGTAGAGCTCGGGGACCTTGACCGGGATCTCGGTGCCGGGGTCGACGACCTCGTCCTTGTCGGCGCCGGCCACGGCCAGGACCTTGCCGTCGGGCAGGGCCACGCCGGAGGAGAACCAGCGGCCGTGGTTGAGGTTGCCGGTGAGCTCGTTGGACACCGAGCCGTCCGCGCCGATGGTGGTGAGGGTGGAGAGGGGCGTGGCCGGGATCCACGAACCGGGCGGCGGGCCGAGGGTGCCGCCGAAGGTGAGCAGGGTCATGGAGTCATAGGGAGCCTTGAGGGGCAGGGGCACCACCGCCGCCCCGCTGCGGGCGCCGAGGGGGGACAGGCCGGCCACCTCCCACCGCTTGGTCCGGGGGTCGAAGAACTGCTGGAGGGCGTAGGTGGCTTCGTCGGCCGCCTGGCCCGCCGGGCCCCACATCTGGCCGACGGCGGTGTAGAAGACCTTGCCGTTGGGGGCGAGGACGAGGCGGGGCATCTGGGGCAGGCTGTTCTCCGACCCGAGGTCGGTGTAGTTCTCCGTCCAGGTGTCCAGGTGAGGGTCGTAGGTCTCGGTGCGGCGGACCTGGGACAGCTGGGTGGCCTTGATCAGCTTGCTGGTTCCGCCCGTGACGAGGACCTTGCCGTCGGCCAGCTCCACCAGGCCGGGATACCAGCGGCCGTACTTCATGCGGGCGCCGGGGCTCCAGGTATCGGTGGTGGGGTCGAACAGGTTGGCGTTGGGCAGGCCTTCGAGCTCGGTCACGCCCACGTCGGCCGGGTCGCCGTCGTTGCGGTCCATGACCGCCGGCTCGTTGTACCAGTCGGTCCCACCCACGGCCAGGACCCGCCCGTCGGGCAGGGAGACGACGTCGGCGCAGAACATGTCGCCGTCGTTGGCCGCGGTGTCGTCCGGCGGTGAGGTGGGCTGCTGCTCGGGGACACCGGCGGCGCCGGCGGCACTGCCCACCAGGCCGTCACCGGGTCGGCCGGGGACGCCCAGATAGCCGAAGACGTTGTCCGGGTCCTGGGGGACACCCCCGACCCCGGGCGACTTCTGGCCGTCCTTCAGGTTCTCGTTGGTCTGGCCGCCGCGGCTCTGGGCCGGGACGGTGAAGGTGGGGGTGCCCGAGCGCAGGTCGAGGACCCGGGTCTGGCTGTCGCGGGAGGCGGGGGGCAGCTTGCCGGCGGGGATGGGGCCGGGCTCGGCGTTCTCCGTCGCCTCCAGGCCGTTGTAGTACACGATGCGGCCGTCGGGGAGGACGGCGGCGGCCTGGGCGACGGGCTTGCACACGACGAAGCCGTCGGGGTCGTTCTCGTCGGACGGGACGCAGCGCGGGGTACCGGCGCCGCCTTCTTCGAAGGGCTGGGTCCAGGCGCCGACCACGTCAGGCAGGCCGACGATCTGCGCCCCGGCCACCGGGCCCGTGAGAGTCAGGAGGGCACCGACGGCGGCGGCACCCAGGCTGAGACGGCGAATCTGCATGGATCCTCCCTGGCGACAACTCGTCTGGGTCTCAGTGTCCGGGATCAAAGGGGACGAATCGATGGGCCCCGCGACCGTCTTCGGCCGGTCAGGTTGTGCCCGTGCACAACTACCCTGAGAGCCTGTGACGATGGCTCTTCGCCTACCGGCTCATCGCGATGCGGCCGGGGGCCCCTGCCCCAGCCGCCAGTCCCTGCTCCGCAGGTCCTGATGGAACTCTCGGTGCGCACCCTGGGGGCGGAGTTGCTCGGCGAGGTGCCGGAGCTCGCCGACCGGCTGGTGGAGTGGATCCGGGCCGAGTCCGCCTCCTACGGCTTCTCCACCGCCGTCACTCCCGAGGACCTGCGCCGCTCCTGCGCCGACAATCTCTCCGAGATGCTCCGCCGCCTGGCCGGCCACGAGCTGGCCGACCCGGAAGCCCCGGTGGCCACGGGCCGGCGCCGGGCCGAGCAGGGTTTTCCACTGGCCGAGGTCCTCCACGCCTTCCGGCTGGGGGGCCGGGTGATCTGGGACGAGCTCGTGGCCCGCGCCCGCCGGGCCGGCCCCGACGCCACTGACGCCCTGGTGGACACCGCCTCGGAGTTGTGGGAGATGATCGACGACTACTCCGTGCTGGTGGCCGCCGCCTACCAGGAGCGGATGGCCGAGCTCAGCCGGTTCGACGCCGAGCGCCGCAGCCTGGTGGTGGATGCCGTCCTGGCCGGCCTGGCCGCCGAGCACCCGTCCCTCCCCGAGGCGGCGGCCGCCCTGGGTCTCCCGCTGCACGGATCGTTCGTGGTCGTCTCCGTCGACCCTGCCGCCGCCGAGGCGGTGGAGCGGGGGGTGGCCGACGAGCTGCGGGGCCGGGGCGGCGTGAGCGCCTTCCGGCTGCGCACGGGCCGGTACCTCGGGGTCGTGTCCCTCGGCCCGACCGTGACCGTCGCCGCGCTGCGCGTCGCCCTGGAGGGGGTGGCCACGGCCCGGGTGGGGCTCTCGCCGCTCTACTCGGAGCTGACCAGCACCCCCGAAGCCCTGCACCTGTCCGATATCGCCCGGGGCTGCCTGCCGTCTGGCACCAAGGGCGTGATGGCCTACGAGGACCATCCCGTGCGGGCCCTGCTGGCCGGCGACGCCGACGCCGGATGGCGGACGGCCCGGATCGTCCTGGAGCCCGTCCTCGCCCTCGAGCCCGAGGCCGGCGAGTTGCTGCTGGAGACCCTGCGGGCGTGGTTCGCGGCCGGTGGCTCGGCCGCCGAGGCGGCCAAGGCGCTGTTCTGCCACCGCAACACCGTGCGCAACCGGCTCCAGCGGGTGGAGGAGCTGACCGGCCGCAGCCTGGAGGACCCCCGGGGG
>Ga0299907_10000495_pt1 | contig 19217 bp, 15 predicted proteins | sample RVTome_16_FD_198680 | JGI IMG/M metagenome (GOLD analysis project Ga0299907, IMG submission 198680) | Soil microbial communities from uranium-contaminated site in the Upper Colorado River Basin, Wyoming, United States - RVT152D67 (version 2) ...
GCACGTCTTCGTAGAGCACGACGAGCCGCGCGACCCCATCGCGAGCATCCGCGCGAGCTACGAGACACTAGCGGTGCTGGAGATCTGAATGGCGGGCAAGGCCCAGCAGGAGCACGACGTCATCATCGTGGGATCCGGAGCAGCGGGCGGCATGTGCGCCTACGCCCTTGCGGTGCAGGGAGTGCGCGTCCTGATGCTCGAGGCCGGACGCCACTACGACCCCGCGACCGAGACCCCGATGTTCCAGCTGCCGATGGAGGCGCCGCTCCGGGGCGGGGGCACCCGCGAGAAGCCCTTCGGCTTCTACGACGCGACGGTCGACGGGGGCTGGGAGGTTCCCGGGGAGCCGTACACCAGCGCCGACGGTACGGAATTCCGCTGGTGGCGCGCGCGCATGCTCGGCGGCCGGACCAACCACTGGGGCCGCATCTCGCTGCGCATGGGACCCTACGACTTCAAGCCGCGCTCCCGGGACGGCCTGGGCTTCGACTGGCCGATGACCTACGAGGACATGGCGCCCTGGTACGACAGGACCGAGGCGCTGATCGGCGTCTACGGGTCGAACGAGGGGCTGGAGAACACTCCCGACTCCTCGCCGGGCGTGCTGTTGCCCCCGCCCGCGCCGCGCGTACACGAGCTCTACACTCGGGAGGCCTGCCGCGAGCTGGGGATTCCGGTCGTCCCGTCGCACCTGGCCATCCTCTCCGAGAAGCAGGATGCCGACCGCTGGCCGGCCGTGCTCCACCCGAACAATCCGCTGGCCCAGCGGGTGACCCGGGAATCCATGCGTGCCCGCGCGGCGTGCTTCTGGTCGACGCATTGTGGACGCGGCTGTTCGATCCGGGCGAACTTCCAGACGCCCACGGTCCTCCTGCCGCCCGCCCTCGCCACGGGCAATCTGGAAGTCGTCACCGACGCCATGGTGCGTGAGGTCACGATCGACGGCCGCGGCCGGGCCACCGGCGTCCACTACATCGACAGGAAGACGCGGCTGGACGAGCACGCCTCGGCCCGGGTCGTGATCCTCGCGGCCAGCGCCTGCGAGTCGGCGCGCATCCTCCTGAACTCCAGGAGCTCCCTGTTTCCGGACGGCCTGGCCAACGGCAGCGGGGTGGTGGGCAAGTACCTGATGGACACCGTGGGCGCGGGCCTGGGGGGCCAGGTCCCGGCGCTCGAAAACATGCCTCCGCACAACCAGGACGGCGCGTCGGCGCTGCACCTGTACATGCCCTGGTGGCTCTACAGGGAGCAGCACGCCGGCAGGCTGGACTTCGCGCGCGGCTATCACATCGAGTTCGGGGGGGGCAGGCGCATGCCGGGCCCGGGCCTGTTTTCGGGCCTCGAGCGCTATACCGGCGGGTCCTACGGCGGCGCCTTCAAGGACGACTGCCGGCGCTATTACGGCTCCTTCATGTGGTTCGACGGCCGCGGCGAGATGATCCCGAACGAGGACTGCTACTGCGAGATCGATCCCGACACCGTGGACCAGTGGGGCATCCCGGTGTTGCGCTTCCACTGGAAGTGGTCGGACCACGAACTGAACCAGGCCAGGCACATGCAGCGCACCTTCCACGACATCATCGTGGCGCTGGGCGGCGAGCCCTACGGCGACCCCGCCGAGGACGGCGCCGACGCCATCGCCGCGCCCGGCCAGATCATCCACGAGGTGGGCGGGGTGCGCATGGGGGACAGCCCGCGGGACTCGGCGCTGAACCAGTACTGCCAGTCGTGGGAGGTCGAAAACCTGTTCGTGACCGACGGCGGCTGCTTCCTCTCCAACGCGGACAAGAACCCGACGCTCAGCATCATGGCGATCGCGTGGCGCGCGTCCGACTACCTCGTCGAGCAGATGAACCGCGGGGCGCTCCGATGAGCGCGGGCGACCCGGGGCCGGACCGCGACGATCGCGACGTCCCCGAGGGGGGACGCGATCGGGAACCGGTCCTCCGGGGGCTTCCCGGCGCGGAGGGCGACGGCCGCGGTCTGCCGCTCTTCGGGGCCGGCGGCGCCCGCCTCCAGGTGGACCGCCGCAGGGTCATCAAGATGATGGCGGCGGCCGCGGTGGCGCCGGCGCTGGGCGGGTGCGAGCCCTCCGGAGAGGGCGATCCGGGCGCCGCCTCGCGCGCCGCCACGCCGCCCACACCGTCCAGCAACCCGCTGGCGGCAGGCACGCTCTGGGACCCGGACCTCATCGCCCCGACCGTACCGTGGGAGAAGACGCTCACCGAGGACGAGCGCGCCACCCTGGCGGTTTTGTGCGACGTGATCATTCCGGCCGACGACCGCTCGCCCTCGGCGAGCTCGGTCGGAGCCCACGACTTCATCGATGAATACGTGAGCGCGCCCTACGAGCCCATTGAGCGCGACCGCGTGCTGGTGCGGGGCGGGCTGGTCTGGCTGGACGCCGAGGCGGCGCGGCGCTTCGGGGGCGGCGCCCGCTTCCGCGCGCTCGACGCCGCGCGGCAGCACGCCATCTGCGACGACATCTGCTCGTCGGACGCCGCCGAGCCGCCGTTCCTGCAGGCGGCCCGTTTCTTCGACAAGGTGCGGGACCTGACCGCCACCGCCTTCTACACGACCCCCGAGGGCATGGACGACATCGGCTACGTCGGCAACGTGCCGCTCGCTGGGCCGTGGCCGGCGCCCCCCGCGGAGGCGCTCCGTCACCTCGGCCTGGAGGGAGCGATTTGACGACGCCGACCGTCGCGATCGACCGCGGACGCCTCTTCCTGGGGAGTTGCCTCGCGCTCATCGCGACCTCCGTGGCGTTCGCCACGGTCGGGGCGATCATGCTCGCGCTCAAGCAGCAGTTCGTGCTCACCAACCTGCAGGTGGGGTGGATCGGCGGGGCGGCGCTGTGGGGGTTCGCCGTCTCCCAGCTCATCTTCTCCCCGCTCTGCGACACGCTCGGAATGCGCTTCCTGCTCCGGCTCGCGTTCCTGGGGCACCTGCTCGGTACGATCGTGATGATCGCGGCCGGCGGCTTCTGGATCCTGTTCGGGGGCGCGCTCGTGATCGCCATGGCCAACGGGCTGGTCGAGGCCGCGTGCAACCCGCTGGTCGCCACGCTCTACCCCGAGGACAAGACCGTCAGGCTGAACCGGTTCCACGTCTGGTTCCCCGGCGGCGTCGTGCTCGGCGGCCTCGCGGCGTTCGCGCTGGACGCCGCCGGCGTCGGCGCTTGGCAGCTCAAGCTCGGCCTGATCCTGGTGCCGACGCTGGCGTACGGCTGGCTCCTCCTCGCGCAGCCCTTCCCGGCCACCGAGAACGTCCAGGCCGGGGTCGGCCTCGGCGAGATGTTCCGGGCGGCCTTCGCGACGCCGCTCATGTGGGTGCTGCTCCTGGCGATGGCGTTGACGGCGTCGGTCGAGCTGGGGCCGAACCGGTGGGTCCCCGCGGTGCTCGAGGCCGGGGGGATGGCCGGCATCCTGGTGCTGGTCTGGATCAACGGCCTCATGGCGGTCCTCCGCTACCGCGCCGGCCCGGTGGTCGAGCGCCTTTCGCCGACTGGCCTGCTGCTGGCGTCCGCGGTGCTGGCCGGCCTCGGGCTCCTGGGGTTGAGCGTGTGGAGCATCGGCTGGGCCACCTTCGCGGCCGCGACGGTGTTCGCGCTCGGCGTCTGCTACTTCTGGCCCACGATGCTGGGCGTCGTAGCCGAACGGGTGCCCCGCAGCGGCGCGCTGGGCCTCGGCCTCATGGGCACCGTGGGCATGGCCACCGTGGGCCTCGTCACCGCGCCCGGGATGGGCAGGATCGCCGACCGCTACGCGCACGAGAGGCTCCCGGCCGCGGAGACGACGGCGCTGCTGCGGGACGCCGAGGGCGCCGCCGTCGGTGCTCGGGATCCGGACCTCGCGGTCGCGGGCGAGGCGGCCTCGGGGGTGCTCGCGGCGCTGGAGCGGGACGGCGCGCTGCCCGCCCCGGAGACCGCCAACGCGCTGCGCGCCATCGGCGCGACGACCGGCGCCCCCGCGCTGGCCGGCCGGGCCCGGGCCATCCTCGCCCCGGCGGAGAACTACGGCGGCCGGATCTCGTTCCGGTACGTCGTGCCGCTGTGCGGCGTCCTGGTGCTGATCTTCGGCGCGCTGTACCTGCGGGACCGCAGGGCGGGCGGCTACCGGACGAAGCCGGTCGGGGCGACCGCGTGACGCTGCGGTTCGGCATGGTGGGTGGCGGCCCCGACGCGTTCATCGGGGCCGTCCACCGCATGGCCGCCGCGCTGGATGGCCGCTTCGAGCTGGTCGCGGGGGCGTTCGCGTCCACCGCCGAGCGCTCGGAGCGCACGGGCTCCGAGCTCGGGCTGGATCGGGCGCGCGTCTACGGCTCGTGGGAGCGGATGGCGGAGGCGGAGGCGGGCCTCCCGCCCGGCGAGCGGATCGACGTCGTCTCCATCGTCACGCCCAACCACCTGCACCACCCGGTGGCGAAGGCGTTCCTCGAAGCCGGCTTCCACGTCGTGTGCGACAAGCCGCTGGCGACCAGCGTCGCGGACGCCGAGGAGCTGTGTCGGCTCGCCGCGGAGCGCGATCGCGTCTTCTGCGTCACCCACAACTACACCGGCTACCCGATGGTGAAGGAGGCCCGCGAACGGGTGCGCGGCGGCGCCCTCGGGGCGGTCCGCAAGGTCGTCGTCGAGTACTCGCAGGGATGGCTCGCGACGCTGCTCGAGGCGGAGGGGCAGAAGCAGGCGGAGTGGCGCGCCGACCCGGCGCGCGCGGGCGCGTCCTCGGTGCTCGGGGACATCGGCTCGCACGCCCACGACCTCCTGCGCTACGTCACCGGCCTCGAGGTCGAAGCGCTGCTGGCCGACCTCGGCACCGTGGTCGAGGGCCGCGTCCCCGACGACGACGCGGTCGTGCTGCTGCGGCTGACGGGTGGCGTCCGCGGTCTGCTGATCGCCTCCCAGGTGGCCACCGGTGAACGGAACGGGCTGCGCCTGGCCGTCTACGGCTCGGAGGGAGGTCTCACCTGGCGCCAGGAGCGGCCGGGCGAGCTGCGCCTCACCGAGCCGGACGGGACCCGGCGGACCCTCTTCGCCGGAACGGCCGGCCTGTCCGAGCGGGCCGCCGCGCACACCCGGCTGCCCGCCGGCCACCCGGAGGGCTTCATCGAGGCGTTCGCGAACCTCTACCGGAACGTCGCGGCCACGGTGACCGCGCGCGATCAGCCCGAAGCGGCGCCGTCGTCGGGCCCGTTCGACGACGACTTCCCGACCGTCGCCGACGGCGCGCGCGGAGTGCACTTCATCCACGCGGCGGTCCGGAGCGAGAACGAGGGGAGCTGGGTCGATGCTCGCTACGATCCGCCCGCGTGCTCGGCCTGAGCCCGCCATGACCCGACCCATCACGCTGTTCACGGGCCAGTGGGCCGACCTTCCCCTGGACGACCTCGCGGTGAAGGCGGCCGGGTGGGGCTACGACGGCCTGGAGCTCGCGTGCTGGGGCGACCACTTCGACGTCCGCCGCGCGTTGGAAGAGGACGCCTATTGTCGCGAGCGGCGAGACCTGCTGGAAGGCCACGGCCTGGGGGTCTGGGCGATCAGCAACCACCTGGTCGGGCAGGCGGTGTGCGACCGCCCGGACGAGCGCCACCGGGCCATCCTGCCGGAACGCGTCTGGGGCGACGGGGACGCCGAAGGCGTGCGCCGCCGGGCCGCCGACGAGATGGCGGCCACCGCGCGCGCCGCGGCCGAGCTCGGCGTGGGCGTCGTGAACGGCTTCACCGGCAGCCCCACCTGGCACCTGCTGTACGCCTTCCCTCCTCTGTCGGACGACGCGATCGAGGCGGGGTTCCGCGAGTTCGCCGACCGCTGGAGTCCCGTGCTGGACGCGTTCGACCAGGCGGGCGTGCGGTTCGCGCTCGAGGTGCACCCCACCGAGATCGCCTTCGACACGGTCACGGCGGAGCGGGCGCTGGCGGCGCTCGGCGGGCGGGACGCCTTCGGATTCAACTACGACCCCAGCCACCTCGCCTACCAGGGCGTGGACTGCGTCGACTTCGTGCTCCGTTTCGGCGACCGCATCCGCCACGTCCACGTCAAGGACGTGTGGTGGGCCCCGGTGCCGGTCCGCTCCGGCGTGTTCGGCGGACACCTCCCCTTCGGCCACCCGGACCGGCAGTGGGACTTCCGCTCCCCCGGGCGAGGGCGCGTGCCCTTCGACGACATCCTCCGGGCGCTGAACCGGGTGGGCTACGAGGGACCCCTCTCCGTGGAGTGGGAGGACCCGGGCATGGACCGGGAGCACGGCGCGCGCGAGGCGTGCGCCTTCGTCCGCCGGCTGGACTTCCCCGCCGCGGCTGCCGCGTTCGACGAGGCGTTCACGCGCTGAGCGATGCTGCCAGCCAGCCGGCCCATCTGGACAGGCGTTCGATCAGGAGACGTTCCTTCCGTTCCTCCGAATTGGGAAGGGGCCGTGGTAAGGTCATCGGATTCCTTTCATTGTATGCCCGCCGCGTTCGCCAGATTCTCGTCCCGTCCCGCCACGAGGAGGGTGTCCGAATCCTTGAGCGGCGCGTCGGGATCCGGAACCGGGTGGATGGCGTCCATGAGGATGTCATGGAGCGCGACCACGGAGATGCCGTGCCGTCGGCGTAACTCGAGGTCGCGGAGCGAGCGCCCCACCCATCGGGACGGAACAGCCATTTCCTGCAGGCTGAAGTCCGCGCCGAGTTGCACATAGTTGAGGAGGGAACGGCTGGCCAGCCGCTTTCCGAGGCGGATCCCCGACTCCCGCTCGGGGAAGATGGTCTCCCTGACACCGATCTTTTCGATCAGCCGCGCGTGCGCGTGTGAGACCACCTTCACGTAGATCTCCGTTACGCCCAGGTCTCGCATGAGGAGCGCCGTCATGGCGCTGGCGGTGATGTCGTCGCCCGTGCTGATGACGGCGGCATCCGCGTCCTCGGCGCCGATCCGACGCAGCGTGTGGCTATCCGTGCCGTCCCCGACCCCGGCTCGGCTTACGAGGCGCGCCAACTCGTCCACGCGTTCCGGGTCGCGGTCCAGCGCCGCGACATCGTGGCCCAGAGCGTGGAGCGATTCGGCCACGCTCGCGCCGAAATTTCCGAGCCCCACGACCACGAAACGCTTCATTCGGCGGGCGCGTTTCATCCGATGATCACGTCCTCGTTCGCATAGCGGAATTCACGGGCGAGGGTCGGGCGGCCGAGGGCGATGGCCGCGGCGAACATGAGGGGCCCAACGCGGCCGACGTACATGAGGCCGATCGTGAGCCACTTGCCGGTTCCGGTCAGCTCCCCGGTCGCACCCATTGAGAGCCCCACGGTGTTGAAGGCACTCACCGCTTCGAACATATAGACGAGGAACCCCCTCCCCTCCACCCCGGCCGGCTCCAAGTGCAGTACCGCGTACAGGAGGATCGCGCCCGTGACCACCCCGAACCCGACGACGAACAGGCCGACCGCCCTTTGGACGGTTTCCTCCGGAATGGTACGACTTCCCGCGCTCGTCACCTGGCGGCCGCGCAGGCGGGAGAACGCCAGCAACCCCAGCACCGCGACCGTAGTCGTCTTGAGGCCACCAGCCGTGGAGCCGGGGGAGCCGCCGATGGACATCAACAGGATGGTGAGGAAGTTGGTGCTGGCGTTGGTGGTCGCGTAATCCACGGTGTTGAACCCGGCGGTGCGGGCGGTCACGCTCATGAAGAGGCTGTTCAACAGCTTCTCCAGGGCCGGCATCCCGGCGAGAACGTTCGTCCACTCGAGGATCGAGAAGGCTCCCCAACCCCCCACGAGAAGAAGTCCCGTGACCGTCAGGACGAGGCGGGAATGGAGTGACAGGGACCGGCGACGGACCTCATGGCTGCGCCAGCGCCCGTGTAGCTCCTCGAGGGTCAGGAACCCTATACCGCCGAGCACGACCAGGGTCATCACAGTCAGGAGGATAGCCGGCGCCGCTTGGAAGCCCGCCAGGGAATCGCTGAAAGTAGAGAAGCCGGCGTTGCAGAAGGCGCTGACCGCCTGGAAGAGCGCGTGCCACGCGGCGGTGGCGGCCGGGAATCTCGGGAAGAAGGCCGCGAACAGAATCAGCGCTCCCAGGGCCTCGAGCCCCAGCGTGAAGCGCACCACGTTCCGCACGAGGCGCCGGAAGTCGACGTCGGGCGCCACCTCCGCCGTGTTCGCCGTAAGCGCTTCGTGGTGGAGGGACAGTGGGCGTCCCAGCGCAAGGATGACCAGCGTCGCGAACGTCAGGATCCCGAGCCCGCCGAGCTGGATGAGCAGGAGGATGAACGCCTGACCGGCGGTCGTGAAGTAGGTCGCCGTGTCCACGACGATAAGCCCCGTCACGCACACGGCGCTCGTCGCCGTGAAGAGGGCATCCAGAAAGGACAACCTGGGGCCGACGTAGAGCCCCGGCAGCGTTAGCAGCCCGGCCGTGCCCGCGCCGATGAGGAGGAGGAACGACAGCACGAGGAGCCGTGCGGGCGTCAGGCGACGACGAAGACGGGCACCCGTGCTCCGCTCGAGGTGCCAGAACTCCTGCCGGGTCGCGCCGCTTGCAGGCCCTCGCGCGGCACGCTGGGGCGATGAAATCAGCCGGACCGTTCCCGGCCGCGGACGTCCAGGTACTCCAGGACGCCCCGGCAAAGGAGGCGAGACACGCAGGCATCCTCCAATTCGATTCCACCGGCGGCCAGCAGACGCCACGATCCGGAGGGCGTGGAGCGGCTGAGCTTCGCCCGCCCCTCGTCGAACAGACCGGCCGCTTGGGCAACCCGAAGGGCGAGGCCACTGTCTCTGGAGTAGCGCTTGAGGTACCGATAGGGTGCCGCGGCAAGATCGACGTTCGACGACGCCGGTACCTGCAGGTGCGCCATTGGCCCCTCCTCGGCAGCGATGAAACGTCCCGGACAATCCAACGGAGCTCCGGCGAGAGCGTCATGGTTCCACTCGACCCATCGGTATCCATCGGCCCGGAGGGCCACCGCGAGGTCCAGCAAGAGCGACGGGTCCTTCTTCCGCTCCGCGTCCCCGGGTGCCGGGGCTCCGTTCTCCTCCGGTGGACACATCACCTGTGAAGGCTAACGACGAGCCCATCAACGGCGTGTGAAGAGTGTCCAGCCGGACATTAAGATTTCACAAAGACAGTCGGTCGATGGGTGACCGAAGGCATCCTCACCTAGACGCTCTCGGCAGGCAGGCGGAGCTCGAAGGTGCTGCCGCCGCCGAAGCGCGGCTCGTAGGTGATGGTCCCTCCCTGCGCCGCGGCCACGCTATTGGCGATCGCCAGGCCGAGGCCCGCTCCGCCGTGGTCCGCTCCGGGCCGACTCTTCCCCCTGAAGAAGGGGTCGAAAATGTACTGGCGTTCTGCCTCCGGGACGCCCGGTCCCCGGTCCATTACCCGCAGTACGAGGGTGCCTTCCTCCTCGATCACATCCAGGTCGACGTAAGTTCCGGCCGAGTGACGCAGCGCGTTCTCGAGCAGGTTCGCCAGGGCGCGGAGGGTCTGGACGAAATCGAAGCGCCCGAGGGGGAGTACGTCTCCGGCGGGGAGGTGAACCCGCACCCGGTCCACGCCCGCGACCCCTCGGAGCCGCTGCAGAGCCGCGCCTACCAGATCCTCGGCCGCGACGATCTCGGTCTCGATGGGTAGCCCACCGGACCGTATGCGGGACAGGTCCAGCAGATCCGTCACGAGCCGGTTCAACCGCTCGGCCTCCTCTTCGATCACCGCAGCCCTCTCGTCCCCGGTCTCGCGAAGTTCGGCGCCCAGGGCACGGATGGTGGTGAGAGGCGTGCGGAGATCGTGGGAGACGCTTGCCAGGAGCGCGTCCTTGATCCGGTCGGCTTCCCGGAGCGCGGCGACGTGCTCAGCCTCCGAAGCCAGTCGCACCCTCTCCACGGCCAGGGCGGCGTGATAGACGAGCGTGTCGCCGAAGGCCGCCTGGTGCTCGTCCCGGCCCAGGCCGCTCGGATCGTCGAGACCGAGGAAGCCTATGGTCCGGTCGTGCACGCGGAGTGGGATCATGGCGCCGACGTAACGCCCGGAGTGGCCGAGCAGCCAACTGAGATCCCTGTCATGCGGAGCCAGCCTCGCTGTTCCGTCTGCTCCGACGCCCACGATGCACCCCTCGCGCATCGTGAGTCTGATCAGGTCCGGACGTGCCGGCGCGCGCGCGTCGTCCGGTGTCTGGGCGAGCACTGTCGGCTCCCCCGTGCCCTCTTCGATGGTAACGATCTGCACGCCGGTGATCCCGAGCTCGGCCCGGATGACCCGTGCGATGGCGTCGACGGCATCGGCGGCCCGGGGGCCGGCGAGGCTCTCGGCGCCGAGCGCGGAAAGGCGATCGATCTCGCGCGCCCGTCGCTCGGCCATCTCTAAGGCGCTCTGAGCTTGGTGGAAAAGCTGCGCGGCCACGCCGCCGGTGATCAGAAACGCGAGAAGGATCCACCAATCCAGAGCATCCTCGATCGCGAGCGTGTAGAAGGGAGGCAGCAGGAAGAAGTTGAACGTGAGGAACGCCGCTACCGCCAGGACCGCCCCCATGGCGCGCCCGTTCCGGGCGCTCCCCGCCAGCACTACGAGAAGGTAGGCGAGGGCCATGTGGGCCTCGTGCAGCACGTCCCGGAAGAGCCAGAGCACGACGGTGCACCCGGCCAACAAGGGGAGCCAGAGGAGCAGTTCCCGGGCGGGGAGCACCTCTCGGCGCCGCCCCTCAGCCATCGAGCTCGAGTCGATAGCCAACACCTGGCTCCGTGATGATGATGCGAGGTCGCACCGAATCAGGTTCCAGCTTCCTGCGCAGATTGGCGACGTACACTCGCAGATACTGCTGCGGGTCACCAGACGACGCAGCCCATGCGGCGCGAAAGAGCTGCCGATGGGTCAGCGTCTTGCCGGCGTCCCTCAGGAAGGCTCTGAGTAGATCCCACTCCGTGGGTGTGAGATGGACGTCCCCACCGCCCCTTTTGACCGTTCGGGTCCCGGCGTCGATTACCAGATCACCGATTCCAATCGCGCTGGCCTCGCCCGGGATGTCGGACATCCGTGCCCGACGGATCTGTGCCCGCACGCGCGCGACGAGTTCGCCCGGACTGAACGGCTTCGTCACGTAATCGTCCGCGCCCTCGTCCAGCAGGCGGATCTTCTCGCTCTCGGAGTGGTGCGCGGAGAGCACGAGGATCGGCGCGGTGGACCACTTCCTCAGCTCGGCGCACACCCAGACGCCGGGTCTGTCTGGCAGACCGAGGTCGAGGACGACAGCATCCGGCCGATGCGCCGCCGCCAGGTCCACGGCCTCCGAAGCCGTCCCGGCGTTCAGCACACGGTCGAAGTCTGCGGCGAGCGCGTTGCGCACGGCCCGCCGGATGTGCGGCTCATCATCCACAACGAGGAGGGTTCTCGAGGATGGCATGCGAGTCCTTGAGGCAACAGCGAAGGCACGTTTTATCGATCAAGGTACTCCGCCTGGGGCGGATGGGACCAGCGGCCACCCAGGTGGTCTTCTTCCGCGGGCGGACGGCGGCAGGCGCTCCGCCGGCGACGCGGTCCCCGGCGTCGTCGTGATCCACGGCTCCGGCGACAGCGACCGCGACAACGTATGGGCGTTCCACATCGCGCAGCTCGTGGCGCGGCGCGGGATCGCGGTCCTCCTGCCCGACAAGAGGGGGTCCGGCGTATCCGGCGGGGAATGGCGCATGGCCCGACTTCTCGTTGCTCGCCCGCGACGACGGGCTGGATTCGACGGGACTTCCTGGACGAAACGGCGGACTGGGTCGCGGACGCCTGCCAGCGCTGACGTCGCTCCCCGGCACGCCTTTCGCACGCCGTTACGCCCATGGCCACATCCCTTCTCGATCAGCTTCTCCGCGGCACGTCGCGCAACCTGGTGGAGAGCATCGCCCCCCGCCGGACGCTCCAGGACGTGATCCTGCCCCCTTCCACGCGCCGCGCGCTGGAGCAGGCGCTCACGCAGATCGAGAAGCACGACACGCTGTTCCACGACTGGGGACTCGCCGAGCGGCACGCGGTGGGGCTGGGGCTAGCGTTCAACTTCGCGGGACCGCCCGGCACCGGGAAGACGATCTGCGCGGAGGCGGTCGCGCACCACCTCCGCAAGGAACTCCTGGTGGTGCATTACGCCCAGCTCGAATCCCGCTGGGTGGGGCAGACCGGGAAGAACGTCGCCGGCGTGTTCCGCGCGGCGGAGCAGCAGGACGCGGTGCTCTTCTTCGACGAGGCGGACGCCATCGCCGGGCGCCGCTTCACCGACGTCAGCCAGGGGTCCGAGCGCGAGAGCAACACCGTAACCGCGGTGCTGCTCCGCGAGCTCGAGACGTTCCCCGGCGTGGTCATCTTCGCGACCAACCTGGCGCGCAATTTCGACCCCGCCTTCGAGCGCCGCATCCGCACCCACATCCTCTTCGAGATGCCCGGGCCCCTGGAGCGCGAGCAGATCTGGCGCGTGCAACTGCACCCCCGCAAGACTCCGCTGGCCGATGACGTGGACTTCGTGGCGCTGGCGGAGCGCTACGAGGTGAGCGGCGGCGACATCAAGAACGCCGTCCTCAAGGCCGCGCAGCTCGCGATCGCGGAGCCGGGACCCGACGCGGACAAGCGCATCGCGCAGCGGCACTTCGAGGCGGCGATGGAGGACGTGATCGCGGCGCGCAGGGTGATGGACCAGTCGCTGTTCGACTTGGCTGGAACGGCGCTCATGCGCCCGCAGGACGCGCTCGCCTCCCACGGGTCGGCGCTCCAGGAGCTGGCCCGCTCCCTGGAGCAGCGCGTCGCGGGCGGGGGCGCGCTGGCGGTTTGGCTGGCGGGGGCCGCGCTGCTCCTGAGCCTGGTCGCGCTCGTGGTCGCGGCCCTCGGCTGATCCGGGCAGGACGTTCTGCACGACGAGCGACAAGATGACCTGCGCGCGCCCCCAAGCCATGCGCGACCAATGGAGGGGTGACCATGAAATGGTCTCCGAAGAAGCGAACCCGCGTGCTCGAAGGACTCGACTCCGTAGAGCGATCCGTAGTCGGCGTCTCTCGCGTTCTGCTCTGGGTCGCGCTCCTCGCCGTGCTGGCCCTGGTCGTGGCCGCGATCGTGACCCGCCAGCCTGACGGCAACACGCAGGGCCAGTATTACTACTTCGGCGTCGCCATGCTGATCGTACTGGGCTGGGTCATCGCGCAGCTCGCGAGACTGCGTTCTCGCGAGCGCCGGGCCCACGCCCGCCGAGGCTTCGAACGTCAGGGGCCGCCGGGACTGACCGCCCGGTATTCGCGAGACTCGGGTCCGCTGCCACTCGAAGGCGGTGCCGGCTTCGTACGGTCGCGGGAATTTCGCTTTGGCGGCGGCCCGGATTTGGATTCGGAGGCGGCCTCGGCAGGCGGGGAGCGGTTCACGTTCGGTCGCGGCTTCGAAGTTCCGCTCGCCTCGCTGCCGGCCGATGTGGTGCCGGACCACGCCACGCTCGACCTGATCGCGGCCGCGATCGAGCGGGGTGAAGGCCTGGAGCAGCTGTGCGAGGCGGGCCAGCCCGCCTACCGTGGCTGGAGCATGCTTGAACGCAAAGCCTACCGATTCCTGATCGAGGCGAAGCTCGAGGAACGACGTGGGCGGGGCGGCGGAACGTAGTCGTCGCGATTTCGATGACCACAGGTGATCCCGATCGCCGGGAGCGCCATAGCCGCCTCAACCGATCCCGGCCGGATCGGCCAACGCGAGAACCGCAGAGGCGCCGCGGCGGCGGGACCGCCCGGTCAAGTCCTTGACCGGAATCGTGAACACCGCTCGCTTGCGGGCACGATGGGACGAACTCTGCTCATATGCCTGCTCTGCGCGGCGGCAGCACCCCTCGGGGCGCAGGAGATCGGCTGGGAGGCGAACGGGCGGGACGCACTGGGCACCCGCTACTCGCCCGCAGCGGTGATCACCCGGGAGAACGTCGCGCGGCTCGAGGTGGCGTGGACGTATCGTACGGGCGAGACCGAGCCGCGCTTCGCGACGGCCAAGGCCGGGTCGTTCGAGGCGACGCCGCTAGTCAGCCAAGGCATCATGTATGTCGGCACGCCGCTCGGCCGCGTAATCGCGCTGGACGCGGAGACGGGCCGCGAGCTGTGGGTGTTCGATCCCGGGATCCGGCGCGACGTGACCTACGGCGACTTCGTGAGCCGCGGCGTCTCGCTGTGGGTGGACGATCGAGCATCCCCGGGCGACGCGTGCCACCGCACGATCTTCGTCGCGAACGCGCAGTCGCAGCTCGTTGCCCTTGATGCCGGCGACGGACGGCCCTGTCGCGCGTTCGGAGCTGATGGAAGGGTCGACCTCACGAGAGGTCTGCGCATCGCGCCTTTCGAGCCGGCGGCATACACGATGACCTCGCCGCCCGTCGTCGTGAACGACCTGGTGATCACCGGATCGTCGATCGGCGACAACACGCAGCCGGACCTGCCCAGCGGCGAGGTGCGCGCCTATGACGCCCGCACGGGCGAGCTGAAGTGGAGCTGGGATCCGATTCCCCAGGATTCCGGCGACCCCGCCTACGGCGAGTGGCGCGGCGCCCTCGCACACGGCACGGGCGGCGCGAACGCGTGGTCGATCCTTGCCGCCGACCCCGAGCGCGATCTCGTCCTCGTGCCGACCGGCAGCGCCGCGCCGGACTACTATGGCGTCCTGCGCCTGGGCGACAACCGGTACGCCAACTCCACCGTCGCGCTGCGCGCATCCACGGGGGAGGTGGTGTGGTCTTTCCAGACCGTCCACCACGACCTCTGGGACTACGACAACGCCGCGCCCCCGGCGCTCGTCACGATCGTTCGCGATGGCGTCGAAGTCCCCGCCGTGCTGCAGGCGACGAAGACGAGCATGCTCTTCGTGCTGCACCGCGAGACCGGCGATCCGCTGTTCCCGGTGGAGGAGCGCGCCGTGCCGCGCAGCGATATCCCGGGCGAGGAAGCATCGGCGACGCAGCCGTTCACCGCCGGGATCGCTCCCTTGAGCCCCCATCGCTTGGCGCCCGGGGATGTCTGGGGTGCGGGCGAGGAGGACCTGGCGGCGTGCCGCTCGATGATCGAGCCGCTGCGCAACGAAGGAATCTTCACGCCGCCGGACACCCTCGGCACGCTCGTGCTGCCGTCCAATATCGGCGGCGCCCATTGGGGTGGACTCGCCTGGGACCCCGAACGGCGCATCGCCGTGATCCCGGTGAATCGCGTCGCGGCTGAAGTGCAGCTCATCCCACGCGATGCCGTGGACCTGCAGGCAGCGCGCGCCGAAAGCAACAGGCTGAACCTCGGCTACGAATACAACGTGATGCGCGGGACCCCCTACGTCATGCGCCGACGGATCCTGGTTGCGCCCTCCGGGCTGCCGTGTACACGACCGCCCTTCGGCACCCTCGTCGCCGTGCAGCTCGACTCCGGCGAGCACCTCTGGGAGGTGCCGCTCGGTTCTCTCGAACGCGTGTCGCGGCCCGGTACCGATCTTCCAGAGGAATGGGGATCGATCAACCTCGGCGGGCCGATCGCCACCGCGGGCGGCGTCGTCTTCATCGGCGCCGCGCTCGACCGGTCGCTCAAGGCATACGACGTAGAGACCGGCCGTGAGCTCTGGCGCGGCCCGCTGCCGGAAAGCGGCAAGGCGACCCCGATGACGTACCGTCTCGCATCCGGGGAGCAGTTCGTCGCGATAGCCGTGGGCGGCGGCGGCCCGTTCGGCCAAGGCGATCACGTCGTCGCGTTCCGCTTGCCGCGGTGACCCGGCGGAAGTCCGCAGCGCTGGCTGTTTCCCTCGCCCTCGCCCGCAGGATCGGGTAGCATGGACTTCCCGATCCTTCGAGATTTCGGGTTCATCCTGGTCGCCGCGGCCGCGATGGGCCTCGCCGCGCGCGCGGTTCGGATCCCCTTCATCGTCGCGTACATCGTTGCGGGGCTCCTGCTCGGACCGGTCAGCGGTCTGGTGCACGTCACCGAGAGCCTGGAGCTCGTCTCGGAGATCGGCATCGCGCTCCTGCTCTTTCTCGTGGGGCTCGAGCTGTCCCTCGAGAAGATCCGAGATGTCGGGAAGGTCGCGCTGGTGGCCGGCGGCGGTCAGATGCTCCTGACGATGGTCCTCGGCTACGGCCTTTCGCTCCTGCTAGGATTCAGCGCGGTCGAGGCGGCGTTTCTGGCTCTCGGCCTGACGTTCAGCAGCACCGTGGTCGTCGTGAAGCTGCTGAGTCGCAGGGGCGAGCTCGATGCGATCCACGGGCGGATCGCCGTGGGCGTGCTCCTCGTCCAGGATGTCGCCGTCGCGGTGGCGCTCACACTCCTTGCCGGCCTGGATGGATCGGGGAGCATCGGCGTGGAGCAGGTCGGCGGCGGACTCCTGCGGGCTTCGGCGGGCATGGCCGGACTCCTGGCCGCCGCCTACGTCGCGATCCGCTTCGTCCTGCCCCCGCTCTTCGGCTGGCTCGGCGATTCGCTGGAAGCGCTCTTCGTCTGGAGCCTGACGTGGTGCTTCGGGTTCATCCTCGGCGCGCAGGCGCTCGGGCTCTCGGTCGAGATCGGCGCGTTCGTGGCGGGTGTCGGGCTCGCCCAGCTCCCGCACACGCACGAGCTGATCCGACGGATGAACCCGCTGGTCAACTTCTTTCTCGCGGTCTTCTTCGTGACGCTCGGCATCCACATGGAAATGGGCGCTGCGCTGGCGTACTGGCCGAGCGTTCTCGCCCTGTCGGCGTTCGTCCTCGTGATCAAGCCGGCCATCCTGATCGCTCTGATCCCGCGCTTCGGATTCGGCGAGCGCACGAGCTTTCTCACCGGGCTCACGCTGGGCCAGATCAGCGAATTCTCCTTCGTCGTGGCGACCCTCGCGGTCGGCGCGGGACTCATCGCGCCGACGATCCTGTCGGTAGTGGGAGTAGTCGGCCTGATCACCATCGGCGTCTCCGCGGCGCTCATTCAAGCGAGCGATCGGGTGTACCGCGCCGCTCACCGCACGGGCGTTCTCCGGCTCTTCGGTGCGCGCGAGCAGCCCGAGCCGGTGCCGGGGACCGGGTTGCGCGGCCACGTCATCGTGGTGGGCATGAACACCCTGGGACGCAAGCTCGTCGACGGGCTCCGCCTGCGCGGCGAGGACGTCCTGGCGATCGACGTGGACGAGAGGAAGCTGCGGGGTCTTCCCTGCGCCACGCTGCAGGGCAACACCGATCATCCCGCCGTGCTCGACGAGGCCGGACTGTCCGAGGCCAGGCTCCTGGTGTCCGCGCTCCAGATCGAGGAATCGAACAACCTCCTGGCGTTCCGGGCACGGCGGGCGGGGGTGCCGTCCAGCATCCACGCCTTCGACCCGCTGCTCGTCGACGAGCTCCGTGAAAACGGCGCCACCCACCTGATGATCTCCAAATACGACGGGATCAAGCACGTGGCCGCCGCGCTGCGAGACGCCGGGGTGCTCGGCCGGTGACGGGCGTGGCCCTCCTCCTGGCGGCCGCCGCCGTGGCGTACGCGGTGGCCAAGGCGCTGGGAGCACCGCCTCTCCCGCTGCTCCTGGTTTCGGGGTTGGTGCTCAGCCGCGTCGCGCCCGTGCCCGCGGGGCTGCTGGAGGACGCCCTGATCCTCGGGGTCACGTTCCTGCTCTTCGTCAATGGGATCGAGCTCGACCCCCGTCGGACGCGCGGCCAGCGTGGCGCGGCGTTGAAGGTGGGCTTCCTCCAGTTCCTGTTCCTCGGGATCGCCGGTCTCGCCGCGGCGTGGGCGATCGGCCTCGGCGGCCTCGGCGCCGTCTACCTCGCCCTGGCGCTGACCGCCAGCTCGACGCTGGTGGTCGTCCGCCTGCTGCGGCAGCGCCGTCAGATGTTCGAGCCCTTCGGCCGCCTCGTGTCCGGAGCGCTGCTCCTCCAGGATCTGCTCGTGATCCTCATGATCCCGCTCCTGACGCGAGCTCCCGAGGGTCTGCGAGGAATCCTGGCCGGTCTCGCTTCGGTGGGGCTCCTGGTCGTGCTCGCGGCCGCGTCGTGGCGCTGGCTGGCGCCGGTGATGGCCCGCCTCGATGGCGACGACGAGGCTCTCCTGCTGGCGACCCTCGCGCTGCTCTTCGGATTCATCGGCGTCGCCGACTGGCTCGGCTTGCCGCTCGTGGTCGGAGCCTTCCTGGCGGGCGTCTCGCTGTCGGGATTCCCGGCCGGGGCCATCGTGCGGCCGCAACTCGCCTCCATCGGCGACTTCTTCTCGGCGATCTTCTTCACCGCGCTCGGGGCGCTCGTGGGGATCCCCACCGGCACCGAGGTTCTGCAGGCGCTCGCCCTGGCCGCGGTCGTCGTCATCGTCACACCGCCCCTGGTGACCGTGATCGCCGAATGGGCCGGCCTCTCGGCCCGGTCGTCCATCGAGGCCGGGCTCCTGCTCGCGCAGACGAGCGAGATCTCTCTCGTCGTCGGACTCTACGGCATGCTGGCGGGCCAGATCCTTCCTACCGTCTTCACGGTCATCGCGCTCGCCACGCTGGCGACGATGCTCCTGACACCGCTGATGGCCACGGACCGGGTTGCGTGGTCGCTCATGCATCTCCATCCCGTGCGCCGGAGGGGCCACGACCTGCCCCCGCTCCGGGGGCACGTCCTGCTGCTGGGTTCCGGCACCACCGGCATGCCGCTCCTCGAGACCCTGCTGTCGGCGAATTGCGAAGTCGTGGCCGTGGACGACGATCCGAACGTGGTGGCCAGGCTGCGCGAGGCGGACCTCTACGTCATCCGCGGGGACGCCACCGATCTGGACGTGCTGAGGCAGGCGGGCGCGCGCGAGGCGCGCGTCATCACTTCGACGATCCGGCGCCCGGAGGACAACCGACGGCTCCTCGAATACGCCGGCGACGTCCCCGTCATCGTCCGCGTGTTCGAGGAGCGGGACGCCGCCTGGATCCGGGGCCTGGGCGGAATTCCGGTGCTCTATTCGGAGGCCGCGGCGGAGGGCCTGTTGAACTGGCTCGATACGAGCCCGGAAGCTCCGGCGAAGGCCCGCTCATGAGTGCTTGCCCGGTTCCTCACCGGCCGGCGGGCGGGCGGGCGCTTCGCGCGCGCGGGTTGCGCCCTCGTTCTCGGCGCCGAGGAATGCACGCACGGGCCGGCGCGACAGGAGGCCGGCCGACAGCGCCACAGCCGCCAGGCCGGCGGCCACGTAAAGCGCCCGTACCTGCCCTCCCGCGATCTCGCCATAGATGCCCCCCGCGGCCAGCCCCAACGGGGTCGCGGCGGCCGTGATCGCGATCAGGACCGCCAGCGCGC
>Ga0299907_10000496_pt1 | contig 19179 bp, 16 predicted proteins | sample RVTome_16_FD_198680 | JGI IMG/M metagenome (GOLD analysis project Ga0299907, IMG submission 198680) | Soil microbial communities from uranium-contaminated site in the Upper Colorado River Basin, Wyoming, United States - RVT152D67 (version 2) ...
GGCGGCATATGACCACACGGGGGCAGGCAACCCGGCACCTTCACGGCGCGCGGTGGACGTGGGCGCGTTGGTGTCGACGGATACGATACGTGCACGATGGCGATTCCCAAGCGAGGCCGGTTGGTCAGCAGCCTCGTGACCGCGGCCCTCCTGGCGGCCTGTGGCACGGCCGAGCCAAGCCCGGAGCCGCCGGCCGCGACGCCTCAAGGCTTCACCCCAGGTCCACCGTCCCCCAGTTCAGAGACGCCGGCGCCGACCCCGAATCTCACGCTCGCCGATGCTGAGGACTGCCCAGTTACGCAGCCGACCACCACGCCGCCCGAGATCGGCGATCGGCTGTTCGGATCGGGGAGCGCTTACGGCAATGACGATCTCTGGGTAGGTGGCCTCGCTGAAGACGGAGTCCTCGGCATTAGCGAGGAATCCGTGGAGAACGACCGCGACCTTGGGACGAAGCTCGGCTGGTGGAGGAATGTGCCCGGGCAGGTCGAGATCAACGGCCGCCGTCTGGATGCGCCCGCGCCGCCACTCGTCGGGCGGGGGTCCGATGGGTACGGGACCATCGGATTCCAAGCCAGCGGAGTCCACTTCCCCACCCAGGGTTGCTGGGAGATCACGGGAAGCATCGGCGAGAGTGAGCTGACGTTCGTCATCTTCGTATTCGTCGCGCGGAACACCTAGTCGAGCGGCTCAACCGAGCGGCTCAACCGAGCGAATCCCGTCGTTGCCCGGTCGTGCCATACGCCAGTCAGGCGGGCATTTGTCCAGAGCGATTGGCCCGATGAGACAACTGCCGCCGTCGCTGGAGTTAGCGACCGATCCGGGCGTCATTCGGGGTCGACTCGAGCGTGGTCTGCGCGACATCCACGCTGGATCCGCGGCTATTGCTACTCACCCAGGCAATAGACCCGACGGGGATGACGGCACGTGCGGCGCCGCCAGTCGCCGGCTTGGTCAGCGCTCGAGGACGCGGCGGCCCTGGAGCGAGCGGATCAGGGTGACGTCGTCGGCGTACTCGAGGTCGCCTCCGACCGGAAGGCCGCGGGCGATGCGTGTCACCGACGGGACGTGGCGGGCCAGCAGGTCGGCGAGGTACATCGCGGTCGCCTCCCCCTCGAGGTTCGGGTTGGTGGCGAGGATGACCTCCTCGATCCCGCCATCGGCCACGCGGGCGACCAGCTCGCGCATGCGAAGGCGCTCAGGACCGATGCCGTCGATCGGACTGATGGCGCCGTGAAGCACGTGATAGCGGCCGCGGAACTCGCCCGTGCGCTCGATGGCCAGCACGTCGAGGGGCTCCTCGACCACGCAGATTCGCACGGACTCGCGGCGCGGGTCGGCGCAGATGTCGCAGGGGTCGACGCCGACGTCGGTGATGTTGCAGCACACGCTGCAGTACGCGACGTTCTCCTTGATTCCGACGAGCGCCGCGGCGAGCGCACGGGCATCATCGGTCGAGGCGCGGAGAACGTGGTAGGTCAGCCGCTGGGCCGTCTTCGTGCCGATCCCCGGAAGCTTGCTGAACTCCTCGATGAGGCGCGCGACCGGCGCGATGAGACCGGCCATCTACCGGCTCAGCCGAAGCCTGGCAGGCCGGGCATGCCCGGCAGGCCCATGGAGCCGGCGATGCCGGCCATCCGCTCGCGCTCGAGCTCCTTGCTGCGCCCGATGGCCTCGTTGATCGCGGTCATGACGAGGTCCTGGAGCATCTCGGCTTCGTCGGGGTCGATGGCGGACGGGTCGATCTCGACCGAGCGGACCTCCTGCGCCCCGGTGATGACGATGCGCACGGCTCCCCCGCCGGCGCTGGCCTCGAGCGTCGTCTGCTTCAGCTCTTCCTGCGCCTGGGCCATCTGGGTCTGCATCTGCTGCGCCATCTTGGCGATCTGACCGATGTTCTTCACTCCGTCTCCTCGTCTGCCGTGCTGAGCCGTGCTGAACGGTGCGGGCCCTGGATCGGGGTCAGCGCACCTCGGGGGCGTCGACCAGCTCACCGCCGGTGATCTTCAGGACGCCCTCGAGCAGGGCGCGCGCCTCGGGGTCGTCGCTGGGGCTGCCGACCGCCTCCTCCACGGAGAGCGGCTCGAGCTCGAGGTTGCTGGCCACGCACTCGATGGCGAAGGCGCCGCCGAACATGTCGGTCAGCAGCGCCTCGATCTGTGGTGCGCGCTGCGCGATGCGCGAGCGCATAAAGTCGCGACCCTCGGGGAAGGCGAGCGTCAGCCGCGCGCCCTCGCGGGCCACCGGCCGGCACTCCTTGAGCAGCGGCTTGATGACCGGGCTCGCGCGTTCCACGACCTCGGCCCAGTGCGAGCGCAACGCGGCCACGTCGGCGCCGTCGGCGGCGATGGGCGCACGTCGGGTCGCCGGTGCGGGCGTCGGAGCCGGTGCGGGCGTCGGAGCCGGTGCGGGCGCCTCGACCTTAGAGGCTGCGGGCGCGGGCTCCGCGGCGCGGGGCGCGGACGCGGCGACGCGGGGTGTGACCGGCGCGGATTCCGTGGCCGGCTCCGCGGGCGTCGGGCGCGCCGGCGGGTCGACGGCGAGCAGCTCGAGCATCAGTCGCGCGCGTCCATCGCGCGCCCCGGCCCCGGCGGCCTCGGCCAGCGTGCGCAGGATGACCGCCAGGCGCCGGGCCACGGGCGGGTCCCCGGCCGAGGCGAGAAGCCGCCGGCGCGCCGCCCCCTCGGCCTGCGCCGCGACCTGCGCAATGTCGCGCCCCGCATCGGCCAGTCCGGCGACGGCGTCGAGCGCGGCCGGCGCGTCACCGGCAAGGTAGGCCTCCACGAGCCCGTCGATGGCCGCGTCGTCGGCCAGCCCGACCGCCTCGCGCACGTCGGCCTGGGTCACCCGGCCGTCGGCGAAGGAGAGGACCTGGTCCAGCAGCGACTCGGCGTCGCGCATGCCGCCGTCCGCCAGCCGGGCGATGAGGGCCAGCGCGTCGTCATCGGCCTCGGCATTCTCGGACTCGACGATCCGGCGCAGCTTGCCGGTGATGGTCGCATCGGCGATGCGGCGGAAGTCGTGGCGCTGGGTGCGGCTGATGATCGTGGCCGGCACCTTGTGCGTGTCGGTGGTGGCGAGGATGAAGACGACGTGGTCCGGCGGTTCCTCGATGAGCTTGAGCAGCGCGTTGAAGGCGTGCGTGCTCAGCATGTGGACCTCGTCGATGATGTAGACCCGCTTCCGCAGCTCCGACGGCGCGGTCATCGCGCGCATGACGAGGTCGCGGGCGTCTTCCACCAGGCCGTGGGAGGCCGCGTCGATCTCGATGACGTCGAGCGCCCGGCCGTCGCGGATGGAGGTGCACGCCGCGCAGGCGTCGCAGGGCTCGCCATCGATCCCGAGGGCGGTGCAGTTGATGGCCTTGGCCATGATCCGCGCCGCGGAGGTCTTGCCGGTGCCGCGCGGGCCGACGAAGAGGTAGGCGTGGGCCAGCCGCTCGCCGCTCACGGCGCGGCGAAGGGTCGTGACGATCGGGTCCTGCCCGACGAGCTCACCGAAGCGCTGGGCACGGTATCGCCGATACAGAGCTCGGTGCGGGATGGCGGCCTCGCCGGGGACGGCGTCGGGCATCGGCTGGGCTGCGGGCATGAGTGGCTCTACCGTACACCGATTCGGCGGCGCCGATTCGGCTCGGCGAGGAAGGGTGAAGCGGTCGTGCACCCGGCGTCGAACCGCACCAGCTCGCACTCACCCTCGTGCCCGGCTCCAGCCAGGTTGTCCCGCGGCACCCGAAGGCGATCGCTTACCGCTGCTTCCTTCCGGACCTGACGGGGTTCACGGACCAACGCTGCGCGGGACCCGACTCTCAACGTCGGGCACGGTGGTGGTGGGCGAACGGTGCGGACCTCGGCCGGGAGTTCAGCTCCGCTGTAGCGGATTGCGGATACAGGGCACCGCTAGTTCCCCGCCTAGCACGACCGCGACAGATGGTATGGGCCCACGACGCATCGGTCAAATTCGAGCCGATGGCGGAGAGGGTGGGATTCGAACCCACGTCGGGTTGCCCCGAACGGCATTTCCAGTGCCGCGCCCTAGGCCTCTAGGCGACCTCTCCTCGAGGAGGCGAACCGATGGCGGAGAGGGTGGGATTCGAACCCACGGTACGGTTACCCGCACACCGCTTTTCGAGAGCGGCACCTTCAACCACTCGGACACCTCTCCACGCCGGAAGCGAGTCTATCGCACTCCCGGGCACCCGCCAAAGCACGCCCTAGACCGATGCGGACTCGGTCTCCAGGCGTCTCGCCTCGGACTCGCGCACCCCGGACACGACCGACAGCTGGTGGCCCAGCGCCGGCGCCCGGGCCAGCTGGATGACGCTGCCGGCGGCTCCGCGCTCCGGGTCGGCGATGGCGAAGACGAGGGCCCGCACGCGCGACTCGACGAGGGCGCCGACGCACATGGCGCACGGCTCGTGGGTCGTGAAGATCGTCGCCTCGACCAGCCGGCGCGGGCCGAGCTTGCGGGCCGCAGCCTGGAGGGTGAGGAGGACGGCGTGCGCCGTCGGGTCCTCGGACAGGGCGGAGCGGTCATGGTCGCGCGCGATCATGGCGTCGTCGATGACGGCCACCGATCCGATGGGCATCTCGCCCTCCTCGGCGCCGCGTCGCGCCTCGGCGATGGCCTCGGCCATGAAGAGTTCGTAGTTCATGTGATCCGCCCTCCGGCCGCAACGGAATCGGTGGCGCAGGCGATCCACTCTAGCAGAGGGCCGGTACGAATCCTGCATTCGAGGCGGATCTGGGATGCTTGTCATGGCGTCTCAGCATCGAAACCAACCACACCGAGATCATCAAATGTCGCGCTTCACCCGTCGCCTCGGCCGCGGGGGGATCCTGTTCGCCTCCCTGGCCGGCGCGTTCGCCATCGCACTGACCGCTCCGCTCCCGTCGCTGCCCGACGCGGGCCGCGCCGACGTGCGCGCCGAAGTGCGCGACCGGCTGCCAGGCTGGACGGTCCACCGGGTGAACCCGTCCTGGGAGGGGGCCTACACGGTCGTGACGACGTGTGCCGACCAGGAGCTGGCGTTCCAGTTCGTGCCGGGCCACGGGCTGCCGCACGAAGACGCGTGGCTGCGGCCGACCAACGACTACTCCCGCCGCCACCTGGCGGTCACCTCCGACCATCAGCGCTACCTGCTGTGGCGCGAGAACCCGGCCGATGCGTCGGCCCTGTCGTGCTCCGAGCAGGTGGCCAGCAATGACGACGGTAGCCGCCCCAATCCGGGCCTCGACTGAACACCGATGAGCCCGGCCGATGGGGCCGGGCTCATCACGGTGGCGCCGGCGGTGCTCAGGCGGCGGTCGTCTCGGCGCTCTCCCCCATGAACCCGGCGGCCAGCAGGATGGCCCCGGTCACGAGGTGGAGCCAGATGTCGTTGCCGCCCAGCGGCACGAGGTCGAAGCCGTCGGGGAACGGGATTCCCAGGATGCCCAGGAGGAGCAGGACGACGCCGACGCCGCGGGTGGTCATGAGGGCCGCCGATGTCGAGGTCGCCCCGTAGAGGAGGATCGCGCCGAGCAGGATGTGCACGATGTTGTGGAGCGCGTTCACGTCGAACAGCCCGAAGAGCACCCCCTCACCGCCGTCCACGAGGACGAATCCTGCAAGGCCGGCGACGACGTAGACCGCGCCGAATACGGCTGCAACGGTTCGAACCATTCCCATGGTTGTGTCAACCTCCGTCAGTTGCACGCCCCCGGTGGTGGCGAAATTGCCGTCTGCCTAGCATACGAGGCCGATCCACCCCGGGCCGTCCGTCCCGACGCCGGCCCATCTGGTCGGGAGGAGTCGCACATCGACACACCCACGCGCATACCGATGCCACGCTGGACCCGGCTCGACACGCTGCTGCTCATGGCGGTCGTCGTGGCGGCCGCGATCCTGCGCCTCGCCAGCCTCGGCCGGCCGATCGAGCTCGTCTTCGACGAGATCTTCTACGCGCGCGACGCGTGCTGGTACGTCATCGGCTCCGAGTCGACGTGCGAGATCAGCGACCTCGCCAGCCGCGCGCATCCGCCGCTCGGCAAGTGGCTGATCGGCTCCGGAATCCTGGCCTTCGACTACGACGCCTTCGGCTGGCGGGTCGCGTCCGCCGTGGCGGGCATCGCCGGCGTGGGGCTCGTGTATGTTCTCGCCTGGCGCCTGCTGCGCCGATGGACGCCGGGCGCGGCCGCATCCGTCGGCGCCGCCGCGGCGGCCGGCCTGCTGGCGGTCGACTTCCTCCACCTCGTCCAGTCGCGCGTCGGGATGCTCGACGCGTTCATCGCGCTCTTCGTCATCGGCGCCGTCCTGGCGATCGTGCTCGACCGGGATCGGGATCGGTCCCAACGAGATGCATGGTGGTGGCGCCTGACCCTCGGGCGGCCCTGGCGGATGCTGGCCGGCGCCTGCCTGGGGGCGGCGGCCGCGACGAAGTGGTCCGGGGCGTACGTGGCCCCGGCGGTCATCGGCCTGGTCATTGCCTGGGAGATCGCCGAGCGGCGGCGAGCGGAGCCGGGCGCCGGGCGGAAGGCGTGGATCGTGGGCGCGGTCCGGCGCGAGGCGCCGCAGACGATCGCGCTGCTCGGGATCGTGCCCGTCCTCGTGTATGTGGCGTCGTACACCGGGCGCATGCCCGGCGAGCTGCTCGCGCTGCCGTGGGAGAGCGGATCGGTCTGGCGCGGGATCTGGGAGCACCAGCACGCGATGCTCGACTTCCACACCGCGCTGTCGGGCGACCATCCCTACCAGTCGCCGCCATGGTCGTGGCCGGTGATCATGCGGCCGGTTGCGTACTGGTTCGCGGACGAGGGCGGAACGTACCGCGAGATCCTGGCGCTCGGCAACCCGGTGGCATGGTGGCCGGGGGTCGTGGCGCTCATCGGCCTGGCGTTCACCTGGTGGCGCGCCGGTTGGGCGCTCTGGCGGCCGGAGCCGGTCATCCTGGCCGCGGCCGTCTCGACCTACCTGCCATGGCTGGTGCTGTCGGGCGACCGCAGCCAGACCTTCATCTGGTACCTGCTGCCGACGATCCCGTTCCTGTGCCTGGCGCTCGGGGTCTTCGCCGCGCTCGCCTGGGAGCGGGTGCGCTGGCGGGTCGCGGCGGGCGCCTACGCGCTCGTGCTCATCGCCAGCTTCGGATTCTGGCTGCCATTGCTGGTCGCCTTACCCGTGGATCCGGATGGCTGGCGGCTGCGCATCCCGTTCCGCGACTGCGCGGGACAGACGCTGCCCGACGACACGACCAGCAGCGGCGAGCCGCCCGCGGGCTGGTGCTGGATCTAGGGGGTGGCGTGCCCGAGAGGACTCGAACCTCCGACCTTCAGGTCCGCAACCTGACGCTCTATCCACTGAGCTACGGGCACCCGTGAGATCCGCATCGGTCTGGGGATGAGGATCTGGCGGAGAGGGAGGGATTCGAACCCTCGGAAGAGGTTTACCCCCTTCAACGGTTTAGCAAACCGCCGCACTAGGCCACTATGCGACCTCTCCGTCCGGGGCATTCTACGCACGAACTGGCCCGGATGCCACAAGCCAACCGTAGAGTCGTCGGGGCCATTTAGCCCCGAGGTACCCCCATCTTGCTCGCAGGAAGCGAACATCTGATCGAGGGCCGGTGGTGCTTCCGTCTACTGTTGGCGCCGGTACCGTACATAGCGCGCTGGGCCCCAGACGACGAGCACGGCTCCGAAAGCGCCGGGGTGCATCTGGGCCTAGGCCTGGCGGGACATCACTCTTGGGGCTCAACCTCGTCGACACCCCATCCGAAGGGCGCCGAACACGACGGGTCCGGCGGCACGGTCCACGCGTCGCCGAACGCCGCATCGTCGGGGAGCCCGAAGATGCCGCCGCCGAAGACGTACTGCTGGCCGTCGTGAAGCTCCACCACCACGCCCGGCGGATCGCGGTAGAGCGGGTTCCGGAACACGATCACGCCGCGAGCGGCATCCCATCTCACCTCTTCCGGCGACCAACCGAGCAGATAGTGGATCTCGCCATGTCGGTCCAGCACGTAGGTACAGTGGTCGGTGATCTCGAGTTCGCCGCCCATCCGGGCGAAGGCATCGCCGAGCCCGGCAACCGTGACGGCCAGCGGCCCCCAGCCGTCGGGACCGGGTCCAGGCTCAAAGGGTGGCGGGCTTGGGGCCGGCGTCTCGGGAGGGGCGGACTCCGTGAGACCGATCGGCTCTGTCGCTCGCGCGGCAGACGTCGCGGATGCCGCCGACTGGTCAGTCCCGTCAGGTGGCGGCGGGCTCGTACACGCGACCAACGCCGCAGATAGCAGAAACGCTCCCAGTCGTAACACCAGCGTCCTCCAGCACGCAGCCTACGCCGCCCTGGCCCCCTTGCCTATGGCGTGCAGACGGGCGGAAGGCGACCTCAACCGGCGCTGGGGCAGCGGCCGCACCCTTTCAACAGCCCATAGGCATTCGCTCGCAGGGGGTATCGACCGGGATGCCGGTGCGGTGGGCCTGCGGGAGGCGCGGCTCGGATTGGCGAACCGCCGCACTAGGCCACGATGCGACCTCTCCTCGCGCGCGGCGCCGATGATAGCATGGAGCCCCGCCTCGGACGACCTGCCGTCCCTGGTCCGTCGTACCCCCGAGACAGCCCCGAAGTGTGCCCCAGATGCCTGCCAACCGCGTTCCAATTATCGGCCATCCGCTCTCCCAGACGGTCCTGGAGGGGGTGCTGCGCGCCACCCTGGCGGAGGTCGGTCGACCGATGGAGCTCGAGCGCTGGGAGCGGCGGCCGCATCAGCTGGCCGAGGCGCTGGGCGAGGTCCGTGACGGCGAGGACTTCGCCGGCGCGCTCGTCGCCTCGCCGCACAAGGAGAAGGCTCCCCCGCTCGGTGACTGGCTGAGCGAGGACGCGCGCCTGAGCGGAGCGGTCAACGTGTTCGTTCGCCAGGACGGCCGGCTGCGCGGCTACAACACCGACGTCGACGGCATCCGCGCCGGCCTCGTCGCCATCCTGCCCCGCGTCAAGGGCAAGTGGCCGCGCAACGCGGTCGTGCTCGGCGCCGGAGGCGGCGCGCGAGCGGTGGTCGCGGTCCTCATCGGCTCCGGCTTCCAGCATGTCGCCGTCCTGAACCGGCACCTGCACCGTGCGGAGGCGCTGGTCGCTCACTTCGGCCGCACCTCCCGCCACATGGAGCTGCGGGCGCGCCCCTGGCACGACGCGATCATCGAGGCCGAGCTGGCCCGGGCCGAGCTGCTCATCAACGCCAGCGGCCTCGGCGCCGACGAGGGCGAGTCCCCCATCCCGGCCGAGCTCATCCCTGCGGACCGATCCGTCCTGGACCTCGTCCTCAACCGAGCCTCGAGCCCCCTCATGGCTGCCGCACAGGCCCAGGGCGGCACGGTCTCGAACGGCCAGGCCTCGTTCCTGGCCTCGACCGCGGCCACCGTGAAGCTGCTGACCGGGACGAATCCGCCGGCCGAAGCCGTCCGCACCGCGCTGGCCACCGAGCTGGGCGTGCCCGAAGAAGCGCTCGCCGTCGTCGGCGACTGAGGCCCCTCACCGCCGATGTTCTACACGCACGGCTGGGTCCACGTGATCGCCGGGTGCATGTTCTGCGGCAAGACCGACGAGATGCTGCGCCTGCTGCGCCGCTTCTCGATCGCCGGGCGCAAGGTGATCCTGGTCAAGCCGCGCCTCGACACCCGGACCGATCGCGTCACCGTCGTCTCGCGCTCCGGCGCCCAGCACCACGCCATCACGGTGGATGACTCGACCGACATCGAGGCAGCCGTGGCCGACGCCGACATCGTCGCCATCGAGGAGGGCCAGTTCTTCGACGAGCGCCTGCCCGAAGCGGTCGAGCGCCTCGCGGAGCTGGGCAAGCAGGTCGTGGTCACCGGCCTCGACCGCGACTTCCGCGGCATCCCGTTCGGCGCCATGCCGCGCCTCCTGGCCCTCGCCGACCAGGTCACCAAGCTGACCGCGATCTGCATGGTCTGCGGCGAGCCCGCCACCCGCACCCAGCGCCTCATCAACGGCGAGCCGGCCGGCGCCGACTCGCCGCTGATCGTCATCGGCGGCATGGGCGACGAGACGTACGAGGCACGCTGCCGGCTCCACCACGAGGTCCCCGGCCTCGGGGAGTGACGGCGCTTTCGGAGCGACCGATGGCGGAGGGGGTGGGATTCGAACCCACGGTGGGCTTGCACCCACGGCGGTTTTCAAGACCGCTGCATTCGTCCGCTCTGCCACCCCTCCGGCAGGCGGAGACAGAGTAGCAAGGAAGCCGACGCCCTAGGCTCGGCCGGCCTGCGTCTCGAAGCGGTCGCGACCGCCGAAGGCGGGACGCAGCACGTCCGGGATGGCGACGCTGCCATCGGTCTGCTGGTAGGCCTCGAGGATGGCGGCGACCGTGCGCGGGAGCGCCAGGCCCGATCCGTTGAGCGTGTGGACCAGCTCGGGGGAGGCGCCGGCCCGGGGTCGATAGCGGATGGCCATGCGGCGCGCCTGGTAGTCGCGGAAGTTGCTCACGCTGCTCACCTCCAGCCAGCGCTCGACGCCGGGAGCCCAGACCTCGAGGTCGTACTTGCGAGCCTGGACGAACCCCATCTCGCGCGTGCTCATGAGCACGACCCGGTAGGCCAGCCCCAGGCGTTGGAGCAGGGTCTCGGCGCGCTCGGTCAGCCACTCGAGCTCTGCCGATGAGTCCTCGGGCGCCGTGAAGCTCACCATCTCGACCTTGTCGAACTGGTGGACCCGCAGGATGCCGCGCGTGTCGCGCCCGGCCGCGCCGGCCTCGCGGCGGAACGATGCCGAGTAGGCCGCGTAGCGGATCGGGAGGGCATCGGCCTCGAGGATCTCGTCGCGGTGGAGGTTCGTGACCGGCACCTCCGCGGTCGGGACCAGGTAGAGGTCGTCGCGGGTGGCGACGTACATCTGGTCCTCCTTGTCCGGGATCTGGCCGGTGCCGCGCGCCGAGTCGGCGTTGACGAGGACCGGCGGCCAGACCTCGGTCATGCCGTGCTCCCGGGAGTGGACGTCCAGGAACCAGCCGATCAGCGCGCGCTGGAGGGTGGCGCCGTCGCCGAGGTAGACGGGCCAGCCGGAGCCGGTGACCTTCGCCCCGCGGACGAGGTCGATGATCTCGAGCTCCTCCGCCAGCTCCCAGTGCGGTTTCCGGTCCTCGCGCGGAAGTGGCTCGCCCCAGGTGCGGACGATCAGGTTCGCCTCCTCCCCGCCGACGGGCACGTCCGGGTCGGCCGGGTTCGGAATGCGGAGCATCGCGTCGTCCAGCTCGGCCTGGACCGTTGCGAGCTCGGCGTCGATGGCGTCGATACGCTCGGCGGTCGATGCCGACGTGACCTTCAGCGCGGCGACCTCCGGCCCGTTCGGATCGGAACCGCCGCGGATCGCCTCACCGATGCTGCGGCTGGCCTCGTTGCGCTGTGCCTTCAGCGCATCGCCCTCGGCCACGAGCGCGCGGCGGCGCGCGTCGAGCTCGACGGCGCGGTCGACGACGGATGGATCCTCGCCCTTGTCGGCGGCCGCCAGCTTGAGTCGGTCCGCATCCTCGCGGAGGCGCTGCAGCCCGACGCTCACGATTCGCCCCCTGGGATTTCACGGAGTGAACGTATCGGCCGGGCAGACCGCCGTCGATGGCCGTGTGTTGCGCGGGATGAAACGGACGAACACGGAGACGTCGAAATCCGGGCCATCTTGGCCGTTACCTTCATGGGGCGAAACGCCAGCATCATGCGCTCACCCCGGCACCGGCGGCCGCGCGCAGGCGCGCGAGCACGAAGTCCCGGTCGAGTGCGGCCAGCAGCCAGCCGGCACGGGGCCCGGATCCGCGCCCGAGGAAGGCAAGGTACAACGCCCCAAAGGCCCGGCCCGCGGGCAGGTCTCGCTCCTTGGCGGTGCCGAAGATGGCGGCCTGCACGCTTTCGCCGTCCCAGGCCGCGGCGGCGAGAACCTCGGCCAGCGCACCGAGGTAGGCGCGCTGTGCCTCGTCGAGCTCGTCGGCCGCGGGCGGGAGGCCGTCGCGCTGCACGGCCAGGCGCGCGCGCTCCGGGGCGTACGTCGCGAGCCACGAAACCGCGGCCGCCCGGCGCTCGGCGAGGATCTCCGCCTCGCGATCGGTCAGGGCCGACCCCTTCTCGGCGGTCACGCGCTCCACGACGTCGACGCCGGGGATCTGCTCGAGCAGCGCGAGGTGGCTGAAGGCCGGCCGGTAGGCGGCCGCCGCGGCGGCCACGTTGGCGTCCGCCTCGACCAGGCTGTAGGTGAAGACGCGCTCGAAGTCCGGAGGCAGCTCGCCCTTCACCTCGCGGCCGGCGGTCGCGCCGGCCAGGCGATCGGACTCGTCGAACAGGCGCGGGATGGCATCGGTCCCGTCGGGGTCGAACTCGATGGCGGTGTTCGGGCGCGGGCGGAGGAAAAGGAGGCGCAGCTGCTCCGGTGGAATGACCTCCGCGATCCGGGTGGCCGATGCGCCGAGGCCCTTCGAAGTCGACATCTTCCTGCCGCCGATGTTCAGGAACTCGTAGGCCACGTTGCGCGGCGGCTCGTTGCCGAACACCTCGCGCGCGATGGCGTCGGATCGGTCGCGCGAGCCGCCCTTCGTCGACAGGTCCTTGCCGGCGGGCTCGATGGTGACGCCGAAGAGGTCCCACTTGGCGGCCCAGTCGACGTTGTACGGCAGCTTGGCGCGACCGCCGAACGGCGAGACCTCGCCGCTGTGCCCGCAGCCGGCCGCCCAGTCGACCAGGTCGGGGCGGCACTCGTAGCGCACCAGCGCGCGCTCGGAGTCCCAGCCGGTGACGATCGTCGTGCCCAGCCGCCCGCAGCTCTCGCAGACCACGAAGAGCGGGTGCCACTCGTCGGGATGGTTGACGTTCGCGACGCGGCGGTAGATGTCGCGGATGACTGCCGCGGCGTCGAGGGCGGTGCGAATGTATCGGTCCATGGCGCCCGAGCCGTAGATCTCGCTCATCCAGTAGTACGTGTCGGGGCGGATGCCGAGGCCGTCGAAGGTGTCGATGAAGACGCCGGCAAAGTGGCGGGCGTATGACTCGTGGCAGTCGCCCGCGGGGTCGGGCACGTGGGCGAGCGGAACGCCCATGGAGCGCTCGATGGCGTCCGGCGTCAGGAGCGCCTGGGCGTCCATCGGGTCGAGGTCGTCGATCCCGTAGCGCAGCTCGACGTCGACGCCGGCATCGCGCAGGGCGCGCGCGATCGTGTCGACGACCACCGGGCCGCGCAGGCTGCCGACGTGGACCGTGCCGGAGGGCGTCTTCGAGTCGTTGACGACCTGCCGGCCGGAGGCCGACGCCGCGAGCTCGTCAGCCCAGAACACGCTGCGTGGCTCAGGCGATACGAAGGAGGGTGTACTCGATCGGTCCGGCGGGCGCCTGGACCGTGAAGCGGTCGCCCTTCTTCAGCCCCATGAGCGCCGAACCGACGGGCGACTCGTTGCTGATGCGCCCCTCCCGCGGCGCGGCCTCGGCCGAGCCGACGATGGTGAACGTCTCCTCGCCGTCGCCACCCTTGATGACGACCTTCGAGCCGATGCCGACCTTGTCGCCGTTCGTCTTCTCGATGACCTCGGCGTTCCGGAGCTGAAGCTCGAGCGTCGCAATCCGCCCCTCGAGGAAGGACTGCTCCTGCTTGGCATCCTCGTACTCGGCGTTCTCGCTCAGATCGCCGTCCAGCTTGGCCTCGTGGATGCGGGCCGCGACGCGCGGACGGTCGACGGTGATGAGCTCGTTGAGCTCGGCCTGCAGCTTGGCGAGGCCCTGGGCGGTGAGATAAACGGGCTTGGTGTTCATGATGCGAGCCCCTTGTCCTCCCTGCGGCGCCTCCGGAGAGGCTGCGGCCCGTCGTGGGGTTCGACGGGACGTCGCGCTCCGATAACAAAAAACGCTCCAGGTGCTGCCTCGCGCGGCGGCGTCTCCTGAAGCTGGCCGTACCCCCATACCCAAGGCAGGCGGGCCAGGCGTGCGCCGGTGTCCCGGCGGTCGCCAGATTGTAGGCCGGGCAGGGCCTCACGTCAAAGGCGTCAGCGCCCCGTCAGCACCAGGATCACGATCACCGCGGCAAAGCCGACGCGATACAGGCTGAAGGCAGCGACGGACCGCCTTCGCAGCCACGCGAGCAGGAAGCCGATGGCCATCAGGCCGGCCAGCGCGGCGACGACGAAGCCGGTGACGATGGCCAGCCACTCCGTGCCCGTGTGGGGCTCGGTCAGGAGGCGGCGCGAGCCGTACAGGCCGGCGCCGAGCGTGATCGGCGTGGCCAGCAAGAAGCTGAGCCGCGCGGCCGACTCGCGGGTCATGCCGAGCGCCAGGCCGGCCGTGATGGTGGCACCTGAGCGGCTGATGCCCGGAAGCAGCGCCAGGGCCTGGCTCAGGCCCACGGTCAGCGCGGTCGAGGTGGTCAGCTCCTCGAGCGTCCGCTCGCGCCGCCCGAATCGGTCAGCCACCCACAGGGCCGCGGCGCCGAGGACCAGGAAGCCGGCGATCGCGAGGCGCGCGGCGTCGCTGTCTCCGTGGAAGGCCTCCTCGATCAAGCCCTCCAGCGCGAAGCCGATGATCGCCGCCGGCACGGTGGCCGCCAACAGCAGCCAGGCGATGCGCCGATCCGGGTCGTCGCCGATGCGCCGCTCGCGGACGCTGGCGATCCAGGCGCCCGCGTAGCGGACCCAGTCGCGAGCGAAGTAGACGAGCAGCGCGACGAGCGTGCCGAGGTGGAGGAACACGTCGAAGGCCAGCGACCCGATCAGCCCGTCCGACTCCCAGCCGGCGATCCACGGCGCCAGCTCGAGGTGCGCCGACGAACTGATCGGGATGAACTCGGTGAGCCCCTGGAGGAGGCCGACGAGCGCTGCCTGGATGACGATGTCCATGGTTCGCGTCCGCGGCCAGCGTATATACGTATATACGTCGGCCTCGGGCCGACTCCCTCTAGCGGATGAAGAGCGGGGCGAGCACCAGGGTGATCGTGGCGAGCAGCTTCACGAGCACGTGCAGGGACGGTCCGGCGGTGTCCTTGAACGGGTCGCCGACCGTGTCACCCACGACCGCCGCGGCGTGGGCCTCCGAGCCCTTGCCGAGCACGTTGCCGTGCTCGTCCTTGAGCTCGCCCGCCTCGATGTACTTCTTGGCGTTGTCCCAGGCCCCGCCGCCGTTGTTCAGGACGGTGGCGAGCAGGACGCCGGCGATCGTGCCGACCATGAGCATGCCGGCGACCGCCTCGTGCCCGAGCAGCAGGCCCACGATGATCGGCGTGGCGACCGCGACGGTGCCCGGCAGGATCATCTGGCGCAGCGCCGCCCGGGTCGTGATGTCGACCACCCGGGCGTAGTCCGGGCGCTGGGTGTAGTCCATGATGCCGGGCATCTCGCGGAACTGGCGGCGCACCTCGACGATGATCGCCTGAGCGGCCGTGCCCACTGCGCGGATGGCGAGGCTGGAGAAGAAATAGACGAGCATCGCGCCGATGAGGGCGGCGATGAACACGTTCACGTTGGCGAGGTCGACCGACTCGAGCAGCGTGCCCGCCTCGCGGACGCCCGCGTCGATCTGGTTCTGAAGGATCAGGTTGACCTTGTCGATGTAGGCGCTGAAGAGGAGGAAGGCCGCCAGCGAGGCCGATGCGATCGCGTAGCCCTTGGTGAGCGCCTTCGTCGTGTTCCCGACCGCATCGAGGCGATCGGTGATCTGGCGCGCCTTCTCGTCGGCATGGCTGAACTGGGCGATGCCACCGGCGTTGTCGGTGATCGGTCCGAAGGTGTCCATGGCCAGGATGAAGGCCGTGGTCATGAGCATGCCCATCGTCGCGACCGCCGTGCCGAAGATGCCGCCCACGTTGTCGCCGTTCTCGTTGATCAGGCCGGCCTGGTTGCCGAGCGTGAAGCTGGCGAACAGCGCGATGGCGATCGTGACGGCTGTGACGGCGGTGGTCTCGAAGCCGACGGCGGTGCCGCTGATGATGTTCGTTGCCGGGCCGGTCTTGGACGCCTCGGCGATCTCGCGCACCGGCCGGAACGTGCCGGCGGTGTAGTACTGCGTGATGTAGACGAAGGCGACGCTGGTGGCCAGGCCGACAACACCGGCGAAGAACATCCAGACCCAGGCGGGAATCCCGTTGTCGGGGAGCGCCGAGCCGGTGCTCATCATCACGTAGGTCGTGAGGGCCAGCCCGCCGACCGAAAGGATGGTCGTCACCCAGTAGCCCCGATTCAGCATGTTCATCGGGTTCTCGGTCTCGGTGCCGCGGACGAAGAACATGGCCAGGATCGTGGCGAGGAGGCCGAAGCCGCGCACGACGAGCGGGAAGAAGATCCACGCCTCCGGGTTCGGCCAGCCGGCCGCCGCCGCGATGTTGTACACCGCGACGCCCAGGATCATGGCCCCGATGTTCTCGGCAGCGGTCGACTCGAAGAGGTCGGCGCCTCGGCCGGCGCAGTCGCCGACGTTGTCGCCCACCAGGTCGGCCACAACGGCCGCGTTGCGCGGATCGTCCTCCGGGATGCCCGCCTCGACCTTGCCGACGAGGTCGGCGCCGACGTCGGCCGCCTTGGTGTAGATACCGCCGCCGAGCTGAGCGAAGAGCGCGACGAACGATGCGCCGAATCCGAAGCCGACGATGAGGAACGGGGCCTCGTTCGGGTTCGTGAAGCCGCCGAAGGCGGCAAAGATCCCGTACACGCCGAGGAGGCTGAGCGCCACCACCAGGAAGCCGGAGACCGCGCCGCCGCGCATCGCGACCTGCACCGCGCGGACGAGGCTGTGCTGGGCGGCGGCCGCCGTGCGCAGGTTCGACTTCACGCTGATGTACATGCCGATGATGCCCGACGCCATGGAGCACGCGGCGCCGACCAGGAAGGCGACGCCCGTGCGCCAGCCCAGGTCGAAGCCGAAGATGCTCGTGTCCGCCACTTCCTGGCCCTCGACCACGGTGATGACGAGGCCGATGACCACCGCGCCGCCGATGGCGAGCAGGGCGATCGTCTGGTACTGGCGCCGGATGAAGGCGACGGCACCCTCGAAGATCGTCCCGGCGATCTCCTGCATCGCCTCGGTGCCGGTGTCGGCCCGCAGGACGTCCCAGGCGAGGTAGAGGGCGAAGGCGATCGCCGCCAGTCCGGCGACCGGGATCACCCACGTGATGGGATGGAGCTCCATGGATCCTCCGAGTGCGGCCGGCGGCCACTCACACGGGCACGCTCACGACCGAGATTTGACGCACACGAAACGCCGGCGGTAGACACGGTCACGTGCGCCGCCAGCGAGGCGCGCGGATTCTAGCACGGACCGCCCGCGCGGCATCAGGGCAGCCAGCGGGGCCTCGAGCCTGCGGGCGCCAGCGGGGAACGGCTGCCGCCCTCGAGATCGAGGAGCTCGAGGCGGCCGGTGCCATCCTCAGCATCGACGACGATCACCATCGCCGGCTCACCCGGCGCGAAGGCGGCCGACGCAAGCGCGACGTCGCCCAGGATCTGCTCGCCGGCGGCGCCCCCCAGCTCCCCGATCCAGAGCGACCCGTCCTGATCCGCGTAGGCGACGAGCCCGTCGGCGGAGACCGCCAGCGCAGCCGTGCCAGGGCCGAACGCGCTCGGGCCAACCTGGGTCCCCGACCGGGCCAGCCGGTGGACCGCGTCGCCGCGTCGCGGCTCCAACGGAGCCACCGGTGCGGAGAAGGCCGCCGGCTCGGCCCCGCGAGACGATCGGCTGCCCGTGAGGTACACGCCGCCCGAATCGAGCGACCAGAGCGGCGCGGCCGCCGAATCGAACACCGCGAGGGTCAGCCGCTGGGCGGGCAGCTCGAGGATGCCGGCCGAGCCGGCGAGGTCGACGAAGGCCAGCGCCTGTCCGTCCGGCGCGTAGCGCGGGGCGCGCAGGGCCGGGCTGGGGCCGGTCGCGCCGGACGGCAGCGGCTCCCCGCCGAGCGCGGGCGGCATCTCGATGGCGATGGCGTCGCCGCCGCCGATCTCCCACTGCCACAGCCCGAGCCCATCGCCCGTCTCCGCGTCGGCGCGCGCGAAGGCGATGCGCACGCCGTCCGGTGCGTAGGCCGCGTCGAACTCGAGCACTCCCTCGTCGGTCAGCTCGCGTCGGTCAGTGCCGTCCGCGCGCAGGTAGACGAGGCGGCGGCCGTCGCCGACGACGAGCGAGCTGCCGTCGGGCGCCACGGCATAGTCGATGACGGGCGCCAGCTCGGCCGAGACCTGGTGCTGGCCGGTGCCATCGGGGTTCATGGCCCACACGTTCTCCACGCCGCCCCGGTCGCTGATGAAGGCGATCTGGTTCGAGAGCACCCCGGACGGCGCGCCGGTCGTGAAGGTCCAGGCCAGCGGTTCCGCGATCCCGCCGCCGGTCGTGCTGGCCAGGCCGGCCGCCAGCTCGACCTCGAACGTCGTGTTTGCCGGCAGCGAGGTCGACGGGACGAAGCGCAGGAGGCGCCCGGCCCCGTCGTCGGCGAGTGGGTCGCCGGGGACGGCGAGCACCTCGAGGCTCCCGGCGACGCCCGGCGTGATGGTCAGCAGGTCGTCCGACACCGACTCGGGGTCGATCGGCCGGTCGAAGAACACCGCGATCGGCGAGGTGGGGACGATGCCGGCGACGCCGTCGGCCGGGACGAGGGTCTCGGCCGTCAGCCCTGGCGCGACGGTGCGGAAGCGGAACGTGACCGCCTCGCCCAGGGTCACGCCGGCGACATCGGCCGCACCGGCACCGATCGAGACCCGGTACTCCGCTCCGGGATCGAGCGGATCGCCAGGGAGGATCTCGAGCCGCTCGCCGCTCCAGCGCAGCTCGTGCGGGAAGGCCGGCTCGAGGATCAGCTCGGCCTCGACCGAGGCGGTGTCCATGAGCGTGGTGAAGGTCAGCGCGATCGGGGCGGTGAGCGAGACCTCGTCGTCGCCATCGGCCGGGCTCGAGCCGGCCAGGGTGGGACGGCCGGCGGTCTCGAACTCGAAGGGCGGCGGCACGTCGGTCATCTCGTTGCCGGCCGGATCGCGGACGCCGGGCGCGACGGTGACGGTGTAGGCCGTCTCGAGCTCGAGCGGGTCGTCGGGCGTCACGATCATCGTGCTGCCGCTCCAGCTCACCGCGGCCTCCACCGCCGGCTCGAGGCGGACCGCCTCCTCCGCGGATTCGATCTCGACGGGCTCGCTGAACGCGACCTCGATGCTCGTGGTGATGAGCGCCAGCCGATCCTCGTCGGCCAGGG
>Ga0299907_10000497_pt1 | contig 19169 bp, 19 predicted proteins | sample RVTome_16_FD_198680 | JGI IMG/M metagenome (GOLD analysis project Ga0299907, IMG submission 198680) | Soil microbial communities from uranium-contaminated site in the Upper Colorado River Basin, Wyoming, United States - RVT152D67 (version 2) ...
TGTCTCCGCCTCTTTCTTCTTCGCCTCCATGATCCCCTTGAAGGTGGGGTAGCGGGGCTCGACCACACCCGCAGTCACCGAGACCACGGCGGGCAGCTCCGAGGTGACCACGTCGTATCCCTCGTCGGTCTGTCGGTGGATGGTGACCCGGCCGTCGGACACCTCCACCTTTGTGGCGTAGGTCAGGGCGGGGGCGTCGAGCAGCTCGGCGAGCATCTGGGGAACCACACCCGAGTAGCCGTCGGTCGACTCCGTTCCCGCGATCACCAGGTCGAAGGCTTCTCGCTCGATCATCTTGGCCAGTACCCGTGCCGTGGCGAGGGCGTCGGATCCCTTCAGGGACTCGTCGTCCACGATGACGGCCTTGTCCGCCCCCATCGCCAGCGCTTGTCGGATCCCCTGGGCGTTGCCCTTGGGACCCATGCTCACCAGGGTGACGGTGTCGTCGTCGCCGGCCAGTTGCAGCCCCATCTCCACCCCGTAGCGGTCGGTGTCGTCGAGGACCTGGTCCTCGGGCCTGATCAACCAGTGGTTGTCCTCGTCGAGGCGGTAGGGGGTGGCTGGGTCGGGGATCTGCTTGACACAGACGACCACCTTCATCTGGCTCTCCTCGTGTGGATGCGTGCGGGGGGCGATGGTAACGGGCTACCCGATTCGCTCAATTACGAGCCGGGGGGCCTCCACCGCGTGGTCCCCGATGGTCCAAGCCGAGGCGAGCCGCTCCCGTTGCGCCTCCCAGCGCTCGGGGTCGTCGAAGCCGACGGTGGCCAGGGCTTCGCCCTTGGAGACCTCCTCACCGATCTTGGCATGCAGGGTGATGCCCACCGCGTGGTCGACATCCTCCTCCTTGCGTTCCCGGCCTGCCCCGAGGCGGGTGGACGCCACCCCGATGGTGCGGGCGTCGCATCTGGTGACATAGCCGCTTTGGGGGGCGCGCAGGGTCTCGACATGGTCGGGGGCAAGTAGCAGAGAGGGATCGCTGGTAACGGCCGGGTCACCGCCGTGTGCGGTGATCAGGTCCCGGAGCTTCTCCAGGGCGGCTCCGGACTCGAGGGCCTCGATCACCCGGTCACGACCCCCTCTCACCCCGCCCAGCTCCAGCATGGTCTCGGCGAAGGTGAGGGTGAGGTTGGTGAGATCCTCGGGCCCCTCACCTCTCAGCACCGCGATCGACTCCGCGATCTCGTTGGCATTGCCCACCTCACGGCCTAGGGGCTGCTCCATCGAGGTGATGAATGCGGTGACCTTCACCCCGTGGCGGGAGCCGATTGCCACCATCGTCTCGGCGAGCTTCCGCGCCTCGTCGAGCTCCTCCATGAAAGCTCCCGATCCCTGCTTGACGTCCAGGAGGAGGCCGTCGAGCCCCTCGGCCAGTTTCTTCGACATGATCGAGCTGGCGATGAGGGGGATCGACGGCACCGTGGCGGTGGCGTCGCGGAGCGAGTAGATCTCCCGATCGGCGGGCACCATGTCCTGGGACTGGCCGGCCAGGACCACATTGTGCTTGGCGAGGATGGAGCGGAACCGGGCAGGGTCGAGGGCCGTGGTGTAGCCGGGGATGGATTCCAGCTTGTCCAGGGTTCCTCCGGTGTGGCCCAGGCCCCGCCCCGACATCATGGGCACTGCCACTCCGCACACGGCCACGATGGGTGCCAGTGGTATGGAGACCTTGTCTCCGACTCCACCGGTGGAGTGCTTGTCCACCTTTGGGAGGCGGATCTCGGAGAGATCGAGGAGCTCCCCGGAGTGGAGCATGGCCTCGGTCCACGCCCAGAGCTCGTCCTGGCTCATCCCGTGGTGGAAGATGGCCATGAGTAGGGCGGCCATCTGGTAGTCAGGCACCTCGCCCCTGGTGTAGGCGGCGATCATCCAGGCGGTCGCCTCATCGGGGAGGGTCCCACCGTCGCGCTTCAGTTCGATGATCTCAACGGCGCTGTAGGACATAGCCGTGGGAATCTACGAGGTCAGCCCCGTAAGCGTGAGCTAGACCTGGATCAATCCTCCAGGGCGAAGTCGACTTGCAGGGTGATGGTGACCGTAGACACTCCCGGCTCGATCGGCGTCGCCGCCCGAGCCGCGTCGCCAGCGGCAAACTCCTCGAAGTAGGGAATCGGCGGCGGTGTGCTGGTCATGGTCTCGGTGATGGCGATCACCCGGCCCAGGGTCTGCCCGGAAAGGGAGGCCAGTTGCTCGGCCTTTGCCCTGGCATCCTCCCAGGCTGCGGTGCGGGCGGCTTCCACCAGGCCGGCGTCGTCCTCGATGGAGAAGCTGAGCCCGCTGACGGTGGCCTCGTCTCCGGCGGCGGCCACCGCCGAGTCGATCACATCCCCTGCGGTGGCGATGTCGTGGATCTTGGCCCGCACCGTGTTATTGACCCGGTATCCGATGAGACGCTCCTGGTTGGTGCGAAAGTCGTACTCGGGGAAGATCGAGTAGTTGGTGGTGGTGATGTCGTCGCGGTCGACGCCCCCGGACACCAGGGCCTCGATCAGAGCCTCGGCGCGCTCGGAGGCACGTGTGGTGGCTTCGGCCACGGTCTCTGCCAACACGGAGACACCGAGGTCGATGGTGAGAGTGTCGGGAGCTCCGGTGATCTCTCCGGTCCCCGATACCGAGACCCCCGTGCGGTTCTCCCCGGTGTTGACCACGATGTCGGCCTGCCGACCTTGGGCGCAGGCCGCCAGCGCCAAACCTGAGAGCGCGATGAAACCGATGAGCTTGGTGTTCGTCATGGCGTTTGGACGCCATCGGACGACGATCGGTTCCAGACCCGGTTCGCGATCACCAACACCCCCTCGCTGGTGAGGAGTCGAGCCTGACGGGCCCGGTCCGGGGCGCGCAGCCGGCCCCCTGCTCCCACGACCCGCCACCAGGGGAGATCTTCGCCGCAGGTCCTGAGCAGGTTGCCCACAGCCCGCGCTGCCCCCGGATGCCCGGCCTCCGCTGCCACTTCGGCGTAGGTGACGAGGTCCCCGGGCCCGAGGCCTCGCAGCACTTCCGTCACCGCCTCCTCGAATCCTTTCACAGGGTCCCGAACAGCCGGTCTCCCATGTCACCGAGGCCGGGTGCGATGTAGAAGTTGGGGTTGAGCTCGCGATCGAGTGCCGCAGCCACGATCCTCACGTCGCCATGGTCGGTCTCCATCCGCTCCACCCCGCTGGGAGCGGCGACGACGCAGATGGCAGTGATGTCGCGGGCCCCGTTCTCCTTGACCTTGTCCACGGCCCAGGAGAGCGATCCTCCTGTGGCCAGCATGGGCTCGAGGACGAGGACCCGGGCGGAGTCCAGAGTGGGGAACTTGGTGTAGTACTCCATCGGCTGGGCGGTCTCCTCGTCCCGTTGCACCCCGGCGAAGCCGATGGTGGCGTCGGGAACCAGGGTCAGCACCGACTCGAGGAGGCCGAGCCCGGCGCGGAGCACCGCCACGGCGACCACTGGGCGGCGCAGCCTCGAGCCCTTGGTGGGCTCGAGCGGGGTGGTGATGTCGACCTCGAAGGCGGGCATGTCGGAGAGGGCCTCGGCGACCAGAAGATAGCCGAGCCTCTCAGCCGTCTGCCTGAACTCCGGCGGCTGGGTGTCCCGGTCGCGCAAGACGGTGAGCAGGTCGGCGGAGAGGGGGTGATCGAGGACGGTCAGCGCCATGACACGGAGACTAAGACCTCGGTGTCACCCGGTGTTGCGCATCCCGGCGGCGATCCCGTTGACGGTGAGCAGTAGGGCGCGGTCGAGCTCCGGCGACTCCTCACCTCCCCGGCTCCGGGCGAGTAAGGAGACCTGGAGGAAGTTGATCGGGTCCAGGTAGATATCCCGGACCGCGAGGGTGCGGCGCAGCAGTGGCGAGCCGTCAAGGAGCTGGTCCCGGTTCCGCAGCGCCAGCACCTCGTGCTCGGTCCTGTCTCGCTCCTCTCTTATGACGTCGAGTAGATGACGGTGGGAAGGTTGGACCAGCTCCTCGACGTATCGAGCCGTGATATCGAGGTCGGTCTTGGTCAGGGTCATCTCCACGTTGTCGAGGAAGGTTTGCAAGAAGCTCCAGTTCTCGGCCATCTCGCCGAGGGTCTTCTCGTAGCCGGCCTTGCGAGCGGCTTCCAGCCCGATGCCTACCCCGAACCATCCCGGGACGATCTGCCGGGTCTGGGTCCAGCCGAATACCCAGGGGATCGCCCGGAGGTCGGCGACCCCGCCCGAGCTTCCGGGTCGCCGCGAAGGCCTGCTCCCGATGTTCATCTTCCCCAGCTCCTCGACGGGGGTCGAGGCGAGGAAGTAGGGGACCAGGCTGGGGTCCTCGATGAGAGATCGGTAGCCCGAGTACGCCTCGGCGGCGAAGCAGTCCATCGTCTCGGTCCAGGCATCCAGTGTCTCCTTGGGGCGACGAGAGCGCCGGTGGAGCAGTGAGCTCTCCAGGACGGACGCCACCATCAGCTCGAGGTTGCGTGCGGCGATTCCGGGATGGGCGTACTTCTCCGAGATAACCTCCCCCTGCTCGGTGATCTTGATGTCCCCGTCCACCGTCCCGTAAGGCTGGGCGAGGATCGCGGCATGTGTCGGCCCTCCACCCCTGCCCACCGTGCCACCCCGGCCGTGAAAGAGACGGAGGTGGACGCCGTGCCGCGCTGCGGCGTCATGCATCGCCCGCTGGGCTTTGTAGATCTCCCACTGTGATGTGGTGATCCCCCCGATCTTGTTGGAGTCTGAGTAGCCCAGCATCACCTCCTGGGTGTCACCCCGTAGCGCCACCAGCTTCCGATAGTTGACATCGTGGAGGAGGTCATCCAGCAGCATCCCTGCCCCCCGTAGGTCGTCGATCGTTTCCACCAGGGGGACGATCCCGATGTCAGCGATACCGCGGTTGATATCGATGAGCCCGGCCTCTCGGGCGAGGAGGGCCGCTTCGATGACATCGGCTGGGCTCTCTGTCATCGAGATCACATAGCTCTCGATCACCCCCTTGCCGAACCGCTGGTGAGCCTCCCTGATGGCGCGGAAGACGCCAAGGGTCCGGCCGGCGTCCCCATCGAGCACTGTGGTCTTTCCCGAGAGGGGCCGGGGGCCGCCCAGCTCTGCGGAGACCACATTGAGCCTCTGCGCGCCCCCCATGGCGGCGAGGTCCGTCCCGACCAGGGCGAAGAGTCGCTCCACCGTCTCTCGATGCTTGGCGGCATGTTCCCTGACGTCGAGGATCGCCATGGCGAAGCCGAAGACGTCGACTGCCCGTCGCGCCTTGGCCAGTGCTCCCTCGGCGATGAGCGTGCCCCGGCCACTCTGCAGCGACCTGGCCATGATCTCCAGCTCGGCTGCGAGCTCGCCGGAATGTGAGTAATCGGCGCCTGGATGATGGGCCCCGCCATCCCTGATGCGCTCCCGCGTGTTCAGTAGCCGTTGGTGGATGTACGAGCATTTCAGCCGGTAGGGCTCCCCCGAGGTGCGGCGATGCTCCCGTCGGTGGACGTGGGGGAGGGATTGTTCGTCGTTCTCCAGGGAGCGCTCCATCTCCGGGCTGATCGGGGCGAGCCGGGAGGACACCGATAGCTCCTCGGCTAGATCCTCTATGAGCCCAATGAGAAACGTGAGCCCCCGGTCGTGCTGGAGCGCCAGGGTCTCCAAGGTCGTTTTCGGTGTGACGGCCGGATTGCCGTCGCGATCACCTCCGACCCAGCTCCCGAAACGCAGCGGCGGCTTACCGGGATGATCGGTGAGGCGTCGGAGTTGCGTCTGGATCGCCTCGAGCAGGTCCGGCACCACTCCCTCGGCCAAGGCCATCAGGTAGTAGAGAGCCGATCGTGCCTCGTCGACCACGGTGGGCCTCACGATGCGCAGGTCGTCGGTTTGCCAGATCAGGTCGATGACCTCGGCGCTGCGCCGGTCGATCTGGTCGATGCGCTCCGGGCGTCGCTCACGCCGGCGTTCCTCGATGAGCGCGGCCAGCTTGGCTCTCTTGGTGAGAATGCTGCGCCGGGCCACCTCGGTCGGGTGGGCGGTGAAGACCGGTCGGGCCTCGAGTCGGGAGAGGATCTGGTCGATGAGGCCCTGGTCGAGATCGGCCTCGACTATCCGGTCGACGGTTGCCTTGAGTAAGCGCTCGTCGGCTGCCATCTCGTCCATGCGGTGGACTTGCTCGGCGACGTTGGCCAGATAGAAGTAGGTCGTGAACGCCCTGACCAGCGGGATGACCTGGTCAGTTGACAGCTTGGCGAGCAAATCACGGAGCTGGGCTCCGGCGTCTCGATCCAGGTCCTGGCGGGCCGCCTTGTCTAGCGCCCGAACCCGTTCCACCAGGTCGAGAAGTTCTCGGCCGTGCTGGCGTACCAGCGTCTCCCCGAGCTGGTTGCCCAGCCGCCGGATGTCGGAGCGGAGAGCCTCGTCTGCGCTGGTCACCCCGCGGAGGTTAGGGCGGGGAGGTAGAACGGGTCTCATGCATCTGCTGGCCCCCTTGACAGCGCGGGCCCTGTCCGATACATTCCTCTCTAATTCGGTCGATCGACCGATGATTGCGAGGAGGACGACTTGACCGTCGAGACCCACACCAGGGAGACCATCCTCGTCGCGGCGCGGCAGGCACTGCTCGAGTCGGGCTACGCCGGACTCTCCACGAGGAAGATCGCCGAAGCCGCCGGGGTCCCGCTCAGCCAGATCCACTATCACTTCGGATCGAAACAGGGTCTCGTCCTCGATGTCCTCGCCGAGGAGAACCGCAAGCTCCTCGACCGCCAGCGTCACATGTACCAGCAGGACATGCCGCTGTGGAAGCAGTGGGAGCAGGCGTGCGACTTTCTCGAGGACGATCTCGAGTCAGGGTATGTGCGGGTCCTGCAAGAGATGACTGCCGCCGGCTGGTCCGATCCCGAGATCGCCGCAGCCGTCAAGGACATGCTCGGAAAGTGGTTCCTGCTCCTCGCCGACGTAGCACGCGAGGCCGCGGGGAAGATCGGCGGGCTGGGCCCTTTCACTCCCGAGGAGGCGGCGGTCCTTGCGGCGTCACCTTTCCTGGGGGTGGAGACCATGCTCCTCCTCGGCTTCGAGGAGTCCGAGATGCCGGCCCGATCGGCCCTGCGCAAGGTGGGCGACTTGCTTCGTCGCCTCGAGGACCAGTCGTGAGAGCCCGGCAGCCCGATTCCACAGGCCGTATCGATTGTGACGGCGTGGAGATCTACTACGAGGTGCACGGCGACGAGGGCCCGACCATCCTCCTACTCCCCACCTGGCTGATCATTCACTCCCGTTTCTGGAAGCTGCAGATCCCCTATCTGGCCAGACACTTCCGGGTGGTCACCTACGACTCGCCGGGGAATGGGCTGTCAGACCGACCCCTGGAACCCGAGGCACATGGTGTCTATGCCCACCTTCGCTACACAGAGGCGGTGCTCGACGAGACCGGGACCGATTCGGCGGTGCTCGTCGGACTCTCCCAGGGTGGGCAGTTCGGAGTCTCCTTCGCCGCAGAGCGGCCCGAGCGCGTGGATGGCCTCGTGGGGATAGGAGCGGCGGTGGCGGTGCTCTTGACTGGTCCCAGCGAGCGGGGCAAGTACATCATGGAGCACTTCGAGGATCCCTACCCGCCGCGGCCACCGTCAGCATTGCGGACGGGTGGTCGGGACGACCGGGGCGACTGGGCCAAGTACAACCGCAAGTACTGGCTCGACGACCTCGAGGATTTCGGCTGGTTCTTCTTCGGTCATTGCTTTCCGGAGGCGCACTCCACGAAGCAAATCGAGGATTGCGTGGGCTGGACCCTGGAGACGACCGGGGAGATTCTCGGTGCCGAGTGGGATGCCCCCAATGGGGATATCGAGACCTATCGCAACTGGGCTTCCGCGGTGGAGTGCCCGGTGCTGCTCATCCACGGCACCGACGACTACATCGTCCCTATCGATTACGCCAAGGAGCTGGCCCGGCTCACCGGCGCCGACCTTGTCACCATGGAGGGATCAGGTCACATCCCGTTGGCCCGCGACCCGGTGAAGGTGAATCGCTTGATCAAGGACTTCGTCGACCGGGTGGCCGCCCCGATGGTGGGGTCGTCATGAGAGCCGTCTCCCCCGACCGTATGGGTGTCGTCAACCGGGATGGGGTGGACGTCGCCTACGAGGTCTACGACCGGGAGGGGCCGACCCTGCTCTTCGTCCCGCCGGCGCCGATTACCCACTCCCGCATCTTCAAGGGCCAGGTCCCATTCTTGAGCAGGCATTACCGCCTGGTCGCCATGGACGGGCGGGGCAACGGCAGATCGGGGCGGCCCACGCAGGCAGCATCACACACTCGTGCCCAGAACCTGGCCGACATGGTGGCGGTGATGGACGCAACCGAGACCGAGCAGGCGGTTGTCGTGGCCCATTGTCATGCCAATTGGTGGGCCGTGGAGCTGGCAGCGAGCTACCCGGATCGTGTTCGCGCTCTGGTCGCCATCGAGCCCGGCGTCCCCTATCTCGGGCGCTCCCAGCCCCACTGGGTCGAAGCCAATGAGAGGTGGGAGGAGGTCCTCGAGGACCCCCAAGGATGGGAGTTGTGCAATCGCCACGCCATGGTCACCCGGCACCGGGACTGGGTCGAGTTCTTCTTCGGCCAGCAGTTGGTCGAGGCTCACTCCACCAAGCAGTGGGAGGACGCGGTCGGCTGGGCGTTGCAGTCCACGGGCGAGGTTCTCGTCGCCGGCGAGGAGGGCCCGGACCGTGATGCCCCTACCAAGGAGGAGTTCGAGGGCCTTTGCCGGTCGCTCGGCGTCCCCGTGCTGGTGATCCATGGCGACCAGGACGTGTGCCAGCACGTCGATCGGGGAAGGGCCTTCGCCGAGCTGACCGGGGGCGAGCTGGTGGTGATGGAGGGATCGGGTCATCTCGCCCTTGGCCGAGACCCGGTGAAGGTGAATCGGGCGATCAAGGATTTCGTCGATCGGGTTGTGGAGGTGCCCAGCATGAAGAGCCAGACCTGGACCCGCGCCCTGGACCGGCGCAAGAAAGCGCTCTACATCTCGTCGCCGATCGGGCTCGGCCATGCCCGGCGCGATCTGGCCATCGCCCAAGAGCTCAAGGCATTTCAGCCCGATCTGGAGATCGAGTGGCTGGCCCAGCACCCGGTGACCACCGTGCTGGAGCGGGCCGGGGAGACCATCCACCCGGCGAGCCGCTGGCTGGCCTCGGAATCGGGCCACATCGCATCGGAGGCGAGCGGTCACGACCTGCACTGCTTCCAGGCCCTGCGAAGCATGGATGAGATCCTCCTCGCCAATTTCATGATCTTCCAGGAGGTGTTGGAGGAGGGCAACCATGACCTGGTCCTCGGGGACGAGGCCTGGGACATCGACCACTTCTGGCACGAGAACCCCGAGCTGAAGCAGGGCTCTCATGTGTGGATGACCGACTTCGTCGGCTATCTGCCCATGCCCGAGGGCGGGGAACGGGAGGCCTATCTCACCGCGGACTACAACGCGGAGATGATCGAGCACATCGCCAGGTTCCCCCGGATACGGGACCGGGCGATCTTCGTGGGCAACCCTGACGATATATACCCGGAGGTCTTCGGGCCCCAACTCCCCAAGATCAGGGACTGGACCGAGGACCACTTCGACTTCTCTGGCTACATCACGGGGTTCACGCCGCCTTCACCCGACGAAGCCGAGGCGTGGAGGGCGGAGGTCGGCTTCGGCGAAGACGAGAAGGTCTGTGTGGTGACAGTGGGTGGCTCCGGCGTGGGCCGTGACCTGCTGGAGAAGGTGATCGCCGCCTATCCCCTGGCCAAAGAAGAGGTGCCCGAGTTGCGTATGATCGCGGTGGCCGGCCCTCGCATCGAGCCGGAGAGCCTGCCCACCCATCCCGGTCTGGAGGTTCACGGATACGTTGACCGTCTCTACCGACATCTCTCGGTATGCGATCTCGCTGTGGTACAGGGAGGGCTGACCACGACCATGGAGCTGACCGCAGGCAACCGCCCCTTCCTCTACTTCCCGCTACGCAACCACTTCGAGCAGAACTTTCACGTCCGCCATCGGCTCGACCAGTACGGCGCCGGCCGCCACATGGCGTATGCCGAGACCTCGGTGGACGATCTGGCCACCGCCATCGGTGACGAAATCGGGCGGAAGGTGAACTACAGCCCGGTGGAGACCGACGGGGCGGCACGCGCCGCCCGAATGATCGCCGAGCTCATCTAACCGGGGGAGAAAGGAGCATCGAACAAGTCGACACATCTACCAGTAATCGGTCGATCGGCCGACCAATCACACGGGAAACCGTAAAGGAGCAAGAGATGACGACAGTGCAAATGACCAACGGAGTGAACACCGAGGCCCTGTTCGGGGCGCTGGATGCGGTGAAGGCCCAGCCTGCCGCGGCCAAGTTCCAGTTCCGGGCGAGGAACAAGTGGATCAGAGGCACCCACAGCCGGAGCACGATCCACGACTTCTTCGGCCTGGGGACGGAGCAGACCCACAAGGAGCCGCGTAGCTACGAGGCCGACCATCCCGAGCAGCTCGTTGCTGCCGACAACGCGCCCACACCGGTGGAGTATCTGCTCCACGCCCTGGCGGCGTGCATAACGGCGGGGATCGGGAACGTGGCCGCGGCGCGGGGCATCGAGCTGACCCGTGTGGAGTCCACGGTGAAGGGTGACATCGACCTGGTCGGGCTGCTCGGAATCGACCCCACGGTGCGCAACGGCTACTCGGGGATCGAGATGGAGGTCACCATCGAGGGCGACGCCTCCGAGGAGGAGCTGGGAGCCGTCGTGGAGCGTTCCATCGCCCGCTCCGCCGTATACGACATGCTGACCAACGGGACTTCGGTCGAGGTCCTCGTCACTGGGGAATGAGCTTCGAGTACGACGTCGTCGTGGTGGGCGCCCGGGTCGCCGGCGCGCCCACCGCGATGCTTCTGTCCCGGATGGGGCATCGTGTCCTGATGGTGGACCGTGTGGCCCTGCCTTCGGACACGGTTTCCACTCACGCCCTGCTTCGGAGTGGCGTCCTCCAGATGGAGCGCTGGGGTCTGCGGCACAGTGTGCCGGAATCCGGCGCCCCTCCGATCAGGAACATCACCCTCGGGTTCGGCGAGGAGCGGATCGGGTTCGAGGTGCGTCTCGAGCACGGAATCGGCGAGCTCTACGCACCGAGGCGCCACGTTCTCGATGGCATCCTGCTGGACGCCGCCGTCGAATCGGGGGCCGAGTTCCTCCCCGAGACCCGAATGGTCGACCTGCTTCGAGCGGACGACGGCAGAGTCACAGGCGTCGAGATCGAGACCGGCAACAGTCGGTCACAGGTCTCCGCGAAGATGGTGATCGGAGCCGACGGGGTGTGGTCCCGTGTCGCCAAGCTGACCGGCTCGTCGACCCTTCGCCATCACGATCCGACCAACGCGGTCCACTACGCCTACTTCGAGGGGGTCGACTTCGAGGGGTTCTGGTTCCAATTCACCCCCGGGGTCAACGCCGGGATCATCCCCACCAACGACGGTCTCGCCTGTGTGTTCGCCGGCCGGCCCCAGAGGCTGATGCCTGCCTTCAGCTCCGATCCGGAGGGAGAGTTCCTCCGTCTTCTCCGGCAGGCGGGGATGGACTTGTTGGATCGAGTCTCCGCCGGGAGCAGGGTGACCCCATTTCGAGGCACGCCAGGGCTCCCTGGCTTCATCCGTCAGGCGCACGGCCCCGGCTGGGCGCTGGTGGGCGATGCCGGGTACACCAAGGACCCGATCTCGGCGCATGGGATCAGCGATGCCCTCCGCGACGCGGAGCTGTGCGCCACAGCGGTGGATCGCGCCCTTCGGCTTCCCGCGGAGGAAAAGGAGGCGATGACCGACTTCCAGATGGTTCGCGACCGTCTCTCGTCAGCAATGTTCACAGAGTCACAGGCGCTCGCCGGCTTCGACTGGGGGCCGGCGGAGGCGTCACAGAGGATGCGGGCGATCAGCGATGCGGTGAAGGAGGAATGCGCCTTGTTGTCGGGGCTCCCGGTCTTGCCGGCACCGGCCATGGTGTGACCGCTCAGTCGACGCGCCGTTTGTGCACCCGGCCCTCCGTGCCGCGCAGGGACAGCCCGGTTCCCGCCCCGTAGCGGACCAGCGTCATCTCGGCGAGGATCGACACCGCCACCTCCTGGGGCGTCTCCGCACCGATGTCGAGGCCGATCGGGGAGTGGATGCGGGCAATCTGCTTCTCGCCGAACCCCATCTTCTCCAGACGCTCCACACGCAGACCGTGGGTTCGGCGACTCCCCATGGCACCCACATAGCGGGTGTCTGACTTGAGCGCGGCGGCCAGCGGGGGAGTCTCGTGACGGGGATCGTGTGACAGGACGACCACCCAGGTGCGCCGGTCGAAGTGAAGCTGGTCCATGAGGTCCTTAGGCCAGCCCACGAGTACCCGATGAGCCTCGGGGAAGCGCTCCGCGGTGGCGAAGGCGGGGCGGGAGTCGATCACCGTCACCCGGTATCCCATTTGCGAACCGAACGAGCACAGGGCCTGGCCGATGTGGACCGCCCCGAACACGAGCAAGTCCGGCGGTGGGGCGAGGGTCTCGATGAACACCGAGTGCTCTCCGTAGTCGAGGGTTCGGTGCTGCTCGTTGCTCATCAGAGTGCGGGCGTCCTCGGCGACGTCCTCGGCAATCTGCTCCGGCAACGATCCGGCGACCGATCGACCCGAGGCATCGATCACCGTCTTCGATCCGGTGGCCGGCCCCTCGACCGCCGTCGCCACCGCGCCGAACTCCTCAGCATCGAGGATCCGCTGGATGGCTTCGAGGACTTCGCTCACCAGGGCTCTATGAAGACGTCGATGGTCCCTCCACAGGACATGCCCACCTCGAAGGCGTCCTCGTCGGCGATCCCGTAGGTCACCATCTTGGGCTCGCCGCTCTCGATCACCTCCTGTGCATGGAGGAACACGTCGTTCTCGACGCACCCGCCGCTCACCGAGCCCTCCATGTCGCCTTCGGAGGAGACCAGGAACTTGGAGCCCTCGGGCCGGGGAGCGCTCCCGTGAACCTTGATCACCGTGGCGACGGCGACTCTCTTGCCCTCGTCCACCCAACGATTTCGCAGCGCGAGCTGGTTTCTCATCTCGAACCCATGTCTATCACAGCCCCGGGGTTGTCGTCCTAGACACGCAGCCCGGCCAATGACTCGAGCAGCCGCACCACGTCTCGTAGATCGTTGACGCTGGCAGCAGGGAGGAGATGATCGACATGAGGGAGTGCGGCTCTCATCCCGCGGGTGGCCGGGCGATAGTCCTGTCTCGCTGCCAGCGGGTTGAGCCAGATCACCTTGTGCACCGTGCGAGCGAGACGCCCCATCTCCCGGGTGAGGAGATCAGGGTCGCCGCAGTCCCAGCCGTCGGAGAGGATCAGTGCGATCGGGCCACCCCGGGACAGCCGGCGACTCCAGAGCCGGTTCCACTTCTCCAGGGCCTCTCCGATCTTGGTGCCTCCGGACCAGTCTCTGACCGTTGCCGACACCCGGGAGAGTGCGGTTTGGATGTCCCGGCGCTTCAAGTCCTCGGTGATCCGGGTCAGGTCCGTGGAGAAGGTGAAGACCTCGACGTCGTCGATCCGTCTCTGCGCGGCGTGGGCGAACACCAGGAAGAGGTCGGCGTACTTCTCCATGGAGCCCGAGATGTCGGCGATGATGATGAGGGGGCGTTGCCGTTTCCGCCGCCGGCGCCGCAATATCGGCATCAGATCGGCTTCGGGACGTGTGGTCCCCCTCAGGGTGCGTCGAAGATCGGGGGAGGACCCTCCCCTAGCCGTGACCCAGCGTCTGGTTTTGACGTCCGATGGCTGCCACATCATCGCCATGACCAGCCGACGCGCCTCGAGGAGCTGGTCTTCGTCGAGGTCGGCGAAATCACGCCCCGCCAGGTTCTCCACTGCGGAGGCGCCGACGCGTGACTCGGCGTCGGTCGCGGTCTCGCTCAGATGTTGGAGGATTGGCTTCACCGCCGTTGAGGAGGCGAGCCGAGAGTGCTGCTCGGCGGTGGGCCGGGGCGTGAACAGCCCCTCGAAAAAGCGGTTGAACTCCTCGTCGAAGGGAGTCCGTTGGTCCGGGTCGGTGATGGCGAGCGCCTGGAGCGATGCGTGCACCTGGTCCCGGCTCGAGGCGTCGACCAGGGTGATCGCCCGCGCCATGTCCGAAACCTGGTCCGGAGTGACGGTCAGCCCCCGGTTTCGGAGGGCTCCGGCGAAAAATGCCAGGTCCCGGATCGGGCCGCTGGTCATCCGACCAGCGCGTCGACGCCGGCTTCCCTCACGGTGTCGATGTCATCCTTGTACTTGAGAACGACACCGAGCGTGCGGTCGGCGATCGCCGGGGTCAGCTCTCCCTCCTGGAGAAGAGAGAGCGACTGTGCCCAGTCCAGGGTCTCGGCCACGCCAGGGGGCTTGAAGAGCTCCATGGCTCGCAGCCGCTCCATGGCCCCGGCAAGACTCTCGGCGAGGGCCGTCTCGATGCCGGGGACCTTCCTGGCGACGATCGCCGCCTCCAACGCCGGGGTCGGGTAGTCGATCCAGTGATAGATGCAGCGACGCTTGAGGGCGTCGTGGATCTCCCGGGTCCGGTTGGAGGTCAGGACCACGATCGGAGAGGCCTCGGCCTCGATAGTCCCGATCTCGGGGATGGTGACCTGGAAGTCGGAGAGGAGCTCGAGGAGAAATGCCTCGAATTCCTCGTCGGCTCGGTCGAGCTCGTCGATGAGGAGCACGGCCCGGTGTCCGTCGCTGCTGGCCTCGATGGCCTGGAGCAAGGGTCTGGCGATGAGAAACTCCCGGCTCATGATGTCCTTGGCCTGTGCCTGTGCTCCCTCTCCTCTGGCCTCGAGGAGTCGGATCTCCATCATCTGCCGGGCGTAATCCCACTCGTAGAGGGCCTGGCTCACATCGAGACCCTCGTAGCACTGGAGTCGGATGAGCGGTTCCCCGGAGATGGCGGCGAGGGCCTTGGCCGCCTCGGTCTTCCCCACACCGGCCTCGCCCTCGAGAAACAGGGGGCGGCCCAACTGAAGGGCGAGATGCATGGCGACGGTGAGGTCCTCGCCGGCGAAGTAGTTCTGCCGGTCGAGCTCCGCCGCTAATTCCTCGATGGACCGTGGGATCACGAAGACAGGTTAAGGCGACTCGAAGGGCTTGAAGGCCTCGGCGACAACACGGGCCTCCCAGATCTGGCCACGATGCTCCGCCTCGTGCTGAACCAGGTGTTCAATCACCCACTCTGGTGTCACCAGGTCGTCGTCGCTTGGCCTCGGCGCGCGGGAGTACCACTTGACAGCATGGTCGAGATCGTTCGCCCAGCCGAACACGGTGTCGAGTTGGAACGGCATCCCCATAACCTATATGACGATGTTCGACACCCTCACCCAGCGATTCGAAGCGGTGTTCGCCGGTCTGCGCGGCAAGGGAAAGCTGTCCGAGAAGGACATCGACGAAGCCCTGCGCCAAGTGCGGATCGCCCTGCTCGAGGCCGACGTCAACTTGGGGGTGGTCAAGGCCTTCCTGACCCGGATACGGGAGCGGGCGGTCGGCGAGGACGTGTCGAAGTCGATCACGCCCGGCCAGCAGGTGATCAAGATCGTTCACGAGGAGCTGGTGGAGACCCTGGGCAGCCAGACCGTCGGTCTGGAGAAGGGCCCGGTGCCCCTCACCATCCTGATGGTGGGTCTACAAGGCTCGGGTAAGACCACCACTGCAGGGAAGCTCGCCAAGCTGCTCACGGACCGAGGGAAGAAGCCGCTTCTGGTGGCCGCCGACCTGCAGCGGCCCGCGGCCGTCGACCAACTCGAGACCCTGGGGCACCAAATCGGGGTGCCCGTCCTGGCGGACCGGACGTCGAAGCCGCCCAAACTGGCCAAGTCGGCGCGCAAGGAGGCGGTGAGGAGTGGCCGCGACGTGATCATCATCGACACGGCCGGCCGGCTCCAGATCGACGAGGGGTTGATGAAGGAGCTCGCGGCCGTGGAGAAGGCGGCCGACCCGGCGGAGGTCCTCCTGGTGGTGGACGCCATGACCGGTCAGGACGCCGTCAACGTCGCCCGGGGATTCCAGGAGAGGATCGACTTGACCGGCGTCATCCTCACCAAGCTCGACGGGGACGCCCGGGGCGGGGCCGCGATATCGGTCCGTGAGGTGACCGGTGCGCCGGTGAAATTCGCCGGAGTGGGGGAGAGGCTCGACGATCTGGAGCCGTTCCACCCGGAGCGGATGGCCTCCCGCATCCTCGGCATGGGGGACGTCCTGACGCTGATCGAGAAGGCGGAGACCGTCTTCGACGAGCAGGAGGCGGAGCTGACGGCGAGGAAGCTGGAGAAGGGAGATTTCACTCTCGACGACTTCCTCGGGCAGTTCCAGGCGATCAAGTCGATGGGGCCTCTCAAGGACATCCTTGCTATGCTCCCCGGGTCCGGGTCCCTCCTGCGCGAGGTCGATATCGACGATCGCGACCTCCGTCGGGTCGAGGCAATCATCCAGTCGATGACGCCCGAGGAGCGCGGGAACCCGAGACTGATCGGCGGTAGCCGCAAGCGGCGGATCGCATCCGGGTCGGGCACCAGCCCCCAGGATGTGAATCGGCTCCTCAAGCAATTCGCCGAGGCAAAGAAGATGATGAAGACGCTGGCCGGTGGCAAGGGTGTGCCATCACTGGACGGCCTGCTCGGCAGCCGGTCGCGTCGATGAGCGCCACGAGGTGAATTGATGGCCGTCAAGTTGAGATTGATGCGGATCGGGAAGAAGAAGCAACCCCAGTACCGCATTGTGGTCATGGACGAGAGAGCCCCCCGGGACGGGCGCTACATCGAACAGATCGGGCGTTATGACCCGAGGCAGCAGCCGTCCCTGGTGGAGGTCGACAACGATCGTGCTGCCGACTGGCTGTCCAAGGGGGCCCAGCCCACCGAGACGGTGGAGAAGCTGCTCAACGTGTCCGGGGCGCTGAACACCATGAAGGTGAGGTCGGGGGAGATCCACGTGGTGGGCGTACAGCGCGACGAGGCCGAGTCGGCGGAGCCCGAGAGCCCCGAAGCCGAGGCACCCGCCAATGACGTCGAGACCGAGGGGTCGGAGCCCGAGATCACCGAGCCCTCCGAGGAGGAGTGATCGTGGCCAGAGGCGAGATCGTGGAGCGCGTCGTCAGCTACATCGTCAAGAGCATCGTGGAGGACGCCGACGCGGTGGAGGTGACGATGGTCGAGCAGGGCCCGGACGAGATGGTCGCAGAGGTCCGCACTGCGAAGAGCGACATGGGCCGGGTCATCGGTCGCCGGGGCCGGGTGGCCAAGGCGATCCGCGCCGCCGCCGGGGCTGCCGGTGAGGAAGAAGGGATCACCGCTGGGGTCGAGTTCCTCGACTGAGGAGCGGTTCCACGTCGGTCGTCTCGGCCGCCCCCACGGCCTCGACGGCTTTCTCGGCATATACCTGGAGGAAGAGGACCTCTCACTTCTCGACCCCGGCTCCATCGTCTACCTGGACGATCGCCCACACACCGTGGCCGCCACGCGCCGGGGGGACAAGGGCTATCAAATCCTTTTCGTCGGCGTCTCCGATCGTGGCGCCGCCGAGCAGATCCGCGGCCTCGAGGTCTTTGTCGCCGAGAGACGCTCGCTCGAGCCCGACGAGTATTGGCCCGAGGATCTCATTGGCCTCGAAGTAAGGCCCGGGGGCGGCTCGGTGGCCGAAGTCGCCCACGGACCATCCCAGGCGAGATTGGTCATCGAGCGGGAGGGGACTCGCTTCGAGATCCCTTTCGTTGCCGACCTGGTGCCAGTGGTGGACATAGGCGAGGGCTACGTCGAGATCGTGGAGCTCCCCGGTCTCATCGAACCGTCATCCTGACCGTCACCCCCTCAAGCGTGCCGTCCAGCTGATTGGCCTCACCGACGAACAGTGAGACAGTCCCTTCCGGGAGCTCGAGGTTTGCCCGGTACTCCCCCCAGGTGTCCATCCAGGCCGCCGCGATGGTGCTGCGCTCTGCCACCACCTCGCTCCCAATGCTGGCGACAAAGAGAACACCTGCCTCGAGCGTTCGGCTGTAGCCGCTGATGGTGAACACCGAGTCGACGGTCGCACCCGCCGTCGGCGACGTGACCACGACTCTCTCTCCAATGGTGGAGAAGCCAGTGAAGGGAACCAGTCCGGGTTTCAGGGTGAGAATCAGCTGTGCCGGTGACGAGGCGGCCTCGATCCGCGCCTGAGAGGGCTGGGCCAGGTGGAAGTCGATGAACATTCCCTCCTCTAGAGATCTGACCACAAAGAGACGGTCGACCAGGGTGGTCTCCACGAGTTGGTCCGTGACCACCGTGGCGTCGAGGCTGTTCATCCGGACACGGAGCACCTGGAAGCTCCCGAGGTGGAGTAGCTCTGTCGATGGCGGTGTGGTGGCCGGAGCCCCTTCCGAGGTCTGGAAGGCAATGGTGAAGGTCTCACAGCCCTGCTCCTCGGTCCACGAGATAGCGCCGATGGCGCCGCTGTCCGAGGCGTCGTGATCGAGGTCGGCGATCTCGCCGCCCTCGCCGAACTCGAACTCGTCCGCACAGGGCGCCACGGTGGGTGTGGTGACAGCCGCGGGCGCAGTCGTAGTTGCGGGAAGGGTGCTGGTGGTCTCCGCCGGCGTCGCGGAGCAGGAGGCAACGAGGGCTGTGAGGAGGACGAACAGTGGGCGGCTCCCTGTCACCTGGCAAGGGTAAGCAGCCGGTAGGTTGAGCAGGGAAATCGAGAGCTTGGAGTAGATATGCCGGATGCCGTGATCGTGGCCACTGCCAGGTCGCCGATCGGGAGGGCGTACAAGGGCTCGCTGATCGAGGTGAGGGCCGACGATCTCGCCGGTTTCGCCATCGACGCCGTGATGAGCAAGGTGCCCGGCGTGGACCGGGGCAGCGTCGACGACGTCATGCTGGGTTGCGGGCTGACCCATCACGAACAGGGCTACAACTTGGCCCGGCCGGCGTCTCTCCTCGGGGGGATGCCGGAAACCGTGCCCGCCACGACGGTCAACCGCTTCTGTGCCTCGTCCCTCCAGACCATCCGCATGGCCTTTCATGCGATCATGCAGGGAGAAGGCGACACCTACATCGCTGCCGGGTCGGAATCGGTCACCAGGACCTACGGCAAGGCGCTGGACAGCGAGGACCTCAATCCCCGCTTCACCGACCAGTCCCGGGACGACTACATCAACAGCGTCTACATCCCAATGGGGATGACC
>Ga0299907_10000498_pt1 | contig 19164 bp, 14 predicted proteins | sample RVTome_16_FD_198680 | JGI IMG/M metagenome (GOLD analysis project Ga0299907, IMG submission 198680) | Soil microbial communities from uranium-contaminated site in the Upper Colorado River Basin, Wyoming, United States - RVT152D67 (version 2) ...
GTCGCCGACGACGGCGATGGCACGTCCTTCGGTGCAGTCGACGCGCCCTTCACGCTCACCGCGGCGCCGTTCGAGCTCGTGCGGGCGCTGACCGGCCGGCGCAGCGTCGAGCAGCTCGCGGAGATGAAGTGGGAAGGCGATTGCTCGGTCGTGATCCCTGCCTTCACCTACGGGCCCTTCGCGCCGGCCGCCGTCCCCATCGAGGAGTAGCGGCCGGCCGCGAAGGTTCAGCTCCTGCTCACCCGACCGCGGCGCCGCCGACCACAGCCCGGTTCAACCGAGCTCCCGCGCTGCTGCCGGTGAACTCGGCGTCGCCGAAGTCGAAGACGCCACCGTCGGCCGCGAACAGCCAGTAGCCGTGACCGGTGCCGCTCATCGCTGCGTCGACGATCGGCTGGTTGAGCACGGTGGCACCCGTGCCACCCTCGTACGTGGCGTCGCCGAAGGTGAACACGCCACCGTCGCGCCCCACCAGCACGTACCCCTGGCCGGTCGGCGTCGCCTCGATGGCGACGATCGGGGCGGTCAACCGAGTCGCGCCCATGCTGCCCGCGAACGGCGCATCGCCGAAAGCGAACACACCACCGTCCGCCGCAGCCAACCAGTACCCGTCGCCGGTAGGCGTCGACGCCATCGCGACGATCGGCGCGGTCAACCGGGTGGCGCCCATGCTGCCCGCGAACGGCGCATCGCCGAAAGCGAACACACCGCCGTCCGCCGCGGCCAACCAGTACCCGCCACCCGCCGATCCACCGGCGGCCGACACGACACCGCACAACGAGCGCGCGCCGGCGTCACCGGTGTTCTTGGTCGTCGTGTCCGCACCGGCGCCGGCCGACGTCGAGTAGCGATCGGGAATGTTGCCGTAGTTGTCGCGACCGGCGTGCACCACTACCGCAACCCCGCCCGCGTCCGTCAGGAGCTGGTCGACCGTGAACGTGTCGAGCCAGTAGCTCGCGCGCGCCACGCCGGCGGCATCGGCGTACAGCACCGGCATGTCGCCCTGGTGGTCGCCGTGCGTGGCCCCCGCCGGGTTCCAGTGGCCACCCGCGGATGCCACGAAGTCCCCGACGCACGAACCGTTGGCATGGATGTGGAAGCCGTGGAACTCCGAGAGGGGAGTCAGCCCGGTGACGTACGCGTTCACGCGGACGCGTGAGCCCACGCTGGTGAACGTCACGCGGCCGGAAGTGACGCCGTCCTGCCCGCGCAACACCGCGACGCCGTGACTCGGAGGAACACCCATCCCGACGATCGGGCTGTTGAGCTTCATCGCACCTGCGCTACCGGCGAAGGGCGCGTCGCCAAAGGCGAACACCCCGCCGTCGGCCGCGGCCAAGTAGTAGCCGCCCGACGTCGCCGACGGCTGGAAGGAGACGATCGGGCTGTTCAACGGCGCGGTGCCGCGGCTGCCGTGGAACGCGGCGGCGCCGTGCGTGAACACGCCGCCGTCATCGGAAGCGAGCCAATAGCCACCGCCCATCGCAACCGGACCGCGCGTCACGACGCCGCACGCATAGCGCGAGCCTGCGTCGCCCGTGTTCTTCGTCGTGGTGTCCGCGCCGACCCCCGCGGAGGTCGAGTAGCGATCGGGGATGTTGGCGTAGTTGTCGCGACCGCCGTGCACGATCACCGCGACACCGCCTTCGTCGGCGAGGAGCTGCTCGACCGAGAACGTGTCCAGCAGGACACTCGCGGTCGCGGTGCCGTCCGCACCTGCGTAGAGGACCGGCATGTCGCCTTGGTGGTCGCCGTGCGTGGCACCTGCCGGGTTCCAGTGGCCGCCGGCCGACGCGACGAAGTCCCCGACGCACGAGCCGTTGGCGTGGATGTGGAAGCCGTGGAAGTCCGATGCCGGGCTCAGACCGGTGACCGCGGCCCGCACCTGGGCGCTGCCAGACCCCACCTGCTGGAACGTCACCTGGCCGACCGCGGCTCCCGCCTGGTTGCGCAGCACCGCGGACGCCACCGGTCCTCGGAACGCGGCATCGACCGCCCCGACCTGACCGACGCTCGCGAGCGCCACTACCAGTGCTCCGACCATGACCTGCACCCGCCTGCAATAGGACACGGATGTCTCCCTTCCGTCGTGACTAGAGACGAGCGACCCGCCGACGCGGGTGACGCGGGGGAAGCATTTCATCGATGTCACCCGCGAGCCCGCGCTCATCGTCTGTCCGGGCATGGCCAACGTCATCGAGGTCGAAGGGCTGCGCAAGGAGTACAGGAGCCTGCGACGGTCGCGAACGGTTGCCGTCGACGACCTGCACCTCTCCGTGCCCGAAGGTTGTGTCTTCGGACTTCTCGGACCAAACGGCTCCGGCAAGACCACCACGATCCGGTGCCTGCTCGGCCTCGCCCGCCCGACCTCCGGTCGCATCCGCGTGCTCGGCCGGCCGCTTCCCGCCGGCCTCGCCGCAGTCATGGGATCGATTGGGGCCGTCGTGGAGAGTGCCGCGTTCCTGCCGACGATGACGGGCCGCGAGCAGCTGCACCTCCTCGCGCGCGTCGCGGGCGTTCCCCTGGCGCGAGCAGACAGCGCGCTCGAGGAGCTCGGCTTGGCTTCGCGCGCCGACGACGCCGTGAAGCGTTACTCGCTCGGCATGCGCCAACGCCTCGGGCTGGCGGCCGCGCTGCTGAAGGATCCGGCACTGCTCGTCCTCGACGAACCCGCCAACGGGCTCGACCCCGCCGGGATGAAGGAGATGCGCGACCTGCTCCGGCGGCTCGCGTCCGAAGGGCGGACCGTGTTCCTCTCGAGCCACCTCCTTGCCGAGGTCGAGCAGACGTGCAGCACCGTGGCCATCTTGAAGGAGGGCCGTTGCATCACGTCGGCGCCGATCGGCACCGTGCGCGCGGACCGCCAGGCGATGTATGTGCGCGTCGACGACCTGGCCCGCGGTCGCGACGTGCTGGTGCGCGCCGGCTTCGACACCGAGGTCGTCGACCACCATCTCCGTGTCGCCGGCGCCGATGGCGCTGCGATCACACGCACGCTTGCGTCGGACGGGTTGTGGGTGATGGACCTCCGCCCGCAGGAGGTGTCGCTCGAAGACCTGTTCCTCGAGATGACCGGACCGTCCGCTGTGCGCTACCAGGAGGTCTCGACATGACGCTCTTCCTCGTGGAGGTCCGCCGATCGTTGCGCCGTCGCGCGGTGTGGTCGCTCGTTGCGATAGCGCTGGCCGGCATAACGGTGGTCGCGCTCATCGCGTTCTTCAGCAGCCGAGGGCTCGACCTAGCCCAGCTGCGCGCGCGGGACGAGATGCACCCGGCTGTGCTCGTCGATTGGTGGGTGCCGGGCGGAGGTGACGGTGTACTCATGGGCGCGGCGTTCTTCCTGCTGATGGGCGCGCTCATCGGTGGCGCCACGGTCATCGGAGGCGAGTGGCGCGCCGGCAACGTGGCCACGTTGCTCCTGTGGGAGCCACGGAGGACGCGCCTGTTCGTGGCGCGCGTCGCGGCTGCCTTCGCGTGCGCCGCGGCGATCGCGGTGGCGCTCCAAGTGGTGTTGTTCGCCGCCTTGCTCCCGGCTGTGCTGCTCCACGGCACCACAGCGGGAGCGACGGCGTCGTGGTGGCTCGACTTCGCGGCAGCGGTTGCCCGCCTCTCGTTGACGACCGGCCTCGTCGCGGCCGTGGCTGCCTCCCTCGCGTTCGCCGGGCGCTCGACAGCCGGTGCCATCGTCGCTGTGTGGGCGTGGCTGGCGCTCGCGGAGACCATCCTCCGCATCCACGTGTCCGGCGCGCGCCCGTACCTCGTGTCCGAGAACCTGACCCGGGTGCTGACCTGGGCGGACCTTCCCGGCGCCCAGGCGTCGAGGTCGCCGGCATCGGCCGGCGCGCTGCTCGCGGCGTACACCGTTGCCGCCGCCGCCGGTGCCGCATGGTCCTTCAGCAGGCGCGATGTGGTGGTCGGCTGACGCCCCCACCATCGGTGGGATGCTGCCCTCGTGGCCATAGCGCTCCGAGCAGGCAGCGCCCTGCCGCGAGCTGCGCCGGCGTGGTTGCGCGTGCTCCGGGCCGAGGCGGCGTCGATCGTGCCCGACGCCGTGCTGTCGCGTTCCCGTCTCGACACCGACGCCCGCGTTGACGAGCTCATCGTCGCGTTGTTCGAGCGCGAGGGCAGCTCGCTGGTGCGCTTGGCCCGCCTCTTCGTCGACGACAGGAACGCGGCCGAGGACCTCGTGCAAGAGGCCTTCATCCGTCTCGCCCGCTCCGCAGGCCGGATCCACGACCCGTCACGCGCCGCTGCGTACCTGCGGTCGATCGTCCTCAACCTCGCGCGCGACCACAACCGCCGCGGGCTGGTGTCCCTCCGCCACCAGCTCCCGTTCGACGACCGGCGCGCTTCGGTCGAGGACACGATCACGCTGCAGGAGGACCAGCGCCACGTCATCGACGCGTTGCGCGACTTGGCCCCGCGCCAGCGCGACTGCCTCGTGCTGCGCTACTTCCACGAGCTCGGCATCGACGACATCGCGGCGACCCTCGGCTTGTCGCGGAACTCGGTCAAGACGCATCTCCAGCGCGGGCTGGCGTCGATGGAACGAGCGCTCGCCGCGGTCGAGGGTGGCGTCGAGGACGGGGTCGGGCCGTGAGCGCGGTCGAAACCCGCCTGCGCGACGCGCTCGTGCAAGGGGCTGCCGCCGTCGACGAGAGCCCTGACCTCTTCGCCCGCGTCCGGCTCAGCATCGACGAGGACCGCCGCCTGCGCGCGCAACGCCGGCGCCGCCTCGGGGTCATCGCCTGCGTTGCCGGCGCCATCGCCGCCATCGCCGGCGCCGTCACCGATCAAAGAGAAGGAGCGTTGCTCATGGACTGGTGGGTTCTCGAACTGCTCTCGACAGGGCTGCTCGTCGGCATCGCGCTGTGGCTCGGCCCGCTGATCAAGCGATTCGGTCGCAGCTACGCCGCCGACGTCTTCCGGGCCAACCCCCGAACCGGGAAGAGCTTCATCGTGCTGACGGACGTCGCCTACTACCTCATCTTCTTCTCGTACATCCTCTTCACGGTGAGCTACGAGCCGAAGGGAAGCTGGGGCGACGTCGTCGGCGCGCCGCAGCTCCAACACGAGACGGCCCGGCTCGGCGGCATCCTGCTCATCATCGGCATCCTCCACAGCGTGAACCTGCTCGCGTTGCCGGTCATGGGCCGGTTGCTCACGCTCAACCGCCGGCTCGACGACGACACGCCGGTGGCACGGCGCGAGCGTGAGGAGGTGCCGCCGCCGGCATGAGCTCGTTCGACGACGACCACAACCACGACCGTTCTCCCCGACCGCAACGCGGCATGAGCGCGTTGGCGGTGCTCGGCGCGATCGCGCTCGCCGTCGCCCTCGTGTTCGTCCTCGCCATCGGCACGCTCGTCGGCCTTCGCGGCGGGGGCAGCGAGGAGTCGGGCAACGCGGATTCCTCGCCGCCCAGGCGCGCGGCCACCACGAGCACCACCACTGCGCCCACCAGCAACACCGCGGCGCGTCCGGCCTCGGCGGTTCTCGACCACGCCGTCCACGTCAAGGCCGGCCGGGCAACGCTGCTGCCCCCGCCCGTCCTCGACGAGCTCGAGGACGCCGAGGTGCTGGACGTGACCGCATCGGGTTTCCTCGCGAACGCAACCGGCGCCGTGGTCATCTGCGAGGTCGGCGTTGGCCACGGCCTCCGATGCGGCCAGGGCTTCCCCGTGCGCACGGATGACAGCGGCCGCGCACGCTTCCAGTACCGGGTCGAGCGGCGTGGCGCGTGCGACCGGGTGGGGGGCTGCCTGCTGGTCGTCGACGTCGACGACGTCCGCGCGTCGGCCCGCCTCGTCTTCGGCCATCGGGCGCCCGCGCCGGCGGGTGTGACCGTGACGCCGAGCGCGGGCCCGGCCGCCGACGACACGGTCGAGGTCGCGGTCGTGAACGCGGAGGCTGGCGGCAAGGTCGTCGTCATGCAATGCCCGGCCGACGCCACGGAGACGACCGCGTGCGAGCCTGCCGACGGCGGGGCAGTCACGGTCGGCGCCGGGGGCACCGCGGTCGCCATGGTGACGTTGGCGTCGTCGGCGCGACAGCTCGTGGTCGTCGACGGGGACGGCGTCGCGGTCGCACCAGCAGTCGCGCTGCAGCGCCGGCCGGGGCCGGCGGTCGACTACGACGCGGCGCGCGCCATCGGAGGCCTCCTGCTGGCCGCGGTGCTCGCTACGCTCGCCGCGCTGCTCGTCCGCTCGACCGACTGGCGCGCGCCGGCGGAGGCCGCCACACCCGAGCTCGATCGCGCCAGCCTGAGCGAAGGCTGAGCCGGCCTTCACGCCGCTTCGTCGCCTATCGAGGGGTAGCGGTCACCTCGCGAAGGCGGCGTTCGAGGAAGCGCCGTTCGGCGTCGGTGCCCACGAGCGCGAGCGCCTCGCGGTAGGCAGCAGCGGCTTCCTCGTGGCGGCCGAGGCGGCGGAGGACGTCGGCGTGCGTCGCCGGCAGCAGGTGGTACGTCGCCAGCGCGCCGGACGCGCGCAACGCCTCGACGATCGGCAGCGCGGCACCAGGACCGTCGGCCATCGACACCGCGGCGGCGCGGTTCAGCTCGACGACGGGTGAGGGGTGGCGCGCCGCAAGCTCGCCGTACAGCGCGGCGATCTCGCACCAGTCGGTGCCCGCGTACGTCGGCGCGGTCGCGTGCAGCGCGGCGACGGCTGCCTGCAGCTGGTACTGGCCGGGCGCGCGGCGTTGGCGCTGCGCGAGCGCGAACGATGCGTCGAGGAGCGCGGCGGCCTCGTCGATGCGGACGCGGTCCCAGCGCGCGCGGTCCTGATCCTCGAGCAGCACGAGGTCGCCGCGCTCGTCGGTGCGGGCGCCGCGGCGCGCGTCGTGCAAGAGCATGAGCGCGAGCAGCCCGGTCGCGTCGGGCTCGTCCGGCAACAACCCCACGAGCATGCGGGCGAGGCGGATCGCTTCGTCGCACAGCTCCGCCCGCACGAGGTCGGCGCCGGTCGACGCGCTGTAGCCCTCGTTGAACACGAGGTACACGACAGCGAGCACGCCCGGCAGCCGTTCGTCCAACAGCTCGGGCGGCGGCACGCGATAGGGAATGCCCGCGTCACGGATCTTGCGCTTCGCCCGCACGAGCCGCTGCGCGATCGTCGCCTCGGGCACAAGGAAGGCGCGTGCGACTTCCGCGGTCGTGAGCCCGCCCAGCGTCTTCAGCGTGAGCGCGACGCGGGCCGGCATCGCCAGCGCGGGATGGCAGCAGGTGAAGATCAAGCGCAAGCGATCGTCGTGGATGGCGCTCTCCGGGTTCTCGTCGTCCGGTGCCGGCCGTTGCTCGAGCGCGGCGTACTTCTCGGCGCGCTTGGCGTCGCGCCGCAACCGGTCGAGCGCCTTGTTGCGCGCCGTCGTCGCGATCCACCCGCCGGGGTTCGGCGGGACGCCGCGCCGCGGCCACGCGTCGAGGGCCACGACGAACGCGTCCTGCACGGCCTCCTCGGCGAGGTCGAAGTCGCCGAAGAGGCGGATGAGGGTCGCGGTGGCGGCGCCCGCCTCCGTACGGAACGTGCGCTCGACCGCGGCGTCAGCGGCGCCAGCGCCGGCGTCGGTCAGTCGCGGTCCCAGATCGGGCGGACTTCGATCGAGCCGTAGCGGGCGCCGGGGATCTTGGCCGCCCAGCCGAGCGCCTCGTCGAGGTCCTTGCACGTCAGGAGGAAGTAGCCGCCGAGCTGCTCCTTGGTGTCCGCGTACGGGCCGTCGGTCGTCAACGTCTCGCCGTCGCGCACGCGCACGACGGTGGCGGCGGACGTGGGCCGCAGGCGGTCGCCGCCTTCCATCACGCCCGCAGCAGCGGCCTCCTCGAAGAAGGCCCGGTATCCGGCGAGCATGGCCTTCTCCTCTTCGGGAGCGAGCGCCGTCTCGCCCGATTCGTCGGTGTAGATCATCACGAGGTATCGCATGTCTCTCCTACGAACGGCGACGGCGGAAATCGACAGGTCCCAGGTAAACGATCGAATGCTATTGGCCCGTCGACGACCTGCCGCCAGGCGATCCCCCGCGCGGATCCCTATGGATGACGTAGTCGTCGAGCCATGCCTTCGAGCTGAGCCACAGCCGACCCTCGCGTATGGCGCGCAGCCGTCCGCTCTGTGCCAGCTGCCGCAGATAGTCGTTGGAGTAGCCGGATCGAGAGGCGAGCGCGGCGAGCGGTACGAGCTTGGCTTCGCCTGCGAGGTTCGGGATGAGGAACCGGGTCATTGCACCGCTCACCGCTCTGGCCACGACCTCCGTCAGAGGGTTGGCGTTGCCGCTGTCGGCGGAGCGCAGCGCCTGGAGGTACTGCCGCCGCCTGTCCGCGAGGATGACCGCAGGGGGATAGCCCTGCTGCAGCAGCAGGAAGTTCAACACGAGTCGCCCGACGCGTCCGTTGCCGTCGACGAAGGGGTGGATCCGCTCGAACCAAGCATGATGCTCAGCGGCATGGGAGATGGCGTGACTGCCAGTCCGCTTCCGGGTCGCGCGGCTCCACCGTTGAAGGTCGGCATGCACGGCGGAAGGCACCGACGTAGTGACGCCACGCACGGACACGCCCGTCTTTCTCCAGCTCCCAGGACGGTCGTTCGTGGGCGGTGGCTGCACGGCCCAGACAAGCTCGATGACGAGGCGGTGGATCTCCTGGACAACGTCGAGCGGCACGTGGTCATAGTCAGGCGCGACTCGATAGACCCAGTCAGCGGCCCGGGCATAGCCCTCGACCTCGAGCGTCTCGACAAGAGACCCCGAGGCTCGTCGATGCTCGACGAGCCCTTCGACCTGAGCGCGGGTCATCGTGTTGCCCTCGATGGCCGTCGAGTTGTGGACGTCGTCGATCCAGATGTCCCGAAGGATCTGATCCGCTTCGACGGCTCGGGGAAGCCCTCCCAGGCTGTTGTGAAGAAGCTGCACTTCCTCGTCGAGCAGCTCCAACACACTCACCAGCGAGGGCCGACCCGCTCGACTTTCCCTTCGGTTCGGTCTCATGGCAATGCTAACAGTAGCAAAAAACCCCAACGCAAAGATCAAGCCTGTAGTTCTACTGTTGTGATTGCCGCACGGGCGATCCGAAGGTTTGCTGGACAGCGGCTACAGCGAATACCGGTACACACTCGTGTCGCGGATCTCGAAGCCCATGCGCTCGTACAGGCGGTGGGCCGACTCCCGTGACCGGCGGGAGGTGAGGTCGACGGTCTTGCTGCCGACGGCGGCGGCCTTGTCGATCGCCGCGCGCGTGAGCTGCTCGCCCACCCGCTGGCCGCGGGCTGACTCGTCGACCACGACGTCCTCCACGCGGGCGCGCACGCCGGTCGGGATGCGGAACGTCACCAGCGTGGCCGTGCCGACGATGCGACCGTCGTCGTCGGCGCGGGCGACGAAGATCGTGGTGCCGTCGTGGGCGATCATCTCTGCGAGCTGATCCGCGGTGGGCGGCGGCGACGACTTCGAGACCTGCGGCACGAGCCGGGCGAAGGCGGTGACGAGGTCGAGGTCGACCTCGCGCGCCTCGCTGATCGAGGCGCTCACGCGAGCGGCGGGACGGGCTGCGGCGGCGGCGGGCCGACGTAGCGCGCGGAGGGGCGGATGATCTTGTTGTGCGCGGCCTGCTCGAGGATGTTGGCGCACCAGCCGATCACGCGGCTCGACGCGAACGTCGGCGTGAACATCGTGCGCGGCAGCCCGCACAGCTCCATCACCACGCCGGCGTAGAACTCGACGTTCGTGTAGATCTCGCGGCCCGGCTTGAGCTCGTGCAGCAGCTCGACGATGCGCGCCTCGACCTGCTTGGCGAAGTCGACGAGGTCGCCGCCGAGGCGCTCGGCTACACCGCGCAGCATGACCGAGCGCGGGTCGTCGGTGCGGTACACCGGATGGCCGAAGCCCATCATCTTCTCGCCGACCTCGACGCGCGGGCGCACCCAGTCGTCGACGTGCTCGGGCGAGCCGATGGCGTCGAGCGTGTCGAGGGCGCGGCTCGGCGCGCCGCCGTGCCACGGTCCCGACAGCGATCCGATGGCGCCGACCACCGCGGCACCGAGGTCCGCGCCGGTCGACGCGATCACGCGCGCGGTGAACGTCGACGCGTTGAACCCGTGGTCGACGGTGGAGATCAAGTACTGCTCGATGGCGCGCGCCTTGTGCGGTTCGGCCTCCTCGCCGGTGAGCATGTAGAGGTAGTTGGCCGCGTAGCCGAGGTCGGCGCGCGGCTCGATCGGCTGCTGGCCGTTGCGCAGGCGGTGCAGCGCGGTAAGAAGCGTCGGCACCACCGCGGCGATCTGCATCGCGTTGGCGCGCAGCGTGGCCCGGTCGACGTCGATGTTGGGCTCGAAGCCGCTGGCCGACGCGATGAGCGACACCGCGCTGCGCAGCCCGTCGAGCGGCAGCGGGCTCGCCTCGGCGATGGCCGGCAACAGCGGCCGCACGGAGTCGGGCAAGACGCGCAGCGGAACGATCTCGTCGGTGAACAGCGCCCGTTGCTCGGCGCTCGGCAGCTCCCCTTCGAACAGCAGGTGCCACACGCACTCGAGCGTGCGGGTCTCGGCGAGGTCGATGGCCGAGTACTGGCGGTAGTGGTAGAAGCCCTCGTACCCGCGCACGTCGCCGACCTCGGTCTCGGTGACGACGACTCCCTTGAGGCCTTGCGGCACTTCTATGGCCGAGCCGGGCAGCGGCTGCAATTGCGCGACGCGCATGAGGTCGCGCATCGACACGATGCCGAGCAGCTCGCCCGTGCCCGACACGACCGGGATGTGCCGATAGTGCTTCTCGGACAGCTGCTTCCACGCTTCCTTCACCTCGACGCTGGGGCCGATGGTGCTCGGGTTCTCCGTCATCCACTCGGAGACCTTGGTGGTGGACGCGTCGCCGCCGGTGGCCGCGAAGCGCACGAGGTCGCGCTCGGTGAGGATGCCGACGGGGCGCTGCCCGTCGACCACGACCACCGAGCCGACGAGGTGCTCGGTCATGCGCGTGCTCGCCGCTGCGATCGTCTCGGAGGTCATGGCCGTCACGGCTGGACTGCTCATGACGTCCTTGACCATGCGTACCTTCGGGCCCGTCGCCTCTGTCATGTGACGCCTCTCTTGGGGATGTCCGCATCGCGGTTGTCCTGGCCGCTTGCCGTGTCGTAGTGGAGGAACTGCGGGATCCGCCACGCCATCGCCGCGATACCGACAATACAGGCGAGGCCGCCGCTCACGACCGACAAGCGGACGCCGGCGAGCGCCGCCGCTGAGCCCGCTTCGAGGTCGCCGAGGCGGGGCCCGCCGGTGACGACCGCGATTTGCGGATCACGGTGCTGGCTGCGGTGGCGGCGGCGTTGTGGCTTGGCAGCGCGGGCACCAGTACACCGTCCGGCCGTTGGCGAAGCGGGCGGCACGTATGGGCGTGCGGCAGCGCGTGCACGGGCGGCGGGCACGCCCGTACACCTGGGCACGGGGACGCGTGCCAGTCGCGCCGCGCGTCATGAGCTCGGACGCCGTGGTGACGACGCGGTCGAGCACGTCCGGTGCCAGCGCGAGCGTGCTGATCGGCGTGGCCGGGTCGACCCGTTCCGCGAACAACGCCTCCGACCGCCAGATGTTTCCGATGCCTGCGACCACGCCCTGGTCGAGCAGCAGGTCGGCGACGGGCAGGCTGGCGGGCCGTGTTGCGGCGCGGCGGCGGACCTCGTCGAGGTCGACGGGCGGCTGCAGCACGTCCGGCCCGAGGTTGGCGAGCGCGGGGTGCAAGTGCTCGGCGCGGCGTTCGATCACCTCGACGACCGGCACGTTGAACCCGACCGCCACCCGGTCGCCGCACTCGACGACGACGCGGGCCTGGCTCGCTGGCTTCCGCCACGGGCTGCCGGTGGCGTAGACGTGCCACGCGCCGGTCATCTTCATGTGCGTGTGCAGCGTGACGTTGCCGGTGCAACGGATCAGCAGGTGCTTGCCCCTCGCCTCGACCTCTTCGACGGTCTCGCCCACGAGCCGTTGCACCGCTGCCGTCGTAGCCGTGCGAGCCGCCGTGACGCCGCGGCCCACGAGCCAGCGCCGCATCGTGCTGGCCGTGCGGAAGATCGTGTCCCCCTCGGGCACGGCGTTGGACGGTAGCGGCGCCCGACGCCGGTCACGCCGACGCGACGTGCGAGCTGCTCCTCGCTCCAGTCGTGTCACTCACGGGAGCCGGCCCTTCATCGGCGCGTGCGGCAGCCGCCGGAACTCGCGGCAGACCATCGCGACGCACGGATAGATTGCATCCATGCGTGCGCGCGCTCCGACCATCTGACGCAGAGCTCGTCCTCGACACCAACTCCATCGCAACGCGTCGAGGGCCGAAGACGCGGAGGACTCGAGCCACTCCTCGGTGAGGTCGTTCAGCCCGAGAAGTGACTCATGCTGCGCCCTCACGGTCCGCCTTCCAGGCAGATCGACGTTGCTCGGCAGTCGGGTTCATGCGGAGTCCCAGGCGGCGTAGGCCGCGTCGATGAGCGCCGTAGTGATGAGGTCGGCACCGCTGTCGCAGGCCTCAGCCAACGCGACATGAGCGGTGCGGAGCACGCCGCGCAGTTCGCCGCGCAGGCCCGTGCAGTAAAGCTCGAAGAGTCGATCAACGGCCTCGACGGTGATGACGTCCTCGAGGCTGGCAGCGTCGTCGTCGCGCCGGTGAGCGTGCACCCGCGATTGGAGCACTGCACCGACAGCGTTCGGGTCGCGCAGTGCTGGCAGGTCGACCAGCGTCTCGAGGACCCGCTCGGTGTCGGCCCGCATGGCGGCGTCCGCGAGGTAGCGACGGTGCACGGCGACGACCACGGAGCACTGCAGGCCGGCGAGCGCGGGGAGCACACGGCCGAAGAACGACCGGGCCAGGTCCTCGTGCTCACGAAACGAGCCACTCAGCCAGCGATCGGTGTCATCGAACACCAACACCGGGACGAGTCCTTCACCCTGGATGATGGCCAGCATCTGCTCGACGACTTCCAACGTCTCCGCTGCAGACCGGTCGATGGACTGGGGCGGGCCTGCCTGCCTCGCCAGCTCGGCGCTCACGGTTGTGCCCATCCAGCCGCCACCGAGGCGGAGCGATCGCCCGCCGACCCTGCCGACAGGGCGTTGCGCCGTCAGTCGCGCCAGCGCCTCCTCACGGTCGGTCGAGGACAGCGCGGCTGCGTCGGCGGCGACACGCGCGATCACCGCGGCGATGTGAGCGAACATCGCGCGTGGCTCCCTGACGGTGTCGTTCGGTTCGATGGCCACGGGCACGAGGATGGGCGCCACGCCTTCGGCGAGCGGGCCGAGAACACTCGCGGTCAGGCTCGACTTGCCGGTGCCGCTGTCGCCCACGATGGCGATGCGTTCGACACGCCGACACCCGTCGCCGAGGACCTGCTCAACGCGACCATCACTGGCGAGCGTGCTGAACGGGACGTGGTAGACGCCCAGGTCGTCGCGCACCGGGAACGGGTCGAAGGCGTGCGCCTCCTGCAGGGCGAGCAGCCGATCGACGCTCACCGACCGCGCTCCAAGTCCTCGACCGCGTGGTACATCGAGTTCGCGGCGTACAGCTTTCGAGGCCGGCCCGGGCCGTCCGGGGATTCCTCGGTGACGACGACTAGTCCTGCGTCCTCGAGCTGCTTGAACACTTGAGCCGCGCGCGGCCTCGTCCAGCCGAGGCGGTCGAGGAGCTGCTTGTCGGACGCGCTGACCGGACCGAGATCCATGACCTCGGTGAACAGCATCGCTGGGGCCCGACCCAGCTCTGCGGCGCGCGCTTGGACGGTGTAGAGGTTGGTGACCCATCGGGTCGGGTCGTCCTCGGCTTCGATGAGGACGTCGCGGGCAGCAGCCAGCAGATTTCGAGGCGTACGGGGCGTCACCTGTTGCGCGAGCTTGCCCGAGACGCTCAGCAGCACCCTCGCCGCCGGATCTTCCTCGCCGGCTCGCTGCGCTCGACGTCGAAGGAGATCCGCGGCGTGGGCTTCGTCCAGCTCCCCGACGTCGATGACGGCATCGAAGAACGAGTCGGCCGGCGGCTCCAAGTAGCGTGACCGGTCGGGACGGTTGCCGGCGACGACCCAAAGCAGCGGGAGCTGCCAGATCTCGTCGCGCAATCGACCGAACAAGTGCTGTACGACGTCGGGGCTGCCGATGCTGTCCAGCAGAAGGACGACACGACCTTCGTCTGCAGGTGCCAGCAGGCGCAGGTCGTCGACGACGCCCTCCCTGCCGTCGAGCGACGCCATGATCCGGTCGGTCGGGTCGCGCCGGCGGCCGTGCACCGCTTCATGCACCAGCTCGATGAGCTCGGGCACCGTGGTCGCGCCGCTCGCCTCGACGAAGCGGCAGTCGACATCGGCCTCGGTGAGTTGGCGCTCGAAATGTCGGAGCAGGGACGTCTTGCCGACGCCCCGTTCGCCAAGAACCAAGCTGTTGAACCCGTGCCGCACGGCTCGCGACAGCTTCTCCAACTCAGGGGCGCGATCGACGAACAGCTCGGCGTCGGCGGCCGTTGCCTGCAGCGGGCGTTGACTGATCTGCAACATTGCTAACGAATCTTACAGTAAGTTTCGTGCCGTGCAACTCATGGCGGGGTAGAGTGGCAGTCCTTCGAGCACCTCGAAGCACGAACGACAGGTCACAGCGGATATTCGGGGAAGACCGCAGGTCAGCGGTCAGCGCGCTCGGAGGGACTCGAAACCCCCAACTCAGATCCGCGTCAGTACCGAGCCCAGCCCTTGGGCGTCGGCACGAAGCCCGCTTCCTTCAGGGGGCGTTCGAGCTCGGCGTCGACGCGCTCGATCACGAGGCGGTTGAGTCGCCCGTCGCTCACCAACGACTCGACCGCCGCCACGGCGTCGTCCTCCCATGTGCCGTCGTAGGGACGCAGCGCGACCAAGCCCTTCGCCCGCCGTTCCACGTACAGCGACGCAAGGCCGTCGAGCAGCACGACGTACGCGCCGGCCACCCGAGCCGTGCGCGTCGAGCCGACGCCCCCGGTGCCGGCACTGCCCACGACCGCCTCGGGCCACGGCACGGCGACGCCGAACGCGTTGGCCGGGTCGGTGGCGGCGAGCACCAATCGGCGCGCCCGCCCGCCTTCGGCCAGGGTGTCGCGGAACTGGCGCAGGCGGTCGACCGCACCCGGCAGCGCGAACTGCGCGCCGCCCAGGCCCGTGACGAAGTAGCCGCGCCGCACCCGCCCGCTGTCCTCCATCGCCCGCAGCACCGGGTACACCGCTGCGAACCCGCCGCTGATGCCCTCGCCCCGCACGGCCGCCCTCGTGAGCACGCCGTGCCGTTCGAGCAGCGACCCCGCCAGCGCGTGCGCGGCGACCGTCGCGTCGACGTCGCCGCGCTCGACGAGCGACCAACGTCCCTGCCCCAGCGGTGGCCCCATCGCCGACAGCGCGCCCAAGCGGGCCCGCCGCGGCCGCGCGCTGCCGCCCCACCGCCGCGCTGCCGACACACCAGCCGCGGACGCGCCACCCGAACCGCCCGCCCCACTGCCGCCGCCTCCTGACCGTTTGCGCACCCCCGCCAGCAACCGCAGCGGCGTGAACGAGTCATTGGTGACCTCGCCTGCCCACACGAGGTCCCAGAGCGCGTCGAGCACCTCACGGTCGACGGCCGCCGTCGGCACGCCGCTCGGCGCCACCGCCACGGTCAGGTCGCGGAAGAACGCCGAACCCCGCTCCGCCAAGACCACTCGCAGCCGTTCATGCACCTCCTCGGACGGCCGGTCGCCACCGCCCGACCCGCCCGACCCGCCCGACAGCACCGGCGCGGTGCGGGCCAGCGGCGAGCCCCGCAGGTACAGCATCACCTTGCCGTCGTCGCGCCCGATCGAGCCGGCACCGACCCACACCGCGTCGCCCGACGCGCACAGCTCGTCGAGCAACGCGGGCGAGTAGTCGCGCACCCGTTGCGACAGCACGTCGCGCTCCAACACCGACACGGGCACGGGTACGCCTTGCAGCTGGCCGATCACCTCGTACAAGCGGTCGACGCCCCGCGCGTCGGACCCGACGCCGTGCCACGCGGGCAGGAACCGCACGAGCGCGTCGACCTCGGTGGGCTCGACCTCCTTGCGCAGCGCGGCCAGCGAACGTTGCCGCAGCACGCGCAGCACGTCCTCGTCGCACCACTCGCGCTCGTGGCCGTCGGGCCGGAATGCGCCCCGCACGACGCGCCCCGCGGCCTCCAACCGCGCCAGCACCTGGTCGACCACCGCTCGGTCGACGCCGAAGCGCGCCGCGGGCTCGGAGGACACGAACGGCCCGTGCGTGCGCGCCCACCGGCGTACGAGCTGGTCGAGCGCGTCGGGCACCACCTCGAGGAAAGCCTCGGGCACACCGGTGGGCAGTGCGACGCCGAGCGCATCGCGGTAACGCCCCGCGTCCTCGACCGCGATCAAGCGCTCCTCGCCCGCCACCCGCACCAGCAACGCCCGCCGCGTCGCCACCAGCGGCTCGGCCACACCCGCCGCGCCCCCCAAGCCCTCGACGCAGCGCGCCTGCAGCTCGGCCTCCGACAGGTCGCCCACGCGCCGCAACAGGTCGGCGGCCTCGTCGACCGAGCGCGCCCAGCGCCTTTCGTCCAACCCCTGCAGCTCGTCTTCCAACCGAGCGAGCGCGTCGGCGTCGATCAGCTCGCGCAGCTCGTCGGACCCGAGCAGCTCGGCGAGCATGCGCCGGTCGAGCACCAGCGCCTGCGCCCGCCGCTCGCCCACCGGCACGTCGTCGAGGTCGTAGAACTCCTGCACCCACGACCACACCAGCGAACCCGCGAACGGAGAAGGGCCGCTCGTGTCGACCGACACCACCCGCACCTTGCGTGCCTCGACATCAGCCAGCAGCGAGCGCAGCGCGGGCAGGTCGAACACGTCGCGCAGGCACTCGCGGTAGGTCTCCAACACGATCGGGAAGGCGGGGTACTTCACGGCGATCTTCTGCAGGTCGGCGGCGCGCTGGCGCATCTGCCACAACGGCCGCCGCTTCTCGGGCGACATGCGCGGCAACAGCAAGGCGCGCGCCGCGTTCTCGCGGAAGCGTCCGGCGAACAGCGACGAGCCCGCGAGCATCGACACGACGCGGTCCTCGACCTCGTCAGCGGAGGGGAGCAGGACCTCGAGCGGCGGCACGTCGTCGGCGTCGGGCAGCCGGATGACGATGCCGTCGTCGCCGTAAAGCGTCTGCACCTCGTAGCCGAGGTGGTCAGCGAGCAACGACTCGATGGCGAGCGACCACGGCGCGTGCACCTGCGAGCCGAACGGCGAGAGGATGCAGATGCGCCAGTCGCCCAACTCGTCGCGGAAGCGCTCGACCACGATCTGGCGGTCGGTGGGCAGCACGCCGCCGGTGACCTCAAGCTCCTCGTCGACGAACTGGCGCAGGTTGACGACCGCGAGCGCGTCGAGCCCGCACTCCTCGTGCAGCCACTCGTCCGAACGGTCGCCCACCTCACGCAGGAACTGCCCGATGGCGCGCCCGAGCTCGTAGGGCCGCCCGATGCCGTCGCCCCGCCAGAACGGGAGCTTGCCCGGCTCGCCCGGCGCGGGCGTGACCATCACCCGGTCACGCGTGATCTCCTCGATGCGCCACGTGGTCGCACCGAGCACGAACGTCTCGCCTTCGCGCGACTCGTACACCATCTCCTCGTCGAGCTCGCCGACGCGCCCGCCCTCGGGTGTGAAGACGGTGTAGAGGCCGCGGTCGGGGATGGTGCCGCCCGACGTGGCCGCCAGCATGCGCGCGCCGGCACGCGGCGTGAGCACGCCCTCGACGCGGTCCCACGTGACGCGCGGCCGGAACTCCGCGAACTCGTCGGACGGGTAGCGCCCCGCGAGCATGTCGAGCACGCCCTCGAACACCGAGCGCGTCAAGTCCGCGAACGGGTACGCGCGCGTGACCGTCTCGTACACCTCGTCGACGGTCATCTGCTCGTCGGCCGCGACCATGGCGACGATCTGTTGCGCGAGGACGTCGACCGCGTTGCGCGGCACGCGCGTCTCCTCGATGAGCCCTGCCTGCATGCGTTGCGCGGTGACCGCAGACACGACGAGGTCGCCGCGGAAGCGCGGGAACAGCTTGCCCTTGGACGGCTCGCCGACGCGGTGACCGGCGCGGCCGACGCGCTGCAGGCCGGACGCGACGGACGGCGGCGCGGACACGAGCACGACGAGGTCGATGGAGCCCATGTCGATGCCGAGCTCGAGCGTGGACGTGGCGACGAGCGCGGGCAGCTTCCCTGCCTTCAGCGCGTCCTCGATCTCGAGACGTTGGTCGCGCGCGATCGAGCCGTGGTGGGCGCGCACCAGCTCTTCGCCCGCGAGGTCGTTCAACCGGCCGGCCAGGCGCTCGGAGAGGCCGCGCCCGTTCACGAAGATGAGCGTCGACGTGTGCGACCGGATCAGCTCCAGCAGCACGGCGTCGACCGACGGCCAGATGGACGCACGCTGCGGCTCGGCGGGGACGGCGGCCGGTCCGCCAGCCGGTCCTTCGCCTTCGACCCCGGCCTCCTCCAATGTCGGCACGGCCAGCGGCGCGGGCTTGCCGAGGTCGTTCATGTCCTCGACCGGCACGACCACTTCGAGCTGCAGCTGCTTGCGCACGCCCGCGTCGACCGCGGTGACGTCGCGACCGACGCCGCCGAGGAAGCGCGCAACTTCGTCGAGCGGCCGTTGCGTGGCGGACAGGCCGATGCGCTGCGCGCCGGGCGCGATGCGCTCCAACCGTTCGAGGCTGAGCGCGAGGTGCGCGCCGCGCTTGGTGCCTGCGACCGCGTGGATCTCGTCGACGATCACCTGCTCGACCGACGCGAGCGTGTCGCGCGCGGTGCTCGTCAACATCAGGTAGAGCGACTCGGGCGTGGTGACGAGGATGTCGGGCGGGTGCCTGACCAGGTCGCGCCGCTCACGTGACGGCGTGTCGCCGGTGCGCACGCCGACGCGCACCTCGTGCACGGTGGCGCCGAGCCTCGCGGCCTCGTTGGCCATGCCCGCGAGCGGGGCGCGCAGGTTGCGCTCGATGTCGTAGGTGAGGGCCTTGAGCGGCGACACGTAGAGCACGCGGCACCGCTTGGCCTCGTCAGGGACGGGCTCGCCCGTGAGCAAGCGGTCGACCGCCCACAGGAAGGCGGCGAGCGTCTTGCCCGACCCGGTGGGCGCCAGGATCAGCGTGTGCTCACCGCGACT
>Ga0299907_10000499_pt1 | contig 19163 bp, 15 predicted proteins | sample RVTome_16_FD_198680 | JGI IMG/M metagenome (GOLD analysis project Ga0299907, IMG submission 198680) | Soil microbial communities from uranium-contaminated site in the Upper Colorado River Basin, Wyoming, United States - RVT152D67 (version 2) ...
GGCGGAGCCGGGAGGGTGCCTCTCCACGCGCGGCGAGAAACCGCCCCCTCCGGCCCTAACGGGCCACCTCCCCCTCCGGGGGAGGAAACGTGGCAAATGTTTCTCCCCCCGCAGGGGGGAGTACCGCCGCAGCCGGGGAGGGGGGATCCGGGCCTGCGATCACTGCCCCGACACGATGCGTAGGGCTTCGGACGGGAAGCGAAGCACCACCGGGTCGGGCCAGTCGAAGGTGAAGGCTGCGCCCTGGTTTGGGACTGTGACCTGGATCATGCCGACGTCGGCGATGTTGACCAGGACATTGAGCAGGGCCCCGGCGTAGACGACCCGCTCGATCTCGCCTGGCAGCGAGTTGTCGCCCATGAATCCGGCAGGATGGAGCTCGACTCGCTCCGGCCGGATGCACACGGTGACATTCCCGCCGGCGCCGTCGGTCGAGATGCAGGTCATCTCCCGCCCTCCAACCGCCACCAGCCCCGGACCGGTCGCAGTTGCGGTCATGAGGTTGGAAACCCCGAGGAAGTCGGCGATGTAGCTCGAGGTCGGGGTCTCGTAGACATCCGACGGCTTGCCCAGCTGCTCGACCCGGCCGTCGGCCATGACCGCGATCCGGTCGGACATGGTGAGGGCTTCCTCCTGATCGTGGGTGACGTAGATGAAGGTGATCTCGAGATCCTCCTGAAGACTCTTCAGCTCAACTTGAAGCGCCTTGCGCAACTTGGCGTCGAGGGCGCCCAGAGGCTCGTCGAGGAGGAGGACCGAAGGGTTGAGCACCAGCGACCGGGCGAGGGCGACCCGCTGCTGCTGTCCTCCTGACAGCTGAGTCGGCTTCCGGTTCTCCATGCCCGTCAGGCGAACCCGTTCTAGGGCCGCACCGACCTTCGCTTTCTCCTCGGCCTTGTCCACGTCCTTGTAGCGGAGGCCGAAGGCCACGTTCTCGGACACGTTCATATGGGGGAACAGGGCGTAACTCTGGAAGACGGTGTTGACCGGCCGCTTGTGCGGTGGGATGGGGGCCTGGTCGGTGCCGTCGATCATGATCGCCCCGACGTCGGGGCGCTCGAACCCGGCGATCAGCCGCAAGGTCGTCGTCTTGCCGCATCCCGACGGTCCGAGCAGGGAGAAGAACTCGCCGTCCTCGATGCGAAGATCGATGTGATCGACCGCGGCTACATCGCCGAATCGCTTCTCGAGGTCAACCAGTTCGACGACGCCACTCATTGGTCGGCGAGTCTAAGACCGGCTATCCGGCGATGATGGCCGCGAACCCATCCAGCGTCTCGAGGTAGCGATCCACGTCCTCATCGGTGTGCTGGACCGACAGGAGCCATTGCTCCCCTTTGCCCCAGGGCGGGAGAAACACCCCCCTGTTGTACTGGTACAGCCAGGCCGCCTGGGCGTATCGGCCGTCGACGGCGAGGAAGTCGCGATAGGTGCGCATCGGCTCCGCGCAGTAGATGACACTCCCCTTGGCGCCGGCGGTGGCGACATGGGCAGTCAGCTTGTGCCGCCCCACGACCTCGTTGGCGCCTTTCTCCATGCGGCCCTGGATGTGCTCCAGATGCACGTAGGTCTCATCGACCATGACCTCAGTGAGCATCGCACGGGCCGCCGCCATGGACAGAGGGTTGCCATTGAAGGTCCCGACCTGCTCATAGGTGCCGTCGACGATGCGGGTCATGACCTCTTCGGTGCCGCCAATTGCCGAGATGGGCAGTCCGCCGCCGAGGGCCTTGGCCAGGCAGACGATGTCCGGCTGCACGCCGAACCGGCGGGTGGCGCCACCCTTGCCGACGGTCAGACCGGTTTTCACTTCGTCGAACGTGAGTAAGACATCGTGCTCCCGGGTCAGATCGCGGAGACCCTCGAGAAACCCTGGCTCGGGGAGGAGCACGCCACAGTTCTGGAGGACCGGCTCGATGATGACCCCCGCCACGTCGCCTTGGTGCTCTTCGAGCAGAGTGCGCACGACCTCGAGATCGTTGAACGTCGCGACCAGAGTCAGGTCGACCATTGCCTGGGGGATGCCGCCACCTGCGGCCAGGCTCTTCGGGTGTTTGGCCGACCCCAGCCCGTCCTCGTTCCACACCGAGACCATGACCGAGTCGTGGTGGCCGTGGTAGGCGCCTTCGAACTTGATTATCAAATCGCGGCCGGTGATGGCCCGCATCAGATGGACTGCATCCATCGTCGCCTCGGTGCCGGAGTTCCCGAACCGCCACAGCGGTTGGCCGTAACGGTCCGCCAACTCCTCGGCGACGACTATCGCGTCGGCCGTGGGCTGGGCGAAATGGGTTCCCTTGCCCACCCGCTCCCTCACGGCGGCGACCACCGCCGGGTGGGCATGCCCGGCGAGCATGGCGCCATAACCCCCATGGAGGTCGACGTACTCGTTACCGTCGACGTCCCAGACCCTCGATCCGAGACCTCGATCGATCCAAATCGGCTGCGGGTCGGAGATCTGCCAGCTGGAGGTGACGCCGCCCACCAGTGAGCGGTTGGCTTGAGAGCCCATCTCGGTCGCCCTAGGCGCCCGTTCCAGGAATTTCTGCTGCTCTCTTGCGATCAAGTCATCCAGAGCCGAGACTCGAGCGTCCGTGGGGGACATGAGCCACCTTCCTCTCGGTATCCTGACTCGTCGTTCAGGATACACTGAGCCAACGACGGCGGCAGGAGAGAACCAGATGATTCCGGCACCAATCGACGGGGACCAGATCAGCAGGAGTCTCGATGCCTTCGGTTCGAGCCTCACTTTCCCCGCCGATGCCTACCTCTCCCCCGATGTCCTGGCCTGGGAACGGGAGAACCTCTGGGAGTCGACCTGGAACTGCGTGGGCCGGCTCGACGAACTGGTTACCCCCGGTCAGTTGCGGGCGATCGATGTCGGCGGCGAGGGTGTGCTCCTCAGCCGGGATGCCGACGGCACGCTGCGCGCCTTCTCCAATGTCTGCCGGCACCGCGGCCACGAGCTAGCCCCGATCGGCGACGCCTTCGACGCCAGGCAGATCCGCTGCCCCTATCACAGCTGGTCATATCGGTTCGACGGGACCCTCCGAACGGCGCCCAAATTCACCCAGAGCGTCGAATTCGACACCGCCGATTACCCGCTCACCGACCTCGGGGTCGCGGTCTACGGCGGCTGGGTCTGGATCGACCTATCGGGCACCGCCCCCGGCCTCGAGGAGCACTTCGGCAACCTCGGCGAGATCACCGCACCGTACGAAACCGAGCGGCTGGTCACGGCGGCGACTCATTCCTACATGGTCGATGCCAACTGGAAGATCATCATCGAGAACTACAACGAGTGTTATCACTGCTCGACGATCCATCCCGAGCTGTGCGAGGTCACGCCTCCCGACAGCGGTTATGACCACATCCCGACCGGGATGTGGTGTGGCGGGACGATGGAGCTCAAGCCGCACGCCGTCACCATGTCCCTCGACGGGGCGTCCAAGGGGGTCAGGTTCCGCCAGGTCGACGAGCGACTGGCCCGTCAGGTCTGGTATCTGACCGTGATGCCCAACTTGTTGCTGTCGCTTCACCCCGACTACGTCATGACCCATCGCCTGACCCCACTCGGGATCGACCAGACCCACATCGAGTGCGCCTGGCTCTTCCCCCCCGAGGCCTTCGAGCTGGAAGGTTTCGATCCCGCCTATGCGGTCGACTTCTGGGACATCACCAACCGGGAGGACTGGGCGGCGTGTGAGTCTGTGATGCGGGGGGTCAAGAACCGCGGCTACCGGCCCGGCCCCCTGTCCAACTGGGAGGGAACCGTCTACCAGTTCCTCACCATCATGTCCCACGCCTATCTTGGGCACGGCCTCGTGGTCCCCACGGTCCCCACCCGCGAGCTGAGGTAGCGCGTACCTGAGGTACGTAGCGCCATATATGGCGCTACGACGACAGAGAAGCACGCCGAGCCCGACCCTCCACCTTTCTCTGTTCTCCTAGCGCCACTATTGGCGCCACGTACCTCAGGTAAGCAGTGGGCCCAACCCGCGCTTGCGGAGTTGGTCGGCGATGATGAGGCGTTGGATCTCGGAGGTGCCTTCCCAGATGCGGTCGACGCGGAGCTCCCGGTAGAAGCGTTCGGCAACGTTCTCTCGCATGAAACCCCGCCCGCCGAAGACCTGCACGGCCCGGTCCGCCACCCGGTTGGCCATCTCGGAGGCGTAGAGCTTGGCCATCGAGCACTGGGCATGCTGCACCTTGACATCGACCCCGGCGTCGATGGCTCGGGCCGTCTCGTAGGTCATCAGCCGCGCCGCCCACAACTCGGTGAGCGAGTCGGCGAGCATGAACTGGATCGCCTGGAAGTCGGCGATCTTCGACCCGTATGCCTCCCGCTCCTCGGCAAACGCCGTTGCCTCCTCGATGAGACGCTCCGCCGCCCCGCAGCACCTGGCGGCGATCATGAGCCGCTCGTAACGGAACCAGGCGTGTGAAAAGCTCATCCCGTCACCCTCGCTGCCCACCAGGTTCTCCGCCGGGACCCTGACGTCGGTGAACTTCATCTCCCAATGGTGATGGCTGTAGGTGTGGGAGTACTCAGGCACCCGCAGGCACTCGACACCCGCCGTGTCCATGTCGACGAAGAACAGGGCGTGATGTCCGGCATTGGGCCCCTCGCTCAGCTTGGCCTGGAAGAAAACGTATGAGGCGAGATTGGCCGAGGTGACATGCCACTTCACCCCGTTCAGGACGTACTCGTCCCCCTCTCGGCGGGCGGTGGCCTCGATCCCGTCTACGTCGGAGCCCGCCCCTTCCTCGGTGATGGCATAACACTCGTGTAGGTCCCCGTCGACGGTGAGACGGATCCAGGTTTGGATCTGATGGTCGGTGACCACCTCCTCGATCCACGACGGCCCGGTGGAGACCACCCAGCCCAGGGCGTTGGTCACCCTCCCGGTCTGTTCCTGGATCAGAACTTGGGCCAGCATGCTGTATCCCGGCCCGCCCAGCCGCTCCGACATGTTGATCGAGGTGAGGGCAAGTTCCCGGGCCTTCGCTTGCTGTGCCTTCAACACGTCGGGAGGGATCTCGCCCCGGTTCATCTCTGCCTCGACCTCCCAGGGGATCAACTCGTCCACGAAAGACCGGGCCCGATCCTGGAGGGCCTGCTCGGCGGTCGTGAGAGAGGTGCTCATCCCAGGTTGAGGTAGATCTGCTTCTCTTCGAGGTAGGACTCGATGCCCCATGGTCCGAGCTCCCGACCGACACCGGAGGTCTTGTACCCGCCCCAGATCGACTCGGTAGGCGCCGGCTGGCTGTCGTTGACCCAGACCACCCCCGCCTTGATCCCTCGGGCCACCTTCATGGCCCGCTTCACATCCGAGGTCCAGACCGCGGCGGCCAGACCGTAAGTCGTGTCGTTGGCGATGCGGATCGCCTCGTCCTCGTCGGAGAACGGGATCACCGCCATCACGGGGCCGAAGATCTCCTCTCGAGCGATCAAGGCTTCGTTGTCGACGTCGGTGAAGATCGTCGGTGGGATGAAGTAGCCACCGGCCAGGCCAGGGTCGGAAGGAACCGGTCCCTCGTAGGCCGTCGCCGCCGACTCCCGACCCGATCCGACATAGGACAGGACCTTCTCCTTGTGATCGGATGAGATGAGCGGGCCCATCGTGGTCTCCGGGTCGAGACCGCTGCCCACTTTGATCTGCTCGGCGTTCTCGATCATGGCGACAACGGCCTCGTCGTAGATGGCCTTGTCGACCAGGACCCGGCTCCCCGCCGAGCAGATCTCGCCGGCATTGGCGAAGATCCCGGCGCAGGTCCCTTCCACGGCGGCTGCGAAGTCGGCATCGGCGAAGATCAGGTTGGGTGATTTGCCTCCGAGCTCCAACGTCACCCGCTTCAGGGTGTCGGCGGCGGACTTGGAGATGATCTTGCCCACTTCCACCGAGCCGGTGAAAGAGACCTTGTCCACACCGGGGTGGGCCACCAGGGGCGCACCGGCTTCGGGACCGAACCCGGTGAGGAGGTTGAACACGCCGGGTGGCGCCCCCGCCTCTTCGATGATCCGGGCCAACTCGATCGCGGTCAATGGAGTCTGCTCGGCCGGCTTGAGGATGGCGGTGCACCCCGCCGCCAGGGCGGGGGCGATCTTCTGGCTGGCCATCAGGATCGGGTAGTTCCAGGGCGTGATAAGTGCCGCCACCCCCACCGGCTCCTTGACCACCAGGCTCATCGCTTCGGGGCCGACCGGCGGGATCGAGCCCATCACCTTGGTCGCCCAACCGGCGTAGTACTCGAACATGTAGGCGGCCTCGTCGACGTCCCAGTAGGCGTCGCCGATCGGCTTCCCGTTGTCCAGAGTCTCGAGCTCGGCCAGACGATCGCGATCGCGCCGGATGATCTCGGCCACTGCGAGCAGAAGGGTGGCTCGGTCGCGGGGCGCCGACTGTGGGCCCCATGACCCCTCGTCGAAGGCTCGCCGGGCGGCACGAACCGCATCGTCGGCATCGTCGGGACCGGCCGAGGCGATCGACTCCAACACCTCACCGGTGGCCGGGTTGACGGTCACGAAGCTCTCAGCCGAGCGCGGATCGACCCATTTGCCGTCGATGTACAGCTGTTTCACACCAACCTCCGCCGGGTGCATTCGGTTCGTCCGACGGTAGCACCGAGACTGAACCGTCGTTCAGAAAACCCCTGCCGAGTGGACCCGGTGGGCCACATCCTCGCCACTCATGATCGCCCCCTCGATGGTGCCGCTCCCGTTGACATGCTCTCCGGCCAGGAACACCCGGCCGATGGGCCGGGCCAGCACCTCGAGCAGGCCACGTTGGCCCGGTCCGATCACCGAATAGCAGCCTCCTGCGAATGGATCTGAGCCCCAGTCAGTGACCACGTGATCGCCGTCGAGAGTGACCTCCGGGGCGGCTCGTCGCAGCCGGGGCAAGGTCTCCTCCACCAGGACGCCGACACCTTCCTCCGAGCCGGCGAACCCGGTTATCGCCTTCCGCACCGCCCCGCCGGCGCCGAGCCCGGTCCAGTACCAGGCCGGGATGTCGGTGTCCTGTCGTCGGAACATGGGCGGCGGCCCAACGGTGCCGATGCCGACCTTGACCCCGGCTCCCATCCGCAGACTGTCGAGGACCGAGAGCACGTCGTCGGGTAGGACGGGCTGGAACACGAGTCGTTTCAACACACCGAGCGGAACGGCAAGCACGACGGCCGTGGCCGGGAACTCCTCATTCCGGGCCACGACGGCCGCACCCTGATCCTCCCCATGGACCGAAGTGACCGTCGTCTCCAGCTCCAGATCCAGGTTTTCCGCCAGCCGCTTGGCGAGATTGTCGTTGCCACCTTCGATCCGGACGTATGGCTCCTGCTCGCCGATGCCGAACTCCTGGCCGATCTCGGCCGCGGAGACATCTGCCAGTGGGGCCCCGGCCGTCCCCTGAAGACGAGAACGGAGGACGGACATCGCCGGGCCGGTCTCTTCAAGGCCGGCGAGAACGGCTTCGGCGGTCATCGTCGCCAAAGCAGACGGTCCCAACCGTGTCATCCGATCGGACAGCGCCCGGCCCAGGCGTTGGTGTTCGCGGGCCGGGATCGGAGAACCGCCGACCGGATCCCTCGATATGAAGTCCATGCCGGTGTCGACGAGCCCGAGACCGAGCTCTCCCGCCAGGTCGAGGACCACACGCTGCGACCTCGAGATCCACTCACCACCGAGCTCGACGATCTCGCCATTGGGGAGCCGGTATGACCAGAGCCTCCCGCCCACCCGGTCCCTGGCCTCGAGGACCAGGACATCGAGCCCGTCATCAGCCAAACGCCGCGCCGCCACGAGGCCGGCCACCCCGGCTCCGACAACGACAACCTGGCGGTGCTGGCTCTTGGGCATGGCCTGCGCGACGATAGATTGCCGCCGTGCCAGAGGGATCCCCTGAATATCCGGTCCGGGTCGAGCGCCGGGTGTTCGTGCCCATGGACGACGGCACCCGGATCGCACTCACCGTGTATCTGCCGGACACCGTCAACGACGGCCCGTTCCCGACGATCGTCGAGTCGCTCCCCTATCGCAAAGACGATGCGTTCTACTCGGCCGATTGGCCGACCTACGCCTATCTGGCAGAAAGGGGGTTCGCCGGGGCCCGCATCGACATCCGGGGGACGGGCGCCTCCACCGGGATCATCGAGGACGAGTACGTGCCCCGGGAGCAAGACGACACGCTGGCGGTCCTCAGGTGGCTGGCCGACCAGGACTGGTGCAGCGGGAACCTGGGGATGTGGGGGGTGTCCTGGGGCGGGTTCAGCTCACTGCAGACCGCCATGCTCCGCCCGCCCCAGCTCAAGGCGATTGCCCCGGTCCACGCCACCCACGATCGATTCGCCTGCGACGTCCACTACACCGGAGGCTCGCTCCATGCCCAGGAGCAGGTGGACTGGCCCCCTTCGATGGTGGTGGGAAATGCGCTGCCTCCCGACCCCGACATCGTCGGGGATCGGTGGTTCGAGGAGTGGATGGACCGGCTGGAGCGGACCCCCCAGTGGCCGGGAACCTGGCTTCGCCACCAGAAGCGGGACGACTACTGGCTCCACGGCTCTCCCTGTGCCGACTACGCCTCGATCGAGTGCCCCACACTGCTCATCGGGGGCTGGGTGGACGGATACGTGGACGGGATGCTGGCGCTGGCCGAGCACTTGACCTGCGAGAAGCGAACCCTGATCGGGCCCTGGGGCCACTACCGGCCGGCCACCGGTTGCCCCGGGCCGACACTCGATCATCTCGATCTCCTGGCCCGATGGTTCGGCCATCATCTGCGGGGCGACGACAACGGGGTGATGGACCTTCCCGCGCTGACCGCCTACATCCGCACCGGACCCCCGTACGACGGGCCGACCCGGGCGCCGTTCAACGATCCGCCGACTCCCGGCTATTGGCGGGCCGAGACCGCTTGGCCGCCGCCCGACGCCGCTGTGATCGAGCTCGCCCTCGCCGATCTCCAACATCGCGACCTGGTCTGGTCGGGCCCGCAATGGGTCGGTCTCCATGCCCCGGCGTGGGATAGGGCCGGGATCGGGAGCAGCGATTCGAACGAGGACGACGCAGAATCGGTGACATTCGAGACCCCGCCCTTCGAAAGTCCCTTCGAGATCCTGGGCACACCCGAGGTCGAGGTCACCGTGACCAGCAGCGGGGATGTCGGGATGGTCGCGGCTCGTCTTCTCGCCATCGCCCCCAATGGTGATGGTCACCTGATCTCTAGGGGGAACCGGAACCTCGTCTTCCCCCACGAACTGTCAAACCCGGTCCCACTGGTCCCGGACCGCCCGGTGACCGTGCGTTTCCCGCTGATGGCCACGTCGGTGGTGTTGGGCGCGGGCTGGCGGTTGAGGCTTGCCCTCGCCGGGGCCGACTTCCCCGTGGTGTGGCCCCCGGGGCAAAAGGTCACACTCAGCTTCGAACCCAGCCGATCCCGCCTCCTCCTGCCGACGGTCCCGGAACGAGGCTCGAGCTCGACCATCTCGATCCCGATGTCTCCCCCTCCCCCAACACCACCGGGGCTCGAGGACGAAGACCGTGATCACACCCGGGTCATCAGGGAAGGGTCGGAGGTCACCTACGAGAGACATCGCTACTCGAAGGAGGTTCAGCCCGAGAGAGCCAACCTGACCTACGCCTCGGACGAGACGTGGACGATCAGCGTGGCCGAGGACGACCCGGCGACGACGAAGGTTCGCTCGGACACCGAGGTGACCATGGAGCGGCCCGGCTGGAAGGTCACAACCCGCGGGTCCCTGGAGCTGACCGGGGATGCAGAGGACTTCCGTCTGTCGATCGACCTGACCGCCCTCCATGACGATCGGGTGGTGTTCACCAGGACGTGGCATGAGGTCATCCCAAGGGAATGGGCCTGAACCACCGTTCAGGTAGCCTCCATCCCGTGGAACCGACCCTTCACCGGGACCGATACGTGGAGCCGGATTGGTACGCCCGGGAGGTAGACAGCGTCTTCTGGCGGCAATGGTTCTGCGTGGGCAGGGAGGAGGAGATACCGGAACCTGGCGACCATCTGGTCTGCGAGGTCGTCGGCGAGTCGGTGCTGGTCACCAGGGCCCGCTCGGGGGATCTCGCCGCATATATCAACCTGTGCCGTCACCGCGGTTCCCAGCTGACCGACGCCAGCGGCAAGCCGGGACAAACCGTCCCCGGCCCGACCGGGAGGTTCACCGGCTCGATTCAATGCCCCTACCACGCCTGGACCTACTCGTTCGATGGGCGGCTCCGGGCTGCTCCGTTCCTCGACGAATCGGACGGACTGAGCAAGGAAGACCTGCCGCTGCATCATGTCGGCGTCGAGACCTGGGGCGGGTTCGTCTGGGTGCATTTCGAACCGGACCAGGCCGGACCGCTCACCGATCAGTTCCAGGAGACCGAGTCGTATCTGGCCAACTACCCACTCGCCGACCTGACGACCGCGGCGCGGATCGTCTATCCGGTTGCGGCCAACTGGAAAGCGATCGTCGAGAACTACAACGAGTGCTACCACTGCGGTCCGGTCCACCCCGAGTTGGTGGAGCTGGTGCCCGCATTCCGGCAGCGCGGGGGGTCGGATCTCGATTGGGAGGGCGGGATCCCGCATCGGGAGGGGGCGTGGACCTTCACCGCAAGCGGGACCAGCAACCGCCGGCCCTTCCCCGGGCTCAGCCCCGAGGAGCAGGAGCGGCACAAGGGCCAACTCATCTACCCCAACCTGATGCTCAGCCTCTCCGCCGACCACGTCGCAGCATTCACCCTCTGGCCGGATGGGCCGGGATCGACCACTGTGGTCTGCGACTTCCTGTTCCATCCCGACGAGATGGGCAATGCCGATTTCGACCCGTCGGATGCGGTCGAGTTCTGGGACATGGTCAACGGCCAGGACTGGAAGGTCTGCGAGTCGGTGCAGCGGGGCATGAGCTCTCGCCGGTTCACCACCGGGTTCTACGCCCCGATGGAGGACTATTCGATGGACATCCGCCGCTACCTCGACGGGCTGATGTGACCGACTACCGGGTGGCTGTCCTCGGGCTCGGGGGCATCGGCAGCGCCGCCGCCTATTGGGCCTCCCGACGACTCGGGAGCGATGCCCTCGGGGTCGAGCAGTTCGAGCTGGGCCACCTCCGCGGCGGGTCGGAGGATCACAGCCGGATCATCCGGCTCTCCTATCACACCCCGGCCTACGTCGAGTTGGCCAAGGGCGCCTATGACGCCTGGGAGCAGGTCGAGGTGGACTCCGGTGAGCAGCTGGTGCTCAGGACCGGAGGTCTCGACCTGGCTCCGGCCGACGCCTCCATCGGGCTCGACGCCTACCGGAGCTCGATGACCACCGCCGGTGTCCCCTTCGAGGAGCTGGGTGCGGCCGAGGTGATGAGACGCTGGCCACAATGGCGTCTCGACGACGACGTGACCGCCCTCTTCCAGGAGCGCTCCGGGATCGCCATGGCATCGAAGGCCAACGCCACCCACCGCCGGCTGGCCCGGGAGAACGGGGCGACCCTCCGGGACGGGGTCGAGATCGGCGCCATCCGGGAGGTGGACGGGGAAGTCGAGATCACGGTCGAGAGCAAGACGCACCGGGTCGGGTCGCTGATCGTGGCCACCGGCGCCTGGACTCCGAACGTTCTGAGTCAGCTGGGTGTGGACCTGCCCCTCGAGGTGACCCTGGAGCAGGTGGTGTACTTGGAACCGGCCAATCCGATGTCCTTTCACCCCTCCCGGTTCCCGATCTGGATCTGGATGGACGAGCCTTCGTTCTACGGCTTCCCCATCTTCGGGGAGCCTGCGGTCAAGATCGCCTGGGATCGATGCGAGATCGCCACCGACCCCGAGACCCGCAGTTTCGAGCCACGACAGGACGTCATCGATGGAGTCCGCGGGTTCGCCGCCGATCATCTCCCCGATGCGGTGGGCCCGGTCCGGCTGGCCAAAACCTGTCTCTACACCCTCACACCCGACCGTGACTTCGTGGTCGATCGGGTGCCAGGAACCGAGAACATCTTCACGGTGGTCGGGGCGGGCCACGCCTTCAAGTTCGCCTCCTTGTTGGGCCGAATCCTCACCGACTTGGCCCTCGACGGTGAGACCGCCCATGACATCTCCGCCTTCGCCGCCGATCGCCCCATCCTCCGAGAGACGGCGCCGGCCCGGTCCTACATGGTGTGACTCCGGTGTTTTGGCGCGGAGATACGACCCTATAGGGTCGTATCTCCGGGCGAGAATCGCTGGGGGACCGCCCAGCAGGCGGCCGCCGACCCGGCGCCGAGCGCCACCGGGCCCGGGTCGTCGGTGGGGCAGCGGTCGGCGATGCCGTCGGATAGGGTCCCCGATTGGAGAAGGGGACAACGGGGATGGAAGCGGCATCCGGTCGGGATCCTGGCCGGGTCTGGGATCTCCCCGATCAGGATCTGCTGCTCCATCTCTTTGGTCTCGGGCACGACCGAGAGCAGAGCCCGGGTATAGGGGTGTTTCGGATCCTCCAGGATTTGCTCCGTCGGCCCGGTTTCGACGATCCGACCCAGATACATCACGGCCACCCGGTCGGCGATGTTCCAGGCAAGGCCGAGGTCGTGGGTAACCACCAGGATGGCAAGCCCGTTCTCGTCGACGAGTCGTCGCATCAGAGCCAGGATCTCGCCCCGGATCGAGGCGTCGAGACTGGCCACGGGCTCGTCGGCGAGCAGGACGCGGGGCTCCATGACCATGGCCCCTGCAATCACCACCCTCTGCCGCTGGCCACCCGAGATCTCGTGCGGATAGAGGGGAAAGAACCGTTCCGGGGGTCTCAGACCGGCCCGGGAGAGAGCTCGAGCCACCCTCCCCTCCTCATCCCCGCCCTGATTCTGGATGCGAAGACCCTCCGCCACCACTTCGTATATGGTCTGGCGCGGGTTGAGGGCCCCGGTTGGGTCCTGAAACACCATTTGCACCGCCGGGTTCTGGAAGATGGTCTGGATCTCGCGCTTGCGTCCTGCGTCGAGACCCTTCCCCTCCACCGTCACCTTTCCCGAAGTCGGCTGCTGCAGACCCTGGATCGCCCGGATCAAGGTGGTCTTGCCCGATCCCGACTCCCCGACGAGCGCCAGCACTTCGCCGGACGAGACCTGGAGGGAGGCACCATCGACGGCTCTTGCCGCCCCGAAGTGGACATGCAGGTCCTCGACCTCGACCAAAGGGCTCACACCAGGATGCATGCCGCCCTCCCCCCCTGGCCGGAGGCTCGCAGCTCGGGCTCGGCCACGAGACATGCGTCATGGGCCAGCGGGCAACGGGGGTGGAACGGACAACCCTCGGGCAGCTGCCCGGGGGTCGGCGGGTCACCGCCCAACCCCGACGGGGACATACGAGACATCCGGTCGCCGATCGTCGGGAAAGCAGCGGCAAGTGCCCGGGTGTAGGGGTGGGAAGGGCTCTCGAACACAGCCCACGCCGGCCCCTCCTCCACGATCCGCCCGGCGTACATCACCGCCAGACGCTGACAGGCGTAGGTGAGGACCGAGAGATCGTGCGTGATGAACAGCAGGGTCAGGTCACGCTCCTGCTTGAGGTCGTCGAGGAGGGCCAGCACCTGTGCCTGAACCATGAGGTCGAGGGCAGTGGTTGGCTCATCGGCGATCAGAAGATGGGGATCGCAGGCCAGGGCCATCGCGATCAGGACACGCTGCCGCTGGCCGCCCGACAGCTGGTGGGGAAAGGCGTCGGCACGGGCCGCAGGAAGCCCGACCCGCCGCAGGAGGTCGACGACCCGGACCCGAGCCGCAGCATCGTTCTTCGCGGTCTCATGGACCAGCATCGGCTCGGCGATCTGGTCGCCGACCGTCTGCACCGGGTTCAAGGCGTGGAGGGCGCCCTGGAAGACAATGGCCCCGGAGGTCCAGCGCACCGCCCGGAGCCCTCCCGGAGTCAGGCCGAGCACATCCTGGCCGTCAAGGGTGATCTCACCCGTCACCTCGGTCCCGGCCGGGAGGAGGCGGAGCAAGCTGTTGGCCATCGTCGACTTGCCGCAGCCGGATTCGCCGGCCAGCCCCAGGGATCCGCCCTTCTCGAGTTCGAAGCTGACGCCACGCACCGCCGGCACCGCCCCACCTTGACCGTGATAGGTCACGGTGAGATCGCGTACCGAGAGCATGGGCTCGCTCATCGACCTCGGCTCAGCCGGGGATTGGCGATCTCCTCGAGGGTCCGTCCGATGAGGGTGAAAGCGAGGACGACAGCCAGGATCCCGAGACCGGCGGGTAGGAAGTACCACCAAGCGTTCCGGGTCATCGCTCCGTTGACGAAGGCCTCTTCCAGTGTTTTGCCCCAGGATGCAGCGGAGGGGTCACCCAGCCCGAGGAAGGACAACGTGGTCTCGGTGAGAATGGAGATGGGGACGGCCAGCGTGGCGTTGGCCAGGATCAACCCCATCACGTTGGGCAGGATGTGATGGCTGACGATGTGCCCACCACTGGCACCGAGAGACCGGGCCCGATCGACGAACAACCTCTGTTTGACCGTCAGGACCTGAGCTCGGATCAGACGCGCCGTTGATGGCCACGAGGTGATCCCGATGACGAAGATTATGTTCCAAACGTTCCTCCCCAGGACCGAGGCGAGCACGATCGCGAGAGGCAGGAAGGGGATGACGAGGAACCACTCGGTCAACCGCATCAGAACTGCATCGACCCTCCCGCCGACGAACCCCGAGACGATGCCCACCACCGACCCGATCGCGATGGTGAGCACCGTCGCAGCCAAGCCGACGAAGATGCTGACACGGGAGCCCCAGACGAATTGGGCCCAAACCGAGCGACGAATGTGGTCGGTGCCCAACGGGGAGAACTCGCCGGGGGACGCCCACTGCGGGTTGCCTTGAGCCCTGGCGAACACAGGGCTCAATTCCCTGGCATCGGCGAGCAGCGGTGCTGCCAGGGCCATGAGCACGAACAGCAAGAGGACCCCGAGCCCGATCATCCCCTGACGCGAGCTGCGGAACTGTGTCCAGACGCGCCCTGCGGTTGCCCGGCGCCTCTGCATGGCGAGAGTGCTCATGCTCCCTCCACCCGCGGGTCCAGCCAGCTGTAGGTGAGATCGGCGATCAGGTTGAACACGATGACCGCCGCGCTGAACAGGAGGAAAAGCCCTTGCAGCATGGGGAGGTCGGGGCCGCGGATGGCGTCGGCAGTCGCTTTGCCCAGGCCCGGCCACGAGAAGACCGCTTCAACGGCGATGGCACCAGAGAGGACGAACCCGAAGTTGATCGCGGTCAGAGTCACCACCGGAAGCAGTGCGTTGGGAACGGCGTGGCGATTGCGAACGCGAACATCACGCAGGCCTTTGGCCCGGGCCACGGTCAGATAGTCCTCACCCATCACGTCGAGGAGCGAGCTTCGGGTCACGAGCGTGTACTCGCCGAGATATGCCAGCGTGAGAGTCAAAGCAGGCAGGAACATGTGGTACAGCTGGTCCAGCAGACGCTCGATCCCTGTTTCCGTTGATCCCGCCGTGACGATCCCGCCCACGGGGAACCATCCCAGCACCACCGCGAACCCCACCAACAGGATCATTCCCAACCAGAAGTCGGGCATCGAGTAAAAGATCATCGTCCCCGAGGTGATCGAGTGGTCCTTCCAGGTGTTGCGCCGCCATGCGGCGACGATCCCGGCGGCGGTGCCGATGACCGCCGACAGGATCGCGGCCACTCCGACCAGTGCGAGCGTGGGCGGGATGGCGGACACGATTTCGTCCCACACCGGCTGACGGCTCTGGTACGAGATCCCAAGGTTGAGCTGAGCCGTCTCACGCAGATAGAACACGAACTGGGTCCCGATCGACTGATCCAACCCGAAAGAGGCGCGCAGGTTGTCGAGCGTCTCAGCCGGAACGTTCCGGCCCCTGAACAGCGATCCGATCGGATCGGTCTGCACCACACGGAACAGGAAGAAGTTGAACACCAGCACGAAGACCAGGGTGAGGATGGAGCCCAGTACCTTGCGCAGGACGAAACGACCCCTGCCCCCTCCCGTCTCTCGGGCAGCGGTCAGGGCGTCACTCCCGTTCGTCGGCCGTAGATCGGCTCCTCCGTGCCAACAGGACTCCCGCGATCAGAATCACACCGGCGGCGATTCCACCCCACAGGAGCCAGTTGGTCCCATCCTCCACGGCCCCATCGCCACCCACCGGGGTGAGAAGGGCGTAGCTGGGTGATGAGTTGCTGAAGATGATGGGCCCGGTGTCGGCAGGTTGGCGCACCCACCCCTCGAAGCGGTCGGTGCGGTATGCCTGGAACTCGGCCTCGAGCAGCAAGGTGTGATAGATCGCGGCGTCGTGGAAGATGGTCAGCATCTCGTGAACGATCTCGACGCGCCGATCGGGGTCGACCTCCTCCTTCTGCTCGAGATACAGCTCCTCGTATCTGGGATCCGTCCAGTTGGCGTCGTTGTAGTTGCCCAACTCCGCCTCGGTGAAATAGGACAACAGGGGGTCCGGGTCGACGAAGGGGACCCAGTCCCACATGAATGTGTCATAGGTGCCTTCGACGATGGTCTCAAAGAGTTGGTCCCCGTCCTGGGGCTCGAGAGTCACACCGATCCCGACCGCCTCCATCCATCCGGTGAACAGATCGGCAAACGGCTGAGCCGTCTCATCGTCGGTGTTGACACCGTGGCGGAGGACTATGGGATTGCTGCCGTCGGGCATCTCCCTGACACCATCACCGTCGGTGTCGAGGTACCCGCCATCGTCCAGGATCTGGTTGGCCAGTGCTGGGTCATGGTGAAACCGGTTCTCTTCCGGGATGTCGGGCACCCACTTCAGGTCGGCGCTCGGGCTCATCGTCTCGATCGGCTCGACCAGCCCGAACCAGATGTCGTCGATGAACGCCTGCTCGTCGATGGCGTGACCGATGGCCCGCCTGACGTCGAGGTCGAGTAGTGCTGGGTGCGGCTGGCCCTCCGCCAGGCCACCGTTGATGGCCAGCTCGTAGAAGCCACCCTGCTCCCCGACAACGACCTCGACCTCGGGGTCAGCCTCCAGGGCTTCGAGCGACCCACCGGGAAAGTCGTTGATCACGTCCAGCTCGTCGTTCTGGAAGGCAGCGACCATGGCATCGGGGTTGGTGAACAAGCGAAACACGACACGGTCGATCGGCGGCTCCTCGCCACCCCATCCCCAGAAGTTTGGATTGGCCACCAAGGTCACCGATTGCGCTTCGAGGAATTCATCGATGACGAATGGCCCGCTCCCCACCCCGTCGAGCCCGTCGTAGGTGACGATCGCTTCCCCGTCGACAGCGACCGGCTCCCAAATGTGTTGCGGAAGCAAGTAGACGTCCATCGTGGGGAGCTTGGGATCGGGCACCGAAGATGTGATCTCCACGGTTCGCTCGTCGATCACCGTTGCAGTCAGGTTCTGTGTCGTCGAGATGTGGTTGGTCCAGCCCTGCTCCACCGAGGTGTTGATGTTCCAGGCCACGTCGTCCGCGGTCAACGGCTCTCCATCAGACCAGTTGAGACCTTCGCGGAGGGTGTATTGGTAGGTGATCCCAGGCTCGACCTCTACCCAGGACTCCGCCAATCCTTCGATGGTGGCGAAGTCGTCCGCAGCCTTGTCGGTCAGAGTCGCGTAGTGCAGGTTCCAGATCTCATACTCGCCCACGAGGAATCCGGCGGTTGGATTCAGATTGTCGACCGATCCGGCGTACCCGACCCGGAGGACTACTTCGTCGTCCTCCGTTTGGGCCGAGGCGGCGGGGACGAGGGCGGCCGCGATCAGTGCGGCCAGGATCAACACTACGAGACGTCTCATCAGTCTGACTCTCCATTCAGGTTTGACCGGGGCAATGTATCCACCTCGGCCCGACCATGGCGGGGATACCCGCGAACTTCGCCGCAGGGAGGCCCGGCGTGGATTACTGAATGACGATTCAGGGAACCCCGATTACAGTGGCCGGACCGAGCCGAGATAGCAGAAATGATCCGCGAAACACCGTTTCATCCCAGGACCAGTGCCGCCAACCAGACCGGGTTGTGGAGTCATTGGTCGGGTTATCTGGCCACGGACCGGTATCAGATGTCCGACAAGTTCGAGTACTTCGCGATCAGGAATTCGGCCGCGGTCATCGACACCTCACCCCTCTACAAGTACCGCATCACCGGCCGCGACGCCGAGACATTCCTCGGCGGGGTGCTGGCCCGGGACATCCGCAAGTGCCGGCCGGGGCAAGCTCACTACACGGTTTGGTGTGACGACGAGGGCTGGGTGGTCGAGGACGGGGTGATCCTGCGACATTCCGATGACGAGTTCCTCCTCACCGCCGCCGAGCCCAACATGGCCTACCTCCAGGATCTGGCGACCCCGATGGAGGTTGCCATCGACGACGTCTCCGACGAATACGGTGCCCTCGCCCTTCAGGGGCCGTACGCCCGGGAGATCCTGAGACAGCTCGCCCCCGAGATGGAAGAGATCGGCTACTTCCACCTGACCCCGGCCAAGGTAGGCGATGCGGCGGTCACCATCTCCCGCACCGGGTACACCGGCGACCTCGGATACGAGATCTGGGTGGATCGTGACGATGCCGTCGGGGTCTGGGATGCCCTGTTCGAGGTGGCCGCCCCTTATGGGGTGATCCCGGCGGGTCAGACCGCTCTGCTCATCGCCCGCATCGAGGCCGGGCTGGTCCTGATCGATGTCGACTTCTACTCGGCCCGCTACGCCTGGAACGACGACCAGAGAACGACCCCTCACGAGCTGGGCCTGGGTTGGATGCTGCGCGACCTTGAAAGCGACGATCGCAACTTCATCGGCCGTCAGGCGATCGAACGCGAGCTGAAGGAGAAGACTTCCCGGTGGAAGACGGTGGGCATCACCGTCGACTGGGAGGACTGGAATCGGGTCTACAACGAGCGAAGCCTGATCCCGCCCAAGGACCACACCCCCGAGCACGGTGGGATGATGATCTACGACGACAAGGTGGAGCGGATCGGCTACACGCCGAGCTTCGTTTACTCCCCCATGGTCCAGCGCCACGTCGGGATCGCTCGGGTCCGTCCCGAGCACGCCGCAGTCGCGACCGAAGTCGGGCTCGAGGTCACCATCGACCATCGCTACGACGTGGTCAAGGCCAACGTGAGCCGGCTCCCCTTCTACAACCCACCGAGAAAGACAGCCTGAGGTAGAGCGATGCCCGAGA
>Ga0299907_10000500_pt1 | contig 19161 bp, 16 predicted proteins | sample RVTome_16_FD_198680 | JGI IMG/M metagenome (GOLD analysis project Ga0299907, IMG submission 198680) | Soil microbial communities from uranium-contaminated site in the Upper Colorado River Basin, Wyoming, United States - RVT152D67 (version 2) ...
GCGAGATCCGCTTCGCCGACGGTCCCGAGCGATCGCACCACCGGCTCAGGCCCGTCGTTCAGCGCTGCGACGACACGCTCAGCGAGCTCGGGACGCGCGCCCTGGTAGCCGGCCACGAGCCCGTTCGCCAGTCGCAGCAGTGATGCTCGCACGACGTCACCGGGGGCGGGCGGCCCGAGCCCGACGAGATGCCCGGCGATGGCCGAGCGGTTGAAGGCAGCTGCCTCCTCGGCGGCGACCCGCGCGTCCCTCCGCATGCCGACTCCGGTGGTAAGCCCGTAGACCGGAGCGCCCCTCGCGACCGCACGCTCGACAACGGCGCGCGCCTCGCGCATGTGCTCGACTGCGGCTGCTGCGATCGTGACGCGCTCGCCCTGTCGCGCGACGCGGACGACCTCGTCGAGCGTCAGCGCGGTGCCGGTGAGCTCGACGGTCACGCGTCCGGTGGCCCCATGCCGGGCACGGCGCCGTCGTCGACGTCCGGTGCCGGACGTACGGGAAGCCCACGTTCCGTCCATGCCTCGAAGCCGCCGACAACGTCCGTGGCGTGCGTGAAGCCGAGGACCTGCAACGTCGCGGCGGCCAGGCTCGAGGAGTAGCCGTGCGCACAGACGACGACGAGTCGTTCTTCGAGGCCGTGGATGTGAGGGCTCCGGTACTCGGGCCTGGTCTCCGGATCGACGCGCCATTCGAGCACCGTCCGCGGTACATGTAGCGCGCCGGGAATGACGCCGCGCCGCCGCCGCTCGTCGTCCGAGCGCGTGTCGATCAGGAGCGCACCGGCTCGCTGCGCCGCGAGCGCATCCTCGGGCTCGAGCCGGTCGAGCCGGCTCCGCGCTTCCCGCAGTAGCTCGTCAATCGTCCTTCGCGTCATCCAGGCGGCAATCCTCGCACGCGCCGCGCAGGACGACGTCGTGGGCGGCGACGGCGTACCCGCGCCCGTCGGCGACGCGCTCGATCGCCGACTCGAGCGTGGGATCCTCGAACGGCTCGACCTTCCCGCAGTCGTCGCACACGAGGTGGTGGTGATGGTCGCCGCCCGCGTGAGCCGGCTCGAAGCGCGCGACCCCGTCTCCGAGGTCGATCCGCTGGACGAGCCCCAGCTCGTCCATGCCGTCGAGCGCGCGGTAGACGCTCGCAATTCCGACCCGAGCTCCCTGCTCGCGGACGCGATCGTGGATCTCGTGGGCCGAGAGGCAGCAGTCCTGCTCGCCGAGGAGCTCGACGACGAGCCTCCTCGCTCCGCCGCTTCGCCCGCTCGCGTCGCGCAGGCGTGCCAGCGCGGTCTCCGTCCAGGTCATGGTGATAATGATACCCGTTCTCAAAGACGTGCTACCGTCGCCTCGTGCGCGCCCTCGTTCTCATGGTCCTCGCTCTCCTCGTTGGCGGCTGCGCCGACGAGGAGTCGGCACCAGAGCGCACGGTGGTCGCATCGTTCTACCCCCTTGCGTGGGCGACGGAGCAGGTTGCCTCCGATTCGATCGACGCCGTCGTCAACCTGACACCGCCCGGCGCCGAGCCGCACGACCTCGAACTCTCGCCGAGCGACGTGGAGACGATCCGCGACGCCGAGCTCGTGGTCTACATCCGCGGCGGCTTCCAGCCCGCGCTCGAGGACGCGATCGACACGCGTGCGGGCCGTTCGCTGAACCTGCTGCGCGAGGGCGAGGATCCGCACATCTGGCTCGACCCGATCCGCTTCGCCCAGGCCGTCGAGCGGATCGGGCGGAGCGTCGGCGGGGCGGGCTCTGCGCACGACGAGATCCGCCAGCTGAAGCAGCTCGACGAGGACTATCGCCGCGGCCTCGCGGACTGCGAGCGCCGCGTGCTCGTGACGACGCACGCCGCCTTCGGCCAGCTCGCCGCCCGCTACGCGTTGACCGAGCTCTCGCTCGCCGGACGATCGCCCGAGTCGGAGCCCGGCCCGCGCGAGCTCGAGGACCTCGTCGAGCAGGTCCGGGCATCTGGGGCGACCACTGTGTTCGCCGAGCCGCTCGTCTCGGCCGGACTCGCACAGACCGTCGCCCGCGAGGCCGGCGTCGACGTCGCCACGCTCGATCCGATCGAGGGTCTGAGCGAGGAGCGTCTGGAAGCCGGCGAAGACTACCTCTCGGTCATGCGGTCGAACCTGACGGCTCTTCGACAGGCGCTCGGTTGTCGCTAGCCGTCGAGCTGACCGGCGTCTCGTTCGGCTACCGGCCCGGACAACGCGTGCTCGAGAACGTGAGCCTCTCGCTCGGGGAGGGCGAGTTCGTCGCGGTCGCTGGGCCGAACGGAGGCGGGAAGACGACGCTCATGCGCATCCTCCTCGGGCTCGAGCGACCGAGCGCCGGCTCGGCACTGCTGTACGAAGAGCCCGCGCACCGCTTCTCGCACCGTCGCGCCCTCGGGTACCTCGCGCAGCGATCCCAGGTCGGGGGCGACGCCCCGGCGACCGTGCGCGAGGTCGTCTCCGCGGGGCGGCTCGCGTCGGGCAGGCTCGTCGGCCGCCTTCGTCGCGAGGATCGCGAGCGCGTTGCCGAGGCCATCGGCCGCGTCGGTCTCACCGCGGTCGCCGACGCTCCGCTGCGCACGCTCTCCGGAGGGATGCAGCAGCGCACCTTCATCGCGAAGGCGCTCGCCGGCGAGCCCTCCCTGCTCGTGCTCGACGAGCCGACGACCGGCGTCGACGCCGAGTCGCAGGAGTCGCTCGCGGAGCTGCTGGCCACGCTCCATCGTGAGCTGGGCGTCACGATCGTCTACGTCTCGCACGAGTTCGGCGCGGTGGAGCATCACGTCGAGCGCCTCGTGCTCGTGCGACGGACGATCGTCTTCGACGGGCCACCCCGCGACCTTCCGGGCCTCTGGCACGACCCCGGGCACGTCCATGCTCGACAGTGAGTTCATGCGCCTCGCGCTCGGGGCCGGCGCGATGGTGGGCGTGCTCGCGCCGGCGGTGGGCTTCTTCCTCGTGCAGCGGCGCCAGTCCCTCGTGGGCGACGGCATCGGGCACGTCGCGTTCGCCGGTGTCGCTGCGGGCATCCTGCTCGACGTCTCGCCCGTCCTGACGGCGCTCGTGGCGGCCGTGCTCGGGGGGATCGCAATCGAGCTCCTGCGCTCTCGCGGCGGGGCGGCAGGGGATCAGGCGCTCGCACTCGTCTTCTATTCCGGCATCGCGCTCGGGGTCGTCCTCGTCGCGCAGGCGGGCGCGCTGAACGTCGACCTCTTCCAGTACCTGTTCGGATCGATCCTCACGGTCACACGCAGCGATCTGCTGGTCATCGCGCTGCTCGGAGCGTTCGGGCTCGGGACGGTCGCGCTCCTCTATCGCGCGTTTGCCGCCGTCGTCATCGACGAGGAGGGCGCGCGGGTCGCCGGCGTTCCGATCGGCGCGCTGAACGTGGCGCTGGCGGCGCTCACTGCGGTTACGGTCGCTCTCTCGATGCGGGTCGTCGGGATCCTCCTCGTGGCCGCGCTCATGGTGCTCCCTGTGAGCGCCGCCGGGCGGATCGGCTGGAGCATGCGCTCGACGCTCGCGATGTCGATGGCGATCGGACTCGCCGCGGCGATCTGCGGCCTCACGATCTCGTACTACGCCGACCTGCCTCCGGGCGGGACGATCGTCCTCGTCGCCGCAGGTGCGTACCTCGTCGCGCTCGGTGTGAGCGCGAGCCGCGGCACGCTGTAGGGGCGAGATACTCGCCCTACGCGGCGACGAGCGCCGCGCCGACTCCGGCCTCGTGGCAGCCGCGGCAGCGCGCTTCGTACTGCTCGGCTGCGCCCACGACGACCGTCTCGCCCGAGTACGGCGCCGGGAGGCCGTCGACGAGACGCTGCGTCGTCGTCGCGGGGCCGCCGCAGCGATGGCAGACCGCCTGCAGCTTGTCGACGAACTCCGCGTGCGACAGCAGGTCCGGCATCGGCCCGAAGGGGAGCCGCCGGAAATCCTGATCGAGACCGGCGACCACGACCCGGACACCGCGGTTCGCAAGGTCGAGTGCGTGCTCGACGATCGTGTGCTCGAGGAACTGCACTTCGTCGATTCCGACGACTTCGAATCCCTGCGCCCGCTCGAGCACGTCGCCGGCCGACGTGATCGGCACCGCCCGCATCCTCGCGCCCGCGTGGCTGACGATGTCCGTGGCGTCGTAGCGGTCGTCGATCCGCGGCTTGAGGATCACGACGCGCTGCCCCGCGATCTCCGCGCGACGGAGCCGGCGGATCATCTCCTCGCTCTTCCCACTGAACATCGGACCGCAGATGACCTCGAGCCAGCCACCTCGCTGCGGGGGGATCCGGATCACGGCGGCGATCCTAGAAGGAGCGTCGGCGGGCATCGGTGAGAGCGGAGAGAACGCTCTAAGCCCTGCTACACTCTCGCCCGCGCGGCGGCGTAGCTCAGTTGGTTAGAGCAGCGGAATCATAATCCGCGTGTCGCAGGTTCGAGTCCTGCCGCCGCTACTCGAACACCCCTTTTTCGTCCTACCTCGAATCGAGAACAAGAATGGCCACCGGAGTACGAGTCGCGATCACGCTCGCCTGCACCGAGTGCAAGCGGCGCAACTACCAGACGCAGAAGTCGAAGCGAAACTCTCCCGACCGCGTGGAGTTCAAGAAGTACTGCCGCTGGTGTGGCCAACACACGATGCATCGGGAGACCCGCTAGGTGGCTCGCGAGACCCGCAGGCAGCGCCGGGCCGCTCGCGCCGCAGCAGGCGACGGAGCGCCGACCTCGCGCCGCGCGCGCGCGCAGCAGGTCCGGCCGTCTCAGGCACCCGTCAAGCAGCAGACCGGCCGCAAGACCGAGAAGCAGCGCGGGCAGTTCGTGCGCGAGTCCTACGCCGAGCTCCGCAAGGTCGACTGGCCGACGCGGAACCAGACGTTCCAGGGGGTCATCGTCGTGATCATCGCGTGCACGATCGTCGGCGCGTACCTCTGGGGCCTCGACCAGATCATCCGTCCCCTCGTCGACCGCGTCCTTCTCTAGGAGTCATATTTGACGATGATGGAAGCCATTACGACCGCGGCCGCGAAGCGGACGCCTTCAGGGATTTGCCTGCGACCGGTATCGGCGCTAGCCGATTCCGGTCGCTAGGAGGTAATGCAGTGTTCCTCTGGTACGTGATCAACACCTATTCCGGGCACGAGAACAAGGTCAAGACGAACCTCGAGCACCGCATCGTCTCGCTGAACCAGCAGCCGGCGTTCCGGCGCGTGGTCGTGCCGACCGAGCAGGTCATCGAGACGAAGGACGGCCAGAAGGTGCAGACCGAGAAGCGCGTGCTTCCGGGCTACGTCCTCGTGAACATGAACATGTCGGACGAGGCCTGGACGGTCGTGAAGGGCACGCCGGGCGTCACCGGCTTCGTCGGCGCCGGCACGAAGCCCGTGCCGCTCTCGCAGCCGGAAGTCGACCGGATCCTCCACCACGGCGCGCCCGCGGGCCCGGGGCAGGCGCCGAAGTCGCAGGTCGAGTTCTCGCTCGGCGAGTCCGTGAAGGTGACCTCCGGGCCGCTCTCCGACTTCGACGGCGAGATCGTCGACGTCAACGCAGACCAGCAGAAGCTGAAGGTGCTCGTGGACATCTTCGAGCGCCAGGTTCCGGTGGAGCTCAGCTTCGACCAGGTGAAGAAGATCGACTAGGGCAGATCGCCTTCGGCGCTCCGCCTAGATGAAAGGCACACGTGGCTAAGAAAGTACTGACGCTCATCAAGCTCCAGATCCCGGGTGGCCAGGCCAACCCGGCGCCGCCGGTCGGGCCCGCACTGGGCCAGCACGGCGTCAACATCATGGAGTTCTGCAAGGCCTACAACGCGCAGACCGCGCACGAGAACGGCCGCATCATCCCCGTCGAGATCACGGTCTTCGAGGATCGCTCGTTCACGTTCATCACGAAGACGCCGCCTGCCGCCGTCCTCATCAAGGAGGCGCTCGGGCTCGAGTCGGGCTCGGGTGAGCCGAACCGCGAGAAGGTCGGACGGCTGACGCAAGCACAGCTCCGCTCGATCGCCGAGGCGAAGATGCCCGACCTCAACGCGCGCGACGTCGACGAGGCGATGAAGGTGATCGCCGGCACGGCGCGTTCGATGGGGGTTGAGACCCCGTGAGCAACGCTCGCGTTCTGCTCGCGTTCGCGGGGGAAACCATGTTTCCCCCGCGTGCCCCCTTCTTTGTGAGAGCGCGGGGAACCTCCCGGTTCCCCACACCCCTCTCCGCTCATGGGTTGGTCAACCCATGAGCTCGCATGGCAAGCGCTATCGCACCGCGCGCGAGTCCATCGATCGCGAGCAGGCGTACACGCCGCTCGAGGCGGTTCGACTTCTGAAGGAGACACCGCCCGCGAAGTTCGACGAGACCGTCGAGGTGCACCTCCGGCTCGGTCTCAACGTCAGGCACGCCGACGAGCAGCTCCGCGGCACCATCATGCTTCCGCACGGCATCGGCAAAGACGTGCGTGTAGCGGTCTTCGCCGAAAGCGACAAGGCGCGCGAGGCGGAGGAGGCCGGCGCGGACGTCGTCGGCTCCGCGGACCTCGCGACCAAGATCGAGGAAGGGTTCCTCGACTTCGACGTCGCCATCGCGACGCCCGACCAGATGAGCGTCGTCGGCAAGCTCGGCCGGGTCCTCGGACCGCGGGGCCTCATGCCGAACCCGAAGACGGGGACGGTGACGATGGACGTCGGCAAGGCCGTCTCGGACGCCAAGGCCGGCAAGCTCGAGTACCGCACGGACCGTGGCGCCAACGTGCATCTCCCGATCGGCAAGCGGAGCTTCGACGAGCGGGCATTGCTCGAGAACTACGCGGCTCTCGTCGAGGAGATCGTCCGTGCGAGGCCCTCGGCGGCCAAGGGCCGGTACATCCGACAGATCACGCTCACGACGACGATGGGCCCCGGCATCCACGTCGACTCGACCATCACTCGCGACATCGCCGAGGAGCTGGAGGCAGCTACAGTCTCGGCCTAGCAATCGCCGAAACCGCCGCAGACCGTCGGCAGCTCGCACGAGCGTAGGTCCGACCGAGGCAGGTTCCGTCAGCGCGTCCAGCGTCCGACCGAGCCCGCCGTGCGCGGGCTTCGTCGTTCAGGAGGAAATCGACGTGCTGAAAACGGACAAGGAACGGATCGTCGAGGAGCTCGCAGCGGAGCTCGGCTCGGCGGAGACGCTGATCGTCGCCGACTATCGCGGCCTGACGAACAAGCAGCTCGAAGCGTTGCGCGACGCGTTGATTCCGCACGGAGCGCGCTTCCGGATCGTGAAGAACACGCTCACGCGCCGGGCAGCCGAGCAGGCGGGGGCCGACGCGCTCCTCGTCATGCTCGATGGCCCGACCGCGATCGCCTTCATCGAGTCGTCGGGCGACCCGGCGGCCGTGGCGAAGGCGCTCGCCGCCACGGCGAAGGAGACGAACGTGCTCACGCTCCGCGGCGGCATCCTCGAGGGTAAGGCGCTCTCGGGCGAGGAGGTCGACCGGCTCGCGACCCTGCCGCCGCTCGACGTCCTTCGCGGCCAGCTGGTCGGCGCGATCGTCGCACCGCTCACGCAGCTCCTCGGGCTCGTCTCGGCACCGCTGCGCGACCTGCACGGCCTCGTCGACGCGCGCATCAAGCAGCTCGAGGAGCAGGGCGAAGTGTCGCTTTCCGATGCTGGCGCATCGGAAAGCGAGGAGAGCGGCGAGCCAGCTGCGGAGGCGGCAGTCGAAGCCGAAGAGCCAGCTATCGAGGCGGATGAGGCTGCGGACGAGGGCCTGTCGGCGGCCGAGCCTGTCGAGGCAAGCGCACCGGAAGACTCGGCGCCAGCCGAGGCTTCCGCCCCGGACACCACTAACGAAGCCGATCAGGTTGAAGAGAAAGAGGAGGACTAGGAAATGGCCACGGATGTGAAGAACGTGCTGGACTCGCTCGGCAAGATGACCGTGCTCGAGCTCGTCGAGCTCAAGAACGCGATCGAGGAGGAGTGGGGCGTCACCGCCGCCGCTCCGGTCGCGGTCGCAGCCGCCCCGGCGGGTGGCGGCGACGGTGCGGCAGTCGCGGAGGAGAAGGACTCCTTCGACGTCGTCCTCACCGGCGCCGGCGACAAGAAGATCCAGGTGATCAAGGTCGTCCGCGCGGTGACCGGCCTGGGCCTCAAGGAGGCGAAGGACCTCGTCGACGGCGCTCCGGGCGCGGTCAAGGAGGGCGCCGCCAAGGAGGAGGCCGACTCGATCAAGGCGCAGCTCGAGGAAGCCGGCGCGAGCGTCGAGCTGAAATAAGCCGTGGGCGAGGCTTGCCTCGCCCACGCGGACCGTCACGGCCGGGGTCAGACCCCACGGATCTGACCGGCCTTGACGCCGTCCGCTACACTTTCGCGACACACCTCACCGCACAGAAGCGGTTTGCGGAGGGGTGCCCTCGTGCGCTACCCTCTGAGGTTCCGCCGAGGCCGTTCGTACGACCCTGCCCGTTCACGCTCTGCACATAGAGCCGTACCAATCCATTCCACGCCCTGCACGCTTTTAAGGGAGGCTGTCACACTTGAGCAGCGTTGCTGTCGCGCCGCGCGCGCGCAAGAGCTTTTCGCGCCTGAAGCACGTTCTTGACCTCCCCGACCTGATCGACATCCAGAAGGCGTCCTTCCATTGGTTCCTGGAGGGCGGTCTTCGCGAGACCATCGACGACATCTCGCCGATCGAGGACTACACGGGGACGCTTGCAGTCGAGTTCGCCGAATACGAGTTCGGTGAGCCGCAGTTCACAATCCAGGAGTGCCGCGAGAAGGACCTGACCTACCAGGTCCCGCTCTCGATCACGGTCCGCTTCGTCAACAAGGACACCGGCGAGATCCGCGAGCAGCGGGTCTTCATGGGCGACTTCCCGATGATGACGCCGTGGGGCACGTTCATCATCAACGGGACCGAGCGCGTCATCGTGACGCAGCTCGTCCGCAGCCCCGGCGCCTACCTCATGGAGCCGAAGGACGCAACGAAGCAGGTCTTCATGGCCAACCTCATGCCGTCTCGCGGCTCGTGGCTCGAGGTCGAGATCGACAAGAAGGGCCTCGTGTTCGCACGGATCGACCGGAAGCGGAAGCTCCCCATCACCACGCTCCTGCGCGCGCTCCCCGCCGAGGACCCCTCGACCGGGTTCCAGCTCGACACGAGCACGAACGAGAAGATCCTCGAGCTGTTCGGCGGCTCCACCTACATCGCGAACACGCTCGAGAAGGACCCGACGACGCGTGAGGAAGAGGCGCTCATCGAGGTGTTCAAGAAGCAGCGGCCGGGTGAGCCCCCGACACTCGACAACGCACGGAATCTCCTCCGGGCGCTGTTCTTCGATCCCAAGCGCTACGACCTGACGAAGGTCGGTCGGTACAAGCTCAACCAGCGTCTCGGCGTCCAGGTGCCGGAGGACGTGCGCGTCCTCACGACCGAGGACATCGTCGCGCTCGTGCGCAGGCTCGTCGATCTCCCCGCGCGCCTCGGCGTCCCCGAGGACGCGAAGGACTACGCGGCGGAGGCGGCCATGCTCTCGCGCGACCCGATCCGCAGCGAGCTCGACGAGTACGAGGACTTCGGCAATCGCCGCCTGCGCACGACGGGCGAGCTGATCCAGGAGGCGTTCCGCGTCGGTCTCTACCGCATGGAGCGCGTCGTCCGCGAGCGCATGACGACCGAGGACGTGGACACGATCACGCCGCAGACGATCATCAACATCCGTCCGGTCGTCGCTGCGCTGAAGGAGTTCTTCGGCTCGTCGCAGCTGTCGCAGTTCATGGACCAGACGAACACGCTGTCCGGGCTCACACATCGCCGGCGCCTCTCCGCGCTCGGCGCGGGCGGCCTGACCCGTGAGCGTGCGCCGATCGAGGTGCGCGACGTGCACCCGACGCACTACGGGCGCATGTGCCCGATCGAGACCCCGGAGGGACCGAACATCGGCCTCATCGGGTCGCTCGCGTCGTTCGCCACGGTGTCTGAGTTCGGCTTCATCCAGACTCCGTACCGCGTCGTCAAGGGCGGCAAGGTGACGGACGAGATCATCTATCTCGACGCGGCTGAGGAGCGGCAGTTCACGATCGCGCAGGCCTCCGAGCCGGTGGATCCGAAGACCGGACGCTTCCTCAACGAGCAGGTGCTGTGCCGCTCACGCGAGGGCGAGGCCGTGGTCGTGCTCCCGAAGGACGTCGAGTACATGGACGTCTCGCCGGCGCAGATCGTCTCGGTTGCGACGGCGCTCATCCCCTTCCTCGAGCACAACGACGCGAACCGCGCGCTCATGGGCGCGAACATGCAGAAGCAGGCCGTGCCGCTCATGATCCCGCAGGCACCGATCGTCGGCACGGGGCTCGAGTTCCGGGCTGCAGTCGACACGGGCGACGTCGTTCTCGCGCACAACGACGGCACCGTCGTGGACGTCGACGCCGAGCGTATCGTCGTCGAAGGGCGCGGAACGCGGGACGAGTACCCGCTGACGAAGTTCATGCGCTCGAACCAGGGCACGCTCATCCACCAGAAGCCGGCGGTCATCCTCGGCGACAAGGTGAAGCGCGGCGAGGTCATCGCCGACGGCAGCTCGACGGACGGCGGCGAGCTCGCGCTCGGCGCCAACCTGCTCGTCGCGTTCATGCCGTGGGAGGGCTTCAACTTCGAGGACGCGATCGTCATCTCGGAGCGCCTCGTCAAGGACGACGTGCTCAGCTCGATCCACATCCACGAGTACGAGATCGACGCCCGCTCCACGAAGCTCGGCGACGAGGAGATCACGCGCGACATCCCGAACCGCTCGGAGGAGTCGCTCGCAAACCTCGACGAGCGCGGCGTGGTGCGTATCGGCGCCGACGTCGACGCCGGCCACCTGCTCGTGGGGAAGGTCACGCCCAAGGGCGAGACCGAGCTCACGGCCGAGGAGAAGCTGATCCGCGCGATCTTCAAGGAGAAGGCGCGCGAGGTCCGCGACACCTCGCTCAAGGTGCCGAACGGCGAGGGCGGGAAGGTCATCGGCGTCAAGACGTTCTCGCGCGATGCCGGCGACGACCTGCCGCCGGGCGTCAACGAGCTCGTCCGCGTGTACGTCGCCAAGAAGCGCAAGATCGCCGAGGGTGACAAGCTCGCGGGGCGCCACGGGAACAAGGGCGTCATCTCGAAGATCGTTCCCGACGAGGACATGCCGTTCCTCGAGGACGGTCGCGCGGTGGACGTCGTGCTGAACCCGCTCGGAGTCCCGAGCCGGATGAACATCGGCCAGATCCTCGAGACGCATCTCGGGTGGGCGGCCGCACACGGTGTCTTCGAAGAGGGCGACCCCGTGAATGCACGGGCGCCGATCAACGCGCCCGACCCGCGGTCGGTCGCCACGCCGGTCTTCGACGGTGCGACGGAGGGTGACGTCGACGACGCGCTCGTCTCACTCGCGAAGGCGATCAACGGCGGCGGCGGTGGCATGACGATCGACGAGACAGCCGATCGAGGCAACCGCTGCACCGGGAAGGTTCAGCTCTACGACGGCAAGTCCGGCGAGCCGTTCGCACAGGAGGTGACGGTCGGCTTCATGTACATCCTGAAGCTCCTCCACCTCGTGGACGACAAGATCCACGCTCGCTCGACGGGCCCGTACTCGCTCGTCACCCAGCAGCCGCTGGGCGGCAAGGCGCAGTTCGGTGGCCAGCGGTTCGGCGAGATGGAGGTGTGGGCGCTGGAGGCCTACGGCTCGGCGTACACGCTCCAGGAGATGCTCACGATCAAGTCCGACGACACGATCGGCCGGGTGAAGGCCTACGAGGCGATCGTCAAGGGTGAGAACATCGCTGAGCCGTCGATCCCCGAGTCGTTCAAGGTGTTGCTCAAGGAGATGCAGTCGCTTGCGCTCGACGTGCAGGTGCTCTCCGACGAAGGTCGCGAGGTCGAGGTCCGCGAGGAGGACGACGAGCTCCTCCGGGCCGCCGAGGAGCTCGGCATCGACCTCTCGCCCGGCTCGCTCCGTGCAACCGCGCGCCAGCCCACGGCCGAGGAGGTCGAGGAGGGCGCCGAGGGCGTCGACGAGGGCGCCGAGCTGGTGCTCGCCGCCGACGAGGAGCTCGAGAGCGTCGAGGAACCGCTCGAAGCGGGCCTCGCGGACGTCGAGGCGACAGACGAGTAATGGCACTTGCCTCGCAAGTGCCCAGGAAGAACGAGAGACTGAGAGAGAGAGGTTCGAGGCGCTAGATGGAAACTGGTAGACGCGGTCCCGATATCAACGACTTCGACTCGATCCGGATCGGCCTCGCATCGTCGAAGCAGATTCGCGACTGGTCGTCCGGCGAGGTCACGAAGCCGGAGACGATCAACTACCGCACGCTCAAGCCGGAGCGTGACGGTCTCTTCTGCGAGCGCATCTTCGGTCCCACGAAGGACTGGGAGTGCTACTGCGGCAAGTACAAGCGCGTCCGCTACAAGGGGATCATCTGCGAGCGCTGCGGCGTCGAGGTGACGCGGCAGAAGGTTCGGCGCGAGCGCATGGGTCACATCGACCTCGCGGCGCCCGTCTCGCACATCTGGTTCTTCAAGGGCGTGCCGAGCCGCATCGGCTACCTGCTCGACATCGCACCCCGCGAGCTCGAGAAGGTCCTCTACTTCGCGGCCTCGATCGTCACGCAGGTCGATCGCGAGAAGCGCCAGGAGGATCTCGCCGACCTCGAGGACAAGGTCGCCGGCGAGAGCGAGCGGGTCTACCTCGACCGCGACGAGGCGCTCTCGGCCCTCGACGATCGGCTCGCCCGCAGGCGCGACTACTTCGCGTCGGGCAAGGAGAAGAACTTCGACGAGGACGACGACTTCTGGGGTCGCGGCCTCTCCAACTGGGCGGAGGAGTCGGCACTGCCGCCGCTCGAGGAGATCCGCACGCTCGGCGGTGGTGTCTTCGTCGGGCTAGCCAAGACGATCACGTCGGAGGACCCGCGCCGCGTGCGCGAGCTCGTCCGGCAGACGGCAACCCGCGAGGATCGGCGAGTCGCTCCCCGCGAGGTCGAGTCGGTCGCTGCGGCGTCCGTTCAGATCGAGGCGGCGCTCGCGCCGCTCCGCGCGGACCTTGCGAAGGCCACGGGCTCGAAGAAGGGCGCGATCACGAAGCACCTGAAGCGCCTCCAGGAGGAGCTGCTCAGCGGTGGGGAGCTCTCCGAGGACGACGCGGCACTCGTCGCGGACGTCGACAAGAAGAACCTCGAGCGTGCTCGCGAGGTGGGCTCGGGGCTTCTCGCCGACGTGCTCGCGACCGTCGATCCCGAGGTGGACTCGGCCGAGATGCGCGAGCTCGCCTACGACCTCTGCCTCGTCGAGGGCACGAAGAAGGAGGACCTCGACGCGATCAGCCAGTGGGCGCTGAAGGTCCGCGAGATGGTCGCGGACATGGAGATGCGCCGCGAGGACACGCGCGAAGCCGCCGTCGAGGCCGTCCGTCGTCTCGAGCAGACGTGGCTCCTCTTCAAGGAGCTCGAGCCCAAGATGATCGTCGGCGACGAGCAGATCTTCCGCGAGCTGAAGGATCGCTTCGGGTCGCCCTACGGCTTCGGGATCTACTTCCGTGGCGGCATGGGCGCCGAGGCGGTGCGTGACCTCCTCCGCGACCTCGACCTCGACGCCGAGTCGCTGTCGCTCCGCGACACCATCAAGACGTCGAAGGGGCAGAAGCAGCAGCGAGCGATCAAGCGGCTGAAGGTCGTCGAGGCGTTCATCAAGTCCGGGAACAAGCCCGAGTGGATGATCCTCGAGGCCGTGCCGGTCATCCCGCCGGAGCTTCGCCCGATGGTGCAGCTCGACGGAGGCCGCTTCGCCACGAGCGACCTCAACGACCTCTACCGGCGCGTGATCAACCGGAACAACCGGCTCAAGCGACTGCTCGACCTGGGCGCGCCGGAGATCATCGTCAACAACGAGAAGCGCATGCTCCAGGAGGCCGTCGACGCGCTGTTCGACAACGGCCGCCGTGGCCGCGCGGTCACGGGCCCCGGTAACCGGCCGCTGAAGTCGCTCTCCGACATGCTCAAGGGCAAGCAGGGCCGGTTCCGCCAGAACCTGCTCGGCAAGCGCGTCGATTACTCGGGGCGCTCGGTGATCGTGGCCGGGCCGAACCTGAAGCTCCACCAGTGCGGGCTGCCGAAGCTCATGGCGCTCGAGCTCTTCAAGCCGTTCATCATGAGCCGGCTCGTCGAGCGGAAGGCCGTCCAGAACATCAAGGCCGCCAAGAAGATGGTCGAGTCGATGATCCCGGAGGTCTGGGACGTCCTCGAGGAGGTCATCGCCGAGCACCCGGTTCTCCTGAACCGCGCTCCGACGCTGCACCGTCTCGGGATCCAGGCGTTCGAGCCGGTCCTCGTCGAGGGCAAGGCGATCCAGGTTCATCCGCTCGTCTGCCAGGCGTTCAACGCCGACTTCGACGGCGACCAGATGGCCGTCCACCTCCCGCTCAGCGCCGAGGCGCAGGCGGAGGCGCGTGTGCTCATGCTCTCCTCGAACAACATCCTCTCGCCCGCGAGCGGTCGTCCGCTCGCGACGCCGAGCCAGGACATGGTGCTCGGCGCCTACTTCCTGACCTACTGCGAGCACGACCTGGAGAAGCTCAGCGCCGAGCAGGCGGCGAAGGCGACCGGCGTCAAGGGCCTCAAGCGCTTCCGCACCGAGGAGGACGTCGAGTTCGCCCTCGAGGCCGGCTCGATCGCCTACCAGGATCCGATCGAGTACACGTGGGCCGGCGAGCAGATCCTCTCGACGCCGGGCCGGGTCATCTTCAACGCCGAGGTCGAGCGTGCGCTCGACGAGGCCACCGGAGGCGACTTCGAGGACCATCCGTTCCTCAACCGGACGCTCACGAAGCGCGAGCTCGACACGTTCATCGGCGAGCTCGTCGAGCACTACGGGCCGAACACGATCGCCGCGGCGCTGGACGTCATCAAGTCCGTGACGTTCCGTTTCGCCACGCGTGCCGGGATCACGATCTCGAAGAACGACATCGTCATCCCGGGTGACAAGGAGGAGATCCTCGCCGGGTACGAGGACGAGGTCCGCAAGGTCGGCAAGGAGTACGACCGCGGCCTGATGACCGAGGAGGAGCGTGACGAGCGCGTCATCGCCATCTGGACGCAGGCGACCGACCAGGTCGCCGAGCGGATGATGGACAACCTCGAGCCGACGAACCCGATCTACATGATGGCCAACTCGGGAGCGCGCGGATCCTTCAACCAGATCCGCCAGCTCGCCGGCATGCGCGGCCTCATGGCCGACCCCAAGGGGCAGATCATCGCCCGCCCGATCAAGGCGAACTTCATGGAGGGCCTCACGGTCCTCGAGTACTTCATCTCGACGCACGGCGCCCGCAAGGGCCTCGCCGACACGGCGCTGCGCACGGCGGACTCGGGCTACCTCACGAGGCGGCTCGTCGACGTGTCGCAGGACGTGATCATTCGCGACCAGCCGGGCAAGAAGCCTGCCGACTGCGGAACGGACGAGTACATCGAGCTGCCGCTCTTCCTCGACGACACGCCGAACAAGAGCGTCGCGGGTCGCGTGGCCGCGGAGGACATCCGCAAGCCGCTCAAGGACGGCAAGCCAGGCAAGACGGTCATCGTCGAGAAGGGTGCCGAGATCACCATGAGCGCCCTGCGGAAGCTCGTCGAGGAGCTCGCCGAGAACGCGGAGTCAGCGGTCATCCCGGTGCGCTCGGTGCTCAAGTGCCGCAGCGAGTGGGGGATCTGCCGGAATTGCTACGGCACGTTCCTCGCGACGGGCGGCATGACCGAGATCGGCGACGCGGTCGGGATCATCGCCGCGCAGTCGATCGGCGAGCCGGGAACGCAGCTCACCATGCGGACGTTCCATACGGGTGGCGTCGCCGGAGACGACATCACGCACGGCCTTCCGCGCGTCGTGGAGATCTTCGAGGCACGGAACCCGAAGGGCGCGGCCACCCTGGTCGACATCGCAGGCAAGGTCGACATCGAGGACGCCGAGCGGACAGTGAAGGTCACGGTCACCCCGACGGCGCTCGACGCGAGCGGCGAGCTCCCGGACCCGAAGGAGTTCAGCTTCCCGCGGAGGACGCGCTTCCTCGTGTCGAAGGGCTCGACGGTCGAGGCCGGCGACCCGCTCAACGAGGGGTCGCTCAACCCGGCCGACCTCCTCATGCTCAAGGGTGACACGCAGACCGAGCTGTACCTCGTGGGTGAGGTGCAGAAGGTCTACAAGTCACAGGGCGTCGAGATCCACGACAAGCACATCGAGCTGATCGTGCGCCAGATGCTCAAGAAGGTACGGGTCGAGACGAACGGCGACACCGAGCTCCTGCCAGGCCAGCTCGTCGACAAGGTCGTCCTCGAGCGCGAGAACGCCCGGGTCAAGAAGGCGAAGGGCGAGCTCGCCACCTTCGATCCGATCATCCTCGGGATCACGAAGGCGTCGCTCGCGACCGAGTCCTTCCTGTCCGCGGCGTCCTTCCAGGAGACGACGAAGGTGCTGACCGACGCGGCGATCGAGGGCAAGGTCGACCACCTGAACGGGCTCAAGGAGAACGTCATCATCGGGAAGCTCATCCCGGCGGCGACGGGCCTCAAGCAGTACCGGAACATCACCATCGAGCCGACCGAGCCGCTTCCGGTCACGTTCGCCCGGCCCGAGGCCGAGGCAGAGCTGCTCGCCGCGCTCGAGGAGATCGGCGACGGCGACGGCTTCGACTTCGACGCTCTCGACATCGCGCTCGACGCCGAGCCTTCGCTCGACGCCGACGGCGAGGCCGCGGAGCTCGAGCCGCCTGCGGACGAACAGTAAGACGCGGATGAGGTCGGACCCGGAGGGTCTGGCCTCATCCGACTCCGTTAGGGGTCTGACCCTACGTGGTCAGACCCCGGGCTTCCCGGCTTTCTGCTACCTCTGATCCCCGTGAGCAGGGCTTTCTTCGCCGTCGGCGCTGCCCTCGTCGCCGTTCTCGCATGGCCTGGGACGAGTCAGGCCGCGCTCTCGTGCGGCCTTCCCGAGGCTCAACCGACCTGGATCGACTTCGCCGACGGCTCGGTGTCGTTCTGGCAGGAGCGGTTCGCGCGGCCCGGCGTGGTCGTGGCGACGGGCGGTACGGGGCTCGCGGCCGAGGCACGGACGGCGGGCGCCGGGACCGTGCACTGGGACATGTACCTGCGCAAGCGCGTGGGCACGCCCTCAGAGCCGGCCGACCCGGCGCTGATGGAGAAGCGCGCCGACTCCCTGTTCGACTACGCGGTCTCCGTCTCCGGCTGCCAGACGCCGCTCATCGCGTTGAACGAGCTGTGGGGCGCGTCGCTGCCGACGCCTCTGACTCCCACCGCTGAGCGGTATCGAGCGAACGTCCTTCGCTTCGTGACCCGACTCAGCGAGCGCGGCGGCCGGCCGGCTCTGCTCGTCTCGAGCGAGCCGTTCACGGGCGGTGACGCCGCCGCGTGGTGGAGGGCCATCGGGGCCGTGTCCGACCTCGTCCTCGAGAACTACGCGAACGCGAACCTCATCTGGCGGGAAGGGCCGGTCGACGGCTCCCGCAGGCTGCGCGTTCGCCATCGTCAGTCCGCGGCGAAGCTGTTCGCGGTGGGCGTCCCGGCGTCGCGCATCGGGATCATGATCGGGTTCCAGACCGGGTCCGGAGCCGGCGGGCGTGAAGGGCTCCGGCCGCGGTCGCGGTGGTTCAGCGTCGCGAAGTGGCACACGCTCGCCGTGAAGCAGGTGGCGAAGGAGCTGCGGCTGGCGCACGTCTGGTCGTGGGGCTGGGCGCAGCGCAACGAGCGGTCGAACGACCCTGACAAGACCTATACGGCGTGCGTCTGGCTGTGGGCGCGCGATGCGAGCCTGTGCGATGCGCCGACGATCCTCGGCAGGGAGCTCGACGCCGACACGAAGACGGGACAACTCGACCTTCCGAGCGGTTCGCGGTGCGTGTACGGCTCGACGCCGTTGACGGCGACGAGCGTCGCGACTCTCGCGAAGGTGACGCGGGATCGCGAGCTCGCGCTCACCGCTCTCGTCGTGCGTGCGATCGAGCGCGAGCGGGCGCGTGTCTCACCCTCGGAGGCGCTGGCGATGGAGCGTCGCGTCGTGCGTGCGCGCTTCGGTGGGAACGAGTCTGCGTATCGCTCGGCGCTCGCGGAAGCGGGGGCGAGCCTCGCCGTAGCGCGCGGGATCATGGCCGACGAGCTTCGCTCGCACGAGATCGTCGCGCGACTCTCATTTGCGCGGATCTCCTCCGGCGACGTGACGCGTTTCAAGGCGACGTTCGCTCCCGTGCTCGCGCGCGAGGTGACAGTCTCGCCGGCTCCGAGCTGGCTTCCGGAGGGTCGTGGCGTCGCTCTCGCGACATCCGCTCCCGAGGCGGTCTTTCGCGCGACCACCGGCACACGCACGACGATTCGGACTGCCGAGGGCGCATTCGTCGTCGAGGCGCGCGACGACACGACCGCGCTCGGCGCGCTGCCCGCGGAGCTCGCGCGCGTGGCCGTGACGCGGGAGCTGCGTGCGGAGCGCCGCGCCGACGCCTACGGAGCATGGACGATCCGCATGCAGCGCTCGGCGGAGAGCAAGCTCGTGTGCGAGCGCGATCGGCTCCCTGAGCTGGGCGTCGTGACGCTCTCGGCCTTCGCGCCGTTCCTCGCGCTCCACGAAGCCGAGGCGGCGCGCTGGGCCGCCGCGCGGAAGTAGGGCGAGACATATCTCGCCCCTACGCGACGTCGCGGCTCGGCCGCTTGGCGGCCGTCACCACCATGTCGCGCCCCGAGCTCTTGGCGAGCCCGAGCGCGGCATCGGCCCGGACGACGAGCGCCGTCGCGTCGTCCTTCGGGAGCAGCTCGGCGACGCCGCCCGAGAACGAGACGACGCCGATCTTGGGAAGCGGACGTTCCTGCAGCGCGGCTTGCAGCCGCTCGAACAGTCGCTCGGCATCGCGACTGTCGGCTTGCGAGAGCACCACGCCGAACCGGCCGCCTCCGATCCGGCAGGACAGGTCGCGAGAGCCGGCGACGTCGTTCAGCACACGCGCGACCGACGCGAGCACCTCGTCGGCGGCGAGATGGCCGATGCTCGCGTTGATCGTGGTCAGGCGATCGACGTCGAGGATCAGCAGCGCGAGCGGCTCCCGTCGGCCGCGGGCCCGCGCGATCTCGAGGTCGAGGAGCGCATGAAACGCCGGGCGGTCGTAGAGATCCGTCAGGGGGTCGCGCTCGGGC
>Ga0299907_10000502_pt1 | contig 19128 bp, 18 predicted proteins | sample RVTome_16_FD_198680 | JGI IMG/M metagenome (GOLD analysis project Ga0299907, IMG submission 198680) | Soil microbial communities from uranium-contaminated site in the Upper Colorado River Basin, Wyoming, United States - RVT152D67 (version 2) ...
GATGAGCGCGCCCGGCTGGGCGCTCGACCTGGCGGTGACCGTGTGTGCCGAGGCGGCCGTCACGCCGCCGCGCATCGCGTGGCGCAATCGCCGTGGCGAGGCCTCGACCGGGCTCACGCGCCGTTCCGAGGGCATCGTCGCCGTGCGAGCCGGCAGTGACCCGCTCGACCAGCGGCTGACCCTGCTCCACGAGCTGGCCCACTGGCTCACCCCGGCGAGCCGGCGCCGCGGACGGGCCGTGCACCACGGCCGTGCGTTCTACGCCATCGCGTTCGAGCTCTACCGGCGCCACGGCCTTGTGGAGGCGGATGCCCTGCGGCTCGAGTCGGCCCGCTACCGCAGCGCCCTGCGCCATGCCTCGGCGCTCGGGGTCGACGGTGCGGGGCCCGCCCTGGCCGAGCACCGGTCGGCGCTGCGTGCTCGCCCACGCCGCCGGTGGCGCGTCCTCGTGCCCGAGCACCCGATCCGGCTCGAGCGCGACGGCCGCTGGTCGGTCTGCGCCACCTGCCGCCAGCGCGTGGTTGGCGCCCATCTCGCGCGCGTGCGGCGCGCCCGACGGCCGCAGCGCCACGTGCTGATGACGGCGGCCGCCTCCTAGCTCGCGGTGGCCACCGACCCGATCCGGTCGCGGGCCAGGGCCGCCGCCTCGGCGAGGCGGCGGACGGCATCGGCCGTGCGCGGGAAGACGTGCGTGATGAGGTGGCTGATCCCGAGCTCCGCGTAGCCGGCCAGGGCGACGGCCATCTCGTCGGGGGTGCCGCGGATGGCTCGCTCGGGGGCGTCCGCTGCCGCATCCTCGAACGCCACGAAGATCCCGGCGGTGAGCGCGAGGGCCCCGGGGTCGCGGCCGGCGGTGTCGAGCGCGGCGCGGAGGTTTGCGAGGCGCACGCGCAGCTCGTCCGCCTCGCCGGGCACCCCGTACCAGGCGCCGTTCCACTGGTCGGCGTGGCGCGCGACGAGGCCGAGCATCCGGGGCTGCTTGCCGGCGATGAGGATCGGAGGGCCACCGGGGCGCACCGGCTGCGGGACGAGCTCCGCGTCGACGGCGCGGTGATATTGGCCCCCGAAGGTCACGCGCTCGCCACGCAGCAGCGGCACCAGGATCTCGAGGCCCTCCGCGAAGCGCGAGACGCGATGGTCGAACGGATAGCCGAAGGCGGTGAACTCCGGCTCGTGCCAACCACAGCCGAGCCCGAGAATGAGGCGGCCGTCGCTGATCTCGTCGAGCTCGGAGGCCATCTTGGCGGTCAGGGCCGGGTTGCGGAACGGGAGCGCCAGGACGAGCGGCCCGATCTCGACCCGCGACGTGACGGCCGCGACCGCGGTCAGCACGGTCCACGACTCGTGGATGCCGGTCGTGGTGCCGTCGTCGCGGAAGATGAGGTGGTCGGCGCCCCACACCGAGTCGAGGCCGCCCTCCTCGGCGGCCAGGGCCATGGCCTTCAGGTCGTTAAAGCCGGCCGTCTCGTCCGCCGAGAGTGGGAGCATGAGTCCGATCTTCATGCGTGAATGCTAGCGTCGCGCGTGCCAGCCGTCGGTCTACCGTACCCAGGTGATGCGACCGCTGCCGCTGGACGGGATCCGGGTCATCGACGCCAGCCGCGTGCTGGCCGGCCCGTTCGCCACGATGCTCCTTGGCGATCTCGGGGCCGACGTGATCAAGGTCGAGCCGCCCGCCGGCGACGAGACGCGTGCCTGGGGCCCGCCGTGGTGGGGCGATCCGGCCGACCGGCGCAGCGCCTACTTCGCATCGGTCAACCGCAACAAGCGGTCGCTGGTGCTCGACCTGCGAACCGATGCGGACCGCGCCACCCTCGATCGCCTGCTGGCCGGGGCCGACCTGCTCGTCCACAACTACCGTCCCGCCACCGCGGTCCGCCTCGGCCTGGCGTCCTCCGGCCTCCGGGAGCGTCACCCGCGGCTCGTCGTGGCGCGGGTCGGTGGCTTCGCCGGGGCCGATGCCGACCGCCCCGCCTACGACCTGCTGGCGCAGGCCGCGTCCGGCCTGATGTCGGTCACCGGCGAGGCGGACGGGCCACCGATGAAGGTCGGCGTGGCGCTGCTGGACCTCATTGCCGGCCTGGAGTGCGCGGTCGGCGCGTTGGCGGCGCTGGTGGGCCGGGGGACTGTGAGCGAGGTGAGCGTCAACCTCGTCGAGGCCGGGGTGAGCTCGCTCATCAACGTGCTCGCCAACCACCTCGCCTCGGGCGCCGATCCGGAGCGGCACGGCAACGCGCACCCGAACATCGCGCCCTACGAGTCGTTCGAGGCGCGCGACGGGCAGCTCGTCATCGCGGTCGGCAATGACGCCCAGTTCGGCCGCCTGCTGGGCGTGCTCGGGCTGGAGGACGCCGACGGCCGCTACGCGACAAATCCGCAGCGGGTCGCCACGCGCTCGGAGCTCCGCGGGTGGCTTGCCGAGCGGATCGGGACCTGGGACCGCGCGGCGCTGACGGCTGCGCTCGCCGCGGCCGACGTTCCGGCGGGCCCGGTGAACAGCGTTCGCGAGGCGATCGAGGCGATGGGGCAGGGGTGGATCGGCGAGGTTGACGGCATCCGGCTGCCCCCGAGCCCGATCCACGTTGAAGGTCCGCCCTCGACGCCGCGGCGCCCACCACCGCTGCTCGGCGAGCATGGCGCGGAGGTCCTCGCCGAGCTGGGCGGATGACCGGTCCACCGCAACCCGTCCCACGGGGCTCATCGGGATCGACGGGCTCTTCGGTCTCGAATCCACTCGTCCGGCGAGCGGAACCGGCAGCGAACGCCATTGTTCGGCGGCGCGGTAGGCGTTAGCCCCGTCCCACGGGCCAAAGGCCGATCGAGAGCATCGTGGCAAAGGTGGAGCGGGAGACGGGGATCGAACCCGCGACATGCAGCTTGGAAGGCTGCCGCTCTGCCAACTGAGCTACTCCCGCACCGCGGCCACCACGGTCCGCGGAGACCTTATCGCATCCGCCGTGCGCCTCCAAATCCCGAGTGCGACGAGCGTCCATCGGGACAACTGCCGTCCTGGTTGGAATTACGGCGGATCTGCCGCGCAGCCGATCGCGTCGTGAGCGTGAATCCACGAACCGGGGAGCCCCGGACCGCCGTAACGACCGTGGAGCGGTCAATTGACCCAACGAGCGCTCCGTTGTGTCTACCGCCAACCAGGCGCGCAATTGGCACGACCGCGCGCCGGGCCGGCCAGCGACGCTCAGGGCGCGACCTCCTCCAGCCATTCGGTGCTGCCGAGGCTGACGGCGAGGTGCGTGACGCCCGCATCATCGGCGGCTCCGTGCCAGTGCTCCTCGCCGGGCGGGGCGTGGACCAGGTCGCCCACGCCCACCTCGGCCACGCGCCCATCACGCGTCCCGACGCGGCCACGGCCCTCGGTGACGTAGAGGAACTGCCCGCCAGGATGCCGGTGCCAGTGCGACCGGACGCCGACCGGGAAGCTGACGACCAGGACGCTGCCGTCGGGCCGATCGTACGTCCCGAGGTCGAGTGAGCTCGCCGGGCCGCTGAAATGGCTCGCGTCCATCGGCGACGAGTGGGTCCCCGAGGCGCGTGCGACTCTCATTCGACCTCGATCTTCTCGTGCGGCCGCGACGTGGATGAGGACGGGGACTCGTCCTTCGGCTCGAGACCCTCGATCCATTTATCCAGGTAGACGCGTGCAGCGAGGAGCTGCTCCTTGCCGGCGGCCTTGAGGTGGCGGCGCGCGTCGTTGGGGAACATCGTGTGCACGACCGCCCAGAACGCCTCCTCGAGGCCGGACCTGCCTTCGGCCATCATCGCGCGCGGGGTGCGTCGCTCGAGCTCGGCGATCCGCCGCTCGAGCTCGGCGGTGCGGTCGCGGTCGGGGGTGGGTTGATCGGTCATCGGTTTGCTCCTTCAGCGTGCCGGGGTGCCAAAGCGGACCTTGAGGGTGCCATCCTCGAAGCGGGCGCCCTCGGTCGGTGCGTCGACGAGGATGCGCGGCAGGACGAGCGTGCGGCGCCACGTGCCGAGGTCGATCACCAGCTCGTCGGCGTGCCGCGACAGGTTGATCTTCTCCTTCTCGGTGAACGGCAGGTCGACCGAGAGCAGGAAGGCACCGTTGTCGCGCACGACCTCGTACGGCCGGCCGCGGTAGAAGAACTGGGTCGGGTCGGCCCCGTCATAGAGGGCCTGCGACAGCTCGCGCAGCAGGTCGATCCCGACCATCTCGCGATCGAAGAAGGGCGCCTTCCTGACCGGGATGGGATGGAACGTCTTCTCCACCAGCGGGCCGTAGCGCTGCTGCGCCTCGTACCAGCCGCGGAAGTAGTCGCCGACCTCGTCGGGCAGGACCCGGTTGGCGACGACGAGATCCGTCGGGTAGCCGTAGAGGTGGAAGTACGTGAACGAGCGCTGCGCCTCCGCGATCACCACCTGCTCCAGGGTCAGCACGACGCGGACCGATGTCTTGGCGTGATCGGTGAGCAGAGTGTGCATGTACTCGAGCCGCGCGAACAGCTCCTCGCCGGCGTTGAAGACGTCGTCGCCGGGCATCGGCATCCCGACCATGCGCTTGATGATCGGCCCGGTGATCTTCGTGATCTTGCGCCCCAGCGGCTCGACCTTCTCCATCCACCAGCGGGCGGCCTCGGGGAGCGAGAGGAGCCGCAGCGTCTCGCCGGTCGGGGCGGCGTCGACGACGACGACGTCGTACTTGCCCGAGTCGTGGTGGTCGGCGATCCAGAGCAGCGAGCCGACCTCGTCCATGCCCGGCAGCACCGTCATCTCCTCGGCCATGACCTCGTCCAGGCCACGCCAGCGCAGGACCGATGCGGCGTACTCCTGGATCTTGCCCCAGTAGCGCGCGACGTTGAAGAAGACGTCCGACTCCTGCGCCCACAGGTTCGGCGCGATCTCGAGCGGGGTCGGGCCGAGCCGGCGATCGAAGGCGTCGCCAAGGCTGTGGGCGATGTCGGTCGACAGCACGATCGTGCGGTAGCCGTGGTCGGCGCAGGCCAGCGCGGTGGCGGCTGCGACGCTCGTCTTGCCGACGCCGCCCTTGCCGGTGTACACGAGGATGCGAGCGCTCACGCCGATCTGGCCCTGGTCCGTGCGGGCCTCGAATTCTAGCCTCAGCTGCCGGCGAGTCGCTCGACCACCGGCGCCAGCTCGTCGACACGCCCGACCATGATCGAGCTGATGCCGAGCTCGTCGCGGTGCCGGCGCAGCTTCTCGACGAAGCCGTCGACGGTGTTGATGAAGATGTGCGGGGAGTCGAGCAGCTGCTCGGGGCTGACCGGCACGCCGCTGCGCTCGTGGAGCCGCTCCGCCACCTCCGCAGCCTCGCGCAGCGGCTGGTCCGTGACGCTCACCCCGGTCATCGACGGGTAGACGTTGAGCTCGAGAGCGCCGAAGCGCTCGCCGGCCGCCTCGTGCACCCAGCCGATCTTCTCCCGCGTGCCCTCGAACGTGATCGACGTGGGGTCGGGCGCCCCTCCCGGCAGGATGCGGGGCGCCAGCCCGACGATCTGTGCCTCGCGCGCGGCCAGCGTCAACGTCCGCCGGCCGCCGCCCCCGATCATGAAGGGCGGATGCGGCCTCTGGACCGGCTTCGGGTGGGCGTCATGGTCGGCAATCGTGTAGTGCTCGCCGGTGAAGCTGAACGGGCCGTCGCCGAAGCAGCCCTTCAGGACCGCAATCGCCTCGGCGAGCCGCGCCTGGCGCACGGGCGTGGGATCGAAGCGCAGGCCGATGGCCTCGTACTCGGGCCGGTTCCAGCCGGCGCCGATCGCCACGTCCAGGCGTCCATCGCTCAGCACGTCGAGGCTGGCGAGGTCCTGCGCCAGCACGGCCGGATGCCGCAGGTCGTTGTTGAGCACGAAGGCCCCGATCCGCAGGCGGTCGCTGATGGCGGCGATGGCGGCCATGGCCGGCACCGGGGCGAGCTGCGGGATCAGGTGGTCCGGTACGACCAGCGTGTCGATCCCGATCGCCTCGGCGCGTCGCGCCGTCTCCGTCAGCTCGCGGAGCGTGGCGATCTCGCGCGCGTCCGCGAGGAAGCGGAAGGGGCGTGGTGCCGGCATCCGCGCATTGTGGCCGAACGGGGCTCTGCCGGTCTTTCGGGCAGCCATGCCCACGACGGGGGCCGTCAGGTGCCGCAGTGCCCGGTACCGGCCATGCGCCACACGGCCGCGGCCTCATGTGCGCACGTGACCGATATCTCTGCAGCGAGTGGGCCCTCAGTCGGCGCGTTCGCGCGCGGCGTCGGCGGTCGCCGGCCTCGCGACCCGGGCGCCCCCCTCGCCGCGACCGTTACCGCCGGTCGTCTGCGGCGAGAGCGGCGCCGTGCGCATGGGGGCGGTGCCGCGCTCGGCATGGACGACGTGCATGACCGCGTTGATGAGGGCGAGGTGGGTGAACGCCTGCGGGAAGTTGCCGAGGTGCCGGCCGGTGTCGGGGTCCAGCTCCTCGCCGTACAGCCCGAGCGAGCTGGCGTAGGAGAGCAGCTTCTCGCACAGGCGCCGGGCACGCTGCAGCTCGCCGATCTCGACGAGGGCCGAGACGAGCCAGAACGAGCAGATCGTGAAGGTTCCCTCGGCGCCGGTCAGCCCGTCGTCGGTCTCCTCCGGTCGGTAGCGCAGGACCAGGCCGTCATCGGTCAGCTCCTCGGCGATGGCCAGCACCGTCCTCCGAACGCGCTCGTCGTCGGGCGGCAGGAAGCGAACGAGCGGCATGAGCAGCACCGATGCGTCGAGCGCATCGGTCCCGTAGTGCTGGGTGAAGACGCCGCGCCCGTCGAGCCCGTTCGCGCAGATGTCGGCGTGGATCTCGTCCGCGGCCGCCTGCCAGCGAGCGGCCAGCTCCCGCTCCTCCCGAAGGCGAGCGAGCCGGGCGCCTCGGTCGGCGGCGACCCAGCACATCAGCTTTGAGCTCGTGAAGTGCTTCGGCTCGCCGCGGACCTCCCAGATGCCGCGGTCTGGCTCGCGCCAATGCTCGAGGGCGGCCTCCACCTGGCGCACGAGGATCGGCCAGATGCGCTCGTCGAGATGGTCGCGAGACTTCGTGTGCAGGTAGACCGAGTCGAGCACGGCGCCCCACATGTCGTGCTGGCGCTGGCCGTAGGCCTCGTTGCCGATACGGACCGGGCGGGCGCCCTCGTATCCGCCGAGGTGGGTGAGGATCTGCTCCGGCAGCGCGCGCTCGCCGTCGACGCCGTACATGATCTGAAGCTCGTCGTCGCGCTCGGCGACATCGGCGATGAAGTGGAGGTAGTCGTTCGCCTCCCAGTCGAAACCGAGCGTGTACAGGCCCCAGAGGGCAAAGGTCGAGTCGCGGATCCAGCTGTAGCGGTAATCCCAGTTCCGCTCGCCGCCGGGGGTCTCCGGCAGCGAGGTGGTTGCGGCGGCCACGACGGCCCCCGTCGGCGCATAGGTCAGTCCCTTGAGGGTGAGGGCCGAGCGCTCGAGGTGACCCCGCCACGGATGGTCCGGGAACGTGCCCCGCGCCAGCCAGTGCTGCCAGTGATGCGCGGTCCAGACCAGGCGGCCGTAGGCGTCCTCGGCGTTCCGCGGGAGCGCCGCGCCGTTCCAGGCGAGCGCTGCGAAGCGCTGCTCGCCCTCCTTGATGAGCGTGCGCGCCACCGCCCGCGGTCCCTCGAAGCCGATGTTCATGTCGCTGGCCAGCACGAGCTCGACGCCGCTCTCCTCGGAGCGGCACACGCCGAGCCGGTAGCCGGGCTCGCCGTACTCCCAGCTGCCGGTGTGGCGGCCATACTCGAAGACAGGCTCGCACTCCATGGCGAGCTGCATCTCGCCGTTCACGCAGCGGACCATGCGCAGCAGGACGTGGCTCGCGTCGTAGTCGGTCGGCGGGCGTCTGTGGGTGCGCGAGCGCTCCTCCGCGTGCCGCCACGGTCCGATGAGGAGGACATCGCGCACGATCATCCAGCCGGTTGGCGAGCCCCAGCTCGTCTCCAGCACCATCGTGCCGGGCAGGTAGCGCCGCGCGGCCGGCACGAGGATGTCGGACGGGCCGAAGCGGAAACCGCCCGCGTCGCGGTCGAGGATCGCGCCGAAGACGCTCGGCGAGTCGAGCCGCGGGAGGCAGAGCCATTCGACGTTACCGCTCGGCGCGACGAGGGCCGTGGTCTCGCAGTCGGACAGGAACCCGTACTCGCCGATCGGGGGGAACGGGGAGCTGCCGAACGGCAGGTCGGGCATCGGGCCACGGGGCCCGGACGGGTGCCCGTTCGTGCTCATGTTGTCACCTCCCGCCTGCGGGGGCGACAGTCTCACACGTCGCGGCGGCGACGCCAACCCCTCAGATGTCGGCGTCGAACGTGTTGCAGGCGTCCATCGAGCCGGCCTCGAGGCCCGTGGAGAACCACTCCTGGCGCTGCTCGGCAGACCCGTGCGTCCACGTCTCCGGGTTCACCTGGCCCTGCGTCTGCTCCTGGATGCGGTCGTCGCCGATGACCGAGGCCGCATCGAGCGCCTGGTTGATCTCCTCGCGTGTGAGCGGCTCCAGGAAGCCGGTTTTGACCGCGTTCGCGCCCCACACGCCGGCGAAGCAGTCGGCCTGGAGCTCGGTGCGCACCGCGCCGCCCTCCGCGCCGGCGTCGCGCCCGGCCTCCAGGAGGCCGAGCAGGTTCTGGATGTGGTGGCCGTACTCATGGGCCGTCACGTACATCTCGGCGAACGGGCCGCCCTCGGCGCCGAAGCGGCTCTCGAGGTCCTGGTAGAAACCGAGATCGATGTAGATCGTCTGGTCGAGCGGGCAGTAGAAGGGGCCGACCGCGCTCGTCGCGGCGCCGCACTGCGTGTTGACGCCGTCGCTGAACGTCGTCACCCCCGGCTGTCGGAACTGCTGGTCGGTCCCGGCGAAGGCATCGGCCCAGTACGCGTCCAGGCTCTGGATGGCGCCGACCAGGCGGCAGTCCTGGCGCTCGTTGGCCTGCTCGCCGGTCCGGCACTCGTTGATCAGCTGGCTGCCCACCGGGCCCTCGGCCGGCGCCGCGCCGAGCCCGCCGAGCAGGTCGCCGAGGTTGCCGCCGGTCAGGAGGATGAGCGCGATGATGACGAGCGTTCCCAGCCCGCCACCGAGGGCGACTCCGCCCCCGCTGACTCGGCGCCCGCGGACGTCGCGAACCCGTCCCGGGTCGAGGTCGACGTCTCGTCGAAAGGTCATCTCTTCGTGGTCTCCGCGTGCGGATGCTCGCTCGGCCGCCGAGCGGCCCTGCCCCGAACATAGCGTCCGCCGTGCCAGCCGGGGACGTGCCCGTCAGGTCGAGAGCCGCTCCGCGAGCCAGCCGATCGCCGTGGGGTAGCGCCACTCGAGGTTCGCGTGCGTCCCGTCGAACAGCTCGAACGCGACGCGCTCCCCGGCGACCCCCACCGCGGCGAGCTCGGTGCGGAAGGCCACGGCACCGACATCCAGGTAGTACTCGTCGCTGCGCCCCGCGTCGATCCAGATGCCGCGGAGTCCGCGCAGGTCGTCGGCGTGCTCGGTCGCCATGCGGACGGGATCCCACGCCAGCCAGCGTTCCCAGACCTCGGGGAGGAGGCGCCCCGTGGCGGGGTCGAAGGGAAGTCGCACCGTGCCATCGGGGTCGGTCGAGTAGCAGGCCGCCATGCACCACACGTTCAGCAGCTCGCCGTCGCTGCGCTTCGGTCGCCCCGGACGCGAGCGGAGGTCGGCCCAGAAGGCGTCATACGAGCCTCCATGCTCGTCGCGCAGCGATCGCGCGACCTCCCGGAACTCGGGCAGGTAGCAGGCCTCGAACAGCGCATCGCCGGCGTGTGTGGCGAGGCCGCCGAACAGGTCCGGGCGGAGCATCGGCGTCACCATCGCGCCGTAGCCCCCGGAGCTCTTGCCGGCGATGCCCCGGTGGCCGGCATCGGTCAGGGTGCGGTAGTGGCCGTCGACGAACGGCACGACCTCGTCGCACAGGTAGGTGTGATAGCGGCCCGTGCCGGCCGAGTCGAGGAACTGTGAGCCGCCCAGGCTGGTCCAGGCATCGACGTACACGACGACGGCCGGCGCATCCGCGTGATCGGCGAACCAGTCGTCGACCGCCTCGACCACCGAGGGCTGGAAGGCCTTCCGGTTGCGCCACATGTCCAGCTGCCCGGTGAGGCCCTGGATCAGGTAGACCGATGGATAGCGCCGCGACGGATCGTCGTCGTATCCGGGCGGCGTGTAGACGTAGAGCGGCCGCCGGTGCGGGTCGCCGAGCGGGTTGCCGGTGAGCGCCTGCGAGTCGAAGGCGTGCTCGTCCAGGCGGCCGCGCCAGGCGTGGCCCCACGGCGGAGGCAGTTCGCTGTCCATCGTCGGGGAGGGTAGCGGCTACGCCGTCTCGCCGCGCAGCTCGACCCGTTCCAGGCGGCGGATGGCGAGCCACACCGCCACGACGGTGACGGCGATGGCCGCGCCGGCCGCGATGCCTGGCGCCAGCTCGGCCTGCACCGCCGACTCGCCGCCCACCGCCTCCGCGACGGCCAGGGCGTGCTGGCGAACGCTGAGGATGCGGGTGCCGGCGAAGAGCCCGGCCACCACGCCTTCCCAGATCATGACGTACGCCAGGCCGATGATGAGTGCGCGTGAGGTGACGAGCGACAGGCCCAGGAAGATCGCCGTGTACTCGAGCGCGCCGGCGATTGCGGCGACCGCGTAGGCGACGGCCAGGCCCGGGTCGTCGTGCCCGATCAGCCCGGACACGACCATGGCCGGCACGACGAGCAGCACGACCACGACCCACGCCACGGCGAGCTTGACGAGCACGATCCGCCAGCGCGGGACCGGCTTGGCCAGCAGGTAGACGATCGTTCCGTCGTCGACCTCGGAGCCGATGGCGGCGGTGCCCACGATGACGGCCACGAGCGGCAGGAGCACTCCCAGACCGAAGTCGCCCAGCAGCCGGCGGGTGACCTCGAGGGACTCGGTGTCCGACGGGTTCCCGAGCCGGTAGAGGACGGTGACGAGGACCAGCAGCACACCGAGCAGCGCGAGCAGCAGGGTCCGGCGCCGGTTGAGGAGCGCGCGGGCGGTGATGGCGAGGAGGGCGGCCGTCATCGGCGCACCAGGTAGCTGAAGACGGACTCGAGCGACTCGTCGGCGGGCCGCAGCTCGAGGATCGAGGCACCCGCGCGCTGGGCCGCGGGCGCCACGGCGCGGGTCAGGGCGCCGTAGTCCCCGGTGCGCACGGTGAGCAGCCCGTCGCGCAGCTCGACCGCGTCGACCTCGCCCTCGGCCAGCAGCTCGCGGGCGAGCGCCCGGTCGTTGCTCGAGCGCAGGGTGAAGCTGTGCGGGCGATCGATCATGAGCCGGCGGATGCGGCGGAAGTCGCCGCTCGCCGCCAGCCGGCCGGCGACGACGACCAGGACCCGGTCCGACAGCCGCTCGACCTCCTCGAGGATGTGGCTGCTGAAGAGGATCGTTCGGCCCTCGGCGGCCTGCCGTCGCAGGAGGTCCATCATGTGCAGCCGTTGGCGCGGATCGAGCCCGTTGAAGGGCTCGTCCAGGACGAGGACCTGCGGGTCGTGCACGAGCGCGGCCGCCAACTTGGCGCGCTGGCGCATGCCCTTCGAATAGCCGCCGATCGCGCGGTCCGCGGCGGGGACCATCTCGACGAGCTCGAGTGCCCGGTCGACGGCCGGGCCCCGGTCGGCCATCCCGTGCAGCGCGGCGGACGCGGAGATGAACTGGCGGGCGGTGAGGAAGCCGTACACGGCCTCGCGCTCCGGCACGAACCCGATGAGCCGATAGATCTCCGGATGGCGCCAGGTTGGCGTGCCGTCCAGGTTGACCGTTCCGGCCGACGGGGCCAGGAAGCCGGCCATCATGTGCAGCAGCGTCGTCTTACCGGCACCGTTCGGCCCGAGCAGGCCGGTGATGCCGGGCCCGACCTCGAAGCTCACGTCATTGACGGCCACGACATTGCCGTACCAGCGCGACACGCCGGCCAGCGCGATGGCGCTCACGTGGGGATCCGCCGGTAGCGGAGCGCGAGGATCGCCCACGAGACCAGCACGAGCACCAGGGCCGTTGCGCCGTACGTCCACAACGGCAGCCCGGCGATGCCGACCGGCGACTCGGCGACGGTGCCCCCGAACAGCCACTCGCGCGCTCCGTCGAGGATGGCGAGCGGGTTGAAGAACGGCGCGAACTCCTCGAGCCCGGCACCGGACTCCGCGAAGATCGCGCTCACGACGCCGCCGACCAGGAAGATGGCGAGCACGGCGGCGGCGGCATATCCGCGCCGGGCGGCGAGGGAGCTGATCGCGAGCCCGAGGCTGGCCAGGGCGACCGCGTGGATGATCCCGCTGCCGACGATGGCCGGCAGCGCGCCGGCCTCGTCCCCCAGCGCAGCGAGCGCGTCCTCGGCGGCCAGGATGCGGCCCAGGAACAGGACGAGCACCGGCACCAGCGTGATCGCCAGCAGCCCGATGGCCAGGGCGGCGAGCTTGGCGACCGCGTAGTCGAAGCGCCCGATCGGCCGGCTGAAATAGAGCGGCAGCACGCGCTGGCGGATGTCGTTCACGACCAGCTCGGGGGCCTGCGCGGCGACGAAGATCGGCATGAGGATTCCGACGCTCCACAGGTAGTTCTCGTAGCTGTACAGGTCAATGAGGTCGCCGGCGAGCACGCGGATCGCGACGGCGACCACGGCCGGCGCCAGCGCCAGCACCACGGCGCCCCACGGCAGGACCTTCGAGCGCCCCGACCGGCCGAGGCCGAACACGGCGCGCAGGCCGGCCCCGACGATCGCCATCACCGCGCCGCGGCGCCCGAGGCGCGGGCCGTCGTAGTGGCGGTAGCCGATGTCGTAGATCGTGCCGGTCGGTGCCTCAGGCGACGCGGTCATCGGCGCCTCCGGGTCGGAACAGGTCCTCGAGCTGATGCCGTCGCGGCTCGATGCGCACGAGCGCCAGCCGCAGGGCGACGGCCTCGTCTCGGACCGCGTCGTACACCGCGAACTCGCCGTCGCCGCCGCTGGCGAGCTCGGCGAGCACGATCCGACCGTCGGCCATGGCGTCGATGCCCCGCGCGACGAGCCGCTCGGCCAGGGCCGTGGCGTCCTCGTCGGTCTCGACGAGGAGCTGGCCGGTGCGCTCGGTGAAGCTCGAGAGGGCGGCGGTGCGCAGCAGGCGCCCGGCGTCGATGGCCACGAGCCAGTCCGCCACGCGCTCGATCTCGCCGAGCAGGTGGCTGGCCACGATGACCGCGATGCCGAACTCGCGGCCGATGCGCTCGATGAGGCCGAGCATCTCGTCGCGGCCCGCCGGGTCGAGGCCGTTGGTCGGCTCGTCCAGGAACAGGACCCGAGGGTCGTGGACGAGGGCCTGGGCGAGCTTGACGCGCTGCTTCATGCCCGTCGAATAGCCCCCGATCGGGCGGTAGCGCTCCTCGTACAGTCCGACATGGCGCAGGACGTCGGCCGTGCGCTCGCGCGCGGCCCCCGACGGCAGCCCGGAGACGCGCGCCATGTGGCTGACGAATTCGGTGGCCGACACGTCGGAGGGCAGGCAGTCGTGCTCGGGCATGTAGCCGACGAGCTCCCGGATGCGGGGGCCATCGGTGGCGGGGTCGAGGTCGAGCACGCGTGCGTCGCCATCGGTGGCCGGCAGCAGCCCGAGCAGGATCTTGATGAGCGTGCTCTTGCCGGCGCCGTTGGCGCCGACCAGGCCGATGACGCCGGGCTCGATCTCGACGCTGAGCTGGTCGAGCGCGATGACGTCGCCCGGGTAGCGCTTCGTCAGCGCCCGGGTGCTGATGAGGGGCATCTCGCCCGACAGTCTAGGGCGCCGAGGCGGCGCTACATGCGCGGCTGGTACCCCGGCTCGAAGAAGCGTGCCGGGTTCTCGTCGAACTCGAGCTTGCAGCCCTTGCCGCAGAAGGCGTAGGTGGTGCCGTCGTGCTCGCTCGTCAGCCCGAGCGCGTGGGCGATCTCGACGTTGACGTCCATGCCGCACACCGGATCGGTGGTGGTCGGCTGCATCGGGAGCTCGTTCATCGGTTCTCCATCCTTCGGGTCAGGCGGCGCGGAAGGTGCGCAGCCGCAGTGAGTTGGCGACGACGCTGACGCTCGAGAGCGCCATCGCGCCGGCCGCCAGGGCCGGATTCAGCAGGAGGCCCGCCACCGGGAAGAGGACGCCTGCGGCGACCGGGATGAGCAGCACGTTGTAGCCGAAGGCCCAGGCCAGATTCTGGCGGATCGTGCGCATCGTGGCGCGTGAGAGGCGGACCGCCGCCGGCACCGCGCCGAGATCGTCGCCGACGAGGGTCACGTCCGAGGCCTCGAGCGCAACGTCGGCACCGGTCCCGATCGCGATCCCGAGGTCGGCCTGCGCCAGCGCCGGTGCGTCGTTGATGCCGTCGCCGACCATGGCCACCACCGCACCCCCGGCCTGGAGCCGGCGGACGCGCTCGGCCTTCTCGCCCGGCAGCACCTCGGCCAGGATCTGGTCTGGACCGATGCCGACCTCCGACCCGATCGCCTCCGCGGTGGCGCGCCGATCACCCGTGACCATCCACACCTGGAGCCCCGCCTCGCGAAGCCGGCGAACCGCTTCGGCGGCACCCGGCTTGACGGTGTCGGCCAGGCCGATGACGCCAATCGCCCGCCCGTCACGGGCGAGGAGGATGGGGGTCGCGGTGCCGACCTCGGCGCCCTCCAGCGGCGCGATGTCGATGCCCGCCTCGCCGAGGAACGGCGCCGTGCCCGCCAGCACCTCGGCGCCCTCGACCACCGCCCGGACGCCGCGCCCGGCGATCGCCTCGAAGCGTTCCGCCTCGCCGGGCTCGATCCCGAGCCCGTCGGCATGGCGCACGATCGCTTCCGCCAGCGGATGCTCGCTGCCGCGCTCGGCGGTCGCGGCGATGCGCAGCAGGTCACGCTCCTCGATCCCCGGCGCGGGACGAACGAAGATCACCGACGGCTGGCCGCGCGTGATCGTGCCGGTCTTGTCGAGCACGACGTCCGTGACCCGGCGCGCCTCCTCGAGGGCGGCCCCGTCGCGAATCAGGATGCCGTTCTCGGCGCCCTTGCCGGTCCCGACCATGATCGCCGTCGGCGTCGCCAGGCCCATCGCGCAGGGACAGGCGATGATGAGGACCGCCACCGCGCTCGACAGGGCGAATGGCAGGCTCGGCTCCGGGCCGAGCAGCAGCCACGCGGCGAAGGTCAGCGTCGCGACCCCGATGACGGCCGGCACGAACCAGCCGGTCACGCGATCTGCCACGCGCTGGATCGGCGCCTTCGAACCCTGCGCCCGTTCGACGAGAGCCACGATCTGCGCCAGCGTCGTGTCGCGCCCGACCCGCTCCGCGCGCATGACGAACGAGCCGCTGGTGTTGACCGTCGCGCCGATGGCGCGGTCGCCCACGCGTTTCTCGACCGGCAGCGACTCGCCGGTGAGCATCGACTCGTCGACTGCCGAGGCGCCGTCGATGACCACCCCGTCGACCGGCACGCGGTCGCCCGGCCGTACCCGCACCAGGTCCCCCGCGACGACCTGGTCGACCGGGACCTCCTGCTCGCCGCCGGGGCGCAGCACGCGGGCGGTGTCGGGCCGGAGCTTGAGCAGCGCCTTCACCGCCCCGACCGCCTGGCCCTTCGCCCGCGCCTCGAGCCATCGGCCGAAGAGCACGAGGCCGATGATCACCGCCGCGGAGTCGAAGTACGTCTCGTGGCCGAGGCCGGCGGCCATGACCGCGTCGGGCGTGAGGGTGACGACGAGCGAGTAGCCGTACGCCGCCAGCGTGCCCATGGCCACGAGTGTGTTCATATTCGCCTCGCCGTGACGGGCCCCGCGCAGCGCAGCCACCAGGAAGCGCTGCCCGAAGACGAACTGGACGATCGTGGCGGGCACCAGCATCCAGCGGTTGACGTCCGCCATCGGCCAGGGCCCTCCGGGCCAGAACATGACCGCCATCATTGCGAGACCGATGGCGAGCGCGGCGAGCGCGCTGAGCAGGAGCTCGTCGCGCTCAGCGGCTCGGTGCGCATCGTCGGCCGCCACCGCCTCGGCGGCGCCTTCGGCAGCCGGGTCGCGACCGACGTCGTACCCGGCCGCCTCGATGGCGGCCACGATCCCGGTCCGGTCGATGGCCGTCGGATCGAAGTGGACCGTGGCCCGCTCGGTGGCCAGGTTGACGCTCGCCTGGCGCACGCCGTCCGCGCGCCCCAGGAAGCGCTCGATGCGGTTGACGCAGCTGGCACAGGTCATGCCGACGACGGGCAGGGTCAGCTCGCCGGCAGCGTCCGGAGTCGGGTCGGTCATTGCCCACCTAGGATACTACAGGGGAGTATGCGACTCTCGATCGGGACGGAGGTCGCTCATCCGCCACGGCTTTCGCCCGTGGAGTGGGGCATGGGCCACGGATTCCGCGGGCTCCAACACGACCCGGCACGCGCATTGCTAGCGTGAGAACTGGCAATACCGTGCACGGGGACGTGGTGACCGACAGAACGCGCAATCGACCGCTCGCTCGGAACCTGGGGGAACGTCCCGAAAAGGCAGATCCCGCGCCGGTGGTCTTCGTCGTGGACGACGACGTGTCGACCCTCGCGCTCCTGAGCGACGTGGCGGAGGAGTCGGGCTGGACGGCGCGCGGGTTCACCCGGCTTCGCGAGTTCGAGGCCGAGCTCGACGCGCGGCGCCCGGACCTCGTGATCCTCGACGACGACCTGCCCGATGGCAGCGGCGGCGACCGCGCCCGGGAGCTCGGCGCCAATCGCTCCATGCGCGGCGTCCCGATCCTCGTCTGCACCGCGGCTCACCCGATGCGCCAGGCCGAGATCGGCGCATGGGCGCCGGTCATCTCGAAGCCGTTCGACCTCGGCGAGGTCGAACGCTTCCTCCATACCGCCGCCGACGCCCGCAGCAACGGCCATCGCGCCGGAGGCCAGGCAGCCGGGTAGTCTGGGGGCGTGCGTGCCCTCATCCTCACGAACGAGTTCCCGCCCGAGATCTACGGCGGGGCGGGCGTCCATGTCGGTGAGCTGACCCGGCATCTGCGCGAGCTGATCGAGCTCGACGTCCGCACCTTCGGCTCTCGCTCGGAGCGTTCGCCGGGCTGGCGCGTGCAGGGCTACCCGGTGACGCATGCCCTCGAGGACGCCGACGCCAGGCTGCGGCCGATGCTCGGCGCGCTGTCGCGCAACCTCGCCGTGCTCGCCGACCCGGTGGCCGCCGACATCGTCCACGTGCACACCTGGTACACGCACCTCGCCGGCGTCCTGGCGAAGCTCGCCCATGGCATCCCGCTCGTCGTGACCGTCCACTCGCTCGAGCCGCTGAGGCCGTGGAAGCGCGAGCAGCTCGGCGGCGGATATGACGTCAGCAGCTGGATCGAGCGGACGGCGCTCGAGTCGGCCGACGCGGTCGTCGCCGTCAGCAGCGGAACGCGCGACGACGTCCTGCGCCTGTTCGCGGTCGCTCCCGAGCGTGTGCACGTGATCCACAACGGCATCGACCCGGGGTTCTATCATCCCGACCCGGCGGCCGAGGCGCTGGCGCGCCACGGAATCGACCCGTCGGTGCCGTACGTGCTGTTCGTCGGGCGCATCACGCGCCAGAAGGGGATCGTCCACCTCGTTCGGGCGGTCCGCCATCTCGATCCTGGCATCGGCGTCGTGCTGTGCGCCGGCCAGCCCGACACGCCGGAGCTCGCGCGCGAGGTGGAGGAGGGCGTCAGGGCCGCGCAGGCCGAGCGACCGAACGTCGTCTGGATCGGCGAGATGGTCAGCCGCGAGGAGGTGCGTCAGCTGTACTCGCACGCGGCCGTCTTCTGTTGTCCATCGGTCTATGAGCCATTCGGGATCATCAACCTCGAGGCGGCCGCGTGCGAGACCCCCGTCGTGGCGTCGGCAGTGGGCGGCATCCCGGAGGTGGTCGTCGACGGCGAGACGGGGCTGCTGGTGCCGGTCGAGCTGTCGCTCGAGGATCCGATGCGGCCGGTCGACCCCGACCGGTTCGAACTGAACCTGGCCGGAGCCATCAATGCGCTCATGGCAGATCCGGCCGCCCGCGAGGTCATGGGCCGCGCCGCCCGGCGCCGAGCCGTCGAGCACTTCGGCTGGCCGGCCATCGCGCGCCAGACGGTGGCCCTGTACGAGTCGCTCGTCCCCTGATCGTGCTTTCGCGGTGCTTCCGTTTCACGGGGCGGAGATAACGGCCACGAAGCGCGCGTCGCGGGGGCCTTGGCGGTTCTCCCCGCGCTTGGGAATATCAGCGCCGGCTGCGCCCCTGTGCCCACACCGTGCGAGGTTCGGAGGCAGAACGCCTGCGCCGGGCCGCGCCGGGCCGCGCGGAGCCACGGCGCCCAGGGGGCGGACAGCCAGGCGCACGTGGTGCCGACCGGCCCACCAAACGGTAAGCCGCCGGTAATCGGTCGGGCGGACAATCGTGAACGTGGAGACCCCCTTCCGCGGCATGAACGAAGCCCGGCGCCTTTGGCAGCGGCTCGAGCGAGATCTCGGAGATGAGCTCCGCACGGCCCGCATCCTGGCGGGGGCCACTCAGCGCCAGGTCGGCTCGGCAATCGGCGTCTCAGCGTCCGAGGTTTCGCGGCGCGAACTTGGCCAGGCGCCGCGGCTGACCGGGGAACGACTCTCGATCCACGCGGCGGCGGTGGGACTCAAGCTCTGGGTGAAGCTCTTTCCAGTTGGCGGCGGTGTCCGCGACGAGGCTCAGGCCAGGTACGTAGCCCGCTTCGTGGCGAGAGTCGGCCGGCGGTGGCAGGTCACGCTCGAGGCGGTGATGCCCATTCCCGGCGACCTGCGGGCCGTCGATGTCCTCCTCGAGTCCGGTGCAGTCAGGCTCGCGGTCGAAGTCATCACACGCGTCGGCGACGCGCAGGCCCAGATCCGTGCCGCGGAGGCGAAAGCGCGTGACATCGGCGCGACGCGCTTGATCCTCGTCGTGGCCGACACGCATGCCAACTCGAGAGGGCTCCGTGCCGTGGCCACGACGCTCGTCGCAGCCTTCGACCTCGATGCGCGTCGAGTGCTGCGGGAGCTGGCCGCATGTCGTGACCCCGGCCGCGACGCCGTGGTTCTGCTGCGGCTGCGAGGTTGACCCTCCTGCTGGGAGGAACGGCTTCCGGCGCGCCGGTACGCCCACCACCCGATCAGGGCGGCACATCCCTCAGCCGCGAGCGGCCATT
>Ga0299907_10000503_pt1 | contig 19124 bp, 18 predicted proteins | sample RVTome_16_FD_198680 | JGI IMG/M metagenome (GOLD analysis project Ga0299907, IMG submission 198680) | Soil microbial communities from uranium-contaminated site in the Upper Colorado River Basin, Wyoming, United States - RVT152D67 (version 2) ...
GTCATCATTGCGGCCAATCCCAGCCCGGCGAGACGATTTGTGACCACGCTTTGCATTCTGCAGTCACGGTAAGTGGCGGATGTGGTTTTCTAGATGTCTATTTCCACAATGAGGGAAAGGACTAGTCCGTAGCCAAGGGCGATGATCAGGCTGATGACGACCCAGCCGAGGACATTGCGTCTCCGATTATCGGCATGCCGGGCGAGGAGGAAGCCGATCACCACCCATAAAGTCAAGTCGAGGGGCCAGGCCACCACGAGATCCCCGAAGCTGACTCCCACGATTGCCGAAACGGGCAGACCGGCGAACAAAAGGGTGACCGCCAGAGTCTCACAGGCTCCCTCACAAGTGACCTGGTCGACGAGGGTCAGGCCGATCGCCATGAATGACAGCGACAGCCCGATGAGCATCGAGGTGGCCAGGACGGCGCTGCGACAGCCGGCCGGCTCGGGGCGGGAGGGCACGGAGGGGAGGGTACGAGATCCCGATTCGAGCGACAGACCACTAGCGTCGGGCGCTCACAGCAAGGAGGCATGTTGACGTTACGAGATGTGCTCCTCGTCCTGCACATCGCCGGTGCCGGGACCTGGTTGGGCGCCAATGTCGTGCAGGCGATCGTCCCTCCTCTCGCAGCTCGAACGGGGGCGGCGACCCTCAGTAGCTGGTACCGCGTAACCGCAGGCCTGTCCACCCGGCTCTACATGCCGGCTGCAATCCTCATCCTGGTCACCGGGATCCTGATGGTCCTCGACAGCGACGTCTATGGGTTCGGCGACGTCTTCGTGAACATCGGGTTTGGCATGATCGTGATCGGTGCCGTCCTGGGGATAGTCATCTTCGGCCCCGGGGGCGAGAAGGCGGCAGCAGCCCTCGAGTCTGGGGACGAGCGAGAGATCAGGACAGAGGTGGGCAAGGTGACCCGCTGGGGAGTCATCGACACCGTGCTCTTCCTCTTTACCATCACTGCGATGGTGCTTCGCTTGGACTGAGCCCGACCTTACGATCGTCGGGTGAACCGCCCAGGCCACCTGCTGCTCGCCACATTGGCCATCGCGGCGTGCGCCGGCCCCTCGGGTCTGGCCGTGGGCGAGCCGACCACCACCCCGCCGGTGGCTGCCACGCCCGTCTCCTCGACCACCACCACGCAGCCCGCGACCACCACGACCACGCTTCCCACGGTCCTGGTCACCGGCAAGGTGGCCCGACCGGACGGGACCCCGGTCGCCCGAGCCGTCGTCCAGATGGGTGAGGTGCGCTCGATGACGGGCCCCGACGGCTGGTTCTCCCTCGAGACGTCTGCCCCGACCTCGATGACGGTCGAGAAGCCGGGGTGGTCGACGGCCGAGGTTGTATATGACCGGAGCGCCGTCTTCCTCGATGTGACGATCTCCCCCCAAACGATCAGGGGGATCCGGGTCAGCCCCGAGAGCGCGGGGAGTGACGAAGCGTTCGAGGCGCTGCTTGGGCTGGCCCGGGACACCGCGGTAAATGCCCTCGTCTTCGACACCAAGCGGGAAGGTGGGAATGTCCTCCACGACACCACCGTCACCGATGCGCACGAGATCGGTGCAGTGAGCGCCCACTACGACGCTCGGGAGCGGGTCGCGCAGGCCCACGAAGAGGGACTCTATGTCATCACCCGAATCGTCACGTTCGAGGACGGGGCGCGGGTGAGCAGCCGACCTGAGGAGAAGCTCGCCGGCGCCTGGCTCGATCCCACCTCGGAGACCGCACGCCGCTACATCCTGGATCTCGCGATCGAGGCGTGTGAGATCGGCTTCGACGAGATCCAGTTCGACTACGTCCGATACCCGGCGGGGAGGACGGCCGAGGTCTCCGGCCAGCATGACCTGACCCAAGAGCAGCGTGTCACGGCGATCGCCTCCTTCCTCTCCGCGGCGCGTGACGCCCTCCATGCTCTCGGATGTGCCGTCAGCGCCGATGTCTTCGGGATAGTGGCGTCGACACCAGACGATCAGGGCCTTGGCCAGAGACCCGAGGAGCTGTCCGCTCAGATCGACGCTTTGAGTCCGATGATCTACCCGAGCCACTACTCACTGGGATGGCTGGGCTTCGCCGACCCCAATGACCACCCCTACGACGTCACCGCAGACGCAATCCGCGATGCTCTGCCTCGTCTCGACGACGGGGCCATCCTCCGGCCCTGGCTCCAGGCCTTCTGGTGGACCGATGCCCAGATCCGCAGCTCCATCCAGGCAGCCGAGGACCTCGGAGTGGGCTGGATGCTGTGGAATATCCTCTCCAACTTCGACCCGTCGGCCATCCCGACGGACGCCGAAGTTGGCCCCTGACTACTCGGACACGCCGGTCCGAACGTCGGGCGCACCCATCCGGGCCGCGTCGGCCGTGTGATCGTCGGGCTGTGTCTGAGAGTGGCGCTCCGCCGCCACTCGAGCTGCGTAGTGCTCGATCTCCGTGTGGATCGTTTCCTCGTTCCAATCGAGGAGCTCCCCCATGATCTCTGCCGTCGAGCGCATCGCCGCGGTGCCGCGGTGGCTGGTCTCAACTGAGATCCGGGTGCGCCTGGCCAGCACATCGTCCAAATGAAGAGCCCCTTCGTGAGTCACCGCGTAGACGACCTCAGCCTTGAGGTAAGGGGCGTCGGGTACCAGACGTTCGTCCCACTCGGGGCGTCGGGCAGCCAGGGCCTCGATCTCGGTGCTCACCGTGCCGTACCGGGAGTGCAGACGATCTTCGGCGAACGGCGCAGCCCCGACAAGCGGGACATGTGCGGAGATCGAAGCAGAGACCCGCCGATCCAGGTAGCGCACGGCTGCGTCGACTGCATCCCGAGCCATCACCCGGTACGTGGTGTACTTCCCCCCCGCCACCGTGACCAGAGCGCTTCCCCGATCGATCACGGCGTGCTCCCGGCTCAACCGCGAGGTCTCCTCGGACTCCCCCTGCAACAGCGGCCGGAGACCTGCATAGACACCCACGATGTCGTCGGCGGCTATGGGCCGGCGAAGTGTCGTGTTCACCCACTTCAACAAGTACTCGATGTCGGATCGGGAGGCGGCGGGATGGGCCCGGCGCAGCGACCAAGGAGTGTCGGTGGTGCCGATGATCCAATGATCGCCCCATGGGATGACGAAGAGCACGCTGACCTCGGTGCGGAGGATGATCCCGGTCTTGGCGTCGATGCGATCGCGGGGAACGACGAGGTGGACTCCCTTGGATGCCCGGACGTCTATCCCATGCTCCCCGGTGATCGCCTCGATGTCGTCGGTCCAGACTCCGGTGGCGTTGATCACCGAGCGGGTGTCGATCGACAGCTCGCGTCCAGTCTCCAGATCGCGGACCCGCACCGAGTGCACCCGGCCTTCCGCCATCCCGATCCCGATGACTCGGGTGCTGTTGGCCAGCCGGGCACCTCGGGATGCGGCCGTGCGGGCCACCGTCAACGTGTGTCGAGCGTCGTCGAAGACGGTGTCCCAATATCGGATCCCAGCTCTCGCCTGCAAACCCGGTGCCAGCTCGACCAGTTGCCCGCGCCCCAGATGCCGATGCCAGGGGAGGGGGTTGGAGGCGAGACGGCCCAGTATCTCGTAGAGCAGCACGCCCGCACCGACGTAGAGGCGCTCCCAGACCCGACCGTGGATCGGGTAGATGAAAGATGTGGGTCTCACCAGGTGCGGACACAGCCGGTTGACCATCAGGTTGCGCTCGGCGAGCGCCTCCCGGACCAACGAGAACTGGAATTGCTCGAGATAGCGGAGCCCGCCATGGAACATCTTCGACGACCGGCTCGACGTGCCCGACGCGTAGTCCCTCTGCTCGACCAGGGCCACGGCGAGACCGCGGGAGGCTGCGTCGAGAGCGGCGCCCGCACCGGTTATGCCGGCCCCGATGACGACTACGTCGAACACTTCCGAGGACATCTCCTCGAGGTGGCGCTTTCGTTGCCGCGCATTCAGCGCCGAGATGTCATCGGCCGGGAACACCGAGACACCTTACGATCGCGTCCATGGAGATAGGTGTGCAGCTGCCCGAGGTGGAGCGTCAGGTTGCCTGGCCGGAGATGCGTGAGATCGCCCTGGCGGCGGAGTCGGTCGGTCTCGACTCCATCTGGCTGGGCGACCACCTCTTGTACCGGGATGAGATGGGGCCGAGGGGACCGATGGAGACCTGGTCGCTTCTCGCGGCATTGGGGGAGGCCACAGAGCGGGTGGCATTGGGCCCGTTGGTGGCCGCCACCTCGTTTCACGCACCCGGGATGTTGGCCAAGAAGGCCGCGACCGTGGATGAGATCAGCGGGGGCCGCCTCATACTCGGGCTGGGCGCCGGCTGGAACGAGACGGAGTATCGGGCATTCGGTTTTCCCTACGACCACCGCGTTGCCAGGTTCGCGGAGGCCTTGACCATCATCGCCGCGCTGGTCCGGGAGGGGGCAGCCGACTTCGACGGCAGGTTCTACCGACACGAGGAGCTCGAGTTGTTCCCCAGACCCCGTCGGGACATGAAAATCATGGTCGGCTCGAATGGGCCCCGGATGCTCGCCATCGCCGCCCCACACGTCGACATGTGGAACTCCTGGTTCGTCGACTTCCACAACGACTCGATGCGGGCCGCCCAACTCGTGGCTGAAGTCGATGCCCGGTTCGTCGCCGCCGGTCGTGAGCCCGGAGAGGTCGAGAAGTCGGTCGCCGTGTATGTGCAACTGGGTGAGGGCGGTTCCAGGCGAGGGAGTGATGGGGAGGCGCCGATACGAGGAACCCGGGACGACATCGCCCGCCAACTGGCCTCCTTTCACGGTGTCGTCGATCATCTCCAGGTCGTCCTCGACCCGATCGACCGGGGAGGGATCGAGGAACTGGGTGAGATCGTCGGGCTGGCCAGGAGGCTGAGTTAGTTAGTCTCGGCCGGATGGAGATCTCGTCCCAGAGCTTCCCGAACGGCGGGGTCATCCCGCCCCGGTACGCATTCGCCAAACACGATCCGGAGACGACGGTGACCCTCTCCGACAACGTCAACCCTCATCTGCAGTGGTCGGATGAGCCCGAAGGCACCAGGTCGTTTGCGCTCATCTGCCACGACCCGGATGCCCCCAGCGTCCGTGATGACGCCAACCAGCCTGACCGCGAGATCTCCCCGCACTTGCCTCGTACGGACTTCTTCCATTGGGTGGTGGTCGACATTCCGGCGGACGTGACGGAGATCCAGGAGGGGGAGTTCAGTGAAGGGGTGGTAGCTCGGGGGAAACGGGGCGGCGACGGGCCCTACGGCACCAGACAGGGGCTGAACGACTACACCGGCTGGTTCGAGGGTGACCAGGACATGGACGGCCGCTACCTGGGTTATGACGGCCCCGCCCCGCCATGGAACGACAGCATCCCACATCGTTATCGATTCACGGTCTATGCGCTCGACACCGACGGCGTGGAGGTGAGCGGGGAGTTCACCGGGCCCGAGGTGCGGGAGGCCATCGCACCCCACGTTCTCGCCGAAGCCTCGTGGGAAGGCTCCTACACCCAGAACGCCCGGCTGCTCTAGCGGTGTGTCACCAGGGCTCTCAGTCCTCGGTGATGCTCACCTTGTTGATGACAACGTCATCGCGAGGGCGATCGGAGGCGTCGGTGTCGGTGGTCGCGATCGAGTCGACCGTCCCCATGCCCGATTTGACCTGGCCGAAGATCGTGTAGCTGTGGGGCAGCCCGACGTCGGTATGACAGATGAAGAACTGGCTCCCGTTGGTGTTGGGCCCGGCATTCGCCATCGCCACGGTGCCCCGTGAGTAGGTGCCTTGGCCGTCGGTCTCATCGCGGAACTTGTACCCGGGACCGCCCCGGCCCGTGCCGGTCGGGTCGCCGCCCTGGATCATGAAGTTCTCGATCACCCGGTGGAATACCACCCCGTCGTAGAAGCCATCTCTGGCCAGGAAGACGAAGTTGTTCACCGTGAGTGGCGAGCTCGCCGGCGCGAGCTCGATGGTGATCTCGCCGTGATTGGTGTCGAGGGTCGCGACATAGCTCTTGTCGGGATCGATGGTCAGGTCGGGCGCCGAGTCGTACTGCTTGGACATGGGATCCTCTCGACGGGTCAGGAGACAAAGTACGCGGGCTGATTGCCCGACTTCCACTTGATCGAGCAACCCATCGAGGGGAATTGCTCGTCGGAGATGGGCTCCCCGGTGATGAGAGCGTCCATGGCAGCCCGGAGGTCCTCACCAGTCACCGGGATGCCCGAGTTGGGCCGGGAGGCATCGAGCCGGCCCCGGTAGGCGAGACGCAGGTCGGAGTCGAAAAGGAAGAAGTCGGGGGTGCACATCGCGGAGTAAGCCGCGGCTGCGGTCTGCTCCTCGTCGTACAGATAGGGGAAGCGGTAGCCATGCTGCTCCGCCTCGGCCTTCATCGCCTCCGGAGAGTCGGTCGGGTAGGCCGAGATGTCGTTGGACGAGATGGCGACCATCCCGATCCCGGAGTCGGCGTAGTCCTCGCCGAGCCTGGCCAGCTCGGAGCGAACGTGCTGCACATAGGGGCAGTGATTGCAAATGAACATCACGAGGACGCCGTCGTGCCCGGCAACGTCGGCCAGGGAGATGGTCTCGCCGCTGACGGTGTCGGGGAGTGAGAAGTCGGGGGCCTCGGTGCCGAGGGCCAACATTGTCGATATGGCAGCCATGATCCGAGTCTAAGACGAGTCGAATCTTGCGATCAGATCGCCAAACGCCTCGATGGACCCTGGGGCGGCCACGTCGGGGAGGGAGACGATGGAATTGGCTGCACCGGCTTCCCGGTACCGGCTGAACAGTGTCTCCAGGTCGTCGATGGTTCCGGCGTTGACCCGCCTCATGTACGAATCCGACGGCGTGTTGCGCTCGCGCATGGCTTCGATCCGATCGCGCAGCGACTGGCGATCAGGGGCCGCGAGGGCGGAAGTCAGATGGGTCACCTCGATCTCGGATGGATCACGCTCCACCGCCGCACAGTGAGCCTCGAGGACCTCCACCTTGTGCCGGATGCGGTCGGGATCACCGAAGAGGTTGCAGGCGTCGGCATACTCTGCCACCAGACGCAGGGTCTTTCGCTCTCCAGACCCCCCGATGAGGATCGGGATCGAGTCCTGTACTGGGCGTGGGTAGCAGACGAGTGACGGCGCGTCGATCAACTCGCCGTGATACGCCGGGGTTCCCTTTCCCCACAGCAGCGGGAGCATCTGCAGTGTCTCCTCCAGCAGGCGGTATCTCTCCCGAACCGGCGGGAACTCGATTCCATAACCGGCGTGCTCCTCCTCGTCCCAACCCACCCCGAGCCCGCACACGGCCCTTCCTCCGGAGAGGACGTCGAGGGAGGCCAGCATCTTCCCCAGCACAACGGGGTGCCGGTGGGTGACCGCCGTGACCATGGCGCCGAGTCGAATCGTCGACGTCGACGCCGCCACGTACGAGAGAGCGGTGTATGCCTCCGGTATGTCCTCCCAGGCACGTCCCACGACGGGGATTTGACGGAAGTGGTCCATGACCCACAAGTCGCGGAACCCGGCGGCCTCGGCCCGGCGGCCCACGGCTCGCAGCCGCTCACCGAGGTCACCATCGCCCCAGTTGAATCTCGAGAGCATCAGGCCGAACGTGTGCCTCGGCTCGAGTTGCGATTCGTCTCGAGCCCCCACGGCCGCCACCGCGGGCGTGACCACGGCCACCGGGCGCTCCCGATGGATCCCGTCGAACTCGTCCTCGTCCAGCTCTCCCACAACCGTCTTCATTCGTGTCAGCTGCCTGCGCAAGGCGGTCTTCGGAATCGGGCGGGCCCGGGCCGAATTCCGCTCCTCGGCAACCTCAGCGGTCGTGTCGAAGACCACCGCATGGGCGGGCACACCAAACCCATGGGCCTCGGCCACCCATCGCCGGCGCGAGTCTCTCTCGTAACCGAGCGTGTCGATCACCGTCGTAAGGCCACGCTCCAGCCGGGCGGAGACGATCCGGTTCAACAGGTCGAAGGCGGCGGTCCCGGCCACCTGGTCGTCCTCACCGGCTCCGACCATCGCCCTGAGTCGGTCGGATGACACGATCTCGCTCTCGGCGAAGTGGCGCGCGGCCCATGTCGACTTGCCGGAGGCGCTCGGACCGACCAGCACGATCAGGGACGGTGCCGGCAGCTTCAGCTCCATCGCCAGGTTTCTACTCGGCAGCCCGGTAACGTTGCAGATGTGACAGACACACCTGCCGGCCCGTTCGGGCTCGTCGCCACCGCGATGATCACCCCATTCGGCGCGGACGGGGCGATCGACCATCAGCGGGCGTGGGACCTGGCCCGGCACCTGGCCGAGCAGGGCACCGACACGCTGGTAGTGACCGGAACCACCGGCGAATCTCCCACCCTGGGTCACGACGAGAAGCTGGCCATGTTCCGGACGGTCATCGATGCGGTGAGCGGCAAGAAGACCAAGGTGGTCGCGGGGACCGGCACTTATGACACGGCCGACTCGGTGAGGATGACCGACCAAGCAGGTGAGCTCGGCGCTGATGGGGTGCTGGCAGTCACCCCGTATTACAACAAGCCCAGCCAGGCCGGGCTGGTGGCGCACTTCACCGCAATCGCAGATGTCGGCGTCCCGGTGATGCTCTACAACATCCCGGGTCGCACCAGCCGCCTGATCGAGCTCGACACGCTGGCCGTGCTGGCCGACCACCCCAACGTGGTCGCCGTCAAGGACGCGGTGGAGAGCCTCGACTTCACCTCGTCGACCGTGAACCGGATCCCCCACCTACCCGTCTATTCCGGTCAGGACAGCCTCACTCTCCCGATGATCTCGGTTGGTGCGGTCGGCGTGGTGTCCGTCGTGTCCCATCTTGCCGGCCCGACGGTCAGGTCGATGATCAAATCGGCCCTGGCCGGCGACCTCGACGGGGCCCGCCGTCTCCATCACCAGCTGCTGCCGCTCTGCCACGCCTGTTTTCTCGAGACGAATCCGGCTCCGGTGAAGGCGGCGGTCAGCCGGTTCTGGGAGCCGGTCGGGGACGTACGGTTGCCCCTGGTGCCCGCCCGTGAGGAAACCTTGGCCGAGATCGAGAAGGCGATGGGGGCGATCCAGGCCTCGTGAGTGTCTCTGTAACCTTCCTCGGTGGGCTCGGGGAGATCGGCCGGAACTGCGCAGCTCTCGAGATCGGCGGGAAGATCGCCTTGATCGATGTCGGCCTCATGTTCCCGGAGGAGGACATGCTGGGCGTCGATCTGGTCTTCCCGGACTGGTCCTGGCTGAGCAATCGCCGCGGGGATGTCATGTGCGTCATCGCCACTCACGGGCACGAAGACCACGTCGGGGCGCTGGCGTACTTCCTCCGCGACATCCCGGTCCCGGTCTACGGGACGAAGCTGACCCTGGAGCTGGCCAGAGGGCGGATCGACGAGCTCGGGGTCGACCCCGAGCTGCGAGTGATCGAGCAGACCCGGTGGGTCTCGCATGGCCCCTTCAAGTTCATGCTCGTGCCGGTGAGCCACTCGGTCCCGGAGGCCTCGGCGGTGGCTTTCGACACGCCGGAGGGTGTCATCCTCCATTCCGGCGACTTCAAGCTGGATCCGACGCCCATCGACGGCCGGCCCACCGACCTGCGGACCCTTGCCACGCTGGGCCGGAACGGGGTGCGTCTCCTCCTCTCCGACTCGACCAATGCCGAGCGGGAGGGTTTCGAGCCCTCGGAGAGCTCGGTCGGGCGTCCGATCACGGACATCATCGGAGATTCTCCCGGTCGTGTCATCGCGGCATGCTTCTCCTCGCATATCCACCGCGTCCAGCAGATCGCCGACGCCGGAATCGCCTCCGGGCGAAAGATCGCCTTCTTCGGCAGGACGATGCACCGCATCACCACGATCGCCGGGGATCTCGGCCTCCTCGACCTACCGAAGGGGTCGATCGTGGACATCAAGGACCTGGGCAACCTGCCGCCCGACCAACAGCTCCTCATCACGACCGGGTCTCAGGGTGAGCCGTTCGCCGCGCTGTCACTCATGTCCCAGGGGCGTCACAGGTTCGTCGAGCTCGAGGAGACGGACACCGTGCTGATCTCGGCCAAGCCGATCCCGGGGAACGAGACCGCAGTGTCGAAGGTGATCTCCAACCTGATCAGGAGGGGGGCCAAGGTGGTCCACGGGCGGAATTCCCATGTCCACGTCTCCGGCCACGCCGCCCGCGAGGAGCTGCTCACCTTCATCAACCTGGTGCGGCCCGCCGCTTTCGTCCCCGTCCACGGGGAGTACCGGCATCTCGCTGCCCACGCCGACCTGGCCCGGGAGATGGGGGTGGCGGCAGTCGACGTCCTCGAGGACGGCGATCGGGTGGTCATCGACGGGGAGAAGACCTATGTGGAGCGGAGGGCGGTCCCCGCGGGGTATGTGTACCTCGACGGATCCTCCGTCGGGGAGGTCCAGAATGCGGTGCTTCGAGACCGATCCCACCTCGCCGACGACGGGGTCGTGGTGGTGACGGTTGGGATCGACCACGACACCGGGGAGATCATCTATGGGCCCGACCTCGACAGCCACGGTGTGATGGACGACCCGTCTGCAGTCCTCGAGAAGGCGGCGGAGGCGGTGAGGGCGGCGGTCGAGTCTCACCAATCGGGTCGGACCGACCACGCCGAGATGCAGAAGACCGTCCGCCAGGCAGCGGGCAAGGTGATCCGCGCCGAGACATCACGCCGCCCGGTGATCATCCCGATCATCATGGAGGTCTAGCGGGGGCGGTCAACCCGAACCCGGGGTTCCCTAGCTCATATCCGGGCCAAACACGCTCATCTACGACGTCCGGCATCGGTTGCCCGGGTCAGTTGGCACCGGCGATCACCATCACCTCGTGCAACGACTTTCGCCTCAGGTCGGGAACCATGCAGTCCTCGGCCGGGTAGCCGATGGGGAACATGCAGAAGGGCCGCTCGCTGCGGGGGCGTCCCAGCAGATCGGTGAGGAACTTCATCGGGCTCGGGGTATGGGTCAGCGTGACCAGGCCCATGTGGTGGAGGGCGGTGATGAACACGCCCGCGGCGATACCGCAGGACTCCCTCGGTTACCACGAATGTCCACGGCTGACGGTGTGCCCCCGACGGTGCTGTCGAGGCGGTGCGGATCGCTTGCTCGATGAGGTGGCGGGGGACCGGCTCATCGGAGAACGACCGGACCGATCGACGGCGCTGCATCTCCTCATAGAAGCCGTCGGCCCGTTCCACCTGCTCGTCGGGATCGTGTCTGCGAAATTCGAGGGGAATCATCGGTACCGGCATGAATTCACCGTAATGATCGTCTCGCTGGGTATTGTCTCTGGGCACATGCCAACCCGGACATCCACCCGCAAGGGCTCCGGGCGGAGACGGGTGTCCACCAAGCACAAGAAACAGCCTCCCGGGAGAGCGCTCGGCCAAACGCTGGCGGCAGTTCGCGACTCGGTGCGAGGCACCCTCGGCAGGCAGACCGAGGACATGTGGGGCCTGATGCTCCTCGTGCTGGCCACTCTGGCCACGCTCGCCTTCTTCGGGTTGGCCGGCCCGGGTGGTGACGCCTTCGAGACCGGCTCCAGGTTCCTCTTCGGCGTCTGGCGCTTCGCGATACCGGTTGCGCTGACCGGGATCGGGACAGCCCTGATCGTCGGCAAGCCACGCGATGGCGCCCGCCGCCTCGTCGTCGGCGGTCTGACCACGTTCGTAGGCACGCTCGCCTTGTTCCATCTGCTCACGGGGGCGATCGCATTCCGCTCCGACCTGGAGCTGGTGCTCGAGCGGGGCGGCGCCGTTGGCTCACTCATCTCGTTCCCGCTGCGACGGCTTCTCGGTCAGTGGGGTGCTTTCGTGGTCCTCGCCTCGGCGATCGGGATGGGAGTGCTGATCATGTCCCAGACCTCGGTCAGAGAGCTGTTCCAAGGCCTGGCCCACGTATACCGGCGGCTCCAGGTGATGGCGAGACGTATCACGACCATCGACCCATCGAGCCGGGGCGCACATGTGTCAGCAACCACCGTGGCGATAATCGAGCAGAAGCCTCGAGGCAAGCACCAGAAGGCTGCCGGCTCCCGGCCCCCAAAGGCCGGGCCCGCTCCGAGGCCCGCTCGGGCAAAGGAGACGATCACCTCTCCCATCGAGGTCACCGCCGACCCCACCGCCCAGAGTTACCAGCTCCCACCCCTCTCCCTGCTGGATGGGGGGACCGGTGGCGAGATCAACAGACGCTCGCTGGAGACGACGGCCCGACAGCTCGAGGACACCCTGATCCAGCATGGCGTCGACGCCACCCTGACCAAGATCGTGCCGGGGCCCACCGTCACCAGGTACGAGATCGAGCTCGCCCCCGGCGTGAAGGTCAACCGGGTCTCGAACCTCTCGCATGACATCGCCTACGCGTTGGCCACGCCCGATGTCCGCCTGCTGGTGCCCATCCCCGGCAAGTCTGCGATCGGGGTCGAGGTGCCGAACACCAAGCGGCGGCTGGTCTCGTTGGGAGACATTCTCGACAGCGCCGTGGCGCAGGTATCTGCCGGCCCGTTGACGGTCGGGCTGGGGATGGACATCTCCGGCCAGCCCCGTTTGCTCAATCTCGCCGAGCTCCCCCATCTCCTCATCGCCGGCGCCACCGGCGCCGGCAAGTCGTCGTGCATCAATTCGATAGTGACGTCGTTGCTGATGCGGACCCATCCCGACGACGTCCGTTTGATCATGGTCGACCCAAAGCGTGTCGAGCTCGGCCAGTACAACGGGGTGCCCCATCTGCTCACCCGGGTGATCACCAACCCGAAGAAGGCCAACGAGGCGCTGAAGTGGGCCGTTGCCGAGATGGATCGTCGCTACGACCTTCTCGCCGACGCCAAGGTCCGTGATATCGAGGGATATCACGAGAAATGGGACCGGCGAGGGCTCGATCCCGAAGGGTTCGATCGGTTCCCCTATGTGGTCGTCCTGATCGACGAGCTCAACGACCTGATGATGGTGGCCGGTCGCGAGGTGGAGGAGTCGATCGTCAGGATCGCCCAGATGGCGAGGGCAGTGGGGATTCACCTCGTCATCGCCACCCAGCGGCCATCGGTGGACGTGATCACCGGCGTCATCAAGGCCAATATCCCCAGTCGGCTCGCCTTCAGCGTCGCCTCCCAGACCGACAGTCGCGTCATCATCGACGGCGCTGGGGCGGAGAAGCTGGTGGGTATGGGTGACATGCTGGTGGTGACCGCCAAGGAGCCCCGCCCGCAACGCATCCAAGGGGCATGGGTGCGGGAGACCGAGATCCACTCGATCGTCGATTGGGTCAAGAGGCAGCGTGAGGCCAGATATGAGGACAAGCAGGTGCTCGAGGCAGCCGCGGCCGCGGCCACGGCAGCCGAGGATGAGGACGATGAGGATGCCGCCCTGATTCGTGAGGCCATGGGGTTGGTGGTGCGGTCTCAGCTCGGCTCGACCTCGATGCTGCAGAGAAAGCTGCGAATCGGGTTCGCCCGCGCCGGGCGGGTGATGGACGCCCTGGAGCGACGAGGGGTGGTCGGCCCGTCGTTGGGCAGCAAGGCGCGCGACGTCCTGATCACGGTCGAAGAGCTGGAGACGGCCCTGGAGGTCGATTCCGCCCCTGTTCGAGGGTGATTTGAAAGGCCGGCATCGGGTATAAGCTCGCCAGTCCTTAGGCGGAAGACACGACAAGGAGATGGCGTGAGCTCACGCAAGTCGGGGCTGGGTCGTGGGCTCGATGCACTGATTCCCCCGGCTCCCAGCACAACGCCGACCGGCATCTTGAGGCAGACTGCCGGCGAGGACGGATCGGCGATGTTTGTCTTGATCAACCCAGATGGATCGGTCGAGGACCGCCTTCCGATCACCCTGGAGGAGATGAAGGCGCTCTACGCCGACATGGTCGAGGCGCGGGTCTTCGACAGCAAGTCGATCGCACTGCAGCGTCAGGGACGGCTGGCCACCTATGCGCCTTTTCGCGGTCAGGAGGCGGCTCAGATCGGGGCTGCAGCCGCGTTGGGAGACAGTGACTGGGTGGCGGCCACCTATCGCGACGCCGCCCTCAACTGGCGGGCGGGCTATCCCTGGGAGCTGCTGATCCTGGGCCGCACCGGCGACGAGCGAGGAGGCCAACTCCCGTCCAACATCAACGTGCTTCCTCCCTCGATCACCGTCGGTGGCCACATGATCCATGCGGTCGGGCTCGCCTGGGCGGAGATGCTCAACGGCACCGATCGCGTCGCCCTCACTTCCTTCGGTGACGGAGCCACCTCGGAGGGCGACTTCCACGAGGCGATGAACTTCGCCTCTGTCTACGGCACGCCAACGGTCTTCTTCTGCCAGAACAACGGCTATGCGATCTCGTTGCCGACCTCCGAGCAAACCAGGTCGGAGTCGATCGCGATCAAAGCCGCTGCCTACGGGATGCCGGGCCTCCGTGTCGACGGCAACGATGTGGTCGCCGTGCTGGTGGCCGTGAGAGAGGCAATATCCATGGCGCGCGGAGGGGAAGGGCCGAGCCTCGTGGAGGCGGTGACCTACCGCCTCGGCCCTCACACCACCTCCGACGACCCGGCTCGCTATCGAGACGAGGAGGAGAGGGCAGAGTGGGAGGAGCGTGATCCTCTGATCCGCGTCCAGAGACTGCTCCAGCGACAGGGCTCCTGGAGCCAGGAGTGGCACGATGATCTCGAGCACAAGGCTGCTGCCACCATCGAATCGGCCGTCGAATGGGCCGAGGCGGTGCCCGAGCCCACGTTCCGCGAGATGATCGAGAGGGTGTACGCCGAGCCGACCGATCCACTCCTCGAGCAACTCAAGGAAGGGGAGCAGGGCCATGGCTGAGGTGAACCTGGCCCAGGCCCTGAACGGAGCCCTCGACTCAGCCCTGCGATCGGACGACAGGGTGATATTGCTCGGCGAGGACATCGGGCGCACTGGTGGGGTGTTTCGCATCACCGACGGACTCCAGGAGCGTCACGGAGTCGATCGGGTCGTCGACACCCCAGTTGCCGAGTCGGGCATCGTCGGCGCGGCCTTCGGCATGGCCGTGGCCGGCATGCGGCCGGTCGCCGAGCTCCAATTCCTCGGGTTCTCGTACCCGGCTTACGACCAGGTGATCAATCATGTGGCCCGCATCAGGAACCGAAGCAACCACAGATTCACCGCTCCCATGGTGATCAGGATCCCCTATGGCGGCGGGATCGGTGCGGCGGAGCACCATTCCGAGTCGACCGAGGAGATCTACGCCCACATCCCCGGCTTGAAGGTGGTGGTGCCATCGACGCCCCGGGATGCCCGAGGGCTCCTCCTCTCGGCGATCGAGGACCCCGACCCGGTGATCTTCCTCGAGCCGATCCGGCTCTACCGGGCCGTGAAGGAGGAGATCCCCGAGATCTACTATCGGATCGAGATCGGGCCCGTCCGGGTCGAGCGGTCCGGCGACGATGTGACCCTGGTCAGCTGGGGGGCGATGATGAAGGAGACCCGGGCCGCAGCGTCCCAACTCGAGTCCGCCGGGGTCTCCGTCGAGGTCATCGACGTCCACACCCTCGCTCCACTGGACCGGGCCGGCATCGCCTCCTCGATCGACAAGACCGGGAGGGCGGTGGTGATCCACGAGGCACCGCTGACTGCCGGCTTCGGGGCCGAGATCGCGGCCACGATCGCCGAGAGATGCCTCTTCTCGCTGAAGGCACCGGTGGAGCGGGTTACGGGGTGGGACACCGTCTTCCCGCTCAAGAGGTCGGAAGGGCACTACCTTCCGTCGGTGGGCAGAATCGTCGCTGCCGCCCACAAGACACTGGAGGTTTGATGGCTCGCGAGTTCAGGCTCCCCGACATCGGCGAGGGTCTCACGGAAGCCGAGATCGTCCGCTGGTTGGTCGCTGTCGGTGACACGGTGGCTGCGGACCAGCCGATCGTCGAGGTCGAGACTGACAAAGCGGTGGTCGAGATCCCTTCCCCATACGCCGGTGTGGTCGTCTCCCGGGGCGGTGAGGAGGGTGACGTCGTCGAGGTCGGTGAGGTCCTCGTCGTCATAGGGGAAGAGGGTGACGAGTCACCGGCGGTGTCCGGGGACGAGTCCCGGGCTGCCGTTCCGCATCAGGCCGAGGCTGATCGAGCCGGCCCTTTCGGGCAGCGGCGAATTGACGAGCCGGCCCCAATCGTGGGGACCCTCAGCTCCGAGGCAGAGAGTCTCACACCCCGGTCGGCCCCGGCGGCCAGCGGCTCGGTGGCCGTCCAGGCCCTCCCTGTTGTCCGCAAGCTCGCTCGCGAGCACGGCATCGATCTGGAGTCGGTTGCGGGCACCGGGCCTGGCGGCCGGATCACGCGGGAAGACGTCGAAGCCGTGATCTCCCGGTCCACAGTCCCAGCAGAGAGCGGTGTCGCGTCGTCGGCTGCACCCGCGACCGCCGCAACACCTACCCAGCCGGCAACGCCGGTTGGTGAGCCGGCGCCGCCCCAGCCGGCCGCACTCGAGACGGATCGGGCGACCGACGATGCCGGCGAGGACGAGGACGAGCGCAAACCGATGAGCCGTCTCCGCCGCACAATCGCGGCCAACATGGCGCGGAGCTGGTCGGAGGTGCCCCATGTCACCACGTTCGACGACATCGACGCCACCCGTCTCCTCGAGGTGCGATCGGCACTGGGCGAGCGGCACGGGTCCAAGATCCCGATGGAGGCCCTGGTCGTGAAGGCCTTGCTCCCGGCAATCGATGCCTTCCCGGAGTTCAACGCCACGTTGGATGGCGACGACCTGGTGATCCATGGCTCCCGGGACATCGGGATCGCGGTCGACACTCCGGATGGCCTCATGGTTGCGGTGATCCGCTCGGCCAACCGGCACTCGGTCCTCGAACTGGCCGCCGAGGTGCGACGTCTCGGCGAGGGTGCCCGCGAGCGGCGCCTGCGCCCGGATGAGCTCACGGGCCAGACCTTCACCGTGTCCAACATCGGGGCCGTTGGGGGCGGCCATGGGACACCGATCGTCCCTCCCGGGACCACGGCCATCCTTTCCGTCGGCAGGGCCCGGGAGAAGCCAATCGTCCAGGATGGCGATCTCGTGATCGCCGAGGTGATGCCACTCTCGCTTTCCTACGACCATCGTGTCATCGACGGTGCCCAGGGCCGTCGGTTCATGACATTGGTCATGGAGAACCTGGAGGAGCCGGCTCTCTTTCTCGCGGGATAGAGATGGACATGAGCAACCAGCCCGAAGAGACGCGAGGGTTCTCGGGCATCAGCGTCATGTTCCCCGAGTCCTGAGAAATGGCGCACGTCCATCTCCTCTCCTACGACGAGGCGACCGGCTTGACTCGCAAGGAGTACGACGCGGCAATCCGCCGCGCCGGCCGCGTCTGGAACATCGTCTCCATCCAGAGTCAGCTGCCCGAGGTGATGCGGGACTCGATGCGGATCTATCTGTCGATCATGTTCGGGCCATCGCCGCTGTCCCGTGCACAGCGGGAGATGATGGCCGTGGTCACCTCGCAGGTGAATGAGTGTCACTACTGAATTCGGGCTCATTTGTACGACCTCCGGGACGAGGTCGAAGATCAGGAGATAGTCGATCGGATCGCCGAGGACTGGCGGAAGGCCGATCTCGATCCTGCCGACGTGGCACTCTGTGACTACACAGAGAAGCTGACCAAATACCCCGCAAGAGTGGGCTCCGACGACATCGAGCGTCTCCGCGCCGCCGGATTCGACGATCAGGGGATCTCCTCTGCCACCCAGGTCATTGCCTACTTCAACTACATCAACCGGATCGCCGAGGGTCTGGGAGTGCCGCTCGAGGATTGGCTGGGTGCTGACGGACGCCCGTTACAGGCGTAGCCTCACGCCGGATGAGCAAGAACGAGAAGAAGAAGGGCAAGAAGAAGCCAAAGGCGAAGAAGGCCCCCGAATTGCAGGTGAAGAGGGCGGCCAAGCAGTACACGGGGACCTTCGGGGGCACCGAGATCACATACACCGCCACCGCGGCGACTCAGATCCTCGAGGTCAACGACAAGAAGGCGGAGTTCTTCTATGTCGCCTACACCGCTGACGACGCGGACCCGGATGAGCGGCCCGTCCTCTTCTGCTTCAACGGTGGGCCGGGGTCGTCGACGGTCTGGCTCCATCTCGGGCTCTTCGGCCCCAGGCGCATGGAGTTCGACCAGGATGGATTCAAGGTCGGGATGCAGGGGCGGCTCATCCACAACGAGCACTCGATCCTCGACGTGACCGACGTGGTCTGCGTCGACGCCATCGGGACCGGCTTCAGCGCCGCGGAGGACAAGGACGACGAAGAGGAGTTCCACCACTTCAAGCACGATGTCGAGGCATTCAGCCAGTTCATCGTCCACTTCCTCAACAAGAGCTCGCGTTGGGGCTCCCCGAAGTACCTGGGCGGTGAGAGCTATGGGACGCTGCGCGGGGCGGCGATCGCCCGTGACCTGTTCGCCACACACGGTGTCGAGTTCAACGGCATCATCCTGATCTCGTCGATCCTCAACTATCAGACCTCCGGGATCGATCGCAAGACCTTCATGGTTCATCCGGGCAACGATCTCCCGTTCGCCCTCTACCTCCCCACGTACTCCGCCACCGCCTGGTATCACGGCGCGCTGCCCGAGGAGCACCAGTCGCGCCCGCTTCGTGAGCTCCTCGACGAGGTCGAGGAATTCGCACTGGGCGATTACTGGCTGGCCCTGGCCAAGGGCGATCGTCTCGACGATGCAACCCGCAAGGAGGTCATCGCCCGGCTCAGTGCATACACCGGAATCAACGAGACGTATATCGACCGTTACGACCTTCGCCTCCACATCATTCGATTCTGCAAGGAGCTCCTTCGGGAGAGACGGCGCACGGTGGGCCGCATCGACTCCCGATACACCGGCATCGATCGCGTCGCCGACGGAGACATCATGGAGGCCGACCCGAGCATCGACGCCACCAGCGCCGTGGCCACATCGGCGCTGAACAACCTGCTCAGGACGGAGCTCGGATTCGAGGTCGACAAGATCTACGAGATCATGTCGATGAAGGTCAACGAGCGGTGGGACTTCGAGGACTTCAAGAATCGCTATGTAGACACCTCGGAGATGATGCGCGAGCTGATGTCGCGCTCCAAGACGACCCAAGTCTTCGTGGCCAACGGCTACTACGACCTGGCCACCCCTCATTTCGCCACCGAGTACACC
>Ga0299907_10000504_pt1 | contig 19114 bp, 18 predicted proteins | sample RVTome_16_FD_198680 | JGI IMG/M metagenome (GOLD analysis project Ga0299907, IMG submission 198680) | Soil microbial communities from uranium-contaminated site in the Upper Colorado River Basin, Wyoming, United States - RVT152D67 (version 2) ...
TGGCGATGATGTTGCGTTGGATCTCCGAGGTCCCCTCATAGATGCGGGGAGCCCGCACCTCCCGATAGAGATGGGTCAGAGTGGAGTCCGCCTCGAGACCCCGTGCTCCCAGCACCTGGATCGCCACGTCGACTGCCTGCTGAGCGGATTCGGTCGAGAAGAGCTTCGCCATCGCCGCCAGCCCGGTCAATGCATCGGAATCTCCCCGGTCGTGGGCGCTGGCCGCCGCATAGACCAGGTGCCGCGACGCCTCGATCGCCACCCTCACATCGGCCAACTGGTGAGAGACACCCTGGAACTCCGAGATGGTGCTGCCAAACGCCACCCTCGATTGGGCGTGCTCTACCGCGATCCGCAGCGCAGCCTCGGACATCCCAAGTGCATATGCCCCGACGCTGGGTCGGAACAGGTCCAGGGTCCCCAACGCCACCCGAAAGCCCAGGCCCGGCCGGCCGAGCACGTCGTCATCGGGGACGAAGACACCGTCGAAGCGCCAACGCCCGACGGGATGGGGTGAGAGCATGTCGATCGGCTCCCCAGTAATCCCCTCGACGGCGATCGGCACCACGAACGCGGTCACGCCGCTCGAACCGGCATCACCCGTGGTGCGGGCAAAGACCGTGGCGACGTCGGCGTCCGGTGCGTTCGAGATATAGACCTTCTCACCGGTGAGGCGGTAACCGCCCTCATCCCGGTCGGCGGTCATGGCGAGGTTGGCTGCATCGGACCCGGCTCCCGGTTCGGTGAGGGCGAAGGCGGCCACGACCTCACCCGCTCGGAGCCGTGGCAGCCAGGTGGCGCGTACGCCGTCCGATCCGGAGAGGAGGATCGGGGCACCGCCCAGGCCCTGCACGGCGAACGCGGTCTCCGCCTCCGGGCATACCCGGGCCAGACCCTGACGCACCTGACACAACTCCGTGGCAGTGATGCCCCCCGCGGCGAACAGACGGTCGAACAGGCCCGAAGACCCGATGGCGTGGACCAGCTCCCGATTCACCCTCCCCGGCGTGCCCGCCTCGGCCACCGGCACCAGCGCCTGGCCCAGTCGCTCGGCCTCCTCGATCAGGCGCTCGTCGGACATTAATGAGTCAAGTTACTCCCGCAGGTCTCGCCGGGGATTGCTAGAAATGCGGCAGTCGAGAAAGGGAAACAATGGGTGCCATGCCGTCGTCATCCCGGACTCTGTTCCGGGCAGCGTTGGTGATATTCATCGTCACGGTCGTGATCGGGATCCTCAACGGGCTGGATGTCTGGGACCCGCCCCGCAACACACTGCTCACCCATGTCCACGCCGGGACCCTCGGCTGGATAACCCTGAGTGTCTTCGGTGGGGCCATCTGGATGATCGGCGGCGGCGAGGAGACCCGGACCATGGCCCTGTACTCGATCGTGGCGATCTCCACATACGTGCTCGCTTTCTGGTCGGTGGACATCACCGACACGGTCAGCATCCAGCGTCCGATCGGGGGCACTCTGGCCTTCATCGCCATCGTTTGGGTCTTCGTGTGGGCAATACGTGCCATGAGGGGCCGCTCCTACGACGTCGCCCAGTTCGGGATGGTCCTGGCACTCGCCTTCCTGGTCTTCGGGGCGGTCCTCGGGGTCCTGCTCGGGCTCCAGCTGGCCGAGGTGGAGATCGTCGCGCCCGAGAACGCGGAACGACTGGCCGAGTCGCACCCCGGCGCCATGGTGGCCGGCTTCGTGATCCTGGCCGGGCTGGCCCTGATCGAATGGCTGATCCAGGATCGGGTGCCCACCGTCTCGGAGTCGAGGATTGGCGCAGTGCAGATGACACTCCTGTTCCTGGCGGGTGTCATCCTGGTAATTGGCATCTTGCTGGACATGGAGGCCCTGCTCATGCCGGGCGTGCTCTTTCAAGTGCTCGGGGCGCTGATCCTGCTGGGTCGGCATGGAAGACGGTTGGCACCGGCGGGCTGGGGTGGTGACGTCGCCAATCGGTTGGTGAGGGTGGCCGTGCTCGGGATGCTCGCCGTCGTGGTCCTGCTGGCGATCCTCATCTCCCAGTTGGTGGCCGGCGAGGAATTCACCGAACTTCTCCACATCGCCCTAGCCCTGGACCACATCAACTTCCTACTGGTTTCGACCAGCCTCATCTTCGCCATGATGTCGCACGGCTCCAGGGTCTCGGATGCCGCCAATCGCGTCATCTTCTGGGGTCTGGCTATCGGAGTGACCGGGTTCGCCGTCGGGCTCCTCCTGGAGGAGAACGTGATCAAGCGGATCTTCACCCCGATTCTCGGGGTCGCCCTCCTCTACGGGATCTACACGTACCTGGTGGCGCAGCCCGCCGAGACCAGGGAGAGCGTGCCGGTGTGAGCCGCCGGGGCTCGTGGCGCGGGAGTTACCCTCCGGCGCCGTGAGCCCATATCGAGCCTCGGCCGGATTCACCGATTCCTGGGACCACTTCGCGTTCGACGTGGCCGAGGGCGTGGCCACGGTGACCTTCGACCGGCCGGCGAAGCTCAATGCCCTCACGTTCGAGGTGTACGCCGACCTGAGGGACCTCCTCGCCGAGATCGAGCATCGCGATGACGTGAGAGCCTTGATCTTGACCGGAGCGGGCAGGGGATTCTGCTCGGGCGGCGACGTCGAGGAGATCATCGCCAGGTTGCTGGAGATGGACACCAGGGGTTTGCTCGAGTTCACCCGCATGACCGGCGCCGTGGTGGAGAGGATGCGACGGCTCCCCCTCCCGATCATCGCGTCCATCAACGGGGTTGCGGCCGGTGCCGGGGCTGTCCTCGCCCTCGCCTCGGACATAAGGGTGATGGCAGAGTCGGCCTCGTTCCACTTCCTCTTCACCAGGGTCGGGTTGGCTGGGGCGGACATGGGCTCGGCCTATCTACTTCCCCGAGTGGTGGGTCTGGGAAGGGCGTCGGAGATGCTCCTCCTGGGCGACCGGGTCGACCCCGAATCCGCCCTGAGCTCGGGTCTCGTCTCCAGGGTGGTGCCTGACCCGGAGCTGGCGGCCGTGACTGCCGAGCTGGCCGAACGTCTCAGCAGCGGGCCTTCCCTCGCCTACGGTGCGACCAAGGTCCTGCTCAGCCGGGAGCTCGACATGGATCTCGGCTCGGCCATCGAGTTGGAGGCATCCACCCAGGCCCTGCTCATGACCACCGAGGACCACGCCGAGTTCTATCGGGCCTTCCTTGAAAAGCGATCGCCGGCGTGGCGAGGACGATGACCCGTCACCATCTATTCAACCCCGATGGCATGGCTCCGGCTGTCGGGTTCTCATATGGCGCACTACCCGAGGAGGGGCGGTCTCTCCACATTGCCGGTATCACCGGCCACGACGCGTCCGGTGCCATCGCCGACGGCCTGATCGCCCAATTCGCCACGGCCTGCCGTTCGGTGGCGAGGGTGATAGCCGAAGCAGGCGGCAGCCCGACCGACCTCGTCTCCATGATCATCTACACCACCGAAATCGACTCGTATCAGTCGAGCCTGGAGCCCATCGGGGAGGCGTATCGGGCGGTGTTCGGACGCCACTACCCACCGATGGCGTTGCTGGGCATCTCCCAATTGGCCGACCCCAGAGCCCGCGTCGAGCTGGTGTGTGTGGCGGTCGTCCCGGATCAGGGCCACTAAACGCTCAGTCGTCGAGGATGTACACGGTCTCCTCGTAGCGTCGGACCCGCCCGTCCCGCGCCCGCTCCTCCAGCAAGCCGTCCAATGCGGCTTGCTTCTCGTCGAGACTGCGGTCGGAGCCGAGCAAGTCGAGGCTCACGTTGAGTCGCAGGGCGCGCTCTGGCACCAAGAACCGGGTGATCCCTGCCGGGAGCAGGTCATGGCCCACTGCGGCCCGCAGCACGTCATCGATCGTGAGAGTGGGGAACTCCGCCACCGCCGTCCAGTCGGGGAAGCTCCATTCCACCGACCCGGGGGTGGGGTCGGTCGCCCTGCTCACTGTCCACCGGCCCATGTAGGCGTCGACGAGGGCAGTCATCGTCGCATTGGCCGTGAGCCCGGTTCCCTCTACCAGCATCGATCTCCCGTTGCGAAGATGCAGGCAGGGTGTCCCACGAGCTTCGGTGATCCCCAACCCGGGTCTTGCCGACACCTGGCCGAGCAGGTCGGCGACCTCGCATCCCCGCACGACGTGGTGCCAGGTCTCGAGCTCCACCGCTCCCGGATCTACGAGTTGGACCACGGCGTGCTCCAGCCCGATCCTCTTGAGGGACTCGGTCCTGGTGGCCCCATCGAGCAGCACCAGGTCACCGGTCGGCGCCGGACAGCAGACCATCGGGTTGACCTGGATCCCCTCGGACACGATCCGCTCCACCAGCCGATCGACGCGGAACGGATCGATCTCCTCGTGACGGAGGATGCTCTCCAGGGGGACCACACGCAGCACCGGCATGTGTGGCATCGACGGCACTCTAGGAGCGGAGGTACTCGTTGAGCCGTGCGGCGAGACGATCGACGTCGTCTTCGTCGTGATATACGCCAAAGCCGAGACGGAGCCGGTTGCCTCGATAATCGGTGATGACGTTTCGATCGTGCAACCACCGATAGAGCGCCGCGGCTTCCGGCGTCTCGATGGTCAGGAAGTTGCCTCGATCGAGCCCTTCAGGTGGCATGAGCTCTCCGAGCGACTCGATCTGGTCGAGCAGCCGCTGCTGCAGGCCCTGGACGTGCTGGTGGATCGTCTTGGGTGACACGCTCTCGCTCTCCAGCCAGGCGAGCACCGCATCGAGGCGATAGATGCCTGACGGGTCGAAGGTGGCTCCGGCGAACCGCGACCCGTCATCGGCATAGCCGATGCGATCGCCGACACCATTCTCCAGCTGCCCGAACCCGGCGAACCACCCGGTGTACACCGGGCGCGGCGCCCGTCCCGGTGGACAGTGGAGGAAACAGACGCCCTCACCGGCCATGGCGTACTTGTACCCCCCGGCGAGATAGAAGACGCGGTCCTGGATCGCGCCCAGATCGACCGGGAGTGCCATAAAGGCGTGGTAGCCGTCGATGACCAGAAACGTGCGCTCCTCGGACACCGACGCCACCACCCGGTCGAGGTCGGGGACCACGAAACCGGAGTCGAAGAACACCTGGGACAGATAGATCAAGTCATGGGCGCCCGACCGCGCCTCGGCGGAGAAGCGGTCGGCGAAGGTGTCGAAGGGCTGGGTGGGGATGCGGTCGACTATGGCCAAGCCCTCCTCCTCCCAGCGTCGCGACTGTCTGGTGAAGGAGTGGAACTCGGATCCGGTGGAGAGGACGCGCACCGGCGGGTCCAGACAAGAGAACAGCCGGATCACGAACTCGTGGGTGTTGGGGGCGAAGGTGAGGGTGTCGCCACCGACCAATCCGAGCACCGAGGCGATCCGGGATCTGGCCCGCGGCATCACCTCTGCAAACACGTGATCCCATTTGTCGTCCATGAGCCGGGCGGCGTCGAGCCAGGCCGTCTGGTGGGCTTCGAAACTCAGGTCCGGCCAGGGGTGATGCGAGTGTGCGGCGAAATGGAGACGATCGGGGTCGGATTGGAGGAAGCGGCTGAAGGCCGGCTTGAGGTTCATTCCTCGTAGCGGAATCGCATCGAGTCGATGATCCCCTGCGGCAGCTTGGGGCGGTCGGCGCGGGGCACCAGGAATGTGGAGAGATTGACCAGGTCGGAGAACACCTTGCTCCGCTCCGCCGACCTCTCGAGGTATTTCGCCCCGGCTGACCCTCCGGTCCCCACCCTCTGGCCGATCATCCGCAGCGCCATCTGGGCGTGGCGGTGGCGCCATGTCGTGAATCCCTGGTCGATGTCGACCAGGAGCTCGAGGAGTCGGTGTGGCTCCTGGAGGGCAGGCTGGTCGCGGTAGAGGGTGATGAAGACCGCGGCCTGAAAGGCCCTCTGGCTGAGGCGAAGGCGGCCCGCGGCCCGCTCGATGTCGTGCTGGGCCGGGTCGAAGAGGGCGGCATACTGTTTGAGGACCAGGTCGAACTCCTTGAGCTGGCTCCCCCGCTCCATCTCGGTGAGGTTGGGGTTGGAGAGCACAACCTCCCGGTCGTCCTGGATTCGTTGATGAACCGCCTCCCGGTAGGCCTCCCAGAAGTGGAAGTCCTCGTGATCGAGGAACGGTGTTCGCTCCAGCCAGCGCTCAACGAGCTCGAACACCGATGTCTCATCCTCGACCGCCTCGACACGGGCCCGGTCGTCGGTGTCGAAACGGGCCGTATACACGTCTCCCGACAGCAAGAGCCGGTCCTGCCGGCGGATCCCCAGCTTGTTCTCGACGATTCGGAACTGGGCCGACTGGAACCCTGAGGCCGGGAAGAGATGGTCCCGGAAGTCGAGGAAGTCGAGAGCGGTCATCGTCTCGAGAACGGCGATCATCTCTATGAGGAGCGCCTGGATGGCGGTGATCCTCCGCAAACGCGCCACGGCGGTGCCCATGTCCTGCTCATCGACTATTGGCTGATCGAAGATGGCGATGATGCTGTCCAGCTCCCAGATGACCTGCTTGAACCAGAGCTCGTACGACTGGTGGACGATGATGAACAGCATCTCGTCGTGTACCGGCTCGCCGTCTCTGGCGCTCTGCAAGTGCTGTGCGTTGAGCAGACTCCCCAGATCGAGGTAGTCGGGGTAGTAGAGGCCCTCGTCAGACATCTCGATGGAAGCTAGCGGCCGGTCACGGCCTCGCACCAGATCTCCGAGCGGTGCCAGAGCTCGCTTGCGAGCCCCTCGTCCCGAGCCGCCGGAGAAGGCTGATGGGCCTCTCGGCGGCTGAAGTAGCGGCCCGACTCGGCGGCCGTCTCCACGCTCGTGACGCACCAGAGAACGGTGTCGGCTGCCTCCTCGGCAGTCAAGATCCGGAGGGCGAGGAATGGTCGGAGGTAGCCGGGGATGATGCGGGTGTTCGCCAGACCGGGGTGCACTGCGTGGCAGGCCAGGTCGGGCCGGAGTCGGGCCAGCTCCCGGGTGAACAGGATGTTGGCGAGCTTGGAGACGGCATATTCCCGTAACCCGAGGAAGGAGCGGCCCGGCCCTATGAGGGCCTCGAAGTCGACGCCATCGACCCTGCGATGCATCTCACTGCTCACCGTCACCACTCGTGAGCCGGTACGGAGCGACGCGGCCAACTGCCTGGTGAGCAAGAAGTGGCCCAGGTGGTTCACCCCGAAATGGATCTCGAAGCCGTCATCGGTCACACCACGCTCCCCTCCCACCCCGGCGTTGTTGACGAGGACGTCGAGATCCCTCCCCAAGTCGGCGAGGCGCTCGGCCGCCTCCGCAGTCGACACCAGGGAGCCGAGGTCGAAGATCGAAGGCTCGGCCGAGCCCCCGCCTTCGATGATCGCGGCAACGACCCGGCCGACCCGTCGCGGAGATCGCCCGGCGGCGATGACGTGATAGCCACGACGCCCCAGCTCGAGGCTCGTCGCACGCCCGATCCCTGACGAGGCGCCGGTCACCATCGCGGTCAGCATCCCGGCACCGTAACGAGCTCGGCCCACAGCTAGTGCCGCGACCTCTAACGCTTGCCGCGTTCAGGACGGCCAGTGACACCGCTTGCTGCGTCCTGCGTCCTTGACGCACCTACGGGTGCGCCTGCGTCCTGCGTCCTTGCCATCGGCGCCCCTGGCTCGCCCTGGACATCGCCAGCGTCAGTGGCCACAGCACTAGCTTTCGCGGTGGTGAGCATCTGGCCCGCACGACTCAATGCCTACGAGTTCTTTCTCGGCAGCCGGATTGGAGAGGGATTGGGCGATCGAATCGCCCTGCGTCTCGACGACCGGGCCCTGACCTACCACGAAGTGGATCGGCTGACCCGTGGGTTCGGTGAGAGTCTCGGCCAGGCCGGAGTGGGAAAGGGTGACCGAGTCCTGATCGTCATGCCCGACGGCGCCGAGTTCGCGGGGGCCCTCTTCGCCATCATCCGGATGGGTGCGGTGGCGGTGATGCTCAACCCAGGTCTGACCGCGGATGCTATGGGCGCCGTCGTCGACCAGTCCGAGGCGGCAGCCGCGGTGGTGGATGCCCGACACGGGGCCGACTTCGAGCGATCGCTTCGCCAGTGGCAGCCCGAGATCGTCGATCCGGTTGTCGTGACCGAGTCCGAGCACGGGCCACCAGCTGCCGAGACCCTGCCCGACGATCCCGCGGTCTGGCTGTTCTCGGGGGGGACCACCGGTCTCCCCAAGGCGGTGATCCAGACCCACAAGAGCCTGGTCAACACGACGAGGGCGTACGGCCAAGGATCTCTCGGCCTCGGCCCCGATGACATCACCCTGTCGGTTCCCAAGCTCTACTTCGGTTACGCCATGGGCTCGAATCTCATGTTCCCGTTCTCGGTCGGCGCGTCGGCGGTCCTCTTCGAAGAGCATCCGACCCCGGAAGCGCTGTTCGCGCGCATCGAGAGCCATCAGCCGACCGTGTTGGTGAACGTGCCCTCCGCGATCAACCAGATGCTCGCAGCCCCCGACGCTGCACAACGCGACCTGTCGAGTCTTCGGCTGGCCACCTCGGCGGGGGAGGCGTTACCCGAGACCCTCTATCACCGTTGGAAGGAGAGCTTCGGCGTCGAGCTCCTGGACGGGCTGGGCACGGCTGAGATGTGGCACATCTTCATCACGAACACGGTCGGTGATGTCAGACCCGGGACGTTGGGGAAGGTCGTGCCCGGTTTCGAGATCAAGGCCTGCGACGAGGACGGCATCGGGGTCGCCCCCGGCGAGGTCGGCAGGCTCTGGGTTCGGGGGGAGTCGCTGGCCCTGGGTTACCACGAAGACCCGGAGCAGACCGCGCAGTCCTTCCGGGGCGAGTGGTTCGTCGGTGGTGACCTCGTCTCGATCGACGAGGACGGGTATGTGACCCACCGAGGGCGAGCCGACGACGCCATCAAGGTGAAGGGGAAGTGGTTTCGGCCTCAAGAGGTCGAATCGGTGCTGCTCGATCACCCGTCGGTCGGGGAGGTGGCGGTGGTGGCGGTCGACGACGAGCACGGTCTCGCCAAGCCGGTGGCGTTCGTAGTGGCCTCAGGGGACGCCACGGAGCAGGAGCTCATCGACTGGGTCCTGGGGCATCTCGAGCCCTACAAGCACCCACGTCGGGTGTTCATGGTCGACGACCTCCCCCAGACCCATCTGGGGAAGGTCGATCGGGCTGCCCTGAGACGGGCCGTCTCCTAGCCAACGCCCACCGTGCGAGTAGCATGACCACTATGAGTAGTCGTGGGTTATCCGGACTGCTGGCCCTTCTGGTGGCCCTTGGTGCCGCTGTCGCCTCCGCCCAGGTGGGCGATGACGAGACACCTGAGACCGAGGATATCAACGGGGTGGAGGAGGACGGAGAGGCCGGTCTCCCCCCGTTCCTGACCGGCGATAAGGAGATGCCCCCGGGTCTTGCGGATCGGGACGTGCTTCCTCCTGGTCTGGCCAAGAAGCTCGGTGACAACACACCACCTGGTCAGGCCAAGAAGGCCGGTGAGTGGGTCCCACCGGGTCAGGCCAAGAAGACCGGTGACTGGGTCCCGCCAGGTCAGGCAAGGAACCAGGCCGAGAACACCGGCGACGACGACGACGAGGGCTGACGCCACCCGTCGACCGAGGGTTCCAAACCTGTCACAAGGCCACGGCATGATCGACCCATGGAGCCGACCATCCTCCATGCCGATCTCGACGCCTTCTATGCCTCGGTCGAGCAACTGCTCGATCCTTCGCTGAAGGGAAAGCCGACCCTGGTCGGGGCTGGGATCGTGGTGGCCGCCTCCTACGAGGCGAGGGCGTATGGGGTGCGCGCCCCGATGTCCGCTCGTGATGCCCTGGCACTTTGCCCCCATGCCATCGTCGTCGAGGGGCATTTCGACCGATACCTGGCCCTCTCCGAGCAGGTGATGGCGATCCTCGATGACGCCACGCCGGTGGTGGAGCAGATCTCAGTCGACGAGGCCTTCCTCGACGTGTCGGGGTCGACCCACCTGCTGGGCACGCCTTCCGAGATTGCCCGTGGCATCCGTCGGCGGGTCAGGGAAGACGTGGGTCTCCCGATCTCGATCGGTGTCGCCTCCACCAAGTTCCTGGCCAAGATCGCCTCGGCGCGAGCCAAGCCGGACGGTTTGGTGGTCGTGGGTCACGGCACCGAGCTGAGCTTTCTCCACCCGCTCCCGGTCGAGGCCCTCTGGGGTGTCGGCAAGGTGACCGCCGGCCGTCTCCACGGGCTCGGGATCGGCACCATCGGGGAGCTGGCCGAGATCCCGGCTCAGGCGCTGGCGCCGCTGCTGGGACCGGGAGCGGCAGCCGCCCTGCGGTCGCTCTCGTGGAACCTCGATCCCCGCCGTGTGCAACGTGGTCGCCGCGCCGGCTCGGTGGGGAGCCAGCATGCGCTGGGCCAGGGGCTGATGGGTCGGGACGAAATGACAGTGATCGTCCTCGGCATCGCCGATCGGGTGGGTCGTCGCCTCCGGGCCAAGAGCCGCGCCGGCTCGACGCTGACAATGCGGGTCCGTTTCTCCGGACCGCGGTCGATCACTCGAAGTCACACACTGAGCACTCCCACCGCGTCGACCGCGGCCCTGGTGAACCTGGGGATGGTGCTGCTCGATCGTGCCATCGAGGAGAATCCTGGCGAGCGGGTCACTCTGATCGGCCTCTCGGTCTCGAATCTGACCACGGAGGACCATGTCCAGCTCGAGCTGGATCTCGGCATCGGCGACCTGTTGCGAGCAGGGAACGAGTTGGCGCTCAAGATGAGCAGCCTGGAGGCGAGTGTCGACGATGTGAGGACGAAGTTCGGGCGTGAACTGCTGCGTTATGGATCGGGCAGCCGCGGGATGAGCGACGATTTCCGGCGTCTCGCCGAGCGTTCATGAGCTCAGCCTTCCTGGTGGATCCGCACCGGGCCTTGCTGCTCACGGTGCAGGCCGTGCTTGTCCGAGTAGAAGGCGCGCACCCGGTCCATGAATGCTCTCCGATCGTCACCTACCTCGAGCTCTGGGCCGATGGTCAGGGCCCGGTTGGCGTAGTCGAGGCCGGCTAGGACAACCGGCACGCCGGTGCGCTCTGCGATCTGGAAGAACCCAGACTTCCAGCTCGGGGAAGCTTTGCGTGTTCCCTCCGGGGCGATCACCAGGATCATCCGATCCACCGAGTCGAATGCCTCCTTCACCTGGGCGACCATCCCCCCGGCCCGACCGCGGTCGACCGGGATCCCACCCGTAGCCCGGACGAGAGTGCCGAACGGCCACCTGAAGAGGGTGTGCTTGGCCAGGTATCTGACCGCCAAGTCGAAATGGTGGAGTGCGGCGAGGAGCAGGAAGAAGTCCCAGTTGCTGGTGTGTGGTGCCCCGATGATCACCATCTTGGGCAGGTCGGGGATGACGCCCTCGAATTCCCAGCCCAACGTGCGGAACACCCGATGTGACAGCCATCTCACCGAGTGCTCCCCACCGCCTCCACCGCCGATCAGCTGGTTCGCGCCGGGGCCACCCGGAAGCCGTCATCGTCGACCCACACCAGTGACGGTTTGTTGTCGACCGCGGCAACGATCTCGTCGGCCATCTCGTCGTCGATGGCCCCGGCTCCGTCACCTCGGTGGAGCACACGAACCCGTGCTTGCTTGGGGAACTTGGTCGCGATCATCCCCGGGTGGGAGCTGATGATCGTCACCTCGAAGGGGGTGACCACCTCATCTGACTCCATGGTCCTGCGTTCCCCCAAGTAGACGGCCAGCAGGTACCAGGCGCCGAGCCCTGTGTAGATGAATGTGACCGAGGGCTGAAGGACGGAGTCGGTGTTCTCTCCACCGAGGGCCCGGTTGAGCAGGATGAAGAGGGTCGTGATCAGACCCCCGGCCGCGATCAGGGCCATGATCACACCCACACCGAGGTGATAGAAGCGACGCGGCCAGGAGGTCGCCTCCTCCTCGGGAGCACCGCGGCGGGATCGGCTGGTGAACACCAACCACACGACGAGCGCCACCACCAGGACGGTGGCCGCGGTGAGGACGTCCTCGGCATTGGCTCCGACGATGAAGGAGCGACCAAAGGCCAGCATCGTCAGGACGACCGCCCAGGTGACCGAGACACCAAGACCGATGGCGGCCATGAGGTACTCGTAGGCGCGCAGCTGGTTGGTGCGCTCCTGGCCCAACCGGCGGCGATGCAGCAGCCAGCCGGCCCAGCCGACGATCGAAAAGGCTGCCTCCAGCGGCACGACCTCGAAGTGGCTGCTCGAGACGTCGCCAAAGAGAGCTTGCACGATCGTCACGCCGATGGCGGCAGCTCCCCCCACCGCCATCGAGAGCGAGATCACCGAGACCACGACCGTGTAAGTCCAGTAGGGAATCCCGCGCTCACTCGTCCACGGACGCAGCCATCGGTACCACCAGATGGGGGCTCCGACGATCGTCATCGCCAACCAGGGTGAGTACCCCGGGCTGTCGGCGGAGCTCTCGATGGCGCCATAGACCTCGACGAGGAGGCCCTCACCGAGCAGGCCGACCAGCCCGACGGTGAGGGTGACCAAACCGATGCCAGAACCGATCACTCTGGGGAGATCGCTGGCGTCCGAAGTAGGTGGGGTGGCCCTTGCCGCAAGCTCGTGGAACACCACCACGGCGGCGTAGACGACGAATCTGGTCCATGAGGTCGTGCCATCGTTCTCGTTGAACAGGTCGTCGACGAGCTGCACGGCCACCACCACCAGGGCAACGCCGAACACCGCCTCGATGATGGCCAGATACAGGGTCCACCCCGGTGAGGCGGGATAGGAGGCGCGCCGCGCCGACTGCCGGCGCCAGAAGTAGAAGGCAATGGGCCCTGACACCACCAGAGCCGAGAGCGACGTGGCCAGGTTGGCGGCGGGGTCGAAGACCAGGCTTTCGCCGGGAAACGCGGTGGCGACCAATTCGGCCAGGGCGAACCCCGCCACACCCATCGCGAGGGCGAGGATCAGGTAGACGACGATGTCGCCACCCGGTCGGTCTCCGCTCGGTCGCTTCCTGGCCCGGGAGGCGACGACCGCGATCACGACCCCGGCGATGATCAATAGGAGCAGCGGCACGAGCGCTTCGGTCATCTCAGCGGTCCCTGCAATTCCAGGTGAAGTAGGGCCAGGGATCACCGACGATCCACCAGAAGTCGTCTTCATCGACCAACTCGAAGGTCACCGGCTCGCTCCAGGTCGACCCGAGGCCACCCTCACCGAGATGATGGATGGTGACGTCGATGAATCGGGTCCCGAAGGGGAGAGTTCCCTCTTTCTCCGTGTTCTCACCTGCCTCCGACCTGAAGTCGGTCACTATGAGCTCGTCCCGAGACCCGCTGGACGCGGTTCCCAACTCGGCGGTGAACTCGGAGACATGCATTGCCATGAGATCGTTCGCCTGGCACTCACCTCTCCAAGCGGGATGTAGAACCCCCAGAGCGTCTTCCCAGCGCTCGTCGTCCAACGACATGAGATACTCCTGAACGGTCCCTTCCGGTGAGTCCGGGTCGAGCTCGGCGGGACCACGGAGCATCGCCACCGCCACCAGCCCGACCACGAGCACGCCGAGACCAGTTGCGATCATCCATCCCGGGATGGGTCGACTCCCGATCATCTCGAGTTAGACGCCATTCGCAGGACGTCCGTTACCCCGGCGTCGACCAGCACTATCGGCTCGAATCCCCGGCGTTGCAGGAGCGAAGCCGCGGTCCCCGCGCGTTGTCCACTGGCGCAGGCAATCCACACGGGTTGAGACTCTCGCAGCTCGTCGGGGGTTCCGGCAGCCAGATCCGGGACGTAGGCGAGGATCGAACCGTCGATGGTCCCGCGCTCCCACTCGTCGGGTGCCCTCGTGTCGAGGATCTGGGCGCCTTCGCCGGTGGCTCGGGCGAAGGTGGCGAGGTCGACCGTCTGAAACGACTCTTCGACGCTGTGCGGGGCGCGCACCACACCACGGATGTCGTCATAGCCGATCCGGGCGAGTTGGCGGGCCGCCTCCTCTGAGTCCTGGTCCGGGTTGAGGATGAGTGCTAGCGGTGTGCCATGCTCGGTGAGCCACCCGACCCAGGTGGCGAAGCTGCTGGTCAGCTCGATCCCGATCGCACCGGGTCGGTGCCCCGCCCCGAAGTCCCTGACCGGCCGGCCGTCGATCACTGTGACCCCATCGGGAATACGATCCAACTCGGGCAGGCCGAAGCTCGGCTCGGGCAGGCCAACGAGGTTGATGGGCCCCATCTCCCGGTAATACGACGGATAGGGGACGAGACCCGAGAGCTGGCCCTTGACGAACCCGTCCTCGTCCTCGTACGCGAGCACCGGATTCGACCTCTTCTCTTCGCCGATGGTGGAGGTCGATCTCCCCGCTCGTGACGTGGTACAGAAGCTCCCGGCGCCGTGGGTTGGAAGCAAGTCGACCGGGTCGGGCAGGGCGGCGAGCCGGTTGATCGACGAGTACTGGAGCCGGGCCAACGACTCCGCCCGATCGTCGCCCAGGAGATCGGTCCGGCCCGCTGAGCCGACCAGTAGGCTTCCGCCGCTGAAGACGGCCCGGGGCCGGCCCTCGGTCAGAAGCAAGTAAGAGGTGTGCTCCGGCGTGTGACCGGGGGTGTGGATCGGTCGCAGTGCCAGGTCATCACCCAGGTCGATGTCCTCGTGGTGGAACGCAGGTCGATGACGGAACACCGGGGCCGCTCCGGCCGGCATCACCAGCTCGGCCCCTGTCTTCCTGGCGAGATCACGGCCGCCTGACACGTAGTCGTTGTGGACATGGGTGTCGAGGACGAGGCGGACCTCGGCGTCCCTCGATTCGAGGAGGGACTCGAATCGGTCGATGTCGCGCTGGGGGTCGACCACGATGGCGACCCCGCCGAAGAATGCGACGTGAGTCGAGTCTCCGAGCCCATCGGTTCGGATCGAGATGATCTCCAGGCTCACTCCTGCATCCCGAGCGCTTTCATGCCACCAGACATGTTCGCCGCCTCGAAGCCGTTGAAGGTCAAGAAGGCCGCCACATTGGCACTGCGGTTGCCTGACCTGCATACGCACAGAACCGGTTTGCCCTTGGGCACGTCATCGATGCGGGACACGAGCTCATCGAGACTGATGAGCATGGCCCCGGGGAGTGTCCCCAGCGCCCACTCATGAGGGTCGCGGACGTCGAGGACGGTGGCGTCGTGCTCGGCGACCCACTTCTCCCACTCGTTGGCGGAAACGCTCGCATAGGTGGCCATTCCCCCTGATCGTAGAGCCAAGTCCGTTGCGATCGCGATCCTTGATGGATGGCGCCCTACACTGCCGCCGCGCCAGCGTCCCGGAGGGCCCAATCGACATCGCAGTGCTCGCCTCAGGATCGGGTACCAATCTCCAGGCCATGATCGACAACCCGGCGGTGCGGCCCCACATCTCGTTGGTGCTGTCGGATCGATCGGGTGCCCTTGCTCTCGATCGGGCGGGTGCGGCCGGCATCCCGTCCCAGGTGGTGGCATGGTCGGATCACGCCGACCGGGACTCCTTCTCGGTGGCGGTTGCCGACAACGTGGAGGCGAGCGGCGCCAAGGGTGTCATCCTCGCCGGCTTCATGCGGGTCCTCGCCCCGTCTTTCCTCGACCGGTTCCCGGATCGGGTCCTCAACATCCATCCCTCGTTGCTGCCGGCGTTCCCCGGGGCGCACGCAGTGGAGCAGGCCCTCGCTCATGGCGTGAAGGTGACAGGCGTGACGGTGCACTTCGTCGACGAGCAGGTCGACGACGGGCCCATTGTGGCCCAGATCGCGGTGCGGGTGCTGGCCGATGACACGGTCGAGTCACTCCATGCGCGGATCCAGGTCGAAGAGCATGTCCTCTATCCCGCGGTCGCCGAGGCATTCATCGAGGGGCGGTTGATGGTCGAAGGGCGCGACGTGGTGTGGAGGTGAGGCGTGCCCTCGTCAGTGTGTACGACAAGACCGGGATCGTCGAGTTCGTCAAACGGCTGGAGGCGGCCGGCTATGTCATCGTGTCCACCGGCGGGACGGCTTCCGAGTTGAGGGCCTCTGGGGTCCGCGTGACCGATGTCGAGGAGGTGACGGGTGCGCCCGAGATCCTCGGTGGTCGGGTCAAGACGCTCCACCCCGGCATCCACGGGGGGATCCTTGCCCGCGGCGCGGACGACGCCGATGAGTTGGCCGGTCTCGGGATCGAGCGCTTCGACATGGTGGTCTGCAACCTCTACCCCTTCGCCGAGACCGTTGCCGATCCGGGCTCGTCCGAGGGGGAGATCATCGAGAAGATCGACATAGGCGGCCCAACGATGATCCGCGCAGCCGCCAAGAACCACCGGCACGTCGCAGTGGTGGTGTCACCAGCGCAATACGACGACGTCGCGGCTGCGATCGAGGGCACGGGTCTTGACGTGGCTCAACGACGGCGGTTGGCGGCAGAGGCGTTTTATCACACGGCAGCCTACGAGGCCGCCATCGTCGGCTGGCTCGGCCACGACCGGGTGTTGCCACTGCGTCATGTCAGTGACATGCGCTATGGGGAGAACCCGCATCAGCGGGCCTCCATGTTCCGGGAGGAGGGCGCTGGGGCCTGGTGGGCGGCGGCGACCCAGCTCCAGGGCAAGGAGATGTCGTTCAACAACCATGCCGACGCCGAGGCGGCCTGGAGTCTCGTCGCCGACCTCGGCCCCGGGTCTGTGGCAGTGGTCAAGCACACCAGCCCCGCCGGAGCCGCCCGGGGCGGGAGCATCTCCGACGGGCTCGAGAGGGCCTGGGAAGGTGACTCGCTGGCGGCTTTCGGGGGCGTCATCGCGATCAACGGCACCATCGACGAGGAGACGGCGCAGGGCATCGTGGGCCGCTTCGTGGAGGTGGTCGTGGCCGGAGAAGTCAGCGACCGGGCGCGCGACATCCTCGCATCCAAGCCAAACCTGCGGGTGCTGACCGCACCGCATCCGCACCGAGCAGGCGACGACTATCGACGCATCGAAGGCGGGTTCCTGGCCCAGGAGCGCGACGAGATCTCCTTCGACGGGTGGGAGGTGGTGTCGGGGAGGGAACCAACGCAAGAGGAGACGGAGGCAATGCGGTTCGCCTGGGTGGTTGCCGCCCACAGCAAATCCAACGCGATCGTCATCGCCAAGGGGGAGCAGGCGGTCGGCGTCGGTGCCGGTGACCAATCCAGGGTCGGTGCCGCCGAGCGCGCCGTGGTCAAGGCACGCGAGAGAGCAACCGGCGCGGTAGCTTCGTCGGATGGGTTTTTCCCCTTCCGCGACGGCCTCGACACCCTGGCCGGAGCCGGCGTGACCGCGGTGGTCGAGCCGGGTGGGTCACGCAACGACCAGGAGGTGATCGATGCCGCCGACGAGCATGGCGTCGCCCTGGTCTTCACCGGGCGCCGACACTTCCGACACTGATGCCGGCACGCCTCCTCGACGGCAAGGTGGTGGCCGAGACCGTCAAGCGGGAAGTCGCCGCCGAGGTCGATAGTCTTGGCTTCGCGCCCAGTCTGGCCACCGTGCTGGTGGGTGATGACCCCGCTTCCCACAGTTATGTGCTTGGCAAGCGCCGCGACGCTGGGGAGGTGGGAATCAAGTCCACTCATCATGAGCTGCCGGCGACAACCTCTCGAGAGGATCTGGAGTCACTCGTTGACAGTCTCAACTCGGACGATGACATCGACGGGATCCTGGTCCAACTCCCTTTGCCCGGCGACCTCGACGGGGAGGCCATCGTCGAGCGCATCGACCCGGCCAAGGACGTCGATGGCCTCCACCCGTTCAGCCTGGGACGGCTTCTCCTGGGCCGCCCCGGTCTTCGCCCCTGCACTCCGAGCGGAATCATGCGGATTCTCGATCACTATGGGATCGAGACGTCCGGTGCGCGCGCCGTCGTCGTTGGTCGCTCGTTCCTGGTCGGTCGTCCCCTGATGTTGATGCTCTCCGAGAGGGGAGCCGACGCCACGGTTTCGATTACCCACACCCGGACTCGGGAGCTGGCATCGGTGACCAGCGAAGCCGACATCCTGGTTGCCGCGGCGGGCAGCGTCGGGCTCATCGGGCCCGAGCACGTCAAGCCGGGGGCCACCGTCATCGACGTGGGGGTCAACCGCACAGACGAAGGCCTGGTCGGTGATGTCGTGTTCGCCGCAGTGGCGGAGATAGCGGGAGCGATCACCCCGGTTCCCGGTGGCGTCGGTCCCATGACCCGGGCCATGCTCCTCTCCAACACGGTGCGCGCGGCGCGGTCACGGAGAGCGTCGCGCTGACCGTTCTGTGTCGAAAAAGGGCGGTCAGAGCGCCCGAAATCGACACAGAACGATTGACGATTCACAACGGCTAGTCTCCGAGCCCCGAACATCGCGAGGAGTCGACTGCTGTGGGCACACCCATAACGATGGGGCCGGAAGGCCTCATCGTCCCGGACGAGCCGATCATCCCATTCATCGAGGGAGACGGCATCGGACCCGACATCTGGGCGGCGGCGGTGCGTGTGTTCGACGCGGCTGTCGAGAAGGCCTATCAAGGCGCTAGGTCGGTCGATTGGAAGGAGGTCCTGGCAGGGGAGGAGGCGTTCAATGACAGCGGAAGCTGGCTGCCGGAGGAGACGGTGGAGACCTTCCGGACCCATCTGATCGGGATCAAGGGGCCGCTGACCACACCGGTGGGTGGCGGGATCCGGTCGTTGAACGTGGCACTCCGCCAGATCCTCGACCTCTATGCATGTGTTCGCCCGGTTCGCTGGTTCGAGGGCGTGCCGTCGCCGGTCAAGGACCCCGGAGCGGTCGACATGGTGATCTTCCGGGAGAACACCGAGGACGTCTACGCCGGCAAGGAGCTACAGCAGGGAACCGAGGAGGCACAGAAGCTGCTTGCGTTCCTCCAGGAATCATTCGACTGGGACATCCGGCCCGACTCGGGGCTGGGTCTCAAGCCGATCTCGATCACCGGCTCGAAACGTCTGGTCAGGGCGGCAATCAACTATGCGCTCGAGTACGGCCGTGAGTCGGTGACTCTGGTCCACAAGGGCAACATCATGAAGTTCACCGAGGGCGCCTTCCGGACCTGGGGATACGAGGTCGTGAAGGAGGAGTTCTCCGACGTCGCCGTGAGCTGGGAGGACAGCGGCGGCGATCCGGGCCATAAGCTCCTGGTCCAGGACGTCATCGCCGACGCCATGTTGCAGCAGATCCTG